>FTEL01004181.1_pt1 | contig 11319 bp, 17 predicted proteins | sample 1658911 | NCBI WGS metagenome assembly FTEL01 (sample SAMEA3914869, study PRJEB12502) | metagenome | biome: forest; material: soil | place: USA | collected 2012-03-12 | depth 0.1 m
GATCAAGGTCTGTCGAAGGCTGGTGGGGGAGAGGGTGGTTGTGGGGTATCTTGTGCCTGGGACGGAGGGGAGGGAGGTTGGGAGGGTGGTGGAGGAGGTGGTGGTTACGCCTTGAGGGGTTGGGTGCTGCGCGGGTTGTAGCAGTCTTCGTGATAGCGTGACGGTGACAACGGATGCTGGATGCAGGATTCGTTCCCTGGATGGGTGTGTCTGAGGCGAACGTCTCTGTTTGCCTGTCCCTACGGGTCTTTTATTTCAAGTTAAGTATTTGGTTGAAGTTGGATGGTCTGGACGCGCTGATGGGTGGTTTGGCAGGGGTAACTTCAATAGCAGAAGACACTTGACCTGCAAGGCCACTCGCACTGAGTCCACGACTTCTCTCCCATCCACTCACTACAAGCTTTCCGCCGCTTGCTGGCGGTTTCTTGGGACCGCCGTTGACCCTGAAAGCTCGGTCATGTCAGGTGGAGCTCGCACTCACTCAAACGAGGCCTGTCCGGTGAATACACCCCCGTATCCCTGTGGCGGCTGGCGGCTCGGATCGTGCGGGGCCGACAAGTTCCAGGCCTCTAATGTTCGGAAGTGGGTGTAAGTCCCACCGCTTGGGTAGGTGTAAGTGGTTGGCTGGACCAGGGCGTCACTGCTAGCGTTTTACTAGTCACCCCGATCGTTTCTGATGACATTTTCAAGCTTGGGCTCGTCATAGGTAAACGTGATGTTTGATGCTCCTCAGGATAGACTGGTGATGGCTCAGTCTCTGCCCGGCGTGCAGCTCTGGAGTGGCGATATCATGCGCGTTAGCTAACTGCAGTTTCCGAGACTATCGTTTTGCTTCTGGTGCCGCCAGGAGTTGGGGCGGGGAGCAGGGGAGAGAAATCTCCGAAACGTCAAATTGTTGACCCAGTCGGAGATGTTCCGGCAAGGGATGTACTCAAGTTTCTGGTCCTCGGAGTGGGGATTCATGAAGAGGGCTTGAATCGCCTTGCGTGGAGCAGCTGAACCCCCCTTGCCCCTGGCTAGTGCCCCCTTGGCTAACGCAACACCCTCGGAATCCGGAATAGTCCCATGTCCACGTCAACCGGCGTGTTTGCTCCGACTCTCTGCAGAATACAGCAAGAATTGGTCGTTGCCGACCCCGGATGCGTCCTGCACGTGCCGCTGCCGCTGTGGCCGCAACTCTTGACAGCATGCTGTATGCGTAATTATGGATCGGTCAGCGATATCACACCGCCGCTCCCTTGGGCATGTTTGCGTGATCTGTCACGACCGTCTAGTCCTCGCGCGGCTTGACGGGCTCCAGTCCCCGGACACCGTGGGGCGTGTTCGAGGAGAGGGGAGAGGCGTGGAGGTTGGTCTTGGTATCTTGCCTGTCGACAATGTGACTGGCGTGCGTCTCTCGGGGTTGGGCCTTGAGCATGACGAGGGAACCTTCATAATTGGCGACGGAGAAGACGGCATTGCAGCCGTGGCACATGAACTGAGAGGAGTGGTTGATGGCATTCTCAGGGGTCAATGTTGGCATCATATTCTGCGTCTGGGCACGCCAACAGGCCCATCTTCACAAGACAACCCCCTGACCATTTTTCAGAAAGATCTAGCTACCAAGACGAAAACTCTCTACACGTGAATCCTTCCAAACAGCACAAATTGCCCCCAGCCAACTTGATAGAGGTCTACATCTTGCTCTGATACCTCGTAATCAAGGCCTGCATCGCCTGGGGATTTCCCCAGTCCAAGTCGAGCGTGATGATGCTCGTAGCTGCCTCGAGATCCCCCGCCACAGGCTCGCCCATATGGTGGGACTGCCAATCAGCCACCATGAGAACTCGGGGGCCTTCACCCAGCACGTTGCTGAAGATCGCATTCACCGCGTGACCCGTGTTATCCGCCCGCGTGTACAACACGACACGCATTGTGGTGAAGCGGACCTGGATGTCGCGCAGCATGACGTTGTAGGCCGAGAGACCGCCCTGCGGGTAGAAACGCTGCCACTGAAAGAGCCAGCCGGTCAGGCCGCAGAGGTTCCTGATGCCCTGCTCGTTCAGAGGTTGGTCGATCAGGTTGTAGCCGTAGGTAGCGCGCCACAGCGCGTACACGTCGGGGTAGCCGAGCAGGCGGCAGAGCGAGACCGAGACGCAGTTTTGCCTCATGTCGTCGGGGTTGATGTTCGTCACGCCGTAGAAGCCCATGGCTTCGACGGCGCCGAAGAAGGTGGATATGTCGCCAATGTTGGTCTCCATTGTGGGTGTCTTGGGGGGAGCGCTGGTACTGGTGCGGTGGCTGGAGCAGGGGATATGAACAAGTGCACAATATAAGATATTCGGTAAGCCTTAGAGATGAACGAGGTGGATTGACCAGGTTCAACTTGACTTTCTAGGAGCACGGCATGCAAATATATGTCCAAGCAATTCAGGTCATTGTGGTTCGACCAAGAAGGAACGGGATCACCCAGTTCCCACAAAGTACATCTGAAGTACTCCCCGCAAGCCATCCATCGGGGCGTCTCGGAGATGGCAATGGCAAGATACCATCGCGCTCTGCAGGGACGCCGCCCGACCGTCGGAGTCAAGAGAGAAGAAGGCGGTGGGCCAGGGTAAGGAGGAAGGTTCAGGTTGCTGTCCTGGCATTAGTGTCCAGTAGTTGCTGCGAGATGAGCCGAGCAGAGCCTGGGCCGAAACCAAGCACGCCCTCAGCCAGCCACCTGTTTTCATCCTAGACAACTTGCTCATCTCCGAACCTTGTGTTCTCCGCTGCCTTTTCCGGGGTTAGATTCAGCTGGCCCAGGTTGGCCCATCTCCGCCAGGAACCAAGACATGCCTGTCCCGAGAGTTTCACGGATTCCGACATTCCCAGAAAGAACGCCATGCCAGAACTGCTTCCATTCTGTTCAACGTCACCCTTGTAGTAACAGTGCTGCCACAGAAACCCCAGCAGAAACGGGGATGCTTTCCCCACAAGCAACATTCAGGTGTAGATGATCAAGAGCCGGTGATGAGGCACTCCGTCGTTTGCATCAACAAAGACCACACTTTCGAGACCAGAATACGGACTGAAAATCACAATAAAACAGTCAACTACCAGATGGCCCAGACCCATAAGAAGATCAAATCCATTGCTACCAACATTGATGCCATCTCAAACTCAAACTTCGACCCCATAGCGCCCTGGTCGCTACATAGAATCCTCCCTCACGCGAGTCGCCACATCAGATCCATACAGCTCGTTCAGGTGCTCGTGGTACTTCTCATCTACAGTGACATCCAATCTGGGCAACAATGCAGCGCAGTTACGGCACGGCTTGTGATACAGGTTAAACCCTGTCGCGTCGTGCATGGCGTTGAGCGTCGTGCTGTCAAATGTTCCGCCGTTCTATGCAACAGCGTGATTAGCAAGTCAACCCCTTTTGGTTTTCCTTGGGGATGTGGAATGTCAGGGAGGCATACCTCTGGTGTCCCTTGGCCCGCCAACGTCTTGCACATGGCATTGCTGAAATAACGAGGTTGAAGGGCAAGCCCGTAAACCTGGGTGACGACTTTTGTTGGGTCTTGCTCCTGCAGGTTATCTCCCGCGACAGGAAGGACACGCGAGGGGAAGTAAGTCGGCCTGATGGAGGTTTGAACGAGTCAGTTCACGGAAGGGCGGTAGAGATTGGATAAAGCGCAACGCGAAAAGAAGGATTGCACGTACGTTAAGGCGGCAACAGGGTACGTCTCGCAACACCGGCCGAACCTCGCCTTGTATGGTTGCCCGAAGCCGAGGCCGTCGTCTCCAGCCTCCGTCCAGAGATAGAAGCGCTCCAACATGTCGAGGACACGGGTCCGGCAGTCGGGCGTGTAGATGGCCAGTACGGCGGCCCCTATGGCGAGGGCCTGGCCTGGAATGGCGATAACTGGAATCTCAGGCAATGAGGCATTGGGCGTGGGCTTTATCGCGGGCGGAATGGGCGGCAGGGCAGGGAACATGTGAGGCAAGAAGCAGACCTGGATGGCCTTGACGATAGCTGTGTCCAGAGGGGTTGGGCTCGCAGCGTCGCGGTTGTCACGGTAGCTTGAAGTCCAGCGGATCTTCATGATGTCCGCCAGGGCGGCACGGATGCTCTTGCGGATGTCTGGATGGGCGTACACCTGGTCCAGTGGCAGTGGAAGGATGTCGATGGGCGGCGGTGGCTGCGTCGCTTTCCAGGCGGTTGTGTGCTGCGTGGCGAGGTTGTCGAAATTGGATTTGGCAGATGCTTGATCCGTGATGACGGTCCGCCAGTCGCCGTCCTTTGTCCGCTGGTACTTTGGAGGGTCCACGAGCACACCTCCAGGACACTCCAGCGTCTGGCCCCTTAGGAGGGCAAATAGCCCGTCAATGATGGAGTCGACCATCACAGGCGGGTATTGAGGGGGTTTCAGGGTCCTGGCCGGCATGTAGAAGGACAAGCCAGGGGCCAGGGCATGATCTCCTCTCCAGAGAGCCATCGCGCTCCGCTTTGTCTCATTCGCAGCCGCAACTTGGCCCGAGTCAGCGGAGAACGGCGCGTAGGTGCTGCCGAGAATCAGGGAAAGACGGCCCCCAGCATCGTTGAAGTACATGGCACAGGCCATCCAGGGAACGTTTAACAAGCGTGGTTGCCAGTCCTGGTTCATGATGAACGCCAGGTAGAGACATCGACTGTAGATTGCAAGCAAAGGCACGGCGTAGTTGCTCCAGGTCAACTGTGCCGGCCGAATCTGAGATGGCATGCGGGCAACGCTGAAGATGTAGCCCAAGGCCGTCGGACCGTCTGCGATCTCGATGGGGTGGTTGTTGAACGAAACGGTAATGGGTTGGGCCACGCATACTGGGGTGTAAAGCGACGGTTGGTTATAGCTGATGTCCACGAATGAAGGAGCACTGAAGGACGAAGTCAGGGACGTCAACGTTGATTCTGAATTTACCATTAACCATGACAGAGTTGGTCCACATACATGCTATCCACGTCGTTGGATGGAAGGAAGAAGTGATCCAGCAGGCTTAGAACATCGTCGGCAAGCTCGCCTGGGATCCCACCAAGGCCGGAGCTCTTCTCTTGAAGTTGCGTGCGCAACTTGTCAACCCAGCGGCAGAAGCCCCGGACGTTGTCCTCGAGTTTACCGCCGGCGAAAATGGCTCGGTCCAGGGTGCAAGGGTCTTCGAAAACCTGAAAGGTCGCCCAGTCGTGGTTTTCAGGAGGAGACATTGTGGGCTGGAGGAGTGTTCAACCGTGATAGCTAGAAAACGAGCATGGAGATTGCTTGGGCGTGGACCGGCGGAGGACTGACTGGATTGAGGGGGATTGATTGAGTTGAGGGAAACCCGCAAGGCAGCCCTGAGAGGCGGGACGTTGGAGGAAGCTGGCCATGGCCGAAGCGTTGACACACCAGTCAATGTCAGGATCATCAACACGGAAACATCGTTAGATCCTTTCGTGGACATGCATGCACATGATGGGGAACGCGCCATGTCTCCGAGGACGGAACACCACACACAGAGCACCAGGTACTTCCAGTCTGTCTCAGGGAAGTCACTGATTCTGTTCTCATGAAGCGATGGTGGAGGCGGTGTGAAAGGATGCAAAGTTTGATATCTGGGATCGTGTCCGTGCCACATCGAGATGAGACGTGGTTGGGCCTCAAGCTGTGTGTGGATACTAGTTCTTGACGACGGACTAAAGTTGCAGTTCAGCTCAAGATGTTGTTGGTGGCGTCGTTCATCGGCAGTCGGCACGCGTGGGCGATGGGCACAGGGGGACCCATGCAGGGGGGCGGTCCGGTGGGTAACCGCCGCGGAATGAACCGCCGCCGTTTCGAGATCAGCCAGCCTCATCGAGGCGTGCAAGCTGAGACGTTCAAAGTGGCTAGCGCGGGCTTGCTCCTTGCGGAGCTCTCAGGCAACGGTCAACCAATCTTGAGATTTGACAAGCAGGTAAACAAAGTAGTTGCATTTGCTCTTAGGTGAGTTATTACTGTTTTTGGTTATTCCCGAAATGCAGCATCCACGTGCATCATGAACTGGACGGAACCCCTGAAGCGCATCTTGAGACTCCGATCTCACCGCCGAACAAGTATGTAAACCTGTTTCGAGTGTCAAAGCAATTCCGATTCAAGCTTGACCTTCCCCGCTTACTCCATGTTCTAGAACCGACCCCTCTGCCAATTGTTGAGTCTCCATATTCAGCTTGAGACGGGTGTCGCAGAGCCATGTCTGCAGACAACGCTAATCCCCTTTCTCAACCCCCTCCCACCTTGGCGGTTCCGGTCACGGCGGTTCCGGTCCCGGCGATCTCATCCCTTCCCCCGAAGTTGGATCCTACGGCGATTCTCGGCGGCAAGAGTGGTTACAGCAACCGCTACGTTGATCTCGGTGACTCGCATCCCAGCTGGTCCCTCTGGTCCAACGATCCCGAGAAAATGCAGCTGGAAGGATACTTCTCTGCTGACGCAGGTACATTTGAAACCCCCCAAAAAGACCTTCGGCCTTTCAGGCTTGCCCCAATAATGACGGACTGACGGGCAACTGAACCATTCAGAGACTCCCAGCGTCGGTTCTCAGTTCAACATGAATCTTACGCCTGTGCTAGTCAAGCAAGATGTCGGCGCCGGAGACACCTTTCTGCTTGCCGATGATAAAGGGGGGTTCTTTTTGTGGAATGAATTTGAGCTGGAGATGTATCGGATCGTTGCGCGGGACCGCCAGACGCCCCTGGTCCTGGAGGATGTTGCGGCAAAGGTCAGAGGGGAGACCTACGGCAACGATGAACGTGTGAGGCAGTTTTGGAATCCCAGTGGGAGAACGACTTGAATTCGACAAGGAATTTGACTTTGCTTGCTCTATACGTATCTAGCCACATGTACTCGTTCCTCCATGCCACTCATTGATTGAAAGATTACAGGCGGGACCCCTGGCTTGCTCCAGCAGAACTGGTCGCCGGCCGCGGGCTGGCCGAGGGGCTTCCAGCAACCGATGTAGCAGTGGACTTGACGGTCTCAAAGTCCGCGGGCGTCTTGACCATGGTCAAGACACCATCCGCCCGGTGCACGAGGTGCACGTGGTCAGTGGCCAGCTTCTCAAAGTCGATCTTGTAAGTGGTGTCCTCGCTCTGCAGTCCGGGAGTGACCAGGTCGCGTGAGTGGTAGTGCCCCACGGCCACGTACAGCGTGCTGGACGGTTTGATCTGGTATAGCCTGCCCGGCAGGGGCACGAAGCTCGCGTAGGGGCCGATGTTCGGACGCACCGACGAGGTGAAGCCGACGATGTACTTGTCTTCATTCCTCTTGTTAGCTGGGTACTGGTTGGAAAATTGGTTGGGTAATGGTTTGGCAAGAAGATACGCACTAGCTTTGGCCTCTTGCGAGATGAAATCGGCTCGCGTGCGGATAGCGAAGCCGTCAATAGTGCCCAACCGGTTCAGGGGCGTGTCCGGCTTGACGAAGCAGGGCGTGCCGTGGTCACACTCGATCTCGAGCGTCGACCCGGGCACCTCAACCCCAGCATCAGTTCGCGTGCCCAGCTCGACCTCGCGTTGGTCAATCACCTCGCACCCGGAGCCAATGGGCTTGAGGTGGTTCTTGTCGGCGGCGGCCTGGACCTGGCGGAGGGTGGAGTCGGTATCGACATCGTAAGTCCCGCAGGTGGCGTACCACGACTTGGGCAGGAAGATGTTGGCCTGGCCGTCCCCGCTCGGCACGTAATGCACGCTGGTAATGATGCGGCGTGTGATGGCGGTCAGGACTTGGCTGTTGGCCTGGATCAGGGGCGCCTCGGCGAAGATGGCGTACGACTGCTTGCTGCCGTACTTGTTGCTGATTGTGATGATGTAGCGAGACATGGTGACAAGGACGTGCTCTCAGTTCCGGACGTGCATGGTTGTAGGAGGCAGGTTGTCGGAAGCAGGCAGGGTGCCTCGCTCTGGAACAACTATTGTTAGTCACGTCAACCCATGCAGCTGACGACTCCCAGCCAACGGCAGGGGGGTTGCATTTGTGGACTAGTCAGGAGTTAGAGGGGATGGTGGCGGCCCGCCCCCTCCCGCGAGATCTTGGCCGACGGCTGGACCACCGATTGCATGCTGCAGCTCGGACTGTGTCGACATAAGCGGAATAGCGTGATAGGGGTGTGTTGAGTCGAGACCATGTTGTCTTTTCAACCCCGACACCCGGAGTCAACAGGCAGCACCAGCATTAGTTTACCGACGCCAACGACTCCAACCTATCAGATGTTACGGAGCGGGCTCCTCTCCTGCAGTGTGCACGAAAGTTCCCAGCTGTGGACTCAAGCTTGAACGCGCACCGATGGGGACGGGGACATGATCTCGGACGATAGTGATGGCGATGGCTGGCTGAGAATTTGTCACCAAGCAGTTCCGATCCGAGAACGGCTCATCAGATGTGACGAGGACATGGGAGCGGTGAGGGGGCGGGTGATGAAGCCATCAGAGAGCAGCCGAGAGAGAGTGAGGGGTTCGTGTCTCGTCGAAACCGTGAGGGCAGGAAGCATAAAAGCCAGGAGGATATCCTTAAGGACTGAGAAATCATCAGCATCAGAATCCTCATCATCCTCATCCTTCATCGACTTCCTTTTCAAGACCACTCCAGAACAAGCATCCAGCTTCCAAACACCGCAACAATGGCCCCCAACAAGTACACCATTACCGTCAAGAACCTGAACGGTTCCGACCAGAACTACTCTCTGTTCAACCAGAAGCCCATCATCAACGGCAAGGTGCAGGAGCAGATCTTCTCCAACGTCTTCTGCAACATCTCGGTCCCCACCGACCAGACTGCCGATGTCACCATCAGCACCCAGTACAAGGCCGTCGTCGGCACCCACAAGGGCGACGATGAGAGTGTCAAAGTCAAGGTGGGAATGACCCGCGACATCACTCTTGGCGTAACCAACAACGACGGCACCGTCACCAACGGCACCACTCTTGAGTTCACCCGGGCCACCAATGGAGCCCCGACTTTCTCGGCCGATCCCCTCCCCTCCACTGGCTTCACTGGCGCTTTTGCCATCAAGACCCCCTCGAACAAGGGTTGGACCAAGGATGATGCCAGAGACGGTAAGGAAGCTTCTCCTCCTCTGCCTTCCCGGCCTACAATTAGTGAGCGACCATGATGCTGATCTCATCTCTCCTAAAGGCAACTGGATCATTGGCCTCGGACTGGCCAGCAGCGAGGGCAGCGGCCCGAGCGCCACCTTCACCCCCGAGCCCGGTGTCACGTACCAGATTCAGCCCTCCAACACCTTCTACCTCGTTGCCCAGGACTTTGAGAAGGGCGTTCTCATGGATGTCGCCACGATTGGCGACATCCTTCCCATCGACTTCACCAAGATCCAGGGCTCCAAGGTGACCATCGTCCACGGCAAGCAGGGCAGCCTCAACATCCAGAAGGCCTAATTTCTCAGCGCAGCGACCGTCGCAACGCGCTTCAATTTTGCGGGCGAGTCAAGAAAAGGGGCCTGTGGCGCAGGAGGGTGGACGGGGAAGCGAGGAGACAGGCAGGCGGGTGCATGGGGATGACACGGAAGAGTTGGGCAGTAAACGTAGGGATCTGGTTACTTTTGGTAGAACCAAAGGGAGAATAGAATGTCTTGTTCGTTCTCCAAGACTGCTCCAATGCCGGCATCGATGTGCTGCTCAACCGCTCTGCCAACCTGATATGCACCTGTCTTCTGGAAAGGAGAACAGGTTGTGGGGGCCGAGTGCAAGGAAGATAAACGGGTCAGCTCTACCACAGTTCCTCCTTCACCAGACATACACAGCAACATCATACACAGCAACATCATCACTTCGTTGCCATGTCTACCCCCCCACACCACACGACATGCCCCCGAAAACAAGACGTTCATTTCGGACTATATCAGCCCGCCCTCCCGGACAGTAACACTCTGCAGCTAACCCCAACCCTTGACGCCAAGTCCAGAATGGAACACCCCCACACAAAAAACCCCAACCCTGAAACATCGACTTCCGCCAGATTAAAATCAAACCCTAACCCTCTTGGGTCCAGGGACAGCGCCTCGGAGCGCGCCCATGTCGACGAGACGACACAGGACAGACGACAGGCTGCGTCTGCCCCTTCCCTCCGACACCGCCTCCCAGTCAACACTTTGCTGAGCACCCAAGCGGCCGTGGCCGCAGATATGCTCACCCACAAGGCTACCACCATACTAGCAGACGCTAGTACGGCGGAACGTCAGGCAGTTGATGGTTGGGTTCCCTTCCCCGCCCCCCGCCACGATCAAAGCTTGCTCGGTTGGCACATTTGGGTCTCCAGAACTCCATCGTTTCTTCCGTGGTCAACCTGGGATGGCTCTTGGCATAGATGCCGCCCTGCGGCAAGCCTGGCGCATAGACCACCGGCCAGGTGGGAATCGCGCAGAGCTCCTTCGCCGGATCGGGTGATCAGCGGGGTATCAGGGGTACGAGTCCGAACGCGGCCGTGGATCAAGATTATCTCGGCAAGGAGGACGGGGCACTTACATTAGGGCCGCATTGCCTCTCGCACTGGGTCCACGAGTCCCATCCCATCCACCGCAAGAGCTCCGTCGTTCGCTGGCGGTGCTCGTTGATCTCGTCGAGAAGAGTGTCACCGGTGATGCTTTCAATTTGAGACGGAGTCTTGCTGAGATAGTTGCTGGTGCGCCGCTCACTCCACTCAAACAGATCCCATTCCCAGCCGCAGATCCTCGCCAAAACGGCCCTCACCGAGCCATAAAGCAGTCTTTCCGAGCGACCGAGCGCGTCAGGGTCAACTAGCAACGTGTGCACAGACGAGCATCGGCTGACCGCCAGCTCCTTTGGTGTGCTGGAGCCATACTCGACGTATGCAGCCAGAACGGCATGGGAGAGCTCGTGGACGCGGGTGACGAGGGCCTTGTTCTCGTCCTCGGTCCCACGCGTCCATTCAAACACGGCCGCAATCGCCCTCGCCCGCGTCTCATGCTGCGCCTGGATGACGGTGAAGATGGCATGCCAATCCACATCCGAGCATCCAACCCCCGAAGGCGGCGGGGACGTCATGTCCCTGAGCCACTCGCGGACGAGCTCAACATCGCCACTATCAATATCCAGCAGTCGGTGACCCCGCCGCAAGCCCCATCCGTTCTCGTACGAATGATTGCCGACGATGCCGCCGTGGCGAGCGCCGGACAGGCTCAGCAGCGCGGGATCATAGAACGAGACCATCCTGCATAGATCAAGCTTTACGCGCTGTTCCGCTGGACCGCCGTGGCCGCCATACCCCCCGTAATGCCAGGTGGCGCTCCGCAACCACTCAAACGAGCCCTGCTCGGCGAACACATTCCCGAATC
>FTEL01008653.1_pt1 | contig 11314 bp, 7 predicted proteins | sample 1658911 | NCBI WGS metagenome assembly FTEL01 (sample SAMEA3914869, study PRJEB12502) | metagenome | biome: forest; material: soil | place: USA | collected 2012-03-12 | depth 0.1 m
CGCCGAAGTGTCAATTGCAATCTCGGGCTGCTTCCACACGTTTCTGACAATCTCCCACTGCTTCGCCTTGTTTGCAACATCCTGGGCTGGCTGCGCAGAATTCCACGTCCGGTCCTGCATCACCACGTCCCCGGTGAGCTGGGGGTGTTCGTCGCCGCCAGGAACTTTAGCGTCCGCGTTCGTGAACACATCTAGCGAGTTTGCTTCGAGAACATTGAAGGGCACTAATTTGTCCTTGGAAATTAAAGGCGGCGGGCAGTGGAAGGATGCGCCCATCATGAGCTCCGCGGTGCCGTCTTTGGGATCGAGCAGGTCCGTGACGTTGTTCTTGTTGCGACCAGGGGATTTCTCAGGGTCGTCTAATTAAGCCGGTTGGTTAGTCACATATCATGTCTCGTGTGCCACGCGGAAAACAGGCAGGTCATGGGGCGAAGACGAGGACAACTTACAAAAGCCCCAGAGCGCAAGAGGGACTTGTTTCAACACAGCCTTGACAGGCGTGAACTCCATCACCGCACTGTCTTCGTGCTTCGTCACTGTAACACTCATGCTTGAGGTAAGTTGCGTCCGCAGGTGCATGGGGCGCGCGTAAAACGGCGTGTCCGAGATGGCGCTCGTCACTACCTTCTTCTTCGCGTCGTTCAAGAACTTTGGCTGGACGACATGCTGCAGTGGCACTCGGCTTTGCACGCGGAAGACAAAGCCTCCACGTTTTACCTCCCACATGTCGCCTTGCTTCGTAGTCGTGTCGCCCTCCTTCGCCTTTTCTGTGTATCGCCCCGTCTCAACGGACAAGACGTGCAGTCTATCCACTGTCCCCGCCTGTTCGCCTGTCGCGGCCGCCGAGTCTCCATCGGGCACCTGGAACAGCAACTCCTGGAATGCTGTGAGCGTGATGGCTGGCGATTGCTGATCTTCGCCGAAGCCGATGGTGAAGCCAAACACCCAGAAGTCAACATAGACCTCGCCGCCGAATGGAACACCCCAGAGCGTGAGCTCCGCGCGCAGAGTGATGGAAATGTCGATCGAGACAAAGAGCAGCTCAAGCGTAAACTTGACGCCAACCTCCAACCCGATGTCTGCGATGAAGCTGAAAGGGTGGTACTCCATGAGGAAGTCCGCCCAGGCTGTGAGCCAGGCGTGCAGCAAACCCTGGTACCCTCCACATTAACAACACACACTCTCAGACAGGAGAAGAGGCACTGAACTGTTTACTTACGGCGTCACAGTTGACCTGCAGCTTTCCGCCTCCCATACAACACTTGGGCGTCACCGCAAAATACGCCTCCCCGCGCACTGCCAGTTCATCGCTCAAGGACCACGAAATGCCCAGACGTGACGGGGTCGGATAGTGCGCCGGCGGGCGGAAGGCCGCATGGTACCCCCCTACGGTGAACACAAAGTCACCCGTGTACGCGCTTGGAGCAAACCACACGCACAGCGCGAATCCACCTGTGAGCCTACACGCGGGCGCAATCACGAAGCTGTTGGGGCTGAGCTCCGCCTCCACGCGGAGCGCGCCAGCACCAAAGTCCACGACGGCGAGAATCCCCAGCTCGACATAGAGGAAGCACCCCTCGCGCGGCGTTGGAGCAGGCGGCATCTGTGCCACGGCCTTCCCGAATATGCCTAAGCTGACATAAGGATTGAACTCGAGGATGATCACGGCGCTGACGTCGAGGACCTGCAACGCCTTGGCCTCAATTCCGGCCGCGAGCCAGTAGCTTGACTCCTGCGGAGTGACAACGCCGACGGCCGGGTCCAGTGACGAGAGCTTCTCCATGACGGCGAGCGGGTTGTCTCCAGGGAGGGACGAGTTTGCGATGAAGGGGAAAGACGGCACCTCGCGGATGCTCGGCTTGCGGATGCTCGAGTTGTACCCGAACCCGAGGCAGACGCCTCCGATGGTGATAAACTCGAGCTCGATGAGCGGGCCGTTGAGCTTGGCAAAAAAGAAGACAGTCTTGAATGTGTCCCCCGCCGGCTTTTTGACCTCGCCGTACGCGCCGACCGCCATGAAGCTGTAGGGCGCAATCGTCAGCGCGACGCCGCCGACGTATAGCTTGACGTCGTTTTCCTGTCGCTCAACGAACATCCCTGTGATTCCGACGGGCGGCTGGTTGAACTCTATTCCCATGCCCTGGAGGTGGAACGTGGGCACCTGAGTAACGAGATCCTTCAGGCTGGTGTTCTTGAGGTTGAGGCCGAAGCCGAAGCCCATGAGGGCCAGTTTGATGGGGCCCATGTTGGCATGGATGTCGAGGAAAATGACCAGCTCCGAGTTCTCGTATCGAATCCCAACGTTGGAGACACTGAACGGGCCAACAGTCTTCTCAAGCGTAGCTTTGCTGGTGCCCGTTGGCGCCGTGTCTGTGTTGTCTGCTGTGTTATCGGCCTTTGCTTGGAGAAGGTCGATGGGCTTGCTAGAGCTGCCGGCCACGGTGCCCAGAGGACTGGAGACTGGCGCCTTTGGCTTGTTAAACAGGTAGTCGAGAATCGCGCGTGGTGGCCCCTGACCACCTGAGTCAAGCACAAGGAAGTGCATTCCAGCTGGGAGGACGACGGCACCTGCAGCAGCAGGGTCCTTGGTAGCGTCAGTTGAGCCTTTTGTCTCTTTGAATATGACAGGCGACAGCTCGTTCAGGCTTTGAACCTCCTGGCGCGTGAGTCCGGGCTGCTTCTTCACGTCTTTCCACGTCGGGTCCTGGACCCAGTAGAAGCCGAGCGAGTCGAACGCCGGCTTCACATTGTCGACAACCGGGACCCTTGGAATCTTGTCCCAGGGCAGCCCCCCGAGAGTCACCTTGACTATGCGCTTGGTTGCGCCTTGTATGTCTGCCGGAGCCGTCGTCGGCGTTGGCTTAGTGGTAATCTGGAGGAAGGCAAACTCCAGCATCGTGCTCTCTGGTCCCGGAATGTCGAGCGCCAAGCACACAGAAAGCGAGCTCGATGGGGTGTCTTTTGTCGGTTGCAGGGAGCGCAGCGACAGCTTGACGGCGGCCTTGGATAGGTCAATGGCTTTGACAAAGCTGGGGATGTCCGCCACCGAGGCGGCGCCTTTGTCGCCAAGGAGAGCCCCGACCACCTGTTCGACGGTCAAGCTCTTCTGTGACGAGTGCAGGATTGCATCAAAGCTCCACTGCGTTGAATCGCGAGTGAACTTGACATCAAGCTCTAGTACATCCGCCAGAATCAGCGTGGCTGTGACAGCAAAGTCGGACGCGCTTGCGCCCTGCGGGGCCTTGGGATCGGTCGGATTCTTGGGCCCGCTATCGTAGTTGTACGTGATGTTGAAAGCGGCAAGCGTGATGTGGCCGAGAAGCTCCTTGACGATATCCGCATCCCCGTCGGGGAAGAACCTGCCGAGCTGAGCCATGTTGAGGCCTACGACGTCTCCGCGGAGTTGGAAGTTCCATCGGTCCCCAGCCTTGAGGAGATTAACGTCACACACAAGGAGCGCATCCTTGGGCTTATTGTCCGTATTAGTCTCCGTGGGCTCCGCTGTGGGATTTGCGGATAGGGTGATCTCAGTGTGGAGGCGAATCATGTACGAGTTCTTTTGAGGTTGCGTCTTCGAAGTCTTGTCGCTCCAAGTGAAGGAAGCCGTGACATCGACCTCGTCGAGGCTGATCCCAAGGTTTGTACCCGTCGTCACTGCTGGATCCTTCTCTAGCTTCCCGTTAAACGTCACTGTTGTGTCTTGTAAATCGAGAGATAGCTCCGTGATCACGTAGCTCAGCTCGGACGGCAGATGCTGTGATGGCAGAGGCGGTTAGTGCGAGCCCATATGCCAGTCAAACAATGTTGGAAGCTCACGTAGTCACCATCCATCAAGTCTTTCAAGCCGAGGTAATTTGGAGCCAACGAGCTCGGCCGAATGTAGTACAGATCCTCGTACTTTGGCATGACCTGCGGGGTGAACCATTGCAGGATTTCCGGCTCAAGCCAGAGCATCAGGTTAACCCCATGCGGCTGTGACAGTCCCCGCGTCCAAGTGTAGGTCAACTGCGTATGACATGCGTTGTCAGCGGCACAAAAATGGTCCGTTAATAGTGTTTGGGTAGCAACATACCAAAAACGGCACCTCCACCTTGGCCGTGCTATTCAACCTTGAAACCTTCCACGAGGGATTGCTGTACTCTGCCCGTACGACAATGCGATCGATAGAGACACTGCCGGTGTCTGTCTTGCTGATCTTCAACTCAACCGAGCGAACCATGATGTTGTTGATCACAGGTATCACGGTGCCGACACCCGAGATATCAACTTCTGGCACAAGCCAACCGATAAAGTCGAGCAACCCGACATTTTCCGCGTCAAAGCTGGCAGGGTCAACGCGTATCGTGGCAATCAAGGTCTCGGAGCCGCCGGCGAGGTTGAGGTCGAGTCCGCACGTAATGATGTAGTCCGTCGCCGGGTCGACACCCGTCTTCACGATTTCGCACATCACAAGCATCTCATGCTCAAAGCTCAGTCCCGTGTTTGTCGGCGTATCCATGCGCGTGCAGCTCCGACGGGCGACGATGGTTGGCTTCTGCAGCACGAGATGGCTCGGCATCCATTCCTTGCACCACGCCCCAAGGGCCTTCTCGGTGTCTGCGTTGAGACCCCATTCGAGGCGCTGCACGGTTAGATAGTTTTCGTTGGGCAGAAACCATATCATGCCGCGATTGAGAATGAACTGCAGCGGCGTAGTTGACTTGGTGAGCACGTCCACGACGGCAGCGAGCACAGCCCCTAAGTTTTGGGTCGCCGCTGAAGCATCCACGTTGATCTGCGAGAGGACCTGCGCGAGGCTCCAAGGTTTGCCGTCGGGTGTCAAGCCGAGGCAGAGGAAGGAGTGCATCGGGTAGAAGCCGGACGTCTCGATCATGGGCGGCTTACCGGCCAAGCTGGGGAGCGACCTATCGGAGAAGTTCCCAACAAGGGTGGACGTCGAGTACGCCATGGCAGGCCGACTGTCAGTCGCTGGGAGCATCAAAGTGATGGCCACAACGTTTGTCTTGGTCTGCGTGCCAGTCAGAGACACGGATACCCTTGCATGGGACGTCAGAGGTATCTCGTGCACGGCCTGTAGGAGCCATGCCCGAAACGGGTCGTCCTCGGTGAGGGAAAGATCGTTGCGCAACTTGAGAGCAGGGTTCTCTAGCATCATCAGGAAGACAGCAATACTGTCCAGGTCCTCCTCACCAGGGCCGACAGGCACTCGATACACTGGGCCTGTGTACGCCGTGGCCCAGTCCACGTCAGTGACGTCTGGCACGAGAAAGAAGTCTTGGGCTGGTGCAGGCGTGACGCTCAGAGGGGTGCCTGTAGGTGTAGATACACCTTGGTCCGCTGCTGCTGCTAATCCTGCCAGTCGCTGAGCAAAGAGGTGTACCGGCGGGTTCTTGACGTCTTGCAATTGCCCGCGCTGAAGGGCGGCAGTGGTCCTCGCGGGCATGTATTTGGCCCATCCCACTGTCTTTTGAACACGCAGACAAGCGCTACGCGACACGTCTACGATGCTGTCGTACCCGGGTCGCCACGATACTGGCATGACGTTGTTGCGGACGGCCCCGATCACCCACGCCAGTGCCTTGTATGGTCGTGCAAGCGGGGTCGTCCGACTAGCCCTGAGGATTTCGTCGTAGGACTGCCCGACCTTGATGGGATACGAGGCGCCGTCAACATAGCCGTCAGCTTTGAGTCGCCTCTCGCGGCTGAAGGGCCGGCAGTGCGTTTTGACGAAGATGACCGCGCCGTTGTCTCCACGAGCTCGAGTCTGGTACCGCTCCTCTGAGACGCCGTTGACGGGGAATGTCACTAGGGAGTCTACCCCGACCTCGGAGAGCGCGTTCCATGCCTCTTGCACGAGGCGATTGATGAAGGCGAACTCATTTGCAAGCCCCGGTTTGTTGAACTCATCAATGTAGGGGTCAGGGCCAGGGAACACTTTGGCGATCAGCAGTTTCATCATCCCCTGGTACTTCTCGATCGCCTCAATCTCATCGGGTTCACCCCTGGGTGCATCCGAGAACGCGTTGAAGCTGATTCTTTGGTTCTCCCGGGCGAATCTGACGTCTCCAATGTTCCAAGTGAGGTAGTACGGATACGAGGTGGAGCGAATGAGAAACCGCGGGCCGATGCGATTTTCGAGGTTCACTACGACCCGACGATCTGCGGTGGACCTCAGCCACAGATAGAGGTAAAGGATGAGCTCCCAGCCTAAGAGGAGGCCTTGCGTGTTAGTCTCCATCGCATGAGTTCCGAAACTGGAGTCATCTTACGCGGGTGGCCATGGAGGCTCATGTCGGCCGAGATGATGATGTTGCGAGGCTTAAAAGCTCTGATCATTTCGTACGGGGTCGAGGTTGCGGAGCCGTGATGGCCGAGTTTGATGCTTCTGACACATTTGAAGGGGTTGTTTTCTTGCGCACACCAGGCGACCACATTCATTTCGCTTTCCCTGCAGCAACGAGAACTCGGGTTAGGTGGTCTGACGCTTTTCAAGGCTCTGAGAGTAGGTGCAACTGCCCTGTTTTGCCCAGGAGCTACACAGCCGGAGGGGGTCCTCACCAGTTTGCATCTCCAGCTGAAAAGAATGACAGTTGACCCGTTGTCCAAATAACCAGAGTGACAAGGGAGTGCATATTTGTAAAGTCCCCATCATCAGCTGGATTGTTTGGGGTATCCACGATCTTCAAGACCTCCTTGTTAGGTCTTGGAGACAAAGGCGCCTGGATGAGCGGGGATAAGCCTGTTGCAGTGCTGTCAGCAGAGCATACCCATAAGGTCCTCTCTCACGCGGCGTTTACGGTTGACGGGGGCCACCCTGTCCCAGAATTTGAGAAAGAAAACCGAGGGAAACAAGGAGTACGCACCGCCTTTCTCCTTCGCTAACAAGCGATCCGTGAGCCCGGAAGACGAGATACTGGCCCGAGTGGCCGCCAATGTGGGCATCGAAAGGGCCTTCTGCTTGAAGTAATCCCTGACTTCCTGCTCCATCTCGTTTTGTGGCTCTGCGTCGTCGTCGACGATAGTCGCATACTTTGTGGTGATTGCCTGCTTTTCCCTCTCAACATCTCGGCCGGCCACACGCTGCCCGCAGCAGACATTCACTGCGGACGCCTTCTCGGCGCCTCGCGGAGTTGTAACGACAACGTTTCGCGCACCTGCAACGATGCAGAGCACCGGCCAAGCAAGCTCATCTGCAACCTGAATGGGGTGCGCGTCCGGGGTCTGGTCATTCTGGTGCCAGTAGGCCAGATGCTGTGGGCTGCGCATATCCAAGGCGTCGGTGTACTGCGCCGGTACCTTTCCAGTGAAAAGGTTCGCCCCTAGAACACATTCTACATGAGTGCGCAGCATGCAGAGATGTCCCACCCAGCCCCTGCCATGTGCCCAGTCCAGGAATGTGCCGGCCCCTTTGGGGTTATAGTCTTCGTCAGTGGGCGTGCTGGCCTTGAACCAAGTTCTTCCCTTCCCAGGGAAGCTCCGTCCCGCCCAATAAGGGGCGTAGAAGGTGGTCATTGCCCGGTTGGCGCGAGGGCTATTGGCTGGGGCATTTTGATACTTCATGAAAGGGCACAGGTATGTGTCTTCATTGCGGTCATCTACATTCGACCAGATCTCGTTATCGATCAGGGACAGCAGGCCTGCGACAACACGCGTCAGACAAACACTACTAGACTGCGACTAAGGGAAATCAGGGATGCCAAACCTGTAGCGTGATCTGTGGCGGAGGAGCGACTGTCAGTCAAGCTAAATGGGATCTAGTCGAACAGCATCGAATCATAACCGACCTTCATCCCAGTGTGTGGCAACCTGTTTAGAGGTGGTAAGCAGACGGGTGGCAAAAACGCAGAGACTCCCAGGAATCCATGATTTAGACTGACAATCGCGTCAAGGGCGGGAAACTGAAGATCTCTTTCGCCCTGCTTGTCGTAGTGATACAGCTTTGACGCGTCTTTCAGCACATTGTTGATGGCGTCGGCCCCAGTACCCTTGACACCGCCATCGATGAGAACGGCACGATGGATAAAGGGCTTCGTGTCTGTTGCGTTTGGAGGTGGATGCTGGATTAGGAGGTAGAGTGCGGAGTCACCCTTGGCAATGTTAATGCTGAGGACATCGACGCTCAGGTCGAGTCGTCTCAGTTGTTCCTCGGTCGCCTCCCTCTGATCGCCCCATGCTGCGATCAGGGTCAGCACTGAGCATGACCAAGACATCGCAGACCACATCACCGTGCGACATCGGATGATGTTTCAAGTCAACTTACGCGTCGTCATGATACAGAGCCAAGTCTAAGGCTCGGTCAGCCTTTGGAGTCTCGATATATGCTCGTTGCTGCTTTGGCTGGCGAAAATTCTTCCAGAGGGACTTGCAACAGGCGAATTTCAGTGAGATGTCAGGTCGCTTGATCCAACGTGGCAGATCCCATCCCGTCTGTGTGAGTGACCGGAGCAGCGAGAAGAATGGGGCCAATACCCATGGCGGGCCTTGGTGATCCAGACTCCCGAGTTGGCTGTCAACCCCGCAAGGGGCGAGACCCTGTATTCTGCACGACATGCTGGTCTCGGCCCTTTCTCGCGCTCGCGGGAAAGGGAGTTTCCGGCTCATGGGCGGAGGAAACTTCCCGTCAGCTTGCATCGCACTATGGGAAATGCTGCCCAAACATGGCTAGCTGCCGCGCGCAGGATTCGAGTCTCAAGATCTGAGTACAACACCCCAGCAAGCCACAACCACAAGCGCGAGCGGCTGAGTTGCATAAACTTGTGCAAGGCTCGGAACAACCCGACCGGATCAAAACAACGATCAATGGCGGTGCGTCCCGTGACCCTCGTCCTCCTCTCAACTTTTTCGTGACAACGAGTTTCGAAACCCACTGCCACCGTCAGTAATCATTCGAAGCAATGGGCAAACCGCATCACGTACCCGTCGGGACGCCCATCTCGACGCGTCTTCTGTCGCTCACACTCGCCATCTTCCCCCTGGTGCTCCTCCTCACAGCTTTTGTCCTCGCCGCTGTGTCATCGGCGCAGAACGACTGGTCCTTCCGCGATCTGTACGACCCAGCCGCAGACGATATCGTGTACATCGGCACCGAACACCGCAGTCCGTTTGTCAACTGCGCACTCGGCTCCTCCACCGCCAACGTCACGGCAGCGGACAACTCGACGACGGAGCAGACCGTGTGGGCACCTGTGTGTGTCTCCTCTCACCAGACCGGCGGACTGTGCGACCCGACTGCGCAGGGAGCCTCGCGCGCGGACTCGGCCTTCTTCTGCCAGCACCTCAGCCTGTCGGCCCACCTTCTCTATGCCGGCTGCGCACTCCTCGGCTCTGCCCTGCTCCTCGTTCTCGTGCTCACGGCCGCGACGGTGCCGCAGGTTCTCCGAACGGGAGCCGTTCACATCGCGTCATCATCGTCATTTCTCTGGGCGAGACACCATAGGAAGGGACAGACCTACGTGGTGCCACCCAATCACTCAGTCGCATCGTACCTCGCGTTGCTTCTAACACTGCTCGCGGCCCTTGGAGCCTTGACACTGGCTGCGGGCGTTGTGACGGGGATCAACGCGCTGAGCGTGCTGCAGTTCCCCAATGGCGACTACTTCTCGACTGGATTGACGGGCAGCGGAGACCCAACCGAGTTCAACCACGGCGGACCGTGGATGCTAGGCCGTTCAGCGGGTATCTGTGCCGCGGGCGCGGTGTTGGCGGCTGTTGCCAGTTATTTTGTTGGCCTTGTGTGGGAGGGACCCAGGGTGGGCGTCGTCGAGACACATGAGCCCGACCTGGTTGACAATGCTGTGGCCAAGTGATGGAGGTGCAGCCTTGTTTTTGGACAAGATGTTTCCAAGTTCGTGTTCCTGGCGGATGGGTTGGGGGTGGAGAAGGGACGAATTCTCATTGAGTGAAGTGCGTACATAATATGGGATCCAGATTAGAATAATAAACCCATACAGGCTGTCGTTGAATCCTCCGCATGTGTCTCATTGTCTACCTATCTTGAACCCTAAAACGTCGTGGCTGTCGCAACTTAATAGCAGCGGCATCCGCAATGCCCCGCCCCTAACCCCTTTCGCCCACATCCGCGCTCTGATATTGATAATATGAAGCTCCCGCCTAGAATACTTCCTGTCATCGAGCACCAAATACATCAAGAAAAGCCAACCGAGCTGAGCATCACCTCCCCCTCACATCGTATCGGGGGCTGTGATCGGGTGCTTCAGCTGCAGGTACCCTTCGATGGCCATGTACGGGCCTTTCTCGAACTTTGGCTTGTTGTCCAGCTGGTCAATAACCAACGGATTCCACCTTGTCTCCTTCGCCGCCGCCCCAGATCCCGTTCCAGTCACCGTCGTTGGTGCGGTAGCATTTACGGCAAATGGCGCAAGCCAGTTCCACTCTGCGCTCCGAATCGCCGGGATCGCGACCCCCTTGGGCTTTTTATCAGCATTATCGTCAGCCTCCCCAGCGTCTGCAGCATCACGCCCCGTCTCGCCCATGGCCGCGAGATTATAGTCCGGCGTCAACGCTTTCGCGTCCTCATACTTCACCGCAGTCGCGTCTGTCACCAACAGCGGCCCCATGTGAAAGAACGCCGTCATGCGTTGCATCGCCTGCTGCAGGCTCCACGGCGGCAGTTGCAGCGATGCTATTGGCAAAATCCCGCTGTAAAGGTGCAGTTTGGAGAAGGGGTCGAAGAGGGCGCCAACCATGGTCATTTTCCGGGCGTGGGAGACGGCCATCGTCTGTGCTGCTGTCCTGGTCGTGTTGCCGTCAGTCGTGTCGAGACCCGTGGCAGAGATGTGGTACGGCGAGATGCGCGGGTAGTTACCCTTGTCGATTGCCGTCGTCGAGGTGCTGGTTGAGGGAGAGAAGTAGGTGAGCAGCGTGTCGAGGTTGAGTTCGCTTCCCAGGGGCAGTGTGCCGGAGATGGTGCCGGGCTGTGCACTAAAGTAACCGACCAGACCGTCATATACGCGATCCTTGTCGCCAACCTTGACGGCGAAGGAGTAGTCGAGGAGCTTCGGCGAGGCGGGCGGCGGGTAAGCGCTGTTGCTACTTTGAGACTTCACGGGCGGCGTTGCAAGCTCGAGCGAGAAGCCCATGTTGGCGAGGGCAAGCGGCCGCCCAACGACGGCATTAAGGAACTGGGCATACTGATTCGGCGTGTGAGGGACCGAGGCGAGCGACGCATTGATGGTGTTAATGAAGTCCTGGAGGTACGTCTTGTGTTTCAATCGGGTGATGAGCTGGTCGAGCTGCGGGAACTGGCGGCTGTGCTCGCCGTTGTCGCTCCCCGAGGGCGGCGCAAACGGTCGCC
>FTEL01003490.1_pt1 | contig 11308 bp, 18 predicted proteins | sample 1658911 | NCBI WGS metagenome assembly FTEL01 (sample SAMEA3914869, study PRJEB12502) | metagenome | biome: forest; material: soil | place: USA | collected 2012-03-12 | depth 0.1 m
CTCTCTCTCTCTCTCTCTCTCTCTCTCTCTCTCTCTCTCTCTCTCTCTCTCTTTTGTTTGGGGTGCATGGATCAGCGGGTTGGGATTTTGGGGGGTCTCGGTTTTCTGGTCTGGTCGTTCCTTTTCGGTGTCTTGTTTCTGCTTTTAAACAGCCCCGGCTTTTGTTGCCGCCGGGCTGGGATTGCGCACGCGTATACTACAACTGGACTGGACGGTACAGTACACGGACACGGCAGAGGAGGTACTGCGGGTGTGGTTGTTACAACCTGGTTTGGTTTGGGTTAGGATTTGGGATTTGAATGGGTCTGGGTTGCGTTGGTTGGGTATGGAATGGTATGGATGGATGGGATGGCATGGGTTGATGGATGGACTGACGGACTGACGGACGAACGAACGAACGAAACGGACTTGGGAAACAAGCAACAGCAGCAGCAACAACAACAAGTGCGGTGGTTACCGGGGGTGTTATAACACGGTTGCGTTGGCTTTCCATGGTGGACGGGTAACAGTTGATGGATCTTAGGTGGTGGCAAGAGGGTGGGGGTTGGTTGGAAACGGAAACATTGGTGCAAGGTGCTGCTAGGAAACACTGGGGAAACATTACCATCATGGTTTGGGGTGTCTTTATTTTTGTATGTGTAAACGGGATCTTTGCTATCCTGGCTTTTTTCCTCCTCTTTTGGCAGAATACTGGACTGGGAGGCGTTTTGGGACGAAATTGAATGAGGTTCATGATGGTGCTTCTTGGTCAAGTCAACTTGCTTGCTGTGATGGTTGACTTGGAGGGGGTAATGGGACGCAGAGGTGTGGTGTGTGGTTTGGGTGGGGGCGGGCAGTCGGTAATGAGGCGGAGACTGTTCATGTCTGCAGCGTCGACGACGAGAGATGGCGGTTTAATGAACTCGCTGACGTAGACATCCCGGGGCGAGTGTCGTTGATGTTGATCAAAGGGGGACCGAACTTGAGCCCCACTCCTGCCAGTTCGCCTGCCCCTCAGTTGCATCGAGCGATGACACCCAGCCCAGAGACACGAAATAAACACTGACCAAAACGAAAAAGATGGCCAGCCTAAGGGTATGTATGTCTTGCAATAGATGGAAATGAGAAATGCCCAAAAAGTCAACAAATGTCAAGCTGACCAAAGCCGCCAACGGCGAGACTCGAACTCGCAACATTCAGATGTCTACTTTTTGTCGTAAAAGTCTGACGCGCTAACCAATTGCGCCACGCCGGCTTTTGAAGTGTTGATTGGTCTTGGCCAGATTAGGAAGTTATCATGTGGGGCTCCTTCCTTGCGGTCAGCCTGCAGGTCGCCAGCGGTGGCTCTTGGGCTGTTGGCTGCCTGGATTTGGGGTGGTTGGTTTGGACGCGTTGGTTGATGCATCTGTGAAGGTGCTTGTGTGATGGTTGTGCCGTGGTGCAGAAAAAACGCCCATCGGCATCGCCTCCCTTCCTCCAGGCTTGTCCCGGCCGCACTCAGTTCGCTCGGACAATCACACTGCCACTTGCACGCGCAGGCAACCACGATGAATCCCTATGAAACCGACCCAACCCTCATCCCCTCAACAGACTCATACGCCGACCTCCCCGCCTATGGCCGCTACAAACCCAAAGATGAGGACTTCCGCCCGGACCCAAAACACTTCATGTCCACCTCGGCCGAGTCGTTAGAGTACTGGTCGTCGGTGCTGGATCTGTGCGTCGAATCACACATCATCGTCCCGGGGTATGAGGGCGGCAGGGATGTGTTTGCTCTGGGTAGTGTGATCGTCAAGTCGGCACATCGCGATCCTGATCGGGATGCGAGGCGGGCTTCAAGGGATCATGGGATGAGTGATGCCAATGAGGTGGCGGCGGTAAGGTTGGTGAGGGAGAAGTTGCCGGAGGTTAGGGTGCCGATAATTTACTTTTCGGGTGAGGTAAGTGCTCTCATCTCATACTCGAGCTATCTCGCGGCTGTCAAGAGCTCAACGAAGGCTGACACTCTGGCATTGGAAGCTCCGCGGCTGTGACGTCCACATCCAAGAGCGGATCCCCGGCGTCGCGCTCTGCGTCGCCTGGCGGTACCTCTCCGCCGACCAGAAATCTTCATTCAAGCAACAGGCGCGTGAGCTACTCCGGAAGCTCCACCAGATCCAGCCACCCCGGGGATGGACCGCCCGGGCGTACCTCGTCCCGGACGCGGACCCGATCAAACACAAGGGGATCCAGCTGCTGGAGCATTATCTGTTGTTTGATGAGGAGGATGCGGATCAAGACCTCGGGTTCATGCATAATGACTTTAACCAATCGAACTGCATTGTTGATGATGACAGGATCGTGGCGTTGGTGGACTGGGAGATGGCGGGATACTTTGGGTGGAAGAGGGCGGGGACGGTCCATGCAAAGATCCGGTGTCCGCAGGCGGAGGGGTTTGCGCATATGGGTTTGAAGAAGGAGGTGTTAGATGACGTGTTGTTTTGGAATGACTTGTATGATGTTGAGTTGGATGAATAGAGTACCTAACATCTCGAGATGTCGTTCAACTCCATGGACCCTCAACTTGAATCTGGGCGACCACTCGTAACTCGAATATCAGTCACTGGTAGCAAGCCCGCGATTTTTTCCACGAATGTGAGAGTTCCATTCTTGAGTCATCAAACAGTTCATTGAAACTGTTGCGAGCTCAACTGACCTCTGTGGGGCGAGGCACCAGCGCGAAGTTTATCGCCGGGGGTTAAGCATCGGAAACTTGCCCATATACAAATATTCTGATAGTCACCTCCATTAAGTCTTGGATGTTTTAGCCAGGATCATGTATTTGGCTGTTCTCAAACACGATGCATCGTCAAGCTTGTGTGCGGTGATATCAAGACTCGAATAACTAGCACTGTTTCAACAGCTTACTTGTGGCAATGAATCTCACAGTCAGAAAACCTTTGGGTTTGAATGCTACGAAATCCATCGTGCCTATTAGGTAGCCTGCCACCGGTTGGTTGGGTGGTCGTTGACCCGGCCTCCGGGACGTGCGCGTGACCCCTTAAGTTGGTCGTTGGTGTTGTTGGTTCATCGACCCGAGCCCAAGTCGCGCGCACTTGTTTCAACTTGTCCAACTCTCATCTTCCCAACCACACACTCACCGTTGCCTAACACTTCTCTGCACGTCAGCCAGCCAAACGTCGCGAGACAAAATCCTTCATACCCTCCGAGTATTCTCGGACTTCGAGCAACATCACCACCATTTTCACCACCATGCCAGTCACCAACATCAGCAGCCCCTCCATCGGCATCCGCCGCCAGCCCCCCTTCCCAGAGCGCCTCGCCGGCTGGCTCTTCGCCCTCCACACCCAGGCAGCATCACCACCTCAGCCCCAACCACATCTCCTTACCATCCCCTCCCGTACCAACCCCCCTACAGACCCTATAACAATAGTCTGCATCTCCGACACCCACAACACCACGCCCTCCCCCCTCCCAGCAGGCGACATCCTCCTCCACGCAGGCGACCTAACCCAGTATGGCACGTTCCCCGAACTGCAGTCCCAGCTCACCTGGCTTGATTCGCAGCCGCACCCGCACAAGATCGTCGTGGCGGGGAACCATGATTTGATCCTCGACGCGTCGTTTGTTGCAGCGCACCCTGACAGGGAATTAGACTGCAAACCGCGCCAGAGGAGGAGGGATCTGGACTGGGGAGGGGTGCGGTACCTGCGGCATGAAGCGGTGGAGGTGAAGGTAGGGAGGAGTGGGAGGACGGTGAGGGCTTTTGGGAGTCCGTGGACGCCGCGGTTTGGGAGTTGGGGGTTTCAGTATGAGGGTGGGGAGGCGGAGGGGGTGTGGAGTGGAAAGGTGCCCGAGGGGACGGAAGTGTTGCTGGTACATGGGCCGCCGAAGGGGCATTTGGATGATGGGGGGAAGGGGTGCGAGGTGTTGTTGAGAGAGGTGTGGAGGGTGAGGCCAAGGATGGCGGTGTGTGGGCATGTTCATGCGGGGAGGGGGTGGCAGTGGTTGGGGTTTGATAAGGCGCAGGAGTTGTATGAGAGGGTGGTACTGGGGAGGGGGGGTTGGGTTTCGGTGGTGATGTTGGCGTGGTGTGTTGTTTGGGGTTTGGTTGTGACGACGTTTGGGCCTTGGGGTAACACCAACAGTGCTGGGAGGGGACGGGGCACACTTCTCGTCAACGCTGCTATGGTGGGCGGAAAAGGGAATACCAAGCGTCGAGAGGCCTTCGTCTTGGTCGTGTAATCCTCCTTCAGGCTACTTCTATCCGCCACGTCCACGATGCCACCTAACTTTAAACACCTTGCATGTCGAATTCACCAAGTTCTGTCTCCCGGAGGCTGTCTTGGACAGAGCCACTGCCAACTTCCCCGAGGAGGGTGAGGAGGACGACGACCTCCCCACAGACGACCTCATCCACGACGAGACGCTCTGGTTCACCGCATGGCCACCGCCAAACCCGAGGGCCATTCTTGCAGAGCGATAATCATACCGACGCCGCCTACGCTACCCGCGGTACCGCGCTCCGGAGGGCATCTTCGAGGACTCGCCTTTGCACGGTTTCTACCGGCTCTACACAGATCATGGCTGACCATGTCATCGACATGCGCAACGAGCTGGATGTCTTTTGGTACGTGCCATGGCCAGCCGCGCTGATCATCAGTATTCATCCACCTAACACCTCCAGGTGGACACGCTGGCCCGTCTCCAGCATCCCCAACCCCGGCGAACAAGGCGGTCCCGAACGCTACGCGGTCTTCGCCTGAATCCCACCTCCCATCGCCGAGAGCTACAACGAGCGCATCAGCCTTGATTTGCGCCGAGAAGAGTCGTTGGCGATCCTCTCCCTGGACGAGCAGCTGTACTGGGCGTCGACGCCCAAGAAGTACGAGGAGGCTCCCGCGGGGACCGAGTTGGTGCCGCCGCTGAGAGAGCTGCTACACATCCCGCACAGCCAGCCGTTTACGGCGCAGTTGACGTCGTTGGAGGATAGGGATGCCGATTCGCACTTTAAGAAGAAGAATATCTTGGCGATAAGGCCGCATATTTATTTTGTGTAGGGTGGTCGGTTGGGGTCTGAGGGGGGTGTAGTGGCACGCGGATGAGAAACAAGGTCTGAGACGGTTGGAGGGGCCGACATGACCCTTGAGCCTGTGATGGGAACTGAGCGTCGGTATTCTAGTACCTTTCTAGACCTGAATGCCATTCTAGCCTCATTTCGAGTAAATATGGGGTCCTCGTTCCAGAATATGGTCAAGACGATGCGTCGTAGCAGCCAGTACCCCGATGACGTCACCAGTTCGACGTCAGACTTACACGTCCACTTCCCCCCTTTCATGACCACTATCGCCTCTCTCCAAGCAACAACTCTCAAGTCTTCCACACAAGTGAATTTTGATGTAAACACCAATATCTTTAGCCCTACCTGAAGCAAGGAAACCATCGCCCATCATGTCCGAAGGCCCCTCTGACAACAGCACCAACCCCCAAGACCGCAACCAGCCCGGTCTTTGGGCTGCCCATGCTGAGTACATCAAGGGCGCCGCTGAGGCATGTCCCCCTCCTCGCCCCTTTCCCAATCCCTTCACTCCCCAACCCACCCCCTCCGCCTGAGCTAACCCCATCGAAGAGCTCAATCGGCACAATCACAGGCTCCCAAGCCTGGAGCACCTCGGGCGAGCACGACAAGACCCACGCGCGCGCGGCCCTTCAGGCGGCCGTCGAGCACCGCGACCCGGCCAAGGCGGGCTACGGGCGCGCTGAGGAGATTGCTGGCAAGCTGACGGGGTGCGAGGGCATGAAGCATGAGGGGGCGGCGAGTCGGAATAAGAGGCAGGATTGATTTGCCAGTCTAGTTGTGGGTTGGTAGGGGGAGGGGGTGATGGATGGGGTTTGGGGAGTAGTTGGGGTGGGGATTGGGCCCTAGGGGTTGGATCATGATGGGGGGAATGGCGGGCTGGTGAAGGGGTGAGGAGCAGGGCACGGAGGTGGGAGGCGAGATGGGAAATGTTAGCGAAGACACTGGACATATTTCCATTTCTACCTTCTCCATCTATTCCGGGTGTTTAGGAGTAATAAAAGCGCTTCTAAACTTCCAATCAGCATGGACTCCCAGTTGTGGCCATCGGGAAACAATATCCAAACCAGGACAGAATAATCGGTCCGCGTTCTGATATCTTTGCTCTGGAAGCTCTCGGTATGATCCCATGGACGATGTATGACCCATGCCTAAAAGCAGCTTGATGCGACAGCTGTCATCCCAGCTGACCAGATGTGGCCAACTCGTTGTGCAAAATAACGAGTCAAAAGTCTTCTCTGCCCCGGGTACGAAATAGGAGAAAGGGGTTCAGAAACTGCTGCTTGCTGCGGAACCGGACCTGGGACAGGCCAAACCATTAGGACGGAACCACTCTTGTTGTACCATCCATCACTGTTGATTCATCCTGTGCTTTAAATCCGGCGTGTCTAATTGTGCGCCTTCTTTCTGACACTCAACTTGAATGTTATTGGCGATCAGCTGGTCTATCTGCGACTTGACTTTGATGTTGGACAGCGGACAGAAGCTAAAACGGCTGAATAATATAATTAAAGCTCTCTGGCTTTAAGACAACGCGTTGAAGCAGGTCACTCGCGACCATACTCGCAGACGAGACGTTACGAGCTATCGTTTGTGATGTCGCGTTCTGGGCCCTTCTCGCACAGATCCCATGATCGCACAGACTACGGGTGTACCCTTTCATGCAGCCCGAGTGCATGGAGCGGCGGCTGGCATGTGACGACACAACTTGAATAGTCAGTATGGTCCCCTCACGGGCTTTCCCGTCCTATTTTCCGCCGACAACAACCCGCTTCTAAAGCTTGTTCTCGCGGTTCGAAATTGAAAAGCACAACATCTTGGTCAGTGGCGAGTTCTGTATGCAACTTGGACCAGCTTGTGCACTTGAGGCCTGAGTGAGTTGGCGTCGCGCCTCGACACCACAGTTTGCCACCCTTGCCGCTTGGGATCGTGGCCTCCCTGATCTGATGCCTTCAAGGTTGGTCGGTGATTAAAAATAAAAAAGAAAATGGATAAAAAACACATTGGAAACCCAGCGAAGAGTCGCTCGAGATTCGCCGTCGAGCTCCAGAAGCGACTGGAACCATGTGACGAGCCAGGGTGGGCCACCGATCCACTCACGCCACGATCTCATTCTCGATCTTGGCGCGGGGTTCCATGAGATCATGACATCAAGGGGGGCGATAACTGCCCGCCATATTTTGCCCCGCCAAAGAAAAAAACATCTTATCGCAACAGCAGGGGTCCTGCGGCCCCGGATTTTGGCGGATGGTTGGATGCCGGGGTCCAGTGTCAGTGCGGGATCAGGTTGATGAGGTCGCAATGCGAAGACGAATGAATAATGGGGATTCGGTTCCGTTCAAAATTGCGGTGAGGTCTGCTCCTGCTTGGACAAAGCGGGCGTGGTGCAGGGCCATGAGAGAGCTCGAGGGATGAGAAAACGGCACTTGCCAGGGCGATTGGCCACGTCTGCTTGCCGCACGTGGGGTCAGCAACAACCACAGCGAACCGAAATAGAGGCAGCCCCTCAAACGCTGCCGCTGCTTTTCGCCAGAGACGCAAGATGCCGTGTTGGGCTTGCGTGCCCCACGACCACGGGGCTGGTGAAACAGTCGACGATTGGCGAACAACCCCGGCGCCACCCCTTGGACGTCAAAATGACAGATATGCTGGATCATGAATGAGGGGGTACGGACAGGCGAGAATCGAATCTCGAATTCCGCTCCAGCCCTCGTCTTGGTGGCGAAGCAAGGGACGGCTTGCGGCTCGGGCGGCCCATGCATGCAGGACGAAATGCGGTGGGAGGGAAGCTGGCTGTCGTCTCACCCTTGCACAGCCGCACTTCGGCAGCGGCGGCGGCGGCGGCAGGGCTTATCAACGAGAGGGCTGGCTGGCTGGCTGGCTGGCTGCCCGTCCTCACTGCTGCTGAACCCGAGGGCGGTGAGACTGCAGAACTGCCTGTCTCCAAGGACCTCGATAGCCACGGATCGTGGCAGCAACACCAAGCACTGGCATCCTCCTTGCTCAGGAAGTGTTTGGGGATTAACATACCGAGGTAGGCAGTCCATCCTTGCAGGTTCATCAATACCTTGGGACTATCTTGCCCGTAGAATTCCGAACAGAGGCAGATGCTGTCCAAGTTCGAGCAGCCAGGGCGTGCTCGTCGGGCTGGTCGAGTGGTTTCTGAGAACCACCCCCCACCATCGGCCCGCCAACGGCCAGCCCCATCTTGCAGGAAGCATTGTGATTGCGATACCCCCAAACCTCCCGCGACCAGCCCCATCGGCTGATCCCAACGGAGTCTCGTCGCTTCGGCATCTCCCATGGCGTCGCCGGCTTGTTGGGCGTTGAGAACTGGGGAAGGCCAGGTTCCCCGGAGCAGGGTTTGGGCAAACCGAGTTTCATCCAAAGGGAGGCGCTCGCCTTCTCCGATTCGCCTTCGAGCAGGCAATGCCCCCGCCCTGATTGGCGCACGCCCGACCGCTCCCGACTCAGATAGCCCTGCGGATTCCTGGCCATCCCTGCTTATCGCTTTTATCAGCAGGGCGCCATACCCGATTCGGCCTGTCCGGAGGGCGGTGAGACTGAGCGCAATGCAAAAAAATTCAAGCAAAGGCGAAAAAAAGTTTTCGGCGCCGCTCCCCACCTGCCCGCCCGCCCCCTCCTTCGATTTTGGGCCGAGTGGCTCCTGCAGGGTCCCCTGGCGCCTTTTTTTTGGGGCCTGCAGAAAAAAGGCTGTGCACAACGAGGGGAGAATCTGGGAATCTTTTTAAATATCCCACCCAACTCCCCCTCCCTTCACCAGCGCCCTCCCCCCTCCTTGTTTCCTCAGGTCTCCCTCCCTCTTCTTTCTTTTTTGACTGTTTCGTTCCCTCGCGGACGCCCTCCAATCAGTCCTTTTTCCATTCTTGAGACTTCTTGATAGAAGGGCCAAGATAGAGTAGACATTTCGACCCTCCATCGAAATTCTACGGGCTCGCCATCGCATCCCATCCCGCCCGCCAGAGCAGGATAACCCGATAGACGCGCGGTTCGCATTTCCGGATAGACGGCAGGATTAGTTTCCTTCTCGGACTCGCGACCCTCATCATAGACTCTCGCCAGTCTCGATTTTCCGACCATCATCGTCATCCCCGATAGACAGATCGAAAGCCGCCATAATGCCTTCTGCCCAGTCCGCCGCCGAGAACGCCAAGAGCGTCAAGGTGCTCGATGAGCTGATGCAGAAGCTCACCATCTCCAAGGAGGCCGACGCCGTCAAGGAGTCGGCTGGCGCCATCGCCACCTTCATCAACGGCCGCATCGAGGACCTCGAGACCCCCACCAGGTAAGATAGCGCCCCGCTCTGCCCAACACAAGAACCCCGCCCTACCCCTCCACACACCCTTGCCCCGCCATCGCTTTGTTGCTTGCCTGTGCGCAGACGAGGGCAAAAAAGCGCCGATGATCGCTTTGTGCGCGCTGTGCTGTCAACGCCGGCCCACAGTCGCCGCCTTCTCTGCCAGTCAGAACGGGTGTGTGCTGTTGGGCTGCGCCGCGACCGCAGCTGGATCAATCGCTGGCGGGCTTGGGCACCCAATTTTCGCTAAGACTTTTTGGCGCATTTTCAACCCACCAAAAATATTATTTGGAGGAACTGCGGGCTGACATGTGATGCCACCCTCTCAGGACCATCGAGGCCCTCAAGAAGCACCTCGCCAACAAGAAGGATGCCGGTGCCCGCGAGAAGGCCCTCCTCACCATCCAGGCTATCGCTCAGCACTCCGAGGTCTCCGCCTCGGTTGAGCCGTACCTGGTTGCTCTCCTCCCCAACGTTCTCGCTGGCGCTGGTGACAAGATCACCGCCGTCAAGAATGCCGCCATCGCTGCTGCCCTGGCCATCGCCGAGGCCGTGAACGCCAACGCCGTCAAGGCCACCCTCCCCGCCCTCATCGACTCGCTGAGGAACGCCCAGAAGTGGCCCGAGAAGATGACTGTGCTCGACTTCATCGACACCCTCATCCGCACCGCCCCCACTCAGACCTCGCTCCGCGTCCCCGAGCTCATCCCCGTCGTCTCGGAGGCCATGTGGGACACCAAGAAGGAGGTCAAGGACCGCGCCTACAAGACCATGGAGAAGGTCTGCCAGCTGATTGTCAACCGCGATATTGAGCGCTTCATCCCCGAGCTCATCAAGTGTATCGCCAAGCCCGAGAACGTCCCCGAGACCGTTCACTTGCTCGGTGCCACCACTTTCGTCACTGAGGTCCAGGAGCCCACTCTTGCCCTCATGGTTCCCCTGCTCGACCGTGGTCTCGGCGAGCGCGACACCGCCATCAAGCGTAAGGCGGCCGTCATCGTCGACAACATGTGCAAGCTCGTCGACGACCCGAACATCGTCGCTCCCTTCCTGCCCAAGATGATGCCCGGTCTCCAGAAGAACTACGACAACCTTGCCGATCCCGAGGCCCGTGAGAAGACCAAGCAGGCCCTCGACACCCTCATCCGCGTCGGCAACGTCGTTGATGGCAAGATCCCCGAGGTCCACAACCACGGTGACATTTCCACCGTCATGGGCCACGTCAAGGAGATCTTCACCGGCAAGCACGCCGCTGCCGTCGAGAAGTTCGCTCCCGTCCTCGAGTACGCTGCCGCCATCGCTGGCCAGCTCGTTGACGAGAAGGCTACCGACTCCGCCTCGTGGGCCGAGAGCGTCAAGCCCTACATCACCGTCGTTGTCGGCGAGGACGATGCTCAGGGCATTGTCGATGCTCTCCGCAAGCGTGCCACCCCCGGCCTTGTCGATGACGCCGAGGTCGAGGAGGATGAGGAGGAGGGCGAGGACCTGTGCAACTGCACCTTCTCGCTCGCCTACGGTGCCAAGATCCTACTCAACCAGACCAGCCTCCGCCTCAAGCGCGGCCAGCGCTACGGCCTGTGCGGTCCCAACGGTTCCGGCAAGTCGACCCTCATGCGCGCCATCAACAACGAGCAGGTCGAGGGCTTCCCCAAGCAGAGCGAGGTCAAGACCGTGTTCGTCGAGCACGACCTGGACTCCGAGGATACTGAGATGACCACCATCGACTGGACCATGAAGAAGCTCGGCGAGGCTGGCGTCACCACCACCCGCGAGGACGTCATTTCCCGCCTGAACGAGTTCGGCTTCACCGACCAGATGATCAGCGGCGAGATCACCGCCCTGTCCGGTGGTTGGAAGATGAAGCTGGCCCTGTGCCGTGCTGTCTTCGAGGCTCCCGATATCCTTCTCCTCGACGAGCCCACCAACCATCTCGA
>FTEL01008875.1_pt1 | contig 11306 bp, 10 predicted proteins | sample 1658911 | NCBI WGS metagenome assembly FTEL01 (sample SAMEA3914869, study PRJEB12502) | metagenome | biome: forest; material: soil | place: USA | collected 2012-03-12 | depth 0.1 m
CCTCCCCTCCTACCGCCAACTCCTCCAGGCGATGGCAATCCGAGGGGCATCACTCACGGGAGCTCATGATGGGATGGATCGGGGCCCGCACGGGGGCTTAGGGGCGGAATATGACCAGATTCGAGGGCTGGGGCCGTGGGAGGAGCTGCTGGGCGGATTTCGTCAATGGATGGTTGAGCCCAGCGCGCATCATGGACCCTGAGATTATCGCGCCGATGTGGCACTGCGGTCGCTCCTGGACGGGGATGGGCCACCTGAGACCGCATTGGCAACGGTTGTATGCCTGAGGCAGCAACCCCAGGCTGCCCCCAGGCTGCCCCCTGAAGGGGGAAGTGGGGTGGGTGGGGTCAGGGAGGAGCTTGAGCTGGGGAGGCATGGCAGCTCGTCATCTTGAATCTCTCTTTGAACAAAGACCATTGAAAAGGAAAGGTGCCCGACGACACATCGCACAGCACCCGTCGTGGGGCCCAAGATTGTGCTTTGGCTACTACGACTCTCCTATACCTGTTGTTCATTTCGTCTTTTTTGTTGCTTTTTTTTTTCTACCATTTATCCACTGCCCAGGGCTTGGGTAGGCAGCGGTGGTGGAACAAGTGGCTTGATGATATCCGCCTCAACTTGCCCAAACACTCGTTTCCCAACACTTATTTCGGGGAAGTAACATCTTTTGAGAACAAGCCGACATTGTGCTTGCGAATCCTATAGTGATGTGATTATGTGGAAGACATCGGTTGTCCTTCTGAATCCGAGCGACTCCCCAAATGGTGAAGTTGAGCTGGGCAGGCCAAGTCAAACCCAACAACAAGGTTGTAAGGCAGCTGGATTCACAGGCCCATCAACCAACTTTGCCTTGGCCTAGTTTTCTCTTGTCCACTGCTAGGGCCAAATTGCTACGACATCAGGAGCGCCACCCAAAGACAATATCTCTCCATCTCATCCAGGTCCAGCCACTAGGCGGTGCGACCCCGCCATTGCCCAGCAGGATCCGCTACATCAGATTGTCCCCGTCCATCCCGTCCTGTCCTCCATTACTGAGGAGTAGAACTTTCCCGGCTCGACTTACCGCTCATTCCTCCTCCAGGCCATCGAGGCAGTGTAGAGAATCATCCAATACACCCACCGCGCCTACGACGCATGCACCAAGCCTCAGCCGCCGCAGGATGGAACCGCTGGGTACAACCTGCACCCAAGCAGCCGCGCCCAAGCGGCGACATCGGCCATCCCTATAGGGCTGCAGACGGGGAGGGGAGGGGCGGGAAGGGGAAAAATACCTCCCAAGAAAACTCGAATCGGCAGTAGTCGCGCGGAGAGACCGCTAGTTGAGCACTGCCACAATCCACCTGCATGGCTAACACGACAGGTCCCAGACGGCTGGGCCCGCGGGACAATGACGTCCAACGACAGCAAACAAATGCTTGGAGGTATCTCGAAATACCCACTCCGAGCATCAAGTCCGACGCTGGTGTTACAGGTGAAGCTTACGGCAGCGAGCCTGCGTCAAACCCCCGGCCGGGGTCATGCGTTGTCTCCTCCAAAGTAGCTCTCATTATAGTCTAGGCCGTGGTAGCTAGGTAGCGAGCAACAACACGGCTGCATTCCGTCCTGCCATGTCTGCCGGTGTCCCTGGGCTGTGTGGGAGGGTGGGGAGGAAACTAGACTAAACGATGGCCTTCTTGCGCTTGAATACCAAACTCATTGCTAATAGAAGCGGCCCAGAAGCTACCCTGCGGTCCATCCATCCAGAACAAAGCAGAAGGGGCAAATCCGAAAAGAGAAGCCGCATTGATTCGTGTGAAGGGGGGGAGGGGTTAGGTGCTGGTGGAGAGAGGGGGGGAGGCGTTTACTTCTGCATCATAAGCTGGACGAACTCGTTGTCTGGTAAATTTGTTAGCGGGCAGCCGGCAGAAAAAGAGTTGGGGCGCGCTCACAGTCGATACGCCCGTCGCCGTCCTGGTCAGCCTCGCGGATCATCTCGTCAACCTCGTCGTCGGTGAGCTTCTCGCCGATCGAGGTCATGACGTGGCGCAGCTCGGCCGCCGAGATGAAGCCGTTGTTGTCGCGGTCAAACACCTGCGCAGCAAGAGTTAGGTGAGGTCAGGCTCGCAGGTCTTGCAAGAAGACAAACCTTGAACGCCTCGCGGATCTCCTCCTCGGAATCGGTATCCTTCATCTTCCGCGCCATCATCGTAAGGAATTCTAGTGTCCGTCAGCATCTTGTCGCAAGATGGCGCGCGGCGGATAACCATCAGAGAGGGGCACGTACCGGGGAAGTCGATGGTACCATTGTTGTCGGCGTCCACCTCGTTGATCATGTCCTGCAGCTCCGACTCAGAGGGGTTCTGGCCGAGGGAGCGCATGACGGTGCCGAGCTCCTTGGTTGTGATTTGTCCTGCCCTCGTCTTTTAGCATCATGTTTCCCATTCCCACTATCGTATACTGCGCATTGCAGGCCAAGCCGTGGCGTATTGTCGTGTGCACAAGCCATGCCGGGAGGGGGCGGCCGGGGAGGGGTTGCGGCGGGGGAGAACTGACCATCACCGTCCTTGTCCTATCAGTGGGTTAGCACCGGCGCGCGATAGCACCACTTGCAAGACGAGCAAGCAGACGAGTTAAACATTAAGCAAACTTACAAAGAGGGAGAACGCCTCCTTGAACTCAGAGACCTGCTCCTCGGTGAGAGAGTCCGCCTGTTGTGGGAGCTATCGTCAGCTGTTCGTGTTCGGCGAGATCTGAGGCAGCCCGACTGCTGCCCCTCGAACGCGGGGCTACGGCTCAACAGAATCGCAAGGCTCCCGTCCGCGCCGGGCGGGGTGGCGAACTGACCATTTTGCTGGTTTTGGGTCGGGGGGATATGTAGCGGAAAGGTGTTCGGTCGCGTTGCTCCTGCGGGTCTTCGCAGAAGGGTCGGGGATCAATGGGTTGTTGGGCAGCTGAGCTGGGGTTGGGGGCGTTGAAATGACGAGGACGCAACCTGGAGATTTCAAGTAGGGGATGCGGGGCGGGCTGCTGCAAAGGAGAGGGAGGGCCTAGCGGGCGCCTGTTCCAGGTCCAGTGGGCAGCCAGCCAGCCTTCCCGCAATGCTGGTCGCCGCCAGTCGGGCTGCTCTCCCTCTCTTCTCCCTGGCGTGCGGATCCTGGACAGGGGTGCCGCCCTGCGCGGCGTACCATTGGACCCGCGACCCCCTGGTACCCGCCCCACAGGTGCGAGCAGCTGCCGAGCGCTGCGCGGCCCCCATCCCCGTTGTCTCTTGCAACTGGCAATTGTGTCTTCGTCATCCTCCATCAGCCGAAAGCAGCCTTGTTGAGAGAGCGTGTCCGCCAACCTCTGGAGCTCCGCAGCCAGGCCTGCGCATCGCGATCACAGTTTACGATGTGATGCCGCTCCGTCCAGGCCCTCGGCAACACACACAACAAGACGGCCCAGCCTCTCAATCGATAGCTTCGAGGGCGGACTGAGGGGACCTGTCCCCCCCTTCCGGCGTCCGCCATGTGGCGAGACCGCACGAACCTGTAAGTAAGGGGTGCCGCCGGGATCTGGTGTTTTGGCCGCGTGGGGCGAGACCGACTGACAGCCCTCTGCCCAATAGCTACATTTCGTACCGGCAGTCCTACGCCCACCACCCGACCCAGCGCAACCGCTATGGCCCGGCCACCACATCAGCCGACCGCTTCGGTGGCAGCGGCGGCGGCGCGAGCACGGGCGTCCTCTTCTCGGCCGACGATGACCGCCGCGGCCTGCTCTCCTCGGGCGCCTACGACGTGGACGATGGCGACGCGGTGATCGAGATGGACCTGCTACCCCCGCGCTGGGCCGACGTGTCGGACGAGGTGGCGGAGCTGCTGGCCGACATCGCCAGCAAGAGCCAGAAGCTGGAACGGCTTCACCAGAAGCACGTCCTGCCGGGATTCAACGATGAGGAGGCCAAGAAGGCCGAGGAGAAGGAAATCGAGCGGCTGACGCAGGACATCACGCGCGGGTTCCACCAGTGCGGAAAGTGCATCCAGCGCATCGAGCAGATGGTGCGCGAGGGCAAGTCGACCGGTCAGATGAGCCGCGCCGACGAGACCATGGCCAAGAACATCAAGGTCAACCTGGCAACGCGCGTGCAGGAGGCCAGCGCGGGGTTCCGCAAGAAGCAGAGCGCATATCTAAAGAGTAGGCCGCGGCTTACCACACCCTCCCCGGATTGAGCCGGTATTGACTTTTGCGTTTGCAGAACTCAGGGGCATGGCAGGGCTAGCCAGCCCGATAGAACGAGGCGGCACCCCCCTCCACATCGGCAACTACACCGACCCGTCAATACTCGAATCCGACGCAGACCGGAACTATTCGCAATCCGCGTTGCTGGCACCAACACACCAGAAACTCCTCCAGTCGAACGACCTGGCCATATCACAACGCGAGCGGGAGATCGAGGACATTGCGCAGGGCATCATCGAGCTGGCGGACCTGTTCCGCGACCTGCAGACCATGGTCATCGACCAGGGCACCATGCTGGACCGGATCGACTACAACGTCGAGTGCATGGCCACCGACGTGAAGGAGGCCGAGAAGGAGCTCATCACGGCCGAAGGCTACCAGAAGAAGACGACGAAGCGGAAGATTATCTTCCTGCTGCTGCTCATCATTGCGGCGATGATAATATTGCTGGTCATCAAACCGAAGAAGCACCGGGGGGACGACGAGAGCTGACATCTTGCTCACAAAGGGGATGGGGGGATCGGTTGGCGTCATCAACGACCTGGTGGGCGAGCTGTTGCGTGGTGACTATGTATGAGGGGAGTTTAATAGACAACGGACGGGAATCAGGGACCGGACAAGGGATAGCAGGGCTAGAGAACTGCGTGGGCGGAGTGAGGGTTGATTTCTGTGATTCGAGTTTCTCCATGTATAATACTTGTAGGCGCGAGCAAGGGATTGTCAATACCTGAGGAGAAGTTCTCTCGAGTTCGCATCAGAGATATGTTCAAGTGATGTCATGGCTGAATCTCGCTTGGCAGAGCCGACCAGCAGCAGGTGTTAGTGAACTGCCCGAGAATGGCATCCCTCCGGAAAGGGATCCTTCAATCCAAAGTGAAAGGAAAACACCGGTACACTTCAAGAACTTTACTTATCCATGCTTTCAACGTTCCGGCCCTTCCACTTCCCAACATGAAAGCTCCCAGTGGAGCAACCGCCCAGCCAAACCCGGGATGAGAGCTCCAGTCCCTCTTGGCATTGCCCAGCCTTCCAACCCTCGCTTAGTCACCACCCGCACGGACCATCCACGGGCCCATCAGCCAACCGGCTCGTTCGTCATGAAGCGACCATTCCCGAGCGAGAGAGCTTCGTCAACCACACCACCACCCACCACCACCAGACCTCGGTCGTCCCGCACAGCAAACCGCACATCCCACTCCACTCAATTCAAAATGGGGTAAGCACCGACCCCCCTTCGAGAACTCCATCCCTTGGTTTACAGAGCGCGCGATTGGCACCAGCGGGGGGATTGAAGAGGAGGAGAGGGGGGTTTACCGCGCACCTGCGGCGAGGAGATCGTACGATTGGGGGTTCGAGAGGATGGAAGTGCTGACCGTGCCGGTGCGACAACTACAGGCTCATCAACGCCCCCAATATGGTGCCGGAGCGGCAGAGGTACTACCAGGCTGCGTATAAGGCCCATACGCGCATCTGGAGGATCGTGAGTTGGCTTTCTTGATTCGTTCACTCGTTCCCGGAGGTGGCGGGGTGGGTGGGTGGATGGTTGGCTGGATGGGTGGAGGGTGGCGGAGGGTGATGGGTGGACGGGCAGTGGGGAGGATGAAGAGGGGGAGGAGGAGGAGAAGGAGGAAGACAACCAGGACGGCGACGGAAGCTCGCACACTCCGTGCTGGACGGACGGACGGACGGATGGATGGATGAATTGATGGCTGGATGAACACGCAACTGACCACCAACAGAACCCGCGCAGCAAGTTCCTCCTCGTGCCCTTTTACATCACCACAGGCGCCAGCACTTTCTGTACGTTCGATCCCCCATGCTCCCCTTCCCCACACTCGATACCCTCACACACAACCCATCATCCCATTCCTCCGTCACACGCTTGCGCTCGGAAGAGAGAGAGTGAGAAGGACAAATCAACAACAACAAAGACGGAAATATACTGATCTCCTCGGGGGGCACACAGTCTCGCTGTACGGCATGGGCCGCTTTGTCGCCGGCTACAAGACCCTCTGGAACGACTAAAGTCGGGATATCTTCCCGTCTTGTCTCTTCCTTCCGAGGGAACGAGAGAGAGAGATTAGTTGGACAGCGGCAGGGGGCGTAGATGGTGGATAGACTAGAAGGATGGCGTGTGTGCATTATGTATGTACAAGAGTATCGGGGACGATGAATAGAGCCGGGGTCTGCCGCTGCTGCGAGAGGGGAGGGATGAAATCGAGGTCTGACGGCCAGTGTTTTTTATGTGCATTGTTTGCAGTCGTTTCCCAGAGCCAGACGTGGAGAGTGCAGTTGTCATGGTAAATCGTTTCCTTTTCTGTCTGTCTGACGCCTGCATCTGCGAAATACCAGAGTCCGTTCCAGGTGCCTTTAGATCGAGAAACCCGCCTCCCTCCTACCCCTCCCTCCCCCTCCTAGAAGTACATTAAATACGGATTTTTGGGTGACTTGTCGGGCATGGTTGGTGGCCTGGTGGTGCGTGTGTATGTGTGTCTGTGTGTGCGTGTATGCGGGTTGTGGGCACGAAAGCTACGCTATTTCCTAGCCTGCCTGCCTGCCACGGTGTTTGTTTGGGGGGGTTGTGCCAGCCAGCCTGCCTGCCCTCTCAATACCCCACGGCGCCGGGGGCCTTCTCGTCCTTGCGTAGGCTCATGAGAAGCTCGCGGAAGCGCTCCTTGCCGGAGCCGGCGGCGCCGCCCTTTGCGCCCTTGCCGCTGACGTCGACAATCTTGGAGATGCGCTCCCAGCTGGTGCCGCCCGAGGTGGTGTCCTCGCGGGAGGCGAGGAACTGCTCGGCGTCCTTGCGCGTCTGCGCGATGCCCTTCTCCTTCTTGTTGTTGTAGTTGTCGTAGAAGTCGTCGATGTTCTGCTGCGCCTCGCCCACCGTCTCGGCGCGCTGCTGCGCGAACTGCTCCGCCCGCTTGGCGATCTGCAGGTCCCGCTTCTCCCGCCAGGCCTTGATCACCTCGGGCTCCTCCTCCTCCTCCGTGTACGGCTGGTACCCCGAGTTGTACGTCACCGAGGGGCCGGTGATGGTGCCGCCGGGTCCGAGGGCCTGTGCGCGTGGCCGGGTTAGTTACGAAGACTGAGTGGGGGGGTCGGGCAGTCTGGGTATCTGGTGTGGGCGGCATACCTCGTTGGAGGCGGACAGGTCGGGGAACTGGCTCTCGAATGCCGCGTTGTTGCCGGGGGAGCTGATGCCGCCGCCGCCGCCCAGGAGATCGTCGTCGCCGTCGTCGAAGTCGGCATCCTCAACTGTGGCGAACTGGGTGGCATCGTCGCCGAGGACGGCCCGTTCCCGGTCCAGGAAGTTGCTCGTCGACGGCACGTCGGTTGTGTCCTTCGCTTCAGTCTGGGCTACATGGCAACGTCAGCGGGCAGGCGAGCAACTCAGTCGCAGCCCTGGCGCTTCTTACCTCCGGAGTCAAAGTCCTCCAGCGAGGGGAATCGGTCAGCCATCTTGACGGTTGGGGTCTGTGTGTCGGCGCTCGGCAGCAGGAAGTGCTCTCAAAAGATGGGAAGGTGGAAAGCTGGCGAAGGTGAGGCGATGTGTTGCGAATCAAGGGATCTGGAAGGTGCCTTTGATTGCGCCAGGTCGGTCGCCTGGGTTGCTTGGCCCCCTGGTTCGGGCCAGCAGCCAGCGACCAGCGGCGGGCCAGTAAGGTGCGCCAGACAGGGGGCAGGGTATGCCACTACCGGGGCTGGGGCCCCTGCCTCATTCAAGTACCCGAGCCTGCCGGAAGCAAAACAGCGCTCTGATGCAAGCGTCGAGCTTCGATCCATCGCAGCAGCTCCTCTCTCTCTCCCGACCTCCAACTTTCCAGACCAGCCCGCCCCAAAACCAAACTGACCACACATCCCACTTGCGTGCACACTGCCCGGGAGACACACTTGCGAGTTTGTAAACAGACACACCCTCTGGATTGCCAGATTGACTTGGTCCATGCTGGGTGATCCTGTTGCGAGACGAATTGTATTGGAAACGTGGTGGGAGAGCACCGCTTGTTGAGCTGGCAAAGCTGTCCCTGTCCCTCCATCAATTATCACTGGGCTTCCGATTGGAGGCAGGCGACCTCGCTCAAAACCCCAAACACCACCACCAGCACACAAAACACACTCCACCACACATACCCTCCTACCTACCTAGGTACCTACCGATCTACCTAGGTAGCCGCCAGTAACTCATCCCTCCGTTTCTGCTGTCCCGCACACCCCTCATTGTACTGTCTGCCCGCCATGGCCTACACGGACGATGCCGTGCTCTCGAAGCTGTCGGCGCTCAACGAGAGTCATGAGAGCATCGCCACCACGGCCCAATGGATCATGTTCCACCGGTAAGCTCCCGTCTGGGCGAGCGAGCCCGATAGAATCACTTAGCTTTGCCTGCTGCTGACCAGGAATCTAGACGGCATGCATCCCAGACGGTCCACCTGTGGCTCACCAAGCTCAAGGACCTGCCGAGCTCCAAGCGGCTCAATATGATCTATCTCGCCAACGGTCAGACCCATTGGTGCTCTCAAACCCCCGAACTCGACGACTGACCCCCCAAACAGAAGTCACACAGCAGTCCAAGGCCCGCCACAAGGAGGATTTCCTCAATGCCTTTTCCCCGTTCATCGCCGACGCCGCCTCGGTCGCCTATAAAGGTGCGCCGTCCGACGTCCAGTTGAAGCTGCGTCGTGTCGTCGATGTGTGGAGGGAGCGGAACATCTTCGACAAGGACGTCTTGAACGACCTAGACTCTCGGCTTGGCGGTACGTACCCAAGGGCATTGACCCGGTGTCTGAGCGCCCATCTGCTTCTCATGTACTGACATGGCATGCCCTGCAGAAATCGACAGGTCACGCCCCGCAGCCAAGGTCACCGGCTTTGGGGGCGGCCACGGCTTCAACGCGGCCTCGGGCCCTGCCGTGTCGTTCCCCCAGGAGCTTACCCCCCTAGTCGCCCCTCAGCAGGCCCTCACCAAGTCCCTCCAGCCCGCCAAGACCTCCCTCAACACCACCAACGCCGACTACGACAAGCTCTCGGACCCGGCAACAACCGGCGCGCCGCTCCCCGTCCAGGCCGCGCGCCTCAGCGGCCTCCTCAAGACCCTCGCCAACGCCGAGGGCGCCGTGACGCAGTGCATCCGCGCGCGCAAGGACCTGATCAAGGAGCTCGAGAAGATCCTCGCCACCAACCGCGAGGCCCTCGACGCCGACGAGAAGCAGATGATGGAGCTCAGCGGCCGCCGCACTGAGGTCGAGCAGAAGCGCCAGGCCGTCGAGATGGCCATCCTCGGCGGCATGTCCTCCGCCGATGACCACTCCCCGGCTTCCCACAACCCCGTCCCCGAACCCGACCGGCCGCAGGTCGAAGCCCTCACCCCACCTCACGTGCAGGACCACGCGGATAACGATGACTTCTACGGCGGCGACGCTTCGCGGAACGGCGCCGAGCTGCCCTTCCACGGCGGACCCGGAGCTGCTGCAGCTGCCGGGGGCTCGGCCGCGCCGGACCTTGAGATGCTTTCGAACCTGGCCTCGCAGTACCAGGCCGTGCCGCTGAACGGGGCGGCGGCGAACAAGAAGCGCAAGATTGAGGCGTCGGAGGAGTTTCCGGATCTGGGCGGGGATGATGGGATTGACGCGGACGTGAAGGAGATGCTGCGGAAGGAGAGTCAGGGGTAGGCCGGGGAGATTGCATTGGGTGCTGGATACGACCGGGGAGTGTGTTGGGTTGGGTATGAGTAGGGGGTTGAGGATGGTGGGTGGGGGGAGTTTGGTGGGGGATGGGGTGAAGGTGGTTGTATTGAGTGCGAGCTTGGTCTAAGCTACGCCGGGGTAGATTTCTGGGAAGAGTATGGCAGGCTGGGAGTAAACGTGGATGAGAGGAGATTATCAAGGGAGGGCTACCTAACTACCTAGGTACACATGGAATCAATCATGTTAAGAATTACCTTTGTGATCGGTTACCGGAGTGATAATACCAGGCAGACGAATGACTCGAAACCCCAACAGACCTGAACGCACCAGCTCATGTATATCTGTCCATTTCTCCGTCAGGCACATAACCTCTCGGAGGCTCCGAGCCCTGGGTAGGCCTTGGAGGGGTACGAGGGGACCCGTGAGGGTTCCTGCCGTCGACGAACCCCCCCCTTCCCCAACACGGCACCCAACCTCAGGCCACCACGCCACCTCCCCATCCCCCGCCAGGGGTACATATACCGCTCCTTCCCCTCCTCACATCACCGCCCCCCGCAGGCAGCCATCATTTACAATATGGCGCCGGGGGGGGGGGGACGCAGCGCTGCGGAAAACCAATCCGCAGTGAGGCTCCGTGTCACGCATCCCCAGAGAGGTTGAGCGTTCGGTCCACCCTCGGAGCAAAACCCACTGGGTTTTCGTAGCCGGCCACCTTCCTCCCCGCGGTGGAGGAGGTTGGTCGGTGAGCTTTTTGGGTTTTTGACGGGATTTCTTTTTTTCTCTTTTCTTTTTTTCTTTTCCTTTCTTCTGGTTTTTTGATCGATGGCTGAGGAAGCCTGGGCCTACAAACTTACCTCGGGACGGGACTAGTCTCGGCTTGCTTAAGAGCTGGATCAACCAAGCGTAGTAGTGTTGACATCAAGCATGGATGAAGGGGCATGGAACAGCATAGCAATACTCACCTTGTAGGTTCTTGGCCTCGTAACTAGAAGCAGAGTGGTAGGGGGTGGTCAATCTGCCATTGCTTTAGCTGATGTATCCGTCATCCGTCATCGAATCCCAATTAGTACCTCGCTGCTTCCTGGCTCTCCAACCGCTAATCCGACTGTGATCCGAGCCGCAGACTATCCAGCGGCGCCATCTTATCCATAGTTGGAGTGGATGCCGCCCTCCTGTCTTGGGTATCGATTTCGAAAGGCGTGTATCGCTCTCGGGTGTGGCGTCCGAATCTCAGGGCCGCCTAGTCGTCGTCGGTTAGAAGGAGTACCGCGCCCCCATATTCTGTCAACCAACCACGTTAGCAAAGCGAACTTCAGACGTCGCACAAAAAATCAACGGGGGAAGGGGGTGATATAAAAATGAAAACGTACCTTGATCAACCTCCCAACCTCCTCCACCCCCCTCCCCACCCCCTTTCCCACC
>FTEL01006867.1_pt1 | contig 11300 bp, 8 predicted proteins | sample 1658911 | NCBI WGS metagenome assembly FTEL01 (sample SAMEA3914869, study PRJEB12502) | metagenome | biome: forest; material: soil | place: USA | collected 2012-03-12 | depth 0.1 m
CTTCCGACACCACCTCCGCCCGCCCCCGCCTCACAAAACCGAAGGACCCCGCCACCCGCCGCCGGCTGATCAGCCTCGCCCGCCGGGCCCCCACCACCACCGTGCCCGCTGTGCCCGACCCGGACGCGATGGTCCTCGACGACCCCGAGCTGGAACAACAACAACACCGGCGCAGACCGAACAGGATTATCACCCCGCCGCCGCTGTCTTTCCGCTCCCTGCGGGGTAGGTCGGTTAGTGGCGGCAGCCAGCGCAATCACCACCAGCAGCAGCAGCAGCAGCAGCAGCAGAACGCGGTGGTGGTGCCGGATGAAGGGAGGGGGATCCCGACGGTGCCGAGGATTCCGAGGGAGTTTTGTGAGCGGATGGCGGAGATGGTGCCGGTTGTTGTTGTGAAGGGGGGGCAGGGGCATGTTGTGGATGTGGGAAAGGGTGGGGGGATTAGGGATTCTGGGTTGGGGGAGGATGTGGAGAATATTCCTGTTTGGGGGTAACTCTCACTGCCTCTGGTTGGAGATGGGTGCTGGTGGGGGGTGGAGGGGGAGGTGACTGCTTGGTCACGGCCTGCGTGGCTGCGCGGGTTGACTAAGGGTTGAGTTGAGTGCTGCAACACCGGGACACTGGACGGTGTAACGCAGCCTCGTCCTCCCCTTCCCCCCCGTTCCCGGTTTCGGTTTATTTCTCTTCTCGTTTCTTTTCTTTCTCCCTTTCCGGCCGGGCCAGGTGAATCAGGGGAGAGGCTCACAGCTTACCCTCTCGATCAACCCGCGCCCGGCTTGACGACGACAACACGTTAACGACCTGATGACGTCTGATGCGACTTCACAACACAAAACGACAAAAAATCAACAAAAAATGGATATAGGCAGGACAGTACATATGACAACAGCAACAGACAGGAACCGGCTGGCCAGGGTGGAGAGGTGGTACACACGGGAGAGCTGTATATGGTTTGGGTGGTGGGATGGCGTACATGCCGTCTTGCTTGCTTGTCTCGCCGTGCCCTCGGCTGGGTCTTGGCTTGGATGGAGGCTTATGTTTGGACTGCGGAGGGATTGGTGTATGACGGGCAGTTTGAGATGTTGAATGGTGGTGTTGTTGAGGGGTGGGCGGCTTGGTGTGGTATTTTGATTGTACCTATATATGTTACCTTGCTCCCTTGGGAGACAGGATAGCTGTCGATGATTATGACCGGTTTATGAGACGGGCGGTTGAGCGTGCCATGCATCACTGCTAGTCTACTTGAAGTCTCAGAACACCTTCTGTTACAAATGGAGATTTCGACCACTGCCCGCTTGATAGTAGAGTCTACTAAGATCGTCTGGTAACTCTTCATTCCCGTGGCTCCTGCTGGCGGGATCTATATCCAAAACACCAGGCCATTGATGCCAGCAGCACTGGCAGAAGAGACGTTGGGTGTATCCTCCATGAGGCTCAGCACCCCGACTGCCCCTCTTCGAGGCGCCAGACTAACTTGAGATGCTTGGAAGCCCGCCAGGCCCCAGGACATGCACTGTGATGCGCGTCTTGGGCAGGTCGTACTGCAACATAGTCCGAAACATGGCCATGTCCATCCCATCGTACTCCAACGGAGGCCCTGTGTACTCCAAGATGCTGGCGTAGCACGCGGCCCTCTCCGCAGTCAGCGGCGGCGCCTCCTCGTCGTCGTTCTCGCGCGTCTGGATGATCAGGGTGCGGAGCAGCGGGCACATCTCAGACAGGCGGAGACACGTCGCGGAGATGAGGTAGTAATGGGAGAGGCGCCATGTCACGCAAACGTGCTTGACCCTGAACCAGCTGTCGGGGCCGAGCGCTGGAAGGGCTGGGGAATCCGAATCCCCGACGTGGACGACGGTGTGGTTCACGTCCACCCAGCTGAGCCGAGTCAAATGAGGCTCGCCAGCTGGACCGCGGATCGGGCGATCGTAGGCGCGCTTCATTAGATCCCAGGCTTCCTTGCACGCGAGGCCCGCCTGGTACGGCGCGGGGCCGACGAAGTCCATGGTGAAGGCGTGGCCACGGGCACGGCCTGTGAGGCTGCCTGCATTGGGAGTAGGGGCGGCGGCCCAGACCGATGGGGCAGCGAGTGCGGCCTGCCAGATCTGGATCCGGAGCTCGGCAGGCAGCTCGGGGAAGCGCGTAAACTCGGAAGGCGGCATGTCGGGTTGCCGTTGCGGGTTGTGCGTTGCGGGTTGTGCGTTGCGGGTTGTGCGTTGCGGGTTGCCGAATCGTGTACGGCTGGATGATGGGAGGGTTGAGAAGGCACGCCGCGCGCTGGTGTGTGGATTTTGGGGTGTGGTGGTGGGAGGACAAGAGGCTCCAATGTAAGTGTAAGATCGGGGGAGTTTTGGTCCTGAGGGCAATATCAGTATACATAGTATGTGGACAACTCAGCTCGTTCGCGTGCTAGCTGAGACGGGCTGTCGGGGTACCCGACTAACTTCAATCCATCCATCGCCTTGCACACGCCTACCTCCTGGCATCCAGCCCTCTTCCTCCCCCTTGTTAAAAAACAACAAAAAAACGCCAGGACCAAATCATGTCGGTCGGTATCGATCCATCGTTCGTGGCATCCCTGCCGGGATCCTCCCTCATGTCGGGTCACGGCTGAGAACCGGCCCTCGCAGGCGCCGGCCTTCCACGCCCATTTTGACGACCTCTATCTACACTCCGAAACCCTCTGGTTTCTCCCGCCCCTGGACCGCTCCCTGCTGTCCTCAAACGAGACCAACGAGCTTCCAGCCCACTTCGCCCTGGCGTCGGACGCAGGCGTCTTGCCCCCCCGGCGGCCAGGCCGAGGTTCTGGTGTGTTCACATCGGCCGAGGACAGGGTCGTCGCCCCGAGGTCCCACGTTCTCCTGGAGGCCTACATGCGGCTGTTCGCTCGGGATCACGCGAAGCCTGCCGGTGCTTTTGGCGTCGCCATGATTGCCTACATGGAAGGCTACGTCGACGAGGACGGCTTCTTGGATTACAATCTCCTCCCCGAGCCACTCATGACTTCCTACCGAGAGTTTAAGGCGGGGAAGCATCTGCGCCCGTGGCTGATCGAGTTGAAGGCGGCCCTGGGAGTGTCTGACGAGCCAGAGTCTGGGGGTGATGGCAGCTCCTTGCTCGACGCACCACCGGTCATCACTCACTCCCACCCAGCCATATGAGAGCCTACCACTCGTCCCTGAATGACGACACCACAGCAAGCCTTCTCACCTCACACCTCAACAACCCTCTCCCCATCAAACCCCTCCGTCTGCGAGAAATAATACCCCCTCTGGTTCGCCACCAGCCTTAGCGGCCCGGCCTCCCCCCTCTCCACCACAAAATCACAATTATAATGCGTATGCCCAAACGCCCACACCCTCACCCTCCCACTGGTCCAACACCTCTCCCCCTTCAAATCCGTCGAGAACCCGCTCGTAATCCTACTCCCCTTATGCCTCGCCTCCGTCGCGCGCTCATCCCTTGTCGGCATCCAATGCGTCAGCACGACAACCCTCACATCCCCCTCCTCCTTTTCCAGCTCCCCCACCTGCCCATTCAACCACGCCAAATCCCTCTCATGCGCCGCATTGTGCTGCTGAATATCCCACCCCTCCGTCTTGTAGAAATCATTCAGCCCCATCTCAACCGCCATCTGATCCTCCTTGGCGACCCTCGAGAAGAGACTGCACCCCAGCACAACCGTCTTCTTGCCCCCCTCCTCAGGGAGTCTGTACACACCCCTATCCAGCAAAACAAACTCCCCCAAGCCCTCCTTCCCGCGGCAGTCCTCCTCAAACTGCCGGAGGATAGCCAGCGTCTCGGGCCAGGTGGAGTGGTACGCCTCGTGATTTCCAGGGACGAACAAGACCGCGCGGAACTGGCGCAGCTGGGCGGTCAGGAAGGCGAGGAAGTCGTTCTTGTGCGCGGCGACGGTGCCAATGTCGCCCAGCAGGGCGAGGTAGGGAGCTTTGGGGGTGATGGGGAAGATGTCGTAGGCTTTGGGGGCTTCGAGGTGGAGGTCTGAGAGGACTTGGAGGGCCATGTTGGCGGGGCGGAGCTTCTGAGGGTGGTGTGGATGAGATGAACCGGGAAACGGGCCTGAGTTGGTCATGAGGAATGATGTCTCGGGAATGTGGATGGGATGAACCGTGTAGGAATTTCATGAGAGCTGGAGGTTGAAAGAAGGGAGGAACATGTCAAGGCAGGCGTCCCCGCCCTCCCGCTGTGGATGTTAACCGCCCAGCTGGTCCCAGGCACCCACATGGCGGCCAGTCCAGGCGGGATACCCCTGTAAGTCGTCAACCAACAACACCACACCACCAACAAGCACAACCAACATTCTCGTTGGCAAAGTCACGCATTTCAGGACCCCAAAAACCGAGCAATCCGAAACCGTGATCGAGTCCCCCGCCTCAAACAGATTCCACTATCATTAGAACAAACCACTAAACAGCTCTATAAATAAAACGCGGGGGTAGACCCAACGGCCTCGACACGACGGGCGCTCTAACGATGGACAGGATGAGAAGAAAAAAGCAACAAGAAAAAGATATCCGCTGACTGCAGCACAAGGACAAACGACCGCCCCTCCTCCCCTTCCCATCCGTCCGTCCATCCGGCCATCCATCATCCATAACAAAAACATCCGTCCATCCGTCGCTCTAGCCTCGCACAGATTAGTTAAACCCGCCTAGCCCATCTCCGTCCAACATAATCCATAAAATCGGTACGGTCCCATCCAAAGAAAAAGTCCCCAAGCCTGCTCGCGCAGTCAGGGCTCCGATATCCACCTTAACTTCCCCCATCGGCAAGATACGGCAACAAAGTGAAACATCCTACACAACCACTCCCTCCATCCCAGCCAAACCACAACCTCCCCTTCATCTTCCCCAAGACCACGGCACCAGCCTTACACCCCAACACCAGCAACGCCCACAGGCGCCTCAGCAACAGGCACACCACCCACCGGCACCTCAACCTGCGCCTTCGGCACAACAGCCGACATGGGGTTCCTCGTCGCCACGACAAACCCCGGCATGCCCTGGTAGATCATGGCGCCAACCATCAGGATGAGCAACGGAATCTAAACAAAACCCACGTTAGCACCACACCTCTGTCATCAACCGAAAGAAAACGAGGGAAAAGGGGAAAGGTTCGACGTACCCAGAAAAAGAAAAGATTCCGATCCCAACTCAACCTCTTCAAGTTCTGCGCATGCGCCCTCCGCAGCGTAGCCTGCTGCTCCTGGGTGATCGCATCCTTCCGCCCGATCTGCAGCAGCGCGGGGATCTCCTGGCCCTCCGACTCTTCACCCCTATCCTCCTCTGTCACCTCCACGCCCGCGGTCCCAGCACTCTCCCCCACGGTTTCGGTTTGGTCAAACAGCGCGGCGCACTTCGCGTCCGCGACCGCGTCCGCTGCTGCGCGCGCCGCGGTGGTGCGTTTGGTGTCCATGTCGCCGGGTTGGGATTGTTGTTGTTGCGGGAAGAGGTCGTCGTATGCCGGGGGAGGGGTGGTGGCTTTGTTGTTGTTGTTGGCGGCGGTGGTGTTGGAGAAGGGGGAAAGGTAGTTCCAGGCGCTGTTGGCGGCCGCCTGCTGTTCCTCCTCGCCTGCGGCGCCCACTGGGCGGGCTCCACCACCGATCATCGTCGCAAGGCGCTGCAGCACGGGGTTCTGGTACTCGGGCAGGGGCGGCATGTTCGGGATTTGTGGGAAGCCGGGGAGTTGGGCGAACTGTGGCAGCTGCGGGAGCTGCGGGAGTTGGGGGAGCTGCAGCTGCGGGAGGTACTGCAGGTGCGGGCCCATGCGCTGCTGCAGCTGCTGGAACTGCGCGGCGACCTGCTCCTTGATGGCGGCCATGAGCGCGCCGGTGGCGTCGGTGCCGCGGCGCCGGGGCCGGGACGGGCTGCGCACGCGCGCGGGCGTGTTGGTGCCGCTCTTGAGCCGGCGAATGCGCAGCTCCGGCAGCTCGGCGGCACCCGACTCCTCGGCGAGGTCGGAAGAGTACGCCTCCGAGTACTCCTCGGAGCTCTCCTCCTCGTGCTCGGGGTCGTCGCTGCTCGAGATGTCGGCGTCGGCCGGGGAGAGCGCCACCTGTGCCCGCAGCGACTTGAAACTGGCGACGCTGTTGACGCGGCTGTGCGACGAGCTGTCGCTCTGGGACCGGCGGTGCTGCTCGCCGCGCTGGATGATGCGCACGACCTCCTTGGACTTGGCGACGTCGGCGGCCGTCAGACCGGACAGGGTCCGCAGCGTCGGATCAGCGCCGTGGGAGATCAGCAGCCGGACGATTTCGGTGTGATTGCTCATCGACGCCATGTGCAACGCCGTGTACCCGCCATTATCGCGGGGGTCCGGATTCGCCCCGCGGGCGAGGAGCCCCGCAACAAAGCGGTGCAGGCCCATCTTGCACGCCAGGTGCAGCATGGTCTGTCCGGTGATCCTTCTCCTGAGGTTGAGCCGCGGCTTCCGGGTGCTGTTGCTGAGGTCCATTAGCTCCATCAGCTTCAACAGCTGAGCCTCAAAGTTGCCCATGCCGCCACGGTTGGTCGATCCCTCGGGACCGGACATGTCAGCGCCGGGCGAAGGGTAGCAGCTCGACGACTCCTTGATGATCCGACGGGCGAATTCGGTGGGGTCCTCGTACCCACCCGTCATCTTGTTCCCGAGGATCATGAGCGCAGTGCGCAGGAGCTGCTGCTCGCTGTCGTCCACGTAGCGGAACCACTGGGGCGCCACGTTGAGGCCCTTGATAGTGACGGGCACCATGCTGGCCATCTCGGACGGCGGCAGTAGGCACACAAGAGACTCTGATGACCAGTACATGGTCCCCGGAGCCTGCTTGTCGCCAAACATCACCTGCATACCGGCGTCGAACCCTTGGCCCATGAGCGTGACTTCGATGCCGCCCGCGACGGGTCCCTCGCCGGGGATGACCTTGAAAATCGCCCTCTGTGTCGGGGTTTGTTGCGGCCTCCCTTGTCCAGCAACAGCGTTCGGCGGAGGCCGCGGCACAGCAGGACTGACGGGGGGGTTTTGGCGAATCGGCGTCGGCTGCAAGCCGAACATGGACGGGCCCAAATTGCCGAGGCTGGCCGTTCTCCCCAAGTTGGGCAAGAGGAGTTGGTTAGTACTGCCGGTCTGCGGGTTGTTCCCGAAGGGATTCGTCGACGTCTCGGGGGTGACGACGCCGGGACCAAACAGCTGGAGATCCGCGGGAGGCGGGAACGTCGGAGGCGGGGACGGCGAGAACGACGACTTGGCCGGCGTGACCATGTTCGATCCTGTGGCGGATCGGGGCATCCGTGAACCGGTCATGAAGGACGACGAAGTATCGAGGGGCGTCATGGCCAAGTCGCTGGGGATCTTGACCACCGAGTTGTTGGCCCTCCGCCGTTTCACCGGCCCGGAGTGGAATGATGGCGAAGCCGGGCGGGAGAGGTGCGGAGGGCCGAGGGCGGGCTGGAGCTGCTCGACCGGCAGTGATGATATTGTCACCGAGCTTGACGATCCGCGCCTAGCAGCCTGCAGGTCTAGACTCGGGGACGACTCGGCCGACGGTCCAGACCCAGGGGCAGTATGTGGGGGAGGGGGTGGGTCTTCCCGGGGGCTCAGCATTGCGGCCGGCACCCCGGGGGTGGGCTTGGGAAGGGGGTTGGGACTTGTCTTGTGATCATCGGTGATCATGATGGACTCTGACAGGGTCTGGGCCACCGGGTGGCCGAGGTGGTCGGTCAGGGTGAAGATGATCTGGAACCCCTGCTTCTCGGCGTGGTGGCGGCAGTAGCAGGCGATCCGCATCGGGGCCTCGACCTGCCAGTACCTCCGCGGACCGGATTCGGGATGGTTCTGGAGAGCCCACTCCTTCACCTCCTGGGTGTTGAAGACGATGACTCTCCGGGCCTCGTCCTGCCTCCAGGCCTCCTCATCCTGCGGATGCTTCGACTTCTTGCGGCCGGCCCGCTTCCGTTCCCTGCCGATGCAATTCTCGCAGATCCGGACCTCGCCCCCTTCCTGCGTCTTGACTTGCTCCTCGCTGTCCGCCTCGGGGCCCGAGGGCTTGTTACGCAGGGCGGCAGCCGCCTGCTTGGCCCGTTGCAGGGCCGCCGCCTTCTGCTGCTGCAGCTGCATCGCGCTCGTGCAGACGAGCATGGCGTGCATCTCGAGCGTGTCGGGCGACGGCTGCGGTGGGGGCTTGGTCCAGAACTTGGGCTTGCTGATGGTGTGCTTGGGGAGGTGGACCTTTGTCACGCCCGGCGGGAGTTGTGATAGCCTCAGCTTGATCGTGATCTGGGTCTCGACGCGGGACTTGGTGTTGGTAGCACCGACTTCTAATGTGTAGGGCCCAGGGCCATACTGGAGAGGCTCGACCGGGGGTTGGGCGGGTAGATTCGTATTATGCGTGAAGAAGGGCGGACCTGCAGCCAGTGGACTCGTATTGGGATAGAGGGCGCCCAAGATCCCGGACATGCTTGTTGAAACAACTGCCGGGTCCTGCGAGGCCCGAAGCTCGTATTTCGAAACCGGCGCGGGTTGTTGTGAAGGACGCATGCACAGCGACCCGCCGTTCGTGGCATCGGATTGCATCCCTGGGGGTTTGAAGGTAAACGGCTGCGTGGGGGTCAGCATCCAGTCCCCACGCACAACACGCACGCACACACACACACACACAATGCGGCCGGCAGTCGATCGAACGAGCAGAGATGGGATTGATGGACACGGGGGAGCTAGCTTACCAGGTAGCTCTCGTCAAATGCGGGGGGCGATGCCATCATGACATCGGGCGAAAGGGTGGTGAGGGCGGAGCCGAAGGGGCTAGGGCTGTCCATGGGACTCTGCAAGCTGGACTGGGCGGCGGCGGAGCCGTTGAGGTCGTCGAAGGCCGCATCAGCCATAGTGAAGCCGCCGGCGGTGCTGGTCCTCCGGAAGGCACCCGCCATCATGTCCCAGCTGGCCTTCGCACCGTGCCCGCCGTCCAGCCGCAGGTCGCCGGTGGTCAGCTGGGTCAGGGCCGTGGTCGACGTCCGCTTGGACGAGGCCGAGTCGAACGTGGAGCCGTGCGGCCCGGCCATGGAGCGGGAGCTGGTGCTCACGAGGCCGAGAGCTTCCGAGGGCGAGCCGCAGTCCTGCGGGGCGTCGGCCATGGCGTGGAACGAGTCGGCGCCGGAGCTGTGCGGGCGGAAGGGGCGCGGGCTGGGCTCGTCGGCATCGCGGAGGTCGGGCAGCGGGCTGCCCTCGTCGGAATCGAGGATGAACTCGTTGGCGAAGTGTGACTCGTTGATGAAATGTGACATGTCAAAGTCGGTATCGCATGGCACATGGTCGGCCATTTTGGCGAGCGGCCGACTCGAGATGGGACGATGGATCGGGGGGTGCTGAATTGATGCGACTCTGGCTGGCGGGATCGGGAGGGTGAGGGCAGCGAAGGCGAGGTTCGGAGAGGGGAGGGGCGTGGTCGGCTGTCGGGGTTGGTTGTTGTGTTCAGGTCACAGCGACAAGCGACAGAGACAGGAAGTGGATTCGGTGTCGGTTATGGGGACTGGGGGATCGGAGTTGGGCAACAGCTGCTGTCGCATGCTCGCCTCGGTTTGTGCCGTCGACTGCCTGTTTGCCTGTCTGCAGGTGCTCTCGGGCGATCGTGGGCAATCGGGCGAAGAGGGCGCGCGTCGGCAGCGACGAGGACGGCGGCGATGGCGACGGCGACGGCGAGCGTGGGATGGTGGACGAGGCAAAACTGTCAATCGGGCGACGACAAAGCAGCAGTCCTCTCTCCCTCCCCGCGATGGAGAAAATGGGGCCCTGAGAGGGAGGTTAATCTCGGGCAGCTCAAAACTGGCTTGAGCAGGGCCACGCAAGTGACGAGCCAGGGTCTACCGAACGTGCTAACGTGCACTACCTGCGCTACTGCTACTGGGCGACGCTGCAGTGGTGGGCGACAGACAGGTGGCTGATGCGCGAACCCAACCAGCCAGCCAGCCAGCCAGGGGAGCGAAAAGAGGAGTCAGAAAACGGCAATATGCATCTATCAGAGCCCAAGCCCTCGCTCGCCCGCCCGCGGGACCCGCACCAAGACACCAGAATCGAATTGATTTCCCTGGTTCATCCCAAAACACAAAATCTTTCTGGATTGCTTCCACGCCCGCCATTGGCCGCCGCACCCACACTCGTGCAGCTCCTCCGCCCATCGGCACAATTCAGGCCAGCGCTGGCCTGCATGCATGCAGCACCGCACTTCGTATGGTCTATCGCACTCGCCCTGCCCTGTCCAGATTACTGTGTTCGCTCTAATGCACCGACGCTCGATGGTGCAAGGTCGAGCGGTGAGCCGAATCCCCTTGCATATCAGCGCCACATCACCACCACATGCCCACCCACCACCAGCCACCCAATTGGCGTTGTGCTGGGTGTTGGCGAGGGCACAGCGGGCGTCTTGGGAGCAGCTGGATCTCGGCAGCGTGGCCCGGTTGAGGGTGGGCGCGTGAGCGTTTTTCCCTCTCCCACACCGAATCATGGGCCCCGAAGTATGCGCTTAAGCCGCACCAAGATGAAACCGTCTATCCGATGTCACCACCCACCACCCACCATAGAACCCACCCAGACACGCACCCGCACCGAAGGGCCAGACAACGGGGATCCGCCACCGCGAAATGGAGGCTAGCGCTAATTTAGTGCGCCCAGTTTGACAGCTGGGGCGGATCATTGCGGGTTCCTGCTCCACCACGCGTGGCAAGGGTCCCGTCCCGGCCGAATCCCGCCAGGAGGAGACAGAGAGACAACCTGTCGAGCCCACACTTTTTGTGTACAATTCAACCCCCCCCCCGCTCTCCCCCCTGAATCCACAAACCCCAGCGTCCACGGGAGCGGCTCGAATAAAGTTGAAATTAACTAGCTGTGTTATGCACTGGGTCGGCACTGCAACGCTGGAGCTGGGCCCTACGAGGTAACTCCGTACTTGTTGTAGAGCGGTAGTTATTCGTCTATCGAAATCTCCCGTCTTCATCCAAACACTCACCACTCACCCACACACACATATCACTCACTGCCCCAGTTTTACGCGTCTACAAAACGCCACACACAAAACACCTCTGTTTACCCCATCCCTCCCCCTCTTGGCGGCGAGGGTCGAGGCCTCCATGATGACATCTCACCACCCCCTCACCCCTCTTTCCAAGAAAAGAATCCACTCTCCCAACTGCCCCCCCACCTGACTGTGGCACCTTTTCCCAAAAACAAGCCCAGAACGGGACACACCCACCCATGAAATCACCCGTGAAATCAACCGAACACCGGCTCTCTCACATCTCGTCCGCACCCCCACTCCC
>FTEL01008694.1_pt1 | contig 11289 bp, 15 predicted proteins | sample 1658911 | NCBI WGS metagenome assembly FTEL01 (sample SAMEA3914869, study PRJEB12502) | metagenome | biome: forest; material: soil | place: USA | collected 2012-03-12 | depth 0.1 m
CAACGTGGAGGCCTACTTCTCGGCGTGCGCCTGCATCTCGGCTGCCGCCACCACGCAGACCGTCACGGCCCCTGCCTCGACCTCGACCTCGATCATCCCGGCGACAGTGAGCACCGCAATCCCGTCGACGTCTGTGTCCACTATCATCCAGCTCCACACCTCCACGGTGACCGTCACTTCGCCCGTTGTTTCCACGCTCCTCACGGCCACTTCGACCACCACTACTCAGACCGTTACCACCACCCTTGTCGCTCCTACCCAGACGGGCCAGGTCGTCTTGAGCGGCACCTCCAAGGTCGAAGGCAAAGTCGCTCAGCTGTGGCTCACTGGGGGCATCTGGACTTACGTCTCATACACCGGTTCCGGCGCGTCCCCGATAACCCCGGCCAACATTATCTTCAAGAACGGCCAGCAGCCCGCGCGGGCCGACCAGCCGACTCAACTGCTCTGGGGCGATTACGGCAACAACGCATGGGTCTTTCTCGACGGCAATGGCAACGACTACGGGTTGACGCCTATCACATGCAACATTGGTTCTGGCAACAAGGTCACTTGCCAGGATCCGACTGGGAACTTGAACACCATCTACGACTGTGGCGGAAGCCTGTTGCTTAGCACCAACCCCTCCCAGTACACGGGATGTGAGGCCGTTAGCTTGACCATTGTCCACTAAGGGGCCGGGGGAATGAACGCGTCTTGAGATGCAAGCATATCCCTAGTGTATCATGTAACTACTTTCACCCTGGACCTGTCCTGATTTGCCTGCAAATAGTGCCTCCGTTCTTCCACATTCTCCTTAAACTAATCATGCCAAGAGTCAAATTGCTGTGTCGCTCTTTTGTTGATGGAACTGAAGCTGCAGTATATTCCAAGGATGCCGTATTCAAGGAGGCCAGCAAGACGGCTAATCCATATCTAACGATTGACGGTGAGGTCTCGGCCGATTCGCGGTGGTCGAGGTGGATTATCCTCCCAAGAGAATAGCCTCCTCCCGTTCAATCATCAAACAACCACGGGGGGTCTGTCTTCTACCAATCTCAACCTTGGTGACTCCTTCAGGAGAAAAAAACCCGCTGAGCAGCAATCTGTATTCCGTACCACCTACCCGGCCTTCACACAGCTCCCACTCCCAACGCGAATAGGTATCCAACCAACATGCGCCTCAAACACCTCGGTCACACTCCACCCTTTTCACAGGCCAATCTCCACCCCGGCCTATGCGATTATGTCCCACACCTGCTGTGAAACCCACCGCCGAGCTTACGTTCCAGCAATTCATCGCCCTCCCGCACACCTTGGAAAAGAATCAAGAATTCATCGAGATCACACAAACATGTCTCGTCGCCGGCGAAAAGGGCCTGGACTGGGCGTGTGTGGATACCTGCTGCGTCGACAAGAGCAGCAACGCAGAGCCGACTGCAACGATCAATTCTATGTCGCGGTGGTATGCCTGCGCGGAGGTTCATTCGGCTCAGCCCGATATACGGCGACCAGTGCGCCATCACCGGCAAGGGCGTGCGAGTGATCCCTGTCCATAAATGGGGGTTTTGCACCAAAATATACCACTTTCACTCGCAGAGAAAACGTACGTAACTACCTTCAAGTTTTATCTTAAAAGACATCATTTGATAGAGAAACGGTTTTCATTTTTTTTTTGAACCCGTTTTAGAGTACTTTTTAGAATGTAAGTATATTCGTAGTTTGCTTCATCTATAAGCAAGCAAAATATTTTGATAACAGCTTTTGGTGGAGCTATAGTAGGGGGTTTGCTTTTTGAGATTTCTGCATTTGCATTTTTCACTTTGCATCTCAACTTCATATAAAAAATGAACTCAATATCAGAATGAAGAGTAGTTCTCGACTGAAAAAATGGCATTTAACACTTTCTGCATGCGTTGTAAATAGGGTTTTATTCTGAGTGAAGTTGGTGAGTTTTGGTGTAAAATGGCGAGTGCTTCGACACTTTTGCTGACCCACTGGAAGTGGGGTGAGAGCTGCTTTGCTGTGTGTTGCACGGGCGCGATCATGTACATACCCCACAAGGCCAAGGCCGGTGCTGCGCTTGGCTGAATGAGAGTGGCATTTTGGGTAATGGTCGTGGTCTCTGGACTCATTGCCAGGCAAGCATTTGCAGGTCTGCCTGGGCCTGTCTCCGGGGAAGATCCAAACTGTACCCAGAGAGGCTGGCGTTCCAAAAGGCAGGTTTTCTTTGCCTAACTGGGGCCCAAAAAAAAGTGCACCCAGGCCTAACGTTATTTTGCGGCCCACAGGAGCAGAATGCCAGGGGGTGTATTCAAGAGATCCATTGGCATGTAGGGGGTGTATTCAAGAGATCCATGAGCATGCACTGGACGTTGATTAGGTGCGTGATTTGCGGCTCCGAGTGGGGTCAATCCTGAAATCCGAAACACCGTGCGGAAGGAGTCCTGGCTTCTGAGCGGCCAGAACCAGCCTCGAACCAGCCTCGAGCCAGCCTCGAGACAGCCAATTCGTCAGCCTCCACAGCACATGCGCTAGCCTGGATTTTTCCTGACGCATGCATGCCGCCATGCACCCAATTGAGCGAGTGCGCGTTTGCCCGCCTGGTTCTTCGAGCGCTTTTTGCCCGTTCAGGCCGATGTTTGCGAACCAGCCCACGGGCCGCGTGCGGAACCGAACTGCGGGGTGATAAATGTCCTTCCCGTCGGTTCCAGGCGGTCCAGCCGGGCGGTGGTGCTCGTCTTCGCCAGTTTTAGTGCGCCCCCGCTGTATTTCTTTCTGCCCTCAGTTACTTGGCTGAGGCATAATGGGCTGGCTGGCTGGTGAAGGTCTTGGGCAAGGCCGTTTCCGTTTCGCTGTCAAGTTTTTGCTGGCTGGCGTTTGCTACTCCGGCATAGTTGTCACTAAATCCAACAGCACAAGAAAGCATCGGGCTTGTTTGAGTGCCAATAATGTGTATCTGTAGAAAGACAGGTACCTGCTATGCCATGCAAATTGCGAGTCTGGAATACAATCCGTCGCGTTTTACGTGATGTCTGCAAGAAAAAAAGGAGAAGGTATGCTTTGTTGGAATGAATGGAACCCCAAAAGTGCATCCTAATAACATCGCTGTCCAAACCCCCAACGTGTCAGCGAGGCCTGGCGCTCTGACCCCTGCACCCTGGAGGGTCCAGCATGCATCGGGGCGAACCGTGGATGGTCCCCTCCACCAGAACGAGTGCGGGGTGGAGTTGGAAATAATACGAAAGAAAGAAAGGAGGAATAAAGAACGGATTTGGTGTCTCAATCATCGCCATGTTGGCATTATTGAGCTTCGTAATTATTTTCTATCGGAGGCATCGTTGTCCTCGCGTATGTGATTGGTGGCGTCTTCGGTTGTCTTCTTGTTCGCGTTGCCCTCGTCGTGAGGCTCGCCGGTGTCGCTTCCAGAACGCAACCGGCGGTCAATGTCGTCCAGGAACGCCTGCATCTGCACCTGGGGTGTCGCCACGGCATCTCGTGTCGCGGTCTCGGCGGCAGGCGACTGGCTGAGACAGCCATGCCGGCCGTCTGGTACGCTGTCGTCGGACGGGGGCTGCTCGAGCAGAGACTGCAGCTGGAAGGATTCTCCAGGGGTCCCATTCTTCTCAGTGCTGTTGTCGGAAAAGGCAGTCGGGCTTGGGGAAGCAGTGTCGGTGGACTCATTGGGATGGTCGGAGCTGTTGGACGGCGGCCCGGGGGGGTCGGCGATGTCGCCGGCCGCTCTGGAAGTATCTGGAGTTAGTGCCAGGTGCCCTTGGTGCCTGCATCCATGTGGCAGACGAGCACTCACCCCGAAGAGTTGGGCTGATTGTCGGAGGACAAAGGCCATTGTGCACAAGGTCGACCGTTTTCCTTCATTTGGTTCTAGTTGATAGAGCAACACCTCGAGGCTCAAGAGACAAAGCCGTTGAACAGGCGAAACGAGCGGTGCTCAGAGACTCACGACCACGCGGAAAGACAAGGAAACTTTGGAGATTGCGCTGATGAAGAGAGAGTGTAAGATAAAAGGAACAAGAAATATAACCATCTGTGTCTTTAAAGGAAGGAAGGATGAGGGGTTAGGTGACAACGACCCGACGGGCACACAGGCCGGTCGGGTCTCTGACAGCTTGTCTCACAGTGCTCCTTGCCTTCCATAAGGCAAGGTATCTTCCCCTCGGACTCTGGCGGCTCTGGCGGCTCTGGTCTCAACCATGGCGGGTCAAAGTCGAATCCTGGTCGAAGACCGTTACAGGATTGATGCAAGGAACGGAAAAGTTCCCGACTGGCTGGCCCGCAGTGGAGCCACGTTCAGGTTGCGATTAGCGATAATTACAGGCAGTGCCGCCAGGTTCAGCTTCCGAACTTGTGATTGGCGATCCGGACGCCACCAGAGTCGCAAAGGTTTGTTGCCGTGTGGCATGTGGGAAGCAGGCACAGCAATAAAGTGATGGTAGTGCTGCGGAGTTATCTGGTGGGAAGGAGGACACGATTGTGGGGGGGGCCGACTGCGAAAAGGAGACACAGGTTGGCCATATCAAGAGCCACAAAGAGGACAAAACGCCCACCTACAGCATTGTTGATGACTGCCTCGTGATTGCGTGGCCCGTCGCGGGTCGTCCGTCTCATGACTCCCTTGGTCGGACGTGTATTAAAGCTTTGGCTGCCAAGAGGAGAAAAACGAGCAGCTTCGGCGATCTCCCCTTCTTTTTGGTTGCAACCGGGGTGTGGGCAGCACCACCTGCAGTACTTGCCGGGGGGGGGGCCTGAATCCATTCACCAAAGAAGGGCTGAGCCGAGTCGGGTGGACCACTTGCCCTGTTTTGGCTCTTGATCTCTCGCTTATTACCATGTATTATACTGCACCCCCTTCATGCCGCACCCCCAATGTTGAGCTCACCCCCTCATATTCGAGCTACCGCCGTGTAGTTTGTGCGCCAAACCCTCGCTGCGATGCCTTCCCGACCTCCCCGCGAGCTGCATGTAGGGGCCGGGGTTGGATCCTGCCACGGCCGGGATCATGGATTCACACGACCTGGCAGAGCGATGTGGACCTGGCCGGCGATGGATGATTCGCCCGCAAGCTCACACAGCAGACAGAAACAAAATGGCGGAGCCGCTACTAGCGGCAGTTGGTGGCGTCGTTCCATGCGCGATACCACCCAACATCAGGGAGTTGGTGTTGCGAGGCAGAGCTAGAAGTTGCCTAAACGGGTAATGCCATGCATGGCCCCCGTGGGTATCTGTGCTATAGTACAACAGCATAAGACTTTCAGTTGTTTGTTTGTCTCGGGTATTGTACCTGTAATCTTTGTTGTCCCAAAAAAGGAATGGTATGTGGTAGGGCGTAGCCTCATAGGGCGTTCCGCAAGTTCCGCAACCTGGCAGATCCGGGTCTAGCCGGGCAACAGCCCCAGATCTGCAAGGGATGCCAGCTGCCGGTTGACAAGCGGACAGCAAGAAACCGCGCTAAGAGCCTCGAGGTGATGCAGCGTCCATTCTCTGCTAGTTTGCGGAGAGAAAAGGTAAATCCATCTTCAGGCCACGGAAACGAGAGTGTTTTTATCACATGTGACCACAGCGAGAGCGACACCGCCTTGCTCGATGTGGATTTGAGAGACGGGAGAGGAAATCCCAAAACGCAGCGCAAGGCAACCAAAAATACGGATAACACCCATGCTTCGCAGCCTTGCCATGCCAAGGGTGCTGCTGAAACCGATGATCGCCCAGTCGCCGGCTTCCAGTTTGTCCTAAAAGGGCTAGGATTGCAACCGCTACCAGAAATAAACGGGGTCCTGTGACCTGTATTCTGTATGAGTTCTGAGATAAGGGAGCGAGCGACTCAATCTAGAAATTACCGCCGCCACCAACACCACACTGTAGCAATGCATTCCCCACGACATCGGCCAGGGTCGCCCTTGTTTAGGCCTTCGGACAATGTCGGGCGATTTTGCTTTTTCTTGACCGACGGAGGCTCTGCGTCAATGGGTTTGTTGACTCGTAACGTGGGCGGTTTACAAACGGAATCAGCCTTGCCGTCGAGTCGGTCACCTGTTGAATGGTGCGGGTAATTAGGCCGGGGGTTGCTGTCACCCGTGCAAATTTTGCTCGTTGTTGGAGGCATGGTGTGTGGCGGCGGAGTCGGACAGCTTGTCGAAGGACTCGAGGCTCGGTGCGAGGCGGACTGGGCGGGCCAATTTTTTCCCTGTCGCCCTTTTTCTTTCTTTTTTTCCTTTCTTTTTTTCCTTTCTTTTTTTCCTTTCTGTTTTTTCCTCTTCATGGTTTGCGGCTCGGGCATGGGCAAGAAAATATGATCAGAGTCTGCACGTCCTGCGTCATGTCATGAAGATTGGTGACCGGGAGGGGAGCGTGGAGAGCGCGGGGAGCGCGGAGAGCGCGGAGAGAGTGGAGAGATCACAGCCGCACGCAATCGCGCCGGGTCTGCCTCGTCCGCGACAAACCAGAGCGGCGCTTAGGATCTAGGGAGAAGGATGGGGTTAAGACAATCGCAAACCTGCTCTCACCGCCCCTTTAACGTTTGCTTTCTTGAGCCGGATCGGTTGGTGGTGGCGTCGGTTGGTTCGTGAATGGATAGATGGCTGACTCTCGGCCTTGGTTGACAGGGGCAGGGGGGGCCAGCCGCGTGCGGCGTCCCCGGTTCCAACAGCCGGGTGTGATGTCGCAGCGACAGTGATGGTCTCGCGGGTTGTGGAGTTTGGGTTCTCAGATCCAACCCGGCCAAGAGAGGACGTGGACAGCCGAAGAGCATGGGTCTCGCTCGATCAGCGAGCGGCCGGACCCCAAAAAGAGTATTCCAGTCCCCCTCCCCCTTTGGCCCTGGCAGCAACACCAGGACCCACCAGCACGACGCCAACACCACCCCCGCGCCCGACCTCTCCTTCGCCCACGCCCTGCCCGCCAAACCCTACTACTACTACGCGGGGATACCGTCGTCAGGCCTGCCCTCTCTTGACTTCACAGAGACGACGTCGTCGACCGCGCCGGCGGCCGAGAGCCCCGAGCAGCAGCTGGTGCGGTGGGTCGGCGCAATCGACAACGACAACGACGGGATTGGCCTTGATATGGCAGGGGAGGAGGCTTGGTGGTACGAGGAGCTTGTGGGACCTGTTTCGGAGAAGATTGCGGATGAGGATTTGATGGATTGGGAGGGAGAGGGCGGGTGGTGTTATGGCTAGGGGCAGCGCCGGGAAGGTCCTCTGTCTGTGGGGGGTGTTGATGGGCTCCTCGTACCTCTGCATATGCCTGGTTCGGAGTGGGGTGTGCGTGTTGGGACTGGCCCGAGGGAGTGTCCTTATCATTCGGTGTACGTGTTACCCTGACGGCATCTCAACTCCAGCACCTGCTCAGCACCGGCCAGCTCACGAGCGTCGAGTCGGTTCGGGCTTCATTGGCCTGGCCCTCCGGGCTGTCATTTCCGTCGCGCCTGATGATGTTGTGCTAGCGAGAGCCGTAGCGCTCGATGCTGAGCGCGCCCGCGGCCACGTTCGCGGCCCGTTTCATGGCATCCCGATCCTGCTTAAGGTTAGCGCAGTGTGTGCCGGGGCTCCCGATTGGTGACCGAGCTAATCGCACGGCAAAAGGATGTTGTGAAAACACACTCTGGCCTCGGCATGCCCACCACAATTGGTAGCTTTGCGTTTCTCAGCGCCAAGGCAAATGACAGTGCCGTCATCGTGGACAAGGTCTGTCGTACCGTTGCCTTGTTGGTGTTGCCGCGGCTGGCTGCTGACCAAATATTCTAGCTGCTGGACAAGGACCTCATCATCATTGGCAAAACAAACCTCAATGTATACTGCCCCTTGTCCTCCAGGTCCTGTATTCAAGTCACTCACTAATATCATGCATAGGAACTCTCGAGCTGGAAGTCAGTATAATTCCAAGGGAAATTTGCCAGATAGTGCCACGCTTACCCGGGTTAGAGCGATGGGGTCAACCAACGGTTGGTCCGCTCTTGGTGGGCAGACCAACTCTGTTTACGTTGAAGGTGGCGTGAGACCGGAGGATGGTGTGATGGGCCATATGGTAGGGTTGATATTAGCTCCATGGAGCGTGCTGAGTACTTGGTGCTGATTTATCGACTGTCCGATTACTCAGAATCCTTGTGGAGCCTCTACAGGCTCTGCGGTTTGTGTTTCGGCCGGATTTGCCCCAGTCGCTCTCGGGACCGAGGTAGACAGCTCGCTTGTGCAGCCATCTGCGAGAGCCGGCCTCTACGCCCTCAAGCCAACCATCGGGTCCGCCGAGCTCGGGGGCATCTTCCCCGTGTCTGAAGACTTCGATGCGCTCGGCGGAATGGCGAAGTCGGTCCTTGACCTTGCCCATCTCACAGAGCTTGTCCTCGCCAGGGAGGAGAGAGCAAAACTGCCGCCTGATGGTTACCTCTCCTTCTTGAAATTTTCTTTTAGTGAACTCCGCCGTTGGATTCGTCGGTCTAGAACTCTGGAGTTGGCTAGAGAATGGCCAGCGCCAGCACGGCAACTCACTCCAACAGCTGGCAAGTTCATCCAGGACATGGCATCCTGCTGTTCGTGAAAACTAACAGAGAACAGAAAGCTGCCTACGCGGCGGCGATGGAACGATTGAACAGTCATGGTGCCACTGTCGCCTATCCTGTCTCACTTCCGGCAGCGTCTGAGTTCATGCTTGACAGCCAGCCTGCAACCATCACAGCAATCAGCACGGCTCCTTCTACGATGTAGAGCGGAGGTTAAAAACTGATCAAGCCACTAGGACACGTTATTAGGGAGAACGTAGAGAGTAATTTCAACTTGCTGAGCTCCTCCGAAGTGAGGAGCTTGCCAGAACTCGTTCAATATAACAAGGATCACAGCGACAAGGAACTCCCGCAAGGTATGTGAGCCAAAGCCTATAGGCTGGCGTCAGGTTGCTAAGTATCCACGGTAGACTTCCCTGATCAAGACCGCCTGATCGATACTCTCGAGAATGTCATTGACCGCCAAACATATGAGCAGCCCATGGAAGTGTGCCGCAAAGTAGGATGCGGTCAGGGCGTCGATAAGACACTAGAGGAGAACAACTTAAACCTTGTTGCGCTCCACATGGACTCGCCGGCTCCTAGGATTGCGGCAGCCGCAAGTCAGATGCATATCAGCAGGAGATGGGTGCATACCAGCATGAGATGGGGCAGAACGTTCGCGCTAATGGGATTGCATAGGCATCAAATCGCCACAGTGCCCTTGGGTATACTCGATCAAAATGGCCGGCCATTCGGGCTTGCCATTATTGCAAAGGGCGATCGCGATGACTTGCTCTTCTCTTTTATGAGCGCATTCGAAGCTGTGTCTCCGCCGCGGCCGGTTCCCCCCCGGCTGACTGCCTGACTCGCTGGTCGGCTTTCCACCGAGAGAACTCTCAAGCGCTATGCTACACGGTCGTCGCTCTACGTCGAAGCTTGGCTTCGATCTGTTCATAGAGTGAACCCAAGAAAGATTTTCTTACGGATGGTCGGTAACGTGGACGCGAGCACGTACGATGAACGAAGGATGTGAGGGAGGGCTAGCTGTGAGCGAGAGGTCTAAAGTACCTAGGCATCTGAAACAGATTGTAATTATTCCAGTTTAAAGCCACTGAGCCATGACCACGCATCTCCAAGTTGATCCCTTCCGATCATGTTTTTGCTTCGACTTTCGTAGCATGGCCATGTGTTCCGGTCCCAGCTTGCCCTCCGCTTCGTCGTCTGCCAACGGAGCAAACGCCATTTGCCGATACCATTTCCCATTCCAAGGAACGCCCTTGAGCGTCGTGGGCAAAATAACATTATAGCCCCGGCTTTTTGACTTTGCAATTGAGTGAACTAGCAGTGCCGTCCCAACTCCCGCCTCCTAGTCCGGTTCCCGTATGCAAGTTACCTAGAGCATTTTTGGCATGGGTTTCCAATTATTCAGTCGGAACTAGCTCTTTTTAGGCGGTGATCTTATGCTATTATTAGGTAGATAACTTGTCCCCTTCTGTTATTCGCTGCTGTTACTGTGCTTTTGACTCTTTACTTCGGCTACCACCCCCTTAAACCCGGCTTGGATCTTACCTACTTGGAAGCTTCACAGTGATATGACCGTATCCCGATAATGCGCGCGCTGCTTCTTCCACTCAACCGTATCTGGAACCCCAGCGCCCTTCAGTTCCTTGACAGCCTCCTCTACAGATTCACACGGCTTCCCGGCTCTTGAAATAACAGTTAGAAACTCGATCGGAACAAGCCCTGGCCCACCAAGCCGACCGATTGGCTTCGCCACCAGCCATTTGTCGATCCACTCATTGCTCGCGAGAGCGCAGCATACGAGCGCTTCCCCTTCCATGCAGCTGAGCTCATCCTGCCGCTCGGCTGTGAAGTTATATTTTACAATCATAAGCAGTGTCTTGCCAGTCTGGACTCCTGACTGCGCAGCAGCCATCGCACCCCGCTCGAAGAGCATCGATACCGGTTGCGGTCTTGACGGGGCAGGTCGCGTAGACTGCCGGCGTTCCTTTAGGCTTTTCCACGTCGCCATCACCGCTGCACGGTAGGGTTTCGATCCAAGGACGGCGTCATCGAAGCCGAATACCATGCTAAGGCGTGAGAGTGTATCGGTCTGATAGCTGATGAACGAGGCGCGAGAGTCTGCATCGCGGAGCCAGAGGAGTGACGACTTGCTGTCGTCTCGTGCTCGCTCTAGGGTACGAATGCTTTCGCTATCGTTCAGTAGGCTGTTCTGTTCGTTTTCTGTGGGGCTGAGACCATGTTAGTTGCCACTGTAATAATAAGGAGCATTTCCCGGAAGGTTCACTCACAGAGCAGCAACAGACAAAAGCAGCTGGATCGCTTGAATTTGGTCTCGCAGTGCCTCCTTCAAGGGCGCCATGCCCGCTTCGTTGAACACATGTTTCGTTCGCGCCCAGCGGCCCAGCCTGCCCCCTTCGACAGCCGACTTGGTCTCAGAAAGCTCATCCCAAATGTAGGAGACAACCTTGGTGGTGGAGTCCAAAGACTCGTGGAGAGCCTTTAACAGGTTATCCCGTAGGTTGATCGTCGCTGCTTGGTTGCCCAACACTAGCCTAAGCTCAGATGTACATGCTTCGAGAGTTGAGAGCTGTGAGATAAGCGATAAACAAACGAGCTCGGCGGTCTTAACTCGCTCACGAAGGCCTTGGAGAGTGGAAGTGATCTTGACGATACTTGCGAGGAGAGAAGTACATGTTGCGACGAGACCGATAGCCGAGACAGGGTCCATCTCAGGGGTGAAGCTCTTCCCGAGAAAACCGGGAGTGGTGGAAAGGTGTGCATAGACGAGA
>FTEL01005362.1_pt1 | contig 11288 bp, 17 predicted proteins | sample 1658911 | NCBI WGS metagenome assembly FTEL01 (sample SAMEA3914869, study PRJEB12502) | metagenome | biome: forest; material: soil | place: USA | collected 2012-03-12 | depth 0.1 m
GGATGGAGGTGAGGGTCAATGCCACCGACTGGCCGAGACACTGAGACACTGAGCATCTCAGCCAGGCAGGACGACCGTGAACTTGCTTGTCTCCCCCTGGGGTGCCAGGAATCCCTTGCGATCCGGGCTCTCGCCCTCTCCACCCCCCCGCAGGGTCGATCTCCCGGGCCCTTGCACTAGAGCTTCATCCATGGAGTTGCTTGGGACCGCGTCGCCAATCGGAACTCGCCGGCGTAGTGTGACAGCCTGCAACACTACCGACTAGTGGCAGTATAGGGCAGGCAGCTGGGGGCGGGGAACCTCGCAAAGGCAGAGAGGGCAGAGCCGTTGAGCCATCGGGATGGCACGAATCAACAGGGTGGGGGGGCTGGAGAGGCTGGGACTGGGGACGAGAGGAGAGAGTTGTGAAAACGCAGCGCAGAAAACAACGAGATCCAGGGAGACTGCAAATCTCACGCATTCTGGCCGGGGCCTAAGGTTTGCCGCCTGCCGCTTGCTGCTTGCTACTGGCGTTGCTGCTGCTTGTTCACAAAAAATTAGTTTCAAGGAGAGAATTGTGCCGCTGCAGGGAAAAGGAGCAGCAACAATCAAGGCTTTGCCGCGCTGGGTTATCCCCTGTTTGGGGGACAGCAGCGGAGCCTCCATTGAGCGCTGTTCCTTCCCCTCGGAACGCCAAGTGGAGCCCTGACGGGGGTTGTGGTGGTGCCGTTAGGGCTGACTTCAGACGCAACTGCCGGATGGGGGTCCGTTTTAGGGCTGGATTCCGATTTGGGGTAGGCACGCCGTTGTGTCTGTTTCCTAAACGAGCAACGACCAGCTGGGTCGATGGAGTCTTTCCTGACTCCAATGTTGACGGGGTCTCCGCATGGGCAGGCTGCCATTCAGCTGCCTGGATGACGGATCTCGTGGTTGAAATCACCCCGCCTTTTCCGGCTGTGGATCGTGTTGATTTCGACAGGTCTCAAGAATGCTCCGTCCGATAGCACGGTGTGCTCATCTTCCTCCGTCGGTACTCCAAGTCGAGCTGCAAGGCAGAGCACACAGAAGAAATATGGCAGCCAGCGCGGAGCAACCAATCTGAGGCCACAGCAACAGCAATTCCTGTCCAGCTCGCAGACACCCCACAACTCGCCGGCATCAACTACCGCGTTATGACACCACCAAAACTACAGCCCCCATCCCTGCATACCATTGAAGCCGTCCTCTTCCCACTGGTCGAGGCTGGTTGATGCAGCATCAGGTGTTCGCCGCGCAACACGCAAAAGCAACGCGGTTGCAATCCCTCGCATACCGCCGCAGTAAGCACAGCATGAGGGTATGTATGGAATACACAACCCACGCCAACCTTGTGAAACGTCAATTCAGGAAACCAACCACCCCCAGCAACCGGCTCAAAATCGTGCGTTACCCAAACGTGTGTTTGACTCAAGGAGAAAAAAAAGCACACTCCAGATCATGCATACAACGACGCGCCGTGTAACCCATGACAACAGCCAGACCACCCTGCCGGATCGAACTCGCCCCGACTGCCCGGAAAGCAAGCGTGTTACCGAGAGCACCTGGTGCAACGCATGACTGGTGGTCGGTGGAACCGTGTCAACTCAGCTTTCTCCTGTCGGGACCCGATATCGCCTGCCTTGTCGAGGCCTGTGATCCGCCATGCGCAGCAGCCGATGCCGTTGTCGTCGTCGTCTTCCTGTTCGAGAATAATTTCCGTGGGCCGAAGTCTTCGGTGAAAAGCCCTCCAACCCGGTTTTCTCGTCCAAGATCGCTCATGATGGCGCAGCCATACTGCAGAACACCTTCTGTCTGCGGACGTCCGCACCCCCGAAACCCGATCAGCCAACCTGTACTGCCGGCCAGACTCTCTCGCCGGCAAGAGGGCGAACGTCACCTGGCGGACGACTCAACCCGCCATAGCCACGGACGGTATCTTGACTCGGAGCGCGTGATGGCCCTGCGCCGCTCGATGGCTTGCAAGTACGGGACACGTCCCCCACCACGCGTGTCCGGAGACAGAGAGCGGGTAGGGCCGAATCGATTCCCGCTGTGCTGAGGCCGCCCAGCAACCAGAGTGTTGGGACCGTGGCGCCGAAGATTACCAGGAACCACTTCGGTCGTGTTCAGCATGTAGCCGAAACAGGGAATCCGTGTTGTTTCTCGGTGAGAATGGCATGACGGGCTGACGACCAAGCCCAAACGGAGGATGCCGGTCGTGTGGTTGTATCCGGAGGATTACTGAACATCAGTAAACATCAAGGTAACAACACCATGGTTCCGGGTTGAAGGATCCCAGCGCGGCGCTGGCAACACAGCCCGGAGCGTGCTGGAATCGCTGAAGAGCCAGCAGGTGATGGAAGTGATCAGCCACGCCATGAAGTCAGTCTGTGGTGAGCTGACGAGCCGAGCAGAGACGAAGCCTGAGGTCGGAATCAACGCTGTTTGTGAATACACCATACGTTCCCATAACCCGGCTGGGCCAGCTCCGCCAGCATCTCAAGACGGCTGGTGGCACTCCGGAGCTGCCCAATGTCCCCTCGTTCTCGTTACTGCAACTCCTCGAGGAGCCAGATGGTTTGCCCAGTCACCAAGGGACGCCCGCGTCGCGCTGGCTTCAATATCCAGTTCGCACAACTGTCAACCATCAGCATCGCCCATGTTTACTTGCGCCCCGAGGTCTAGCACAGAAGCCGGCAATGACTCCTTCACGACGTTAAAGGACGGTTTGTCAGACTCCATACCTTGATTTTCCCAAGCTGAGCTCAACCACTAACCAAAGTGCCGGGCCTGGTCAAGTTTACCTCCCCCTCCAGATGTCTCATCAACAAGCAGGTTCCAACCCTCGTGCCACTATCGGAGAATCGGCGTTATTCGCCCAGCCCAGGTGCCTGGGACCGATCCAGGCTGTACACGCCGAGATTGTGTATCCTCAGCACTGTACCTGCCAGGCCTGGGGGAACGCCAGCAAGCTGGAGAGACGACCAAGGTCCAGACCCGGCAGTTGGTGGGGTGTATGGGGCCCGACTAGCTCAGCCCATGGGAATGTCTCGTCCTGCGAGGATGACAGGCTGGTGTTTCTCCGATGGTGGTAGGCTTGATGTTAGCATGTGATGCTGAAGCTGCTGACTTGGCGGCGACTGGTGGTAGCGGCCTGGACCGCGTGCCTGGCATGGCTCGAGCCCAACTAGGAGCGAGCCTAACCTCCCCGTAGATGCTACGGTCCAGGAGTGCCGGCAATCGTGATGGGGGGCCGGCCATCATGGCCATCGGTCAGGCCCCTTGCTCGTGCCAGCCGTGCCCGAGGCAGCCCACCCCATACGAGAAGCACCTCCAGTGGCATCCCACATCGAGCCCTAGCGTCCTGGTAAACACAACACCAGTATAGCACGGCTGGCCATTTCGGCCCGTTGTTCACCCAAGTTTCGGACTTGGGAGCGGAGAAGAGGTAAGTTTAGCGGGTCGGAAATTTCGAGATCTGCCCTGCGCACGAGGTCGTTGTTCTTCAACCCCTTCCACCTTCCAGAAACAGCCCGCGTGGGGTGGGACCCGTGGGCGCGAAGGGCCAAGCGAGTGAGACGACAACTTGGAGAGAAAAAAAAACTTCCAATTTGTCTCGTGAACGAGATTCCATCGAAGCTGAGAGGGTCTCAACCTACCTACCTGCCCATAGTGAGGCCTGTTCAGGCTGGCCGGCCTCGCGGTCGTGACGTGTCGCTCGACGCGCGGCGTCAGCAGCCTTCGTGAGGGTTCTCGCTCGTGCCGCGGCGCAGCCCTATCAAACCCAACGGCTCAATCTTCGCCTGATATCGGACGTTGGGGGGCGGACTGGGGATGGTGGTGGGTTTAGTTTAGCCGCGTCCGAAAGGTCGAGATGCCGAGACCGCGTTTTTCGTTTTCGTTCCCCCTTGACCGGTCCGCATTTCGTTTCGTCGATCGCGTCCTTGCCACTTTTGCTTTGGCCCGCTCTTTTTCTTCATCTCCCGTCCGGAGCGGACCGTTGTTTCGAGGCCAGCTCGGTGAGTCCGTCTGTCAACGCAACTTTCAAGTGTCAAGCCTCGGTTTCGGATCGTTGTGGGGCGCGCGCGAGCAGCAAGCAACGAGCTTATTTCGATGAGGCCCCGTATGAAGCTGCTGATTGGCTGGTCGCCGATTGCTCGCTCCCATCCGCAGATCAGGCCCGACCCGCACTGCCGCTTGCTCCCACACCTTGTTCACCTTTCCGTGCTTCCGAATCGCCCCGGGGGGGGGGGAGGGAGGAATATTTCCTGTCTCGGCTGCAAATCGGGTTTTTACCCTCTTGCTTAGCTCGGACGCGACGCAAGGCAGGATTTGACGCATCGCATGGCATCGCCATCACGGGGTTCGCGAAGCGGATGAATGAGATGATGGGGCCTGATGGAGCCTGATGGGGCCTGAGCAGCACGTTGCTCTTGGTTGGGCGACGCGCGCCAAGTCTGGCAGCAATTGGGCAGCCTTCGCGGTGTGTGAGCTGAGGGCTGCTGCTGCTGCTGCTGCTGCAGGCGGAGGGTCGGGGGTCACAGCTGAGAAGGGAATTCAAGAGAAAACACCACGACCAGGGCGGGCACAAAAGAGGGTGTGAACCCCTTGTCCGAACCGCCCTATCGGGATCGCTGGGTCCCTGAGGCTGAGCTGCGATTGGCAGGAAGGGACCCTTGGTTTCGTCACTTTATGTACTGCCAGCGCAGAGCTTCCATCCTTCCCCTCCATCGACTTCTACTCCTCATTCTCACAGGCCCAACCCCCTCGTATCGTGCTCGAGGGAGCGCCGTGTTGGTGCTAGATGATACTCGACGATGGGGGCGGCAGGCAATCGAAGAAATGGCATTGGTTTTGGGGGTCCGCCCTGTCTGGCCAGGGAGAGGCATTGAAAAGCATCGCAGCTGCATCTCCCGAGAGTAGCGGTGGTTGGTCAGCCCTGGGCCTAGGGCCAAGCTGGCAGCAAAGGAGGCCGACATGGTTGATGATAAAGCAGCCCCAACAACTCGCAAGCTCAGGCCGTTTTTGCGGTGTCGTTGAGAGCGGTAGAGGGCGCAGCGAGGTGCAGTAGCTGCAGCGTCGGTGAGGCCCTGACTTGCATGCGATGCGGCATGGACCTGGCTGACCTTACCCTACATACCCTCCTTCATCCTCACTCCTTTATGTGCGACTTGCATCCCCGCAGACTAGCAGAGATAGATAGGGCACACACTCGCCGCCGTCAATATTCACAATATCCAGCGCAGCCTCCAACAAGCCCGCCTCTTCTTCAATTGAATCCTCACGTCTTGTCCACCGTCCACATCATGTTTTGACCGCGATAACAAGTCCAGATTGCCAAACGCCCAAGAAGCCACTCAAGAAGGCCCGTTCTGGTCCGTGCGTCTGCTAGCGGCCCCCCTCCCCCTGGCCCAAGCAGCAGCAATCTTGCTCGTGGATCTTTCAAGCCATCAGCTGGTGGTCCCCAGCTTGTCCAGCTTGCTGTCGCCAAAAACAAGCTCCATCAACCATCCAACCTGTTGAGCGCCAGCAGATTGAACCCTCGTTTCGAGCCATTGGAACCCGAGCATGCCCTGTCCCAGCAGCCAGGCTCTCAGCTTCCACCGTCACTCTTTTTGCGCCGTCCGACAGTAGCGGCGCGTTGCATTAATTCAGTCGTCTCGCACTTGGCCGCGCAAGACGGTCGGGCAGCAGCCAGAGTCACAACCAAAGAGTCGCGATCCCAGCATCTTTGTGCCAAACTGCTCATGCGACAACCAGCCCGACAGCCTCACTCTCTTGTCGCAGGACTCGACAAGACCAGGCGCTAGATGCCCTGATGACGCACGACCAGTCACTCCTTTTCTTTCTTTGGGATTTTGTGGCGGAGCGTCCAGCAGCCCGACTGCCGCTGCCGCCGCGCCCATCCGACGAAGCGATTTTTGGCTGCCAGCCACGCGCTTTTTGAGAAACCCGCCTCCCGCATTTCCATCCGCACCACCAGCACCACCACGCCCACCACGCCCACCACGCACATTGGACGCGCCCTCACTGCACCCACAGCTGCACCTGCCGACCGCACCCACTCCCCAACCACGCCGAGTGCACGCTGCCTGCGCGACCCCTCCCCCTGTGCTGTGCACTGCGCCAGAGAACCGGCTTCTCCCTCCTTCCTCCCCTTCTTCCATTCTTTCCGACCGCCCGTGTCTCTTTCCTTTGCGCTGAGGAAAACCACGGCGAGCTCCCCTCCTTTGCATACCCACAAGGGTACGTGAGCTCCATCCATCCCTCCCCGCCCTCACCACACCCGCGTGCACGCAACAACACCATCTAACCCTGTCGCCCGCCCACCCTCCAGCAGCAGCTCACCGCTGTACATACCGACCCTACTTCTTCCCCCCAGCTGGCCCACGTCACCACTGCGCGTGGTGACAGTTCGCCTTGTCCGCCGCACCGTCTTCCGCTGGTGTCCTGGGAGACCTTGCTGCTGGCAGTCAAGAAGCGTTGTCTCCTCGTATCCCCAGCGAGCTGCACGACTCCCCCGTCACTCCCGTCCAATACCGCCTGCGACAGACTCCCCCTCGCCGGCCCCATACGGGATCCCCTCAGCCAGACGACAGATCCATCACCCCGTCGTCCCACCGCACCCTCCGTCGGACCCCCCGCTTCTCGCCTTCGCCGAGCCCCCGCCCACCCGAGACACCAACACCGCGCCGGATCCACCTCGAAGCCGCTACCGTTGGCTTCAGCCCGCGGCCCCTATTCTCGACCCTCCCTGCGCGCCCTGCGCCCGCGGAACACGCCTTCAATTCGTTCCGCCGCCAGCTCTCGCAGGAGCTGAGCGACAGCCCCGAGGAAGCGCCCACTGCCCTCTCCCCGACCTTCCGCACCCCCCAGCGCACCCCCTCCGCGACTGCCCTCCGCCTTTCTAAGCACACCAAGAGCGCCATCCTCTGGGCCCTCGAGGAAGCCCTTCGCCAGCCACACCCCTTCTCCCCGGACCTCGTCGAGGAAAACGCTTCAATGGCGGACCTGCTTGGCGGCGGCACCGGCCCTGCCACGACCAATGGTCATGGCGCCTCGTCAACCCGGCCCACTGCACCCGCTAGCCAGACCGGATCCCCGCAACAGATGATCCGCGGTCCTCGCATGATCATGCGGGAGCGGGCAGAGCGAGAGGCCCGCCAGCGAGCAGAGCGGGAGCAGATCGAGCGCGCCCGCGCCGAGGAAGAGGCTCGCCTGCTCGAAGAGACCCAGCGCCGCATCGCGGAGCAGCACAGGCAACAAACTGCCGGCGCCGTTTCGGCCGGCAACATCCCCACAGACCCAGCTACCCAGCGCCGCCAGCAACGCGCGCAAGAGTCGGCGGGCCAGTCGTCCTCGATGAACCCAGGCTCCTCCATGCAACAGCAGCCGGGCGGCGCGGTGCCACCACTGCGCCCGACCCGGGTGCCGTCAGCGACAACAGCGCAGGCACCGCAAAACTTCACCACATCGGTCGCCCGACCCGGAATCAACGCCCCGGCGCCGGCCCAGACGGGCGAGTCGTCCTCCCAAGGCCTGGGAGCCGCCTCGCGGATTAAGAATTCGTTCCCCCACGCATTTGAGCGCTGGGAGGCCCTCTCGGCCCACTGGGAAGGCATGACGAGCTTTTGGCTGCGGCGGCTCCAGGAGAACACGGACGAAGCGGAGCGCAATCCGATCAGCACGCAGCTGTCTCGGCAGGTGGCTGATCTTTCGGCCGCAGGCGCCAATCTGTTCCATGCCGTCGTCGAGCTGCAGCGGCTCCGCGCCAGCTCCGAGCGCAAGTTCCAGCGCTGGTTTTTCGAGACCCGCGCCGAGCTCGAGCGCCATCAGGAGGTCAATGCGATGTTGGAAGCCCAGATGGAGCAGGAGCGGCAAGCGCGAGCCGACTCGGTGCGCGGCGCTGCGCAACACGAGGCAGAGAACATCAAACTCCAAAAATTGGTGACCGAGATGAAACGGGAGCTGCTCATCTCCAAGGAGGAAGCGCGCCGCGCCTGGGAAGAGCTGGGCCGCCGCGAGCAGCAGGAGCGTGACCATACCGTATCGCTCCAGCAAGGTCACCCGACCATTGTTGGTGGCGTTCAAGTCGTCCCGATGACGCAGAGCATGCCGAGCCGCGCCACAAGTCGGCACACTCGTTCACAGAGCCAAGCCGCCGACACCTCGGAGTACGTCGCCGCCCAAGGCGCTGCATACCCGGCGTATTCCCCTGCACCGGGCGCCGCCCCCGCACCGCCCGCACCATCCTCGACCGGCGGCCAGAGCGCTGCCGGGTACTACCAGCAGGCCGAGGGCGCCGGCCCCGACATGGGCGATTATGGCGCGGGCGGCTCCGAGGGGGGCTATAGCGAAGGCGAGTACATGATCGACGCGCGGGGTAACTTTATGCGCGACGAGCAGGGCAACAAGATCCCCTTCCACAGCCCGTCGGCGTCGCCCAGCCGAGCGCGGAGGACTGATGCGGGCGCTGCCGGCGCCGAAGAGTACGACGACCCCGCCGCGCCCGCACCCACCAGCTACCCCCCTTCCAGTTCGCACTGGGCCGGTGCGTACACAGGCCAGCCCGAGTACTCGGGTCAGGGATACGCAGCGCCCGGCTGGGAGACGCTGCCCCGGCACCACCACCCCACCCGGCTGAGCGATGTCATTGAGGAGGACGAGCGCAGCCGCACGTCGGTGAGCCAAGTCAGCCGTGCCTGAACGTCGCCCTGGCCTCAGTTCAGGCAGGGGGGTGTATGATCACTGGCATATCATCCAGTTCAGCACGACAAGACAACAACGAACGACGAAGGGGAATCAATCACGACTTACGGCTCGTCTCGTCTGCTTTAGACCTTTTCCCGGCTCGACGGATCAGGGCATTGCGGCTTCTCGGATTGCATAGCGTGTGTCATGGGGCGGCGGCGGTGGTTGGGGGCCGGGTTGCATTTGGTTTTGGCATGCGCACATTTTGATTTTGGCATGGGATTGGGATTCTTTTTTTTTCGACTGCTTCTTTGGCACCTTCACACCTTGATGCTTCATCGTCCGACCCTTCGAAGTTCCTTCGGGGATTTGAAGGGTTGCTCTCTGGCCGGCTTGGATGCTTGGATGTCCTGCCTTCGCCAAACCAACAACAGCAAGGCAGTGAATATTTCGACAACCCCCACAGATGGGCAGACGGACGACATACCTGCAACCTCGACAGCATCCAGGTGTCTTTTTCTCCCCTTTCCCGCTCCTCACTCTCAATCTCCTGCTTTCTCTCTTCGGCGCGGCGTTTCCACATAAGAAAAGGGGTCGGTTTCCGAGGATGCATCCAGTCTATTGATTTTCTTTCTCACCCCTCTCTGTTTTACCCCCCCCGTTTCTAATCCCCTCCCGCGGTCAGCTGCTGGCATCAACCCCCCATCCTTGCCCACCTAGGGGAGGGGGTGTTCATGACCGAGACCTGCACGGAGCAAGAAACGGGGGAGACCAAGTTTGAGAAATTTGTTGTTACTTTTGTTTTGAGGAGGAGGGATGAGTGAGGTGTCCATGATGGGGGAATCTGTTTTGAACGAACGAATCAGCACGCACACACAACACACGGATAGACGACGACGAAACATCAGCACACACGGCGGCACGGCATGGTATAGGGCTACTTGGTACTTTGTTGATTGTTGTTTGGAACGTCACTCACGATCAGGCGGGTTGGACTATCTCACTTCTGTCTCTTTGGGGGGTTCTCTTGGGCGCTGGTTTTGTGGTGGCTGGTGGGTTGGGCGCAGCTTGTCTGGTGGGGGTTGCGAAGGAAAGGGGGGCTAATCGTAATGTGGAGGACGGAGGGAGAAGCAACGCCATTATGGAGGAGAAGCGCCCAGCCTGTTCAGCTCAATATCGTCAAGCGCAGCAGGGCCAGTGTCAAAAGGATTGTTTTCGGGGGCAGAGAGAGGGACGGGACAGCCACCTGTTTGTACTTGTAAGGAACCTGATGGAATGAATGGAAATGATTTGGTCATGTGCACATAAACTACATACCTACCTACATAACATGTACGTTTGTCGCGATTCGGCTTCGGAGGGGGGTTGTTTGAGTCAGGATAGGATGGCTTATGCAGGTGTCTGATCTGAACTGAGCCTGGCTGGGATGGGGGTTGTTGGGTGGATGGGGCTTATCGACGGCCCCTGTTCATCCGGTGACTTCCGCGGTGGGGCGGGGCGGGCAGGGCGGGCAGGCAGGGCGGTTGAGCCCCTGTGACTGTGACAGGTGTGGTTGATCAATGGGGTATTGATGCCCCTCGCAACTTAGCAACAACCCCTCCTTTAAACACGCTCGTTTCTTCTTCTTCCATCTCGCTAGTTTTTCCTGTTCACTGTGTAAAGTGAATACGTTTTATTTTGGGTTTTAAGCCACCTCGGGATTCAGAAAGGGATTTGGCAAGGGGCAGAGAAGAACAGGAATCAGGAGGGAAGAGGGACAACATGGCGGGTGTTGCGGCTCCTGTTGTTTACAGGTATGTCTCACTTCACTGTGTCATCTATCTGTTGGCATTTGCTCAGGGTCATAACGGGATTGCTGACTGTCCTCACAGGAGACATCTCTCGCACCTGGCTGCGTCACTCATGCGGCCATCTGTCGCTGCGGCTTTCTTGTCGTCTTCCAATGCGACCAGCAGGGTGAGGGGCTTCTCCGCCTCCTCAGCTGCTGATGCCAGACAACGTCGAGTCGGGAATGGCTTGTTGAAGAATCGGACGCAGTCCAGGGCTTTCCAAAGCGACGCGCGCGGAGGGCAGAAGAAGCCCCCCTCATTTGCCTTTGCCTTCGAGTTGGTTTCCCCTCCCCCTAGCACCAATCCAACCCGCTAACACCTCCACAGCATCGACGGCGTCCTCCTGCACGTGGCCAACCCCATCCCCGGCGCGACCTCCACCCTCCGCTTCCTCCAGTCCTCCAACATCCCCTTCATCCTCCTCACCAACGGCGGCGGCAAACCCGAAGCCGAGCGCGTGCGCGACCTCTCCGCCCGCCTCAACGTCCCCCTCTCCACCTCGGCCTTCATCCAATCCCACACCCCCTTCCGCGACCTCCTCACGGGCCCCTCCAGCCTCCGCGACAAGACCGTCCTCGTCACAGGCTCCGACTACGAAAAATGCCGCGGCATCTTCCAAGGCTACGGCTTCCGGGCCGTCCTCACCCCGGCGGACATCTACGCCGCCGACCCGACTGTGTTTCCCTTCGCACCCCCCGCGCAGGAAACCCTCGCGCACGCGCGTCCCCTCCCGGCGCCGCTCTACCACCCCTCCTCCACCCTCCCCCTAAC
>FTEL01009195.1_pt1 | contig 11287 bp, 7 predicted proteins | sample 1658911 | NCBI WGS metagenome assembly FTEL01 (sample SAMEA3914869, study PRJEB12502) | metagenome | biome: forest; material: soil | place: USA | collected 2012-03-12 | depth 0.1 m
CCTCGGCCCCCTCTGCTTGGTACCCCCAGGACTACTCAATCTCTTCATACCTCCGCTCAGGCTGGACCCCCACCAACCCCAGCAGGAACACAGCAAGACCCCACGCGCCCGGGTCAGGCACCTGCTCGAACCCCGACCCGCCAATGTACACGGTCCGGCCCAGGCTCGCCTGCATCCCTTTGGTGCCGTTCGCTCCCCGGTGGGCCGCGAATGCCGCCTCCTGCATGTCGCCTGTTTCCGCCAGAGTGTCGACGAACGGGTACAGGGCGTCCACCAGCGTGCGGTCTCCCGGCCGCGCGGGCGTGTACTGGGACAGCGCCTCGCAGCTCTGCTTCAGCGCCGCCGCCCATATCTTTGGCGTTGCCTCGCCCGGCCCCTGCGACCTCAGCGCCGCCACGAGGGCGTTGAGGAAGATGGCATACAGCGCCCCCGACGTCCCGTCCATCTCCCTCTCCACCACGGGTACGATGCTGGCCACGTCCACCACCACGTCGCCTGACAGCGGATGAGCCTTCAGGTGGCTGAGAATGGCTGCGTCTGTCGTCAGCAGTGCTCGCTCAACAAGCGTACTGGGATTCTCGCTTACCCTCGGCACCCCTCTTCAACCCAATGCCGCAGTCGCCATCACCGACGATGGTGTCGTACCGCGTCACTTCTGGCTCGAATTGGACCACCTTCGACAGGCCCTGGGCGAGCCTACTCTGCGCTGACCTGGCGTCCATCAACAGGCCGCTGGGCTTGACATGGCCCCCTGCCGACGCATCCTGCTCCCGGGTTGCCGTGTTCCTCGCCTCCCATGTCTCCTTGGAGATGGCCGACGGCCAGCCCGCCGCCTCGCACGGGTAGTCGAGGAGCTCGATCATGCTCGGGCCGCCGATATCCGTGTTGACCACGTTGAGCAGCGAGATGCTGAACCCGAGCCCGTTGAGGCTCGTCATGAAAGTCCCGCTGAGGATGCGCACCGGCCGGATCCCGTACCTCTCCTCGAGCTGCCCGACCACCTCGCTCACGATGCCGCCCATCTCCAGCACGCTGACCCCGCCGAGGTTGTTTATCAGCAGCACCACCTCGTTCGAGTTGAGCCTGAGGAACGCCCTGTCCGCGTCGCCCTGGTCCAGCATCTGTGCCAGCATCTTCCCCACCAGCTCCGGCAGCGCAACCACCTCCCTGCTCGAGCCCTGCTCGTTATGAATCCCCATCCCAATCTCCACCTCCCCGTCCTTCAACACCTCATCCGAATCCGCATCCGGCTTCGCCCTTCCCGGCACATGCACATGCTCCAGACTCGCCCCGACACTCACCAAGTTCTCCGCCACCAGCCGCGCAACCTTGGCCACCTCTCCCAGCCCCCTCCCCTGCGCCGCCAACGCCCCGCTGATCTTATGCACCAGCACCGTCCCCGCAATCCCCCTCCTACCGACCTTCCCCGCCTTGGCCCTCCCAACACCCACATCATCCCCCACAACAATCATCTCAACCTTCACCCCAGCCGCCTTTGCCTTCTCCACCGCCACCCCAAAATTCAACACATCCCCCGTGTAATTCATCACCGTCACCAATACCCCCCCATCCCCATTCTCATCACGATCAACCCGCCCCATAATCGCCGCGCGCACCTGCTCCGCGCTGGGGCTCGCAAAGATGGTGCCCGCCACGCCCGCGCTGAGAAGGCCGGGGCCGACCATCCCCGCGAAGGACGGCTCGTGGCCCGAACCCCCACCGGAAATTATGTGCACGCGCTGGGTGGACGGGCCGTAGCCGGGGCGGCGGTAGATGATTTTGTTGGGGGCGTCGAGGGCCAGGCCGGGGTTGGTCAGGGTGAGGGAGCGGAGGGAGGAGGGGACGAGGTGGGAGGGGGTGGGGAGGAAGTGTTTTGAGGACATTTTGGGTGTAAGGTGAGTGAGATGGGAGAAGTGGTGGTGAGGAGTGGTGGGTTAGGGGTCAGTAAATAAGTAGATGATGGGGCGGTGAAGGTGAGTTTGTAGAGCGGCGCCGGTGGTGTCGTTGTAAAATGTGGTGATGGTAAGCACCGATCGGGAGTAAGTGCGTGCCGTATTCCTCCGTAGCCTTGACCGATGAATCCACGGAGAAGAAGAGATAGAAAACGGGGTGCTGCTGAGGTGGATGGTTGGATGTCGACAACACAGCTAGCGATTGATATGAAAAGGATCAAAAAGAGTCAAAACTGGCGTTTACAGGATGGTTCACAGTAGCCACGGCCTCGGGAGACCTTGCCCGATCGATTCGACGGCACTTTCGATGTATCCAAGGTGGGGGTGCCGTGCGGGGCAAGCGCGGGCGGCTCGCCGTTTTTATCTGGCTGCCGATCGATCTTCGCTTGCTTGCTTGTGACTACTCCGTACCTAACGGACGGTGAGTGGGCAAACTCGAAACTTCTTCACCCCCCGCTTCATTGCCCGACTGAGGTGAGGTTTGCCCGACTGAGCTGAGGTTTGCCTGAATTCTTGGCTTTTCTTGGGGTGAGGTAACCGGGGATGAAGGTGAGGGTGTTTCATGTTTGCCGAACTGGGCTGGGTGTGTTAGGGGGGTGATAGCCGGGCTATTATTGATGGGGAGTGCCCGAGTTGTACTAGGCTGGTCAGGGCGGGCGTGGAATCTGAGTCGAGAAGTGAAGGGAGAAGCCACCTAGAGGTGATGCAGATATCTCTGAGTTGGGTTCATGAAAATGTTTAGGAGTTTGCATTGAACTGTTTAAATTTAAGAATAGCCATGATGCATGGCGACCCCAGCATCTATCCCTCATCAATCCTGCCACCGCAGCATGCATCTCTTTTGCTTGAAGCTCGTAACCCATCGAGTCCCAATCCCAATCCAAATACCAGCAGCTCTCAAAGCTGTCTACCGACCCCCCCGCCCCTGAATAGCCCAAAAACAACAACCGCTCGCTCGCAATCCAAAACGCCATCCCAAATGCCAAACCAAAACGCCATCATCATGATACCCCCAACCCAAAACCAAATCCCCAAAAATCCGCATCCAGCCACCCGGGCTCAAATCAAATAATAACAAAAGCACACCCGGCCACCACCCCCAACCCAATCGCCGACGTCACAAACCCCGCCGCGACCCGATCCCCAATAGTGATCGGCTTCTCCCCAATCTCCTCATGCGCCTTCGCATCCGGCTTGCCCTGCGACGTGCCCCCCGTGTCCGCCGTCACCGGCGCGGCCACCTTCCCCACCAGGGTATACATCACCGCCGACAGCGCATTCATCTGCTCCCCCACGCCGGTCGAGCCGTCAAAATCCCCCGTCGTCCACCGGAACCCGCACGCCGTGCCGGCGTGGCCTTTGAATGCCGGCGGGGCGGGGTTGCCGACACAGGCCTTTGCCGCTGCGGCGGCGTCGGCGACTAGGAGGGGGTTGATGGTGTCAAAGGTGTAGGGCGCCATCTGGGTTGTGCCGGCCATCCAGCGGGTGAGGTAGCCCTTGAAGCTGCGCTGGTCGTTGTTGCAGAAGCCGGAGGGCTCGCAGAGCTGCTCGAACATGATGTTGTTCCCCTGCGGGTCGAAGAAGGTCGACCGGGCGCCCTCGAGCATGCCGTCGACGCGCGTGCGCCACTCGGACGAGCCGTTGGTGTGGTTGTACATGACGGCCGCGCCGTGCAGGAAGATGCCCGTGTTGTAGCTCCACTCGTTCTGGTCCATGCTGTTGCAGGTGCCGTCGGCGATGTTGATGTGCACGCCGTCGCGCACGTGGTGGTCCGGGCTGATGAGGCCGACGGTTTCCTGCCAGGTGAAGATCTTGGTCGCCCAGTCCGCGTAGGTCTGGTTGCCCGTGTAGCGGGCGAGCCGCGCGGCGACGTTGAAGAAGCAGCCGTTGGAGATGGAGTTTTTGTAGTTGAAGCCGTTGTTGAAGGTGAAGATCTGCCAGCGGAGGCCGCCGCCGCATGTGGCGTCCTCCCAGCGGGATGCCCACTGGTTGAAGAGCGACTGCGCGAGCGCGAGCCACTGCGGCTGGTCCGCCGGCGGGTTGGGGAAGTTGTTCTCCGCCGCCGACATGGCCGCCATCCCCCAGAACCCCTGGTCGTCGTTGCCGAGCGTGCGCGTCTGGTTCCGCGGCATGAAGTCGCCGTTCTCGGTACCCTGGTGGGTGATGGCCTGTAATGTGATGGCGTTGTATGAGTCGTCTCCCGTCAGGGCCCAGTAGTCGATCAGGGTGCCAAACATGGCGCCCGCCTCCCACCAGAAGTACGGGTCCGGAAGGTTACCAGGTGTGTCTCCTGTGTTGTTTCCGGTGTAGTACTTGACCAAGCCAAAGGCTATTGTGCTGGCCGCGGCCTTGACCGAGTCTGGACAGGGTTAGCTTGTCCATCCAAGTCGTTGGCCGTGTGGCCTGGGAATGTATCTGACCTGGGTTGCCAATGACCAAGTCAATGGCCGCCGCCGACCTCGCCAGCACGGCCAGGCAGGCTGTAAATCCGAGTAACCGCATTGTTCCAGCGGCGTCGGTAGGACGAAGAAGCGAGAAGAAGAAATCAAGATTCTAGAAGAGAAGCCGTGTCGAAGCACTCATGCTCAAGGAAAACGAAGGATATCTCGGTCCGTCGGTCGAGGATCGAAAATGTCGAGCAGCAAACAACACCTTCTTCCAGCGCCAAGCAGCACGTTTGGTATCGTCGAGTTGGTGAAAGGAATGGCACAGCCTCAGCGTAAACAAAAAAAGAAGAAGTCGAAGAAAAGCAAACGAACGAACCACGCACGGCGTGTCCTAGGGCGGCGTGGCAAAACCCGTTGTTGAAGACAAAGTGCCTTGCACCCAAGAAAGAAAAAAAGAAGTGAACGAAGAAGAAGGATGGCTAACACCAGTTGGCCATGGACGGGTCTGGACCAACACAAGGGAGGGCGATCCAAAAACCAAGTGAGAGTAAACAGAAACCCAACCGAAGGGGGGGCGGAGGGAGGGAGAAGACGGACGGGAACAAGAAAGAGAGAGTAGGTAAAGCATAAAAAGGTGAGACGAAAAGAACCACACCCCCTACCCACACCACCACCACACAATCAACACAGCCCACCACCCACCCTACGCACGCCCACGACCTTACTCACCACCCACCCAGGTTCAGCACGCGCAGCACCAGCCAGCAAGCAAGCAAGCAAGAAACATCCATCCCATGAATCCCCCCCATGCCCGGAGACAGCCTGCAATTTCTTGGGCGTCCCGGAAGCCGCAGGTACCGCCCCGTGAAGGTGGCAGAGGCTGAAACACTTTGGGTTGCGAGATGTTGGAGCGAAGGGGGGGTGGGGACCACCGTGCGTCACGGATCAGTGTGTTTCTAGTTTCTGGTGGAGGGGGGGTCGGGAAAGGCTGCGTTCATGCTGGATCCAATGATCCGACGATCGTGCATACAATAAATAGCAACGCGCACACCCACCCCCGAGGGGCAGAGGGACGGGGCTGGTCCTTGTTGAGATGCTGGCGCACCTGGATCAAGATGTTGTTCTTGGACGGCTTGGAAGGTGGCAAGCCCAGCCCGGGCCAAGCAGGTGACGTTGATTTTGGGCGCTGGGCGGGGTCTGAGACGGCGCCCTGGCGGCTTGGGACGGCCCCCTGACAAGGGCGCCAAGCAGATCCTTGGGGGCGTGTTTGAGCGCCAAGCCTCGCTGCCACAGCGGGTGAGTTGCGTTGACAGGGTCCAATCGCTGGGCAGGGGTTCGTCTCATGAACGACGAATTCAAGAAATCCAGAAATGCTCATGGTCTCAAGCAGGTCTGGCCAGGTCAACCACTCAGACCTCTTGTAGGAGTTTACTCGCAGTCAACTTATTTGGCGGACACTTGCCAGCTTTACGTGTGCTCAGTAAAGAGAGCATTCCACTTACACGGATTTGGAAAAGGGATTCCAACCATCCGCTGGCTGACCTGGCGATGGCTGCTGGGACTGACCCTCATCCACTTGAACATGCTGGCTCTGCCATTGCCCGCGCAGCTCGTCCCTCAGGGCGAGCGACTGCTCCCTCGCGTAGTCCTGAGCATTCCTGATCTGCCTCCAGCCTTTCTTGAAAGACCGATACGAATCCGCCAGGCCCGTCCTCGCGAGGCAATGCTGGTGGTACTGCAGCGCCCCGTTGGCCCCCGTCGGGGATGCGTGGTGGGCAAAGAAGGCGATGTGCTCCCCATTCGACACAAAGGTCGTTATGGCTGAGTGGTCAGGTGCGTCCAGCCGGCTTATGTGCTCTCTTGCCTGACTCCTTCCGTACACCATGGCCGCGCCATCGTAACCACTCTTGAACGTTGCCTCATCCATGTCCCCAGACCGCGACTTCCACTCTCCGGCAAAGTGAGGCAGGGTGGTCGACGTCAAGTCGTTCTTGAAGAGCATGGCGCCGCTGATCCGAGTGGGATCCATGGGCAAAAACTCTTCTTTGGTGAGACCCTGGACGAAGTCGGGCCGCGGCGCGGACAGGCCATCGTTGAAGCCAAGGTCTTTTGGCAAGGCGGAAATGGACCTCTTCATGCCAATGTTGTATTTACCATCGTAGCCTTTGAACATGGGCAGCATTCGCTGCACGACGGCCGCCTTGTTGCCGGCCGACGGGATCTTCTCGCAGTACAGCTGATACTGAGACTCGGGCGGAGACGCAGTCCCACGGCTCCTGTTGAGACGGTCAAGAGTTTCCTTGGCATTCTTGGAGGGCATTGACCGCAGCGGGCGAAGGATTCCGTTTGCCGCGGCGTGCTCCTGAAAGCCGCTTGTTGTCGCTGAGCTTGAATTCTCCGACTTAGTGGTTTTGGTGACGCTGCTCGACGTCCTTCTGGGCTTTCGGGACTCGGAAGACAAGCCTTGTCCTGAGGACTTGGTCATGGTGTTGAACAGACGCAAGTTCTTTTTCGTCAGACGGGAGCATGCGGGCGCGGCGGGCGCCTGCTGCTGGGCACCAGATCCGCCGGTCCTCCTGGTGTTGTTCAGGCTGTCCGCGGCCCGTTTTGCTCGTTTGGGCGGTGGGGGTGCCTCGGGGCCAGGTTGGCAGGCATCGTTTTCGAGGATTAAGGCGTACGACCGCTTCGGACGGGCTGGAGCTGGTCGTGGAGGACTTGGGTCGCGGTGTGGCCGGCCTTCTTGGGATGACATGCCGACCTTCAGGCGGGCGCTGTGGCGCGGTCTCTCAATGAGGCCAGCCATGGGGGCCTGTGACGTGTCGGTCGGCGCTTGATGCGGCCAGGACATCGTTCAGGCTGCTGCCCTGAGGATGGATTGGTTGCCAATATCATCGAGGCGACTTTGTTGACGGAGGATGCGGGTGGCTGAGGGTGTTGGCAACTGGTTGATGGATTGGTTGGATGAGGATGCTTGTTGAGCATTGAAGCAACTGGTCGAGACCGCTGAGCTGTTGTGGAGCCCGAGCCCTGCAGGGTCAAGTATCCACAACAATCTGCAGCGCATGATTGGCCAGCTGCAGCCCCATTCCCCCCAAGATCCACTGTCACGGTGGGGCCTCGAGGGTCTCAAGAACGACAGCCCAAACAACAAGTCTTGGACCTCATCAAGCTGTGTGCAAGCGACCGAGGCGCGCGGCTACCTGGTCTGGCACAGCCATCGTTGACGAGCAATTAATGGGAGGAATACCGGGTAAGGAGCACAGCAACTGGCTTGATCCCAGCGTTGTGTCCCCAGGGTTCAGCAACCCAAGGGAGTTCAGACACAAGCCCCTCCACGCAACGCACCCTCATCACAAGTTCGCAACACTATCCCACCACTCGTTGCTGCGCAGTGACGCAGAAGCTGTCTGCCTCATTCCAACACAGCACGGCGTAAGGAATATGGTCCGGTTACAAACTGGCAGGGAGTATGCAATGCATACAGGATTCCCCTCTTGTCGCCCATAAACCGATCCTCCCTGGTTGGGCCTGCTGGCTGGCTGCATGCTGTTGGTGACTCATGCTGTTTTGGATGCTCTGCATGACTTGAGAGCTCTGCCCAGTCACCAGCCCCCAAACGACTGAATATACTCAGAATCGAGCCCGCATCAGACTCGGAACTCCGATATACTTTGGAGTTACAGCGTCTGTAATCGTGAATCCCACGGTCCACGGAACATCGTGAGGATCTCAATCGCCCGCCATGGCGACAGATTCAGCTGCAGCTTCTGCTCCGAGCATGGATGCACCCGCCGGCTCGCAAGCGACCATGAAGATCGAAAATGTACGTTGTTGCTTGTCATGAATCTGTCACATCTCTCATGACAGCATCTAACCCCCCGACGTAGACCGAAAAGAGGGATGCCCTCAAGGCAATCGAGGAAAAGTATCAGAAACTATGGCAGGAGGAGAGGGTCTTTGAGGCCGATGCCCCGTCCTGCTCCGAGTATGCTCTTGACTCAGTTCCAGTCGAAGAATTGTGGCTCAAGCAGCCCAAATTTTTCGGTTAGTTGACCATCCCGGCCATGAGTGTGTTGGAGACTTGCAAACCCCCTCTCAGGGACCATGGCATATCCGCAAGTGAACCACAGAGCTCTGGTTTGAACCTGCGGTTGGCTAACTTGAACTCAGCTATGTGAACGGTGTTCCACACTTAGGCCATGGCTTCACCGTTTCCAAAGTCGACTTTGCTACTCGCGTTGCCAGGGCCGAGGGCAAGAACACCTTGTATCCGCAGGGCTATCATGCCACCGGGATGCCCATCAAGGCGTGCGCCGACAAGCTCGCCAACGAGGTTGCCATGTTTGGACAGACATTTGAAGGCTACACCGAGAGCGACGCCAACGAGCCACCTCTGGCTGCTGCCCCAGCCCAGCCTCGGGCACGGGAGGATGTCACCAAGTTTACAAATGTGAAGAAGGGTAGGTGACTTATCAGGTCTCTTAAACCTTCGGTTCTGTTGCTCATGAACTGGCAACACAGGCAAGGCCGCCTTGAAAACGACCAAGGCCAAGTACCAGTTCCAGGTCATGCTCTCCCTGGGCATCCCCCGTGAGGAAATCCACAGGTTTGCCGACGCCAAGTACTGGCTGCACTACTTCCCCCAGCTCTGGCAGAGGCACCTCACCGAGTTCGGCTGCGGCATTGATTGGCGGCGCAGCTTTATCACCACCGATGCCAACGGCTACTACGACTCCTTCGTGCGCTGGCAAATGCGCCGCCTGAGGGATCTCGGCAAGATTCGTTTCGGGAAGCGGTACACCGTCTACTCCCCCAAGGACGGCCAGCCTTGCTTGGACCATGACCGTGCCTCTGGCGAGGGCGTTCTGGTTCAGGAGTATCTCGCCCTCAAGTGTAAGGTTATGCGCTGGTCTGATCTTGCCAAAGAGCTTGTCTCGGCGAGTACTAGTATCCCCGATGGCGCCGATGTATTCATGATCCCGGCAACTCTGCGTCCAGAGACCATGTACGGCCAAACGAATCTCTTCGTTTCCCCCACCATCCAGTACGGCGTCTTCAAGGTGTCCGAGACCGTCTTTTACATCGCCACGGGCAGAGCAGCGCGCAACATGGCGTTTCAGGGGATCTTCCCCGAGTGGGGAACTGTTCCAAAGGTCATGGAGATCAAGGGCTCCGACCTCATCGGCACCCTCGTTCATGCGCCCCTGAGTTCCGAGGACACCGTCTACGTCATCCCAATGGACACTATTAAGGAGACCAAAGGGACAGGCGTCGTCACCTCCGTGCCCTCCGAAAGCCCAGACGACTACGCCATGACGCAGGAACTCTCCAAGAAGGCGCCCTTCTACAACATCGACCCAGACTGGGTGTGCCAGGACATCCTCCCCATCATCGACACCCCCGAGTACGGCAACACCATCGCCCCGGCCCTCATCAAAAAACTCAAGATCAACTCCCCCAAAGACGAGCGCCAGCTGGCCGAGGCCAAGGAACTCGCCTACAAAACCGGCTTCTACCAAGGCACCATGCTCTTCGGCCCCTTCGCGGGCCTTCCCGTGCAGGAAGCCAAGAACCGCGTCCGCCAGCAGCTCCTCGACTCAGACTCCGCCTTCATCTACTGCGAGCCCGACGGGCAGGTCATCTCCCGCTCAGGCGACGAGTGCGTCGCGGCGTTCCTCGACCAGTGGTTCCTGACCTACGGCGTGGACGAAGCCTGGAGGGACGACACGCTGGCGCATCTGCGCGGGGAGGACGGGCTGGGATTCAACTGCTTCAGCACCGTCACGAAGCACTCGCTGGAGCAGACGTTTGGGTGGATGCGGGAGTGATCTGTTACGAGACAGTATGGGCTGGGGACGGAGTTGCCGTGGGATCCGGAGCAGATGGTGGAGGGGTTGTCGGATTCGACGATTTATATGGCGTACTATACTGTGGCGCATTTCTTGCATTCGGATATTTACGGGAAGAAACCTGGGCTTGGGGGTGTCGCGGTTGACCAGATGACGGATGGGGTGTGGGACTACATCTTTGCGCTGGCCGATGGAGTCGAGAGCGATGTTCCACAGGCCACCCTTGACACCATGAGGAGGGAGTTCACCTACTGGTATCCCGTGGATCTCCGCACCAGCGGGAAGGACCTGGTGAACAACCACTTGGCCTTCTTCCTCTACATCCACCAGGCCATCTGGGGGAAGCAGGCGCCGAGCTGCCTGCCACGGGCGATCAGACTCAACGGCCATCTCATGCTTAATGGGGAGAAGATGAGCAAGAACACGGGCAACTTCCTCACCCTGACCAGCGCGGTGCAAAAGTTTGGCGCTGACGCCACTCGGATTGCTCTAGCGGATGGAGGCGATGGGATCGATGACGCCAACTTTGAGGAGACCACGGCCAACGCCACCATTCTCAAGCTCTACGAGCTGAAGCGGTGGATCGAGAATGTGATCCAGCGTCCGCGGTTTTTGAGGCCGGAGGAGGAGTTCGGCCAAGTCCGAGCCACAGAGAAGCTGGAGACTACGGACGCGATCCAGAGGACCGGGGACTTGGGCTTCTGGGACTCGCTGTTCATGAACGACATGAACGTGCTGATCCGCCAGACCGTGGAGTCCTATAAGTTGTAAGTCGAACGACCCCCACATCAACTCTCGATACTGACGCGGGAGGGCAGGACCAACTTCAAAGCCGCCCTCAAATCGGGCTTCTACGATCTCACCGCCGCCCGCGACAGCTACCGCTCTGCCACCCACTCGGCCGCCATCGGCATGCACCACGGCTGCGTCCGCTCCTATGTCGAGGCGCAGGCCCTCATGCTGAGCATCTTTGCTCCACACTGGGCCGACTACGTCTGGCGTGAGGTCTTGCTCAAGGTTCGTCCTCCTCCCCCCTTCAAACCCCTTTTCCACCCCCTTTCCACCCCCTTTCCAACCCCTTTCGCCATCTTACTAACTC
>FTEL01003075.1_pt1 | contig 11276 bp, 10 predicted proteins | sample 1658911 | NCBI WGS metagenome assembly FTEL01 (sample SAMEA3914869, study PRJEB12502) | metagenome | biome: forest; material: soil | place: USA | collected 2012-03-12 | depth 0.1 m
GGACATGGTCCCTCCCTGGATCGAAAAGCAGCAGGATCTCGTCAAGGCGGCCGAAAACTTCCGCGGCCGCCTGCGCTACGACTGGAAGCGCCACGTCTCCCGCATGATTGCCACTCGCGGTGGAACCCTGGAGCAACAAATCGCCCGCGCTACCGCCCACGCCGAGGCCGAGCAACGCTACAACCCGCGCCGACGCAACCCCGAACAGATGTCGGTCCCGACAAACTCCACCGACGGGACCCTGATCCTCCAGACGACTCCTGAGCCCTCCCCGTCTCCTGCCATCAGCGGAGAAGAAGCCACCTCCGACCCAGTACCAAGTCTGCTGCCCTCCCACCCCTTTCGTGACCCAACCTGGGAAGCGGCCGAGAGCGCCTACATGAACCTCGCCATCGCAAACCTTAACACCTTAACCCGCTCCTACAACCTCATGGCCCCCGAGCTGGCCAAAAAGCCGTACTTCTCGCTTGAGCGCGAGCTGCGCAACTGCTACGCCGACGTCGCGCCCCAGGTGGCTGGCGAGATTCGCGCGCGTGCCACCAAACCGGCCAAGTCCCTTGTGGGGAATCCTTTTGGCGGTCCTGCTGCTGCTCGCGGGTTGAGTGGCGGTGGCGCCGGCGGAGGAGGGGCGGGAGGGCTGTTCGGCGGGGGTATGGGTTCAGGAGTGAGCGTGGCGGAGGGGAGGGAAAAGCAGTATGGGATGAAGGAATTTTGGAGGGACTTGTGGGGAAAGGGATAATTGGAGGGGTGCGAAACTCGTCCTGCTAATTGCCAAATCTAACTAACCACCAGGTATGTACTGCTGCTACTGAGTAACGTGTAGGTCCGGGACAGTCCCATCTAGTATTCAATCTATCCCATTCCCATTCCTAATCCAACTCTCTTGTCATCGACATACCACCACCCTTCACTCATGGAGATGACCGTCAGGCCGTCCACCCAACCCCCACGCCGCATCTCGTTCACATCTCAATAGCGGCCTCCTCCGAGTCGCCTGCTTCACCGCGCTTCCCACGAATCCTCGATTTTGCCCCATCGCGGCCGAGATAGGCACTGGGATGGAAGACACAAAACACGCCGATGGCGACGAGCATGGGCGCCGCCTCGAGGACCCAAAACAGCCACTCATGCCGGAAGGAATACCCATCCACGCCCTCAGCAAACTCGGCCACGCGGTAGATGCAGCGGATCTGTGATTCACGTCAGCACATGCTCTGCCTCTGAAGCACGAAGAAGCAGAAAAAGAGACCCACCAGAATCAACACCGACGACACCCACACCGCAACCACAACCCTCTCCCACCCCGCCGGCGCATCCGCTGCCACCAACCCCTTTCTCACAGCCACATAATGAAACCTCCCAAACACCCCCATAAACACCGCAAATGCCGCCGCCTGCAACGACAGCCCGCCAATCAGCACCTTGACGCCCAAGTCAGCATTCGCCCCTTGCCATTGGGACGAGCTGGCGATGCCGCTGCCGCTGCACTGCACCAGCGTGCAGAGCACGTCGCACGCCACGAAGACGCGCGTCAGCAAGCGGCCGTGCAGGCCCAGCACTTTGTGGCCCGTGTGCTGGCGCGAGAGGACCGCTTGGATGAGGCGCCCGATCAGGAGGTAGTTGCCGGCGGCGATGAGGACGGGCGCGAGGACGACGAGAGAGAGGGATGCTGCGAAGGGGCCCTGGTTGTGGCATGAGTTGGCTTGGTGCTACTTCATGTAAAGGAAAAAAAGGAAACGGAATACGTACCACCAGGGTAGGTTCCTTGATCGAATAGCACCGCAGCGCGTACCCGGCGACCTCGGAGGCCGCGCCGACGACCACGCAGGTAAAGTACCAGGCGCGGTATTTTATGACGGTCAGGTAGAAAATGCAGAGGAAGACGAGGCCGTAGAGCACCGAGGCGAGCACCGCGAGGGCGAAAGACGGGTCGTACATCCAGACTACGTCGTCGTCGGCCATTTTGTCTGTCGCGCGAGGGGGCTATTGCAGGGTGATGGTGGGCTTGGTTGCAAAGTTCGAGGACGTCGAGGCTGGATATGAATGTGTCTCTTGCCACTGCCCTGTGATCTTGCAGGGCAAGACGAAGCGCGTTATATATGCCATAGTCGGCGTCTGAAGTCATAACCAGACTGCTGCTGAGCCACGGACGGCAGCATGGCCGATGACACGTCTGTCGCATCGATCCCGAGCGCTGCGTATGAGTCCATCTCTTGGCTCTTGGCGGCGACAGCGACTGTGGTTCACCAGGGGTCAGGAACGGGTTTCATGCTTTAAGCTTATCTCGTTATGGCCGGTTTAGGCCATTGATGTTGGTTTAAGCCCTCGTGTAAGTCAGGGGTGGGCCGGAGCTGACGTTGTGAATGCGACGAATGCGAATCCGACGGATCCGACGCCGCCGTCAGCACCAGCTTGGCGGGGGTTGCAAGGCTGGGCAAGTCGCGACCCCAGAAGAACTCGACTTGGGCCCTGCGGACCCCTTGCATGCTTCTGGGGCCTGGATAGGGTCTGCGGCCTTGGTAGGGCAGATTTTATTCAATGAAGAGGCGGACTCGGACCTTGACAGTCTCGGTCTTCGATCGACGGTTAAGTTCACCGCAATTCGACTCGTTCCACCTCCAAGATGGACAAACTGACAAAGGGATAATAAGGCGATCAACTTTGAATAACAAACGTCTTGCGTGCAATAATCAACCTGTCTAAACCGCAACGCCTGTGTACCTAAGGTAATCGTCTATCCTTCTATATCTATCCCTTCCTATCACATTAAGCAGTACCACGCCCCTCCTCGCGTCCCTCACAACGCCGCCTTCACTGAAACCATAACCCCGTCCGCCTTGACCAACACCTCACCGTCAGGCCCGCTAACATCCGCCTCCACCCAGTACCTCCTCCCCTCGGCCTTGGCCAGCCGTGCGGTAATCAACACGGCCCTCGGCTTCTCCACGGTCCCGGTCCGGACGGGCTTCAAGAATTTGAGATTCAACCCGCCAGTCACCACCACCACATCCTTGCGCATCAGCCCGAGCCGTTGATTCACCTCGGCGACGCGGGCGATGGCCTCGTCCACCAACATGGTAATGATGCCGCCGTGGCACACGCCCGGCCAGCTGTTGAGGGCGGGTCCCAGGGCGGCGAGGGCCTTGACCTCACGGACGAACGCGCCGGGTGCTGACGGCGGCGGGTGGAAGGCGATGTAGGCCGGGATGCCGGCCGGCGTGTTGAGCGTGCGCGAGACCAGCGCGTGGCTGGCGTCGTGGGCCGGCTGGAGCACGCGCGAGAGGGACTGGTCGACGATCAGGGGCGTTTCGGTTACCCCTTCTGGAGACAGGTGCGCGGCGCACCAGGGGATGGCGCGGAAGTGGGCGATTTGAGCGGATGCGGCGTCTGAGTTGGCTTGTTGCAGGCTTGACAAGGTGTTGGGTTTCGATTGGCGGACGGCATGGGCGGTTTGGTCCATGACCGACTGGGGTACGGATAATTGTGACATGGTTTCCATTCTTCCTGTGGTTACTTCTTTGCTCCGGGAGTCGGGAAGAGGACGGTTGAAGAGAACAGAGAGGCTTGATGGGAGACAGGTTCAGAGTTTCTTGTTTTTTCTCAACGAACAGACATGTGTAAACTTATATGTTGACAATGAGGCCCTAATAATGCTAGTTGCTGTGGGACTTACTTCCGCAATGGAAAAAAAAAAGTTGCGAGCCCGCCATCTAGCGGGTGCTATTGGCGACAGATACGATCCTGTGTGGACTTCGTTTGTCATGTAGCAGGCCAACGTTGGAGAAGTGGACACTAGCTTCCAGTTTGAGAGCTGAAACTCCTAGACCTGCGTCGAAGTACAGCGGGCGATGGGAATGTCATTTCCTGATTCGCCTGTTTGGGGGTCTTCGTCCGCACAAACGTAACTAGGAGTGGGCCAACGGTCAAGACTATTGACTTCGGCTAATGAAAACGACGAAGCCGATGCGCGTCGACTCCACAGCACAGCCTCCTAGAGGGCTGCTGAAAAGATGCACGTCGACCTCGAAGCCTTCTCATTCGTGCTGTGTATGCATTGAGGAAGCACCTGGTATGGCTCCAGCTGCGCTGGCACCCATGATCGATCAAGTTGTCGGGCATAGAAGGATCAAGGACTTTAGACACCTACCCGCTCACATCCCGCTTGGCAATACCGTCTTGCTGATTTCTGTAACCAAGCCACTGGGTGAGCTGCCACACTTCCTTGTCTGCGAATACTGGGCGTAGCATCAAACATTGGGTGAGTGGCCGAAATTGATCCGGAAAGGTCAAACAAGCACGACCACATACCCTTGACATGCCTCTGTTAAATCCGACGAAGCGGTGTCTCGCTAGGGCATCTACTAACCCCACCATGCTCAATTAAGGCCAAACATGATACCCAGTTGTTCGGATGGAATTGCGGTCCAGCCCGTCGTCCGATGTCAACCTGGAAGAGCCTCTTGGTTGTGGAGCAGGAGCTACTTGCGAGAGATTGGGCCGAGACTTGGACCAACCCTTATTCTGTCAGTCGTTTCCGCATACCCTTTTCACACCCAAAAGACACGAGGTAACAATTGCATATCTGTGGTGCGTGACCTGAATAGCTGGGGCAGTCGGGCAAATGCCCAGGAGAACGCTGGGGTCCGCAGCGTGGATTGGACAGCAAGATCGGTGCGAAGCTGGTTGGTTAGAAATACGGAGACATCTCAATCTCGGCCTGGGAAACCACACAACGAACCTAGCTTCCTCCGTACACACCTCAGAGACAGAGGACACTGAAATGGCATGTTGACACCGGCGTTACGCATCAGTACGGTAACGATACACCTTACGGTCAGCTTACCGTCAGATCTCTCCCTGTCAGACTAACTGGAATGGGAATAGCGCACAGCACCAAAAGCTTATCACCCGTCCCTGCTCTTCCCTCCCAAACCCCCGAACGGCAGCAGCAGCGACCTCAGCCAGCCTGGAAGCGATGGGCAGGCCCTCCAATCGCTTCCTGCCCCTGAGTCAGGTGTGCCCACGAGTCGCAGGAGCTGCCCGGAGCTGGACTTGCTGACGTTGCACGTGTTTTGGCCCGGGCCGGTGCTGCAGTCGGGTATTTAAGGAGTAGCCAGCGTTCTCGCCCTCTTGGCTTTTCCTGCCCTCTTGGCTTCTTGGCTTCCTTGGCTTCTCCGCAATCCCAATACGCCAAGCATCACGACCAGAAATCTCCGAATTACGCAATACACTGCGATACCCGAGTCGACTTGTTTGCTTCAAGCACACGAGCAACATGCCTGCTTCCCAAGTCCCCGAGCAGCAAGCTCCCATGGAGGCTGTCGGCGTCAACGCCGTCGTTGACCAGCAGCCGGTTCGTGCTTACCCCGCCCGTCTCACCGCTTGTCAATTCCCTCCACCACAGCTCTCCTCCGCACCCAAACCTCCCTCCTTTCTTGATGTTGTCCACTGTGCGCGCCCTCCAATCGAACGACGGCTAACGCCTTGAAATTACACCACAGACTGCCGAGCCGCAGCCCGGCATGACGACCGACGTGTCCCTCCGCGGCGGTGCGGGATGCGAGATCTGCTGTGGTCTCTGCGCCTGCGACGAGAACGGGTGCTGCTAAGCCAAGCGTGTTGTCACACGCACGTATCCGATCAGATTCGCCTGCCAGTCAAAATGTCGTTGGCTGCGGCGTGCGTGTGAGCTCGGAGTTTGGTCCGGGGGAGGACAGCGACACGCGGCCCGGCCGGGGCCGAGCAATTGCGGGGTAGCTTCTGTTCTGTTATTCGTCTGTCTCATCCGCTGCACCAGCGGCATGCATTCCGTTCCGATCCAGGCCTGCGGGCAGCCAGTCTTAACAGCAGGGGATCAGACGAGAGTTAGTTAGTTGCGACTTCAAATCACCGGCAGATCGTGTCGTGGTTGCTTTGTCCATTTGTTTTGCCCAGCACGTGACGTCCTGCCGAGCAATCCCGACGGGACTTACCAGCAGAGAGGTATCCGCATATTGAAGCCTACGGTATCCACGCTCAGCCACCCTCAGCCACTTTCTCGCCACTGCCCCCCCACGGGCTGCCTCCGCCGATCAGCTTTCCAGACAGCCAATCCGGGCAACACGAAACTCGCTTGATGCAGCGGGACCCATCATCCATGCGACCAACCGCCTGTCGATGCCAAAAACACATAAAAAGGTAAGAAAAAAAAAAAGAAAACACCGTGGCTGTGTTTCGTTGCGTCGTAGCCCCGATCCGATGAGAGACCGGGGGCTGGCCACAATCGCGCCACCAAGGCCGGCAACCGATGACTTCCGGCTGCTAGCTCCGTCCTGCTGGAAACCTCTGGAAATCGGTTGTTGTTCCACGCAACCCCGGTTGGCCCGTTCGATTGATCGGTTTCGTTGGCTACACCACTTTGGCAGCAGTGTGATTGGCCGGCTGGCCTTTTCAGCTCACCCCACCCCCCTTTTTAGACGCTCGGCGCTCATAAACATCGCCGTTTAAATCCACGGGCCGCATCACAGTTCACGATTCACGAGCGAGATCCTACCAAGTCATGCATCTCTTCCGCCTGCGGGCCCGAATCTGCCAGCATCGACGACGAGCATCGCCATGGAATTTCTGGGCAAGGATCTGGAAGATATCCAGAGGGTTGCCGGCCTCCTGAACCTCACAGTCGACGAGTTGCTGCAACAGAGCCGCTCCCACAGCCAGCATGCTGCAGCCAACAGCCCGCCCCAGGTACTCTCGCCGCAGCTCGGCCTGAATCCTCAAGGGCAGGCCCTCTTTCCTGAAGACCAAGTGCCAGCGAGCCACCACCACCCACCCCACGACCCGGAACTGGACTCGTTCGACCTCGATCACGACATCTTCGACCTGCCGCACCACCAGCCAAGCGGACCCGGCAGTGAAGCCCCTGCGCCGCAGCACCAGGAAACCCGGCGCATTCTCCTAAACCCTCCCACCACATGGTACAGTTGCGATGCGCTGTGGGGTTTCAACCAGTCCCTGGGTGAAATCCCCGATTTTGACGACGCCGCCATGGGGTCCGAGCCCACGGGAGAGGGGTCAGAGTATGTCCGCGTGTCCGAGATGGAGGACCACGCGTCAACGAGCCAGCGCCCTGGCCTAGATGAATCCTTGAGAGACTGGGCTCTTGTTTCGCCACCCCCTGAATCATCGGCTTTCAGGTCTCCCAGGTCATCCTCCGGCTCCATCGACAAACGGTACCCCAGAATCGCGCCAAAGGACTCCCGCTCGAACTCGCATTCGGCCGCAGACAGCGCCTCGTCCCGCATCAAGAAGCCGCGGAGCCGGTACGACGGGACCCAGAGGGTCGACACCCACCTCACGCGTCAGTTGCACGCCTGCGTCAGGTGTAGGATGCAGAGAAACAGGGTAAGATAACAAAGGCCTCGATGCTGTGTGATTACCCCGAGGATTAGGTGGCTGATGATTTTAGTGCATTCCCGACCCGACGAATCCCCGGGGCCCCTGTCTGACTTGCCAGCAGCGGACAGTCCGCATGAGCCGGCTCCCCTGCCTCCGGTACATGGTCACCGACAGCACGCTCTTTCGAACCGGCCTGAACTACATGGCCTTCTACAGGACCCACCCCATGGTCGGGCCTCACTACGGAGACTTCCACCTGGAACGGCAGTGGACACAGGCTCCGTCCAAGTTCCTCTGTCTGGGGCAGGTTGGAGCAATGCATATCAAGGTCGAGTTGAGGGAGTTCATCCCCCCGGCCGGGTCGACGGATGTGGATCTCAAAGGTCGACCCATGTACGCGGTCCCATGGGCCGTCGCGGACCCCGACGCCGTCGTCGAGTCAATCGCCAACTACATTGACCGGGGCATCACTCGATACATGGCGGCGTATCTCGACGACACCGACCCGCTTGTCTGGAACATCTTCCAGGCCGCCTACCGCGCATCCGTTTTCCCCGTTCCTGTAAGCCAAACCAAAGCTTGCGTCGCTTCGTCGCCTCTTGTTTGCTAACACGGCCACAGAACGAGATGCTCAGAAAGACCCTGAGACTCTGGGTTGCTTGCCGCTTCATCGAGTCCAAGTGGAGATGCTGGTCCGAGTCGGGCTGGGCCGACAGCGAGATTCGAGCCATGAACCCGCAGGATCCGTTCTACAACGACCTCGACTCCCTTCCGCCATACATCGACTACCAGATCGCCTCCATCATCATCCAGCGCATCCTCGACCCGCTGAGAAAAGACGTGCTCCGCGATCTCCAGAAGACGTTCAACACGCACAGTCCTCGGGACTGGTTTGCCACCTTCTTGACATCGTTCATCCTCTTGCAAAACTACGAAATGCAGATCTTGTTCCAGCGACAGTTTGCCGAGAGACGAAGGGCCAACGTGCAGTACCTGGACATGCCGCTGGTCCGGGCGACCAACTCCGGAGCCAAGACCATTCTGGCACACTTCCACTATTGTTACAAGGGGCAGCAGCTGTTCACCGCGGGCTTCGATTGGAGTGCCCCGAGGGTGCGGAGAATGGCGAAGTTGGATGCTGAGCAAAGTGCTTTTATGGCACAGTGCCGGGACGTTGCGGTGCAGAGAGGTATGCTCCTTCCCCCCCCCCCACGCTTAGGTTGTGACCCAGCTCGTGGCTGACCTCAACAGCCCCGTCGTTTCAGAAAATCAACAACACGGATATGTACCACGAGAAGTGGTGGTACACCAGCCAGCTGTTCGACCACGACTGGAGTCCGCGCAACACCCTCGAGCATGCCCCGCCGGCCGACGAGCACTCGGTGACTTGATCGTTTCTCTTCTCTGGTTGGCAGCGTGCGATTGCGCGATTGTTCCGAGGAGGCGGCGGGGTTCTTGCATACGAACGAATCCTAGTGCGCAGAAGCATTGAATTTTTCCATCATCGCACCGAACCCTTTGCTGGACAGGCTCGCGGCTGCGCTGGCAACAGCCCCGACTTCCTGCATTTTCCCGAGTTCGTCCCAACTGCGAACGCATGCGGCAGCTCTGGTGAACCTCTACCCGCCCATGGGTAAAACTCCCTTGAGAAATGGGAGACACGTCAGTCTCGACCAGAGCCACGTCACGGTGCGCGGTGGCCAAGTATACGAGGGCGCCTCCCTTGCTTTCCTTGCCCTTGACTTTCCTTCCATCAGTTGATTGCCGGCTTTGGTCTTTTACGACCCCCACAGCTCGCCGACATTAATTATACAGTCAATGCAACATGTGTCAGTTGATTAAGCATAGGTACTCCTGCAATTACAACTCTTGCGTGTCGATCTGACACCAAACCCACGCGTCTGACTGCGATAATGCCAAAACCGCTGGTAGATACGACACGACGGCCGACTGTTGCGCCGCACCGAGCAACTACTCAACTGCTATTTCCCGTGGTCCCTGGCTATTGTGAAACAACCTGTTGCCACATGAACTGCGCGGTTGGACATGCGATGGATGCAAGTCAGAGGTGTTCATTGAGTAACCTAAGGGGGTGGTAAGTTGTTCTGATACCCGTACCGCCTGGTAGCACAGGTCGGGTTGCAAACTCGGGCGGGCGGGAAGGCTGGGCAGACGTAGTGAAGACATGAGTGGTTGGTAGCATGGAAACATGTGTTTGGGTTCCTGGTAGATATGTCTTGGAGTCTTCCATCTCTTGAGACATCGCAACGGCCTGACTTACATCTTCCCGGTTCGGCTAGCGTCTCCGAGAAAGACCCTTATTTTCCCCGCTCGGAGCGAGGTCTAGACCACGGGTCTAGACCGTCGACTCCTTCAATATGCCGTCTAAAATCAGCTGATTCGGGAACTCCTCATTGGTGATCTCGAGTGGCTTGCAGCAGCCTTCCTGCAGTCCGACTCAAAATGGAGGACCCTTAGGATCCACACGGCATCATGAGCCGCGCCGTGGAACCTCAAGCGTTGAACCAGTACAAATAATCGATGTGCCCCGGGATGCACACCCTCCCTAGAAACCTTCTGCATCTAGGCTCTCGCCACCATCGTGCAATCGCATCGCCAAGCAAACCTTCGCGAGTTAAACCGCGCATAGCAACTGTCTCTCACGGGCTCAAACCTGCTTGCTCGGCATCTCGGCCCAAAATAAAATGGGCGCAGAAACGGTTCTCCTGCGTCCAGAAGAGCAAAGCTGGGGAAACCTGGCGGTGAAAACAAATTGCACGCCTCGTTATCGCTCCGTCACACATGGCTGGCCGGCTGCAGTGGAGGGAGATCTCGCCTGGGGGCCGGCTTCGTTCGACTCTGAAGCCGACTTCACCTTGACCATGACAGAGAGCGAGTTGTCAGAGGTCAAACTTGCTTTGGAGCATTTCAGCAGTACGGCCCACTAGATACAACAGCAGTAGCCGAGTGCGGGCCCCAGGCTAATCAGGGACAGGCCTCGGACTTTACGGGAGCGAAGTCACCCCCAAGACCTTTCCCTTGCCAACTCTCGGGCCAAAGCTTGAACAGGCTGCCGTCGATATCCATCGCGGGAGGGGATTTGCTGTAGTCAGGGGGCTGAACCCGGAGGAGTTCTCTCCCGAGGACAATGTCCTCGTCTTCCTGGGTATCTCGTGTTACATCGGTGTCCAGCGGGGGCGGCAGGATGAGGACGGCAACATGTTGAGTGAGCACATACCTCTTTTCTTTTCGCAGCCCCGAGGTCTGGATGTGCCCCGAAATAACACCCTAACAACTTGAACTCCTGCCCAGCCCACATCCGCGACGCCAAACTTTCCAAAACCCCCCAACAAGACCGTCCAACACGCTACTCCTCCCGCCCCTCAGTACGCCTCTTCTTTTCCCCACTACCTACCTAGTTACCAATTCTTCATCAAACCCACTAACTTAGCGTGCTAAAGACCTTCCACACCGACACCTTCGCCGACATCCTCACCCTCCAAACCCGCACCAACGCCCTCCTCGGCGGAGCCACATTTCTCGCCTCTTCCTCAACAATCTACAACGCCCTCTCCCACTCCCACCCGCAGCTCCTTGAGCTGCTCGCCCGCCCAATTTGGCCCTTCGACAGCCGCGGTACCTTCTTGCCTTCCACGACCCGCCCGCTGCTGCACCGCCATGACGGGAGAGTGCTCCTCAACTTTGCGCGCGAGCCGTTGCTCGGGCTGGACGGGGTGCGGCGCGCGTCCGGGGTCGGCGTGCTGAGCGCCGAGCAAAGGAAGGCGCTGGATGTGCTGGAGGAGGTCGCGGCGCGGAACCAGATCCGGGTGCGCGCGCGGCCGGGAGACGTGCTGTTTGTCAACAACCATGCGGTGCTCCACTCGCGAGAGGGGTTTGTGGAC
>FTEL01010361.1_pt1 | contig 11263 bp, 11 predicted proteins | sample 1658911 | NCBI WGS metagenome assembly FTEL01 (sample SAMEA3914869, study PRJEB12502) | metagenome | biome: forest; material: soil | place: USA | collected 2012-03-12 | depth 0.1 m
CCCCCAAACTCCATGACACCCATACTCACCCCCCCCTCCCACAACTCCAGTTCTGCTGGGGCGGCAAAGTCGTCTCCCTGATCACCTCGAGCACCACCAACCCATTCTCGATCGGCGCCGAGTGCCACCCGGCGATGGTCGACCCCAAGGAAGCCGAGACCATCAAGGTCCCGCTGATCCTGCTCGCCTCCAAGGAGGAGCCCGATGACAAGGTGCAGGCGTTCGGGGCCAACCTCAAGACGGCCGCCAAGCACGTCGAGACCTTCAAGGACCAGATCCACGGCTGGATGGCCGCCCGCGCTGATCTCGCCGATGCTCGTGTCAAGGAGGAGTATAGCCGGGGGTATAAGACGGTGTTGGACTTTTTTGGGAAGAATTGGTCGTGAGTTTGAGAATTGGATATGTTGTTTGGGAGTGGAAAAGAGGCTAAGACAAAGGGAAGCAGCGATGCTGCGTCGGGTTCGGCCCGGTTGTAGGAGCAAAAGCACATACATACCTACCATATCCGGATGTTTAGCTTGTAGAGAGCAACATGTGGTCATGTCCAACGCTGGTTGATTGTCCGTATGAGTATCCATGAGGGACCTTCGCCATGTATTACATCAGACGTGAACCTATTCCATCCCGGCGCGGGGATGGCACTTCAAGTGGACAAGACACAAAACATCTCAAAATCCAAACTGATTGGCTTGGAAAAACAAGAAACAAATAATTACAACCCATGCCCCAAAGCGAAGCGTAGAAATAATACATTACATCATCTTACGACCCCGCGGTCTTCCACATCGCCAAACCCCCTGAATTCCTCCGCGGCGCCCCCGGCCGCCCCGACTCCTCCAATTGCTTTTTCAGCCTCTTCCCCAGGCTCAACTGCGCCGCAGATATCGGCTGCCCGCCCCTGGGCGGGGGTTTCACGCCAGCAAGCAGACCACTGGCGCCGCTAGTCCCCATACCCAACATCAGTCCCTGGCTGGACGACGCCACGCTCTCGGCGTCCGTCCTGTCGACATCGCTGTCGTCGTGACCCCGCCGGCGCCCGCCGTTGACCCTCCCGCCGTGGCGGACCGTCACGCCCTCGGCGAGGTGACTCTCCGACCCCGCAGCCGACGCGTCATGCATCTTGCGCAGCGCATGGAACTTGGCCGCGTCCGCGGGCGCTGACTTGCGCCTCGACCGCGCCGACTTGTGCGTGCCGCCCGACCGCGTGGCGCTGCTATCCCCGCCGCCGCCAGTGGCCGAGCCGTTCCTCTCCCTGGCCGCCTTGTTGTTGCCGTTCTCCGCGGCCAGCATCGCCGCCGCGCGCAGCCCGGCCCAGCTGCCCAGCGCCTCGGTGCTCGCCTCGTCCACGCACTGGCAGTCGTGCCCGACGGGGCACTCGGTCGCGCCCATGGCGTGCCACTCGGCCAGGCAGGCCTCGTGCGAGACGCACCCGCAGGACAGGCAGGGCACGTACAGGCCGATGATGGGCTCCCAGCAGTAGACGCACTCGAGCTCGGTCTGGGGGACGAGGTCGGGGTATTCCCGCTCCGCGGTGCAGCGGTGGCAGACGCCGACTGCGCCGTTGAGGATGGGTAGGTTCTCGTTGACGTGGTCGATGGCGCTGTAGATGTTTCCGTGCGGGGTGGGGCGGAGGTATTCGACCGGCTCGAGGGGGACGCCTGTGTGGACGCGGCAGAAACCGGTCACGTCTACCCCGCGGCCTGAGTTGATGAGCTCTTGGAAGACGCCACGGCGGTCGGCGAAGGGGGAGGTGGGGGATGTAGCGCCGGTGGGGTAGAAAGGGGTGTTGTGTGGTGTGCCACCATCCCCGAACTCGCTGTCGGCGAGGCTGCTGGCGTCCGCCTCGTCGTCTTTGAGGACATCGAACTTCATGATCTCGAGCCGGGAGAGGGGTTGACCCCACATCTGGAGCATCTCGGCATAGGCGTATCGGTAGTTGGAATAGAGTTGGAAGTAGCTGCGGTCGATCAAGGGTGTAGACATCCAGCCGTCGTCGTCAAAGAGGCTTTGATTCTCCGCGACACATGACACAGCATACGGCACCATGGCGAACAGGTCGCCCTTCTGGTAGTTCTCATCATCAGAGAATGAAGTCCGTGACGTTCCCGGCGTCTCAGTGCCCGTGCCGTACACAGTCGAACCAGCCCATGCGACGGCGTTCGGGGTGAGATTGCCCAACGCGGTGTCGGCGGGGCTCAACCGCTTTCGGATTGGGTCCGGAGGCGAGCTGGAGACAATGCCAGCCAGGGCCCGCGGGAGGCTGGCGGCGATTGCTGCGGCCACGGTCGAGTTGGAACGATGGAACAGCCTGTTGTTGGGAGACGTGGACAGACTCTGGGTCTGGCTGATGTCGCGGAGATGTTCCCTGGCAGGATTGGGTGGTGTCTCCCCGCAAGAATAGGAATGGGACTTGGGCTCAACTGAGCCCAAAATTTCGTCGGAGCTCGGCGGATCAGAGTACATGGCCGGTGTGTTGGCTGTGCGGGGAGTTGTGATGGCCGAGCTTGCATGGCTCTTGTAGTTCGGGTTCCAGACCGCAGGATCCGAGGGGAAATACTCGAGCGAGAAGGAGGGAGCCTTCATCGGGAGGGGGGTCTTGGGCTGGGGCAGATGCGATGCTGCGATGGCTGCCTCCTCCTCGATCGAGTAATCGCCAAAGATGCACGCCAATGTGGCGAGCATCTGGACGTCAGCAATTCTCTCGTAGTAGTCGAAGAGATCGCTGATCAGCTCTCGAGCCAACGGATGATGACCCCATCTGACGCGGCCGGCCAGGCTAGCTCCAGCATGTCCATCTCCATCCGCTTCCCGGGCGCGAGCAACGGCGTCCTTGGCAATGACGAGCACAGATTGACCACTCACTTGGAGATCGTGTATCTCCAATGGGATGTCTCGGCGAAGCAGAAGTGCAGCGTACCTCCAGACGTGAACCAGATCCTGGTGCCCGTACTTTTCCGCAACTGCTGCATTGTGGCTGCAAACCTCAGCCCCGTCGCCAAATATGGCATATTCCTGTGCAAGATGTTTCTTCGACGGGAGCTCGCTCTGCATGTCGTGGATGGAGACGATGTTCTTGGGCTTGCCGGGTCTCCTCCTGCTCGTCCCCGTGCCGGTTCCAGTTCCAGCACCAGTGCCGCCACCGCTGGAGCGTATTGACTCGTTGGCACTCCACGTCTTCCGGAAATGACGCCCCGGCTGGTACCACATGTTGATCTTGTGCACAGTTGTCGGTTCGGAATCGCTGGAGGAAGTCGACCCTGAGTCGTCCGACCCAGATTGGTCCTCAGTGGCCGACGCCTCGTCGTGAAAGCGATGTTTGGGAGGCGGGGAGTCGTGAGCAAGACGGCCAAAGCCAGCAAACGTCGGCTCTCCCTTGGGCCGCTCCTTGTAGGAGTCTGGATGCGGAAGCGCAAAAAGCGCCTTGGCCTTTTCTTCCTTGGTCGGGAAGAAGCACACCAGCCTACCGTCGTTGGAGAATCTGGCGCCACAGAAGAAGGGCGGTGGAGTAATGGCCTGGCGTTGAGCCGAGACCAAGGTTGCTGAAGGGTCCAGCTCGGTGCTGGCGCTCAGCTCCTGCGACAAGGATGCAGAGCCGCCAGTCGGGATGCCGTTCTCGTCCTCGTCGCTGGAACTCTCGTCGGCCAGCGCATCCATGTCATCATCGAGATCTCGGACGTTGTTGAAGAAAGCAGTGCTTGATTCGAGGTCGACTTCGCCAAGCAGATATGTGAATGCCGTGTACAGACAGTTCTGCTTCCGTTGCAGGAAGCGGTCTGCTAGCTCGTGCAGCTCAAGTTCGAGCTTCTGGCTCGTCTCGTCGGGCATGAAGGAGGATTTTTCGACATAGAACCGTGGGGCTTTGCCCCTGGGGTAAGCGTCAGGGATATCGACCCTGACCTTGATGAAGATGGTTTCGCGGTTCACGCCCCATGGCCCCTTCAAGGAGGCATTGAGGATGAGGGCGTCCATGTCGATATTTTCCCACTTCACATTAGGAAGTTGGTTGCTGATGCGGATAAACTCGTCTTGTATGGCCTCTGGTTCACCCCAGCCGTCATCGTAACCCGGGCTGAACGGCCCCGAGTCCTCTGTGCCTGTGCGATTGAGTAGATCGGTGCTCGACTTCCTCTTGGACATGGAGATTCCCTTCATCCAACCGATTTGCAGCTGAGTCTTGTCGGCGTGATTGGTCCTGTTCGTCGTCGCCTTCATGGACGTGGACCGCCAGGATGGCCCGACCCGATGGTGACCGGAGCTGTTGAGCCCCATGCTAAGAGCGCTCTGGCGGAATTGACCACCAATTCCCGGGCGGTCGCTCATGGTCGGACTCCTGCGATCGCGGGGGACAGCGTCGTCGACAGTGCGGAAAGTCTTGTACGCGGAGCCCTTTCGAGTGAGATTGAGTTTCTTCAGCAACGGTGTCCCTCGGACATGCCCGACGGATTCCAGAAGCTGGTGCTCGACCTTGTGAAGGCGCAGCTCGTTGTCTTCGCCCCAAGAAACCAGCTGGAACTCCCGGTAATCCACGCCATCACCGTTGACGCCACCTCGGCTTCTCCACAAAAATTCTTTTGCCTTGTGGGCGCCGTGGCCTGGAAAGACGGCCACGGGCTGAACGGGACCATCCATGGGGGTCTCTGGGTCGGGGCGCTGGTCGAAGAGGAAGAGATTGCCGGGTTCGGTTTGCGGCATGGCCAGCAGGCCATGTCCAAAAGGCGTATGGCGAGCTCGCCACACGGGGAAGTCGGTGCGGATCACTCTCTGGGGAACCTCATCATCCTTGGCGTAGTCCCAGAACTTGATGCTTTTGTCGAGGGAACACGTTACGAGACAGGTGGATTTTGTGCGGTTCCAGTCGATGCCGTAGATTTTGGATGTATGGGCGCTGATGGTCTTGAGGGGTTCGGCGGTTCGCCTGATGTCCCAGATGTGAAGCCAGCGGTCATGGGCTGAGGCCAGGACGAATGGGTCCTGGCGGTTGTACTTGACCTGAGTGGCACCGGCGAACCAGTCGCAGAAGGCGAGGACGGGCTGCCGCGGTCTCCGGAGATCCCAACAGTGGACATACCCATCGACCGCGCAGGTAGCAAGGGAGTCCGGGTGGTGGGCCGAAAAGTTGACATCGGTGATGGCGCGGCTGTGAGCTTGGAGGGAGTGCTCGACGGCACCTGACGAGGAGTCGTCTCGTTTGTTGAGGTTCCACACGAGGCAGCGATGGTTTGCCGTGGAGACAACCCAGTAGTCGCGGGCTGCAAAAGGCGACCATTGCACATCAACCACCAGCCATGGAAGACCGTGGCTGCTCAGGCGGCGCGGGGGGCTCCATGGCGAGTCCAGGTCGATGATGGCAAGGCCTTCGGGACTGCGGGGGTGTCAACAGATGCCCCAGCTGTACGAGTGAGAAAAGGGGGCGGAAGGGGGTCCTCACGATGCTAAGGCGACATCCCGACCCGAGGGCGAGATGGTTGCGGACCCCACGAGTCCGTCAACATGGATGGTTCCATCAGCATCAAAGCTCTCGCTCTCGAAGGCCGATCTGATGCTCTTTCCTTTCTTGGGGGCATCGGCGAGGCGGACAAAGGAGAGCGGCATGGTTAGGACGAGGGACGGTGCAGGCCGTGGAGCATTGTGAGCGAGGTAGCGGAGGCTGCCTTGCCGCCGTGATGTTGCGCGGGCCGTGCGGGTGGTGACGGCCCAGCTTCAGTGTCAGCCAGTGAGGCAGCTCGGGTACCTGGCTGTTTGCACGCTCAAGGCTCAATGGTTGACGCGCGAGTGCTGCTCAAGACACGCCATCTGCAGCGCCTGCCGACTCTCCGGCCGTGGCTTTTCAGGGCCGTGGAGAGGGGAAATGGCGCCAAGCAAAACCAGGGACAATTGCTCTGCGCGGGGATGGGATCATTGACGGCTGACGATGGTGGATGGCGGATGGCGGACAGTTGAGGGTGGAACGGGGAGCATGGATGGATGGAATGTGGATGGAAGCCAATCTCAGGACCAGGATTCCATGGATGAGGGTCCTGGGTCCTGGGGCGCGCTGGGCGGAACCCCCAAAGCTCTCGGCATCTTCCGCGCCCCTGCAGTGGGCTGGCAGTGGGCTGGGCCGCTGGCAGGCAACGGACTGGGGCAGCGGCGGGCAGCGGCAGCTTGATGGGGCCAGGCTGTTGGCCCGTGCGCAGGCATGGTCGCCTTGTGGGGAGCCAAGTGGGCCGCCTTCAGCACCCCACCTTCCTGCCTGTCTTGCGCTCAGTTTCCGCCTGAGGAGGGGTGCTCACGCTGTTTCAACACCATCTGCCCTCTGGGCACCAACAAACGACCACCTGCCCGCCCAACACCGACGCCCTCAAACCCTGGCTGCTTGCCATACCTGTACCGTAGTCGAAATCTTCTGCGAACGCTCCTGTCTCCACTTGACCTGTGCCTGCCATTTCGCCTGCGCTCCTCTCGCAACTCCAGTCAGCCCGTTGGCCGCCAACACCCCACGCCGCCATCTTCTCGCCTGACAACCCCTTCTTGTCGAGACTTATCTGATATCGTCCTTCCACCATGGCGCTGCCAAAGCGAATTATCAAGGAGACCGAGAGGCTCATGGCCGAACCGTGCGCGTGTCCACTCCTACCTTCTCCCCAGACGGCGCATCTGACTTGAGTTACCCCCGCGATAGGGTTCCCGGGATCAGCGCCATTCCTCACGAAGACAATCTCCGGTATTTCGATGTCGAGATACACGGTCCCTCTTCATCTCCGTACGAGGGTGCGTATTCCTTCCCCCCGGCATCTCATGGAGCATCTGCAACGCACGCGACCGGGCGGCTTACACCAACTTACAGGTGGCGTCTTCAAACTCGAGCTGTTCCTCCCCGACGACTACCCCATGGCGCCGCCCAAGATCCGCTTCCTGACCAAGATCTTTCACCCCAACGTCGATAAGCTGGGCCGCATCTGCCTCGACGTTCTTAAGAGTCGGTCTTGGATACATTTCCCACATGGCGTGGTGGCATAGGCTTACTGGTCAACAGACAACTGGTCTCCCGCGCTCCAAATCCGGACAATCCTGCTGTCCATTCAAGCACTCCTCGGTGCGCCCAACCCGGACGATCCGCTGGCCGCCGATGTTGCCAAGAGTTGGAAGGAGGACGAGCAGGGCGCCATCGCCACGGCGAAGGCGTGGACACAGCAATACGCCGTTCCGAAATAATGGCTGATAAGGAGACGACACGGAGGATACCGCCTTTTGTGCCTTACTCGCTTCTAGAAGGACTGCTTGGGAAGCGGAGGAGCAACGGACAGGCAACGGATGGGCAACGAACGAGCGACTTTGGGGCAATTCTGGTCGGAGTTGGTGATGGGGGTTTAGAGGCAAGGCTACTCAGGACATGAACAGGACGAAGGATACCACCACGATATAGCACGCCGTGATGAGTTAGAACAGGCCAACGCGCCGCTGGTGCAGGGGAGCGCCCCCATGCAGCGACCAACGAAGCTCGGTTTTATCTGCAAAGCCACCCAGCTCGGAGCGACCAGGAAATGACCAAGCTCGGTAGCAGTGCGTGTAGAGCTTGCAGCTCGACGAGAGAAGACCTGAAACGATAACAAAGATGGCATTGCCCGGTTCCTCCGCAGCCGAAGAGAATCTGATACGTACCTTAGCTGGGCTGGAAGGCGGGCCTTGTTGGCGAGGGGACAGGGCCAACCAGCAAACCCTGGCCACGATATGGGCACTGGCGTCGCGCCCCCGTCTCGAGCCAAAGCGTGTCAATGCGGCCAGCCAGCAGGCGGCCTGCAGCACCACACATCCACAGCAAGGCCAGGCTGAGCGCGGAGGGCGACTCTCGCATCCGAAAACATGCGCGTCACACAAGGCGTGACATGACGGCCAATGGTGCAGGCCCATCAGGTGAAACAGGGCTGAACGCGGGCCATCCACGTTGAGAGATCGATCGCCGATCGCTGGCTCCGTTTGAGGTGCGTTTTTTCGCGGGAAGTTGGTGATGGAACCCGGCAAGCAACGCCAGCCGAATCTCGAAAGGGACGGGAGAACCGGGTAGGGGGGACTCCGATACTACACTCCTTGGGCCATGTGCGGGATGTATCTTGCGTCAAGGAGATATCGGTACCTGTCCGGGAGCAAATCCGTACAAATTAGCGACCAGGAACGCCAGGCGAGCCCAGTGGGTGCGTGAGGTGGGTGAATGCCGCTGCCGCCTCCGCATCAGCCAGCAGTCAGTCGCGCGACGCAACGCAGAGCGGGCAGACAGACCCAAGCAGGACCCAGACCCACCCACTCCAGAGCTCGGTCGGGAAAGGGTCGTCCCACCATCCAACTCCACGCCCAGTGGGGCCAGCCCACCCTCCCACTCCCCCCAGCCAGGGTCTTGCCCCTTTTGGACCTCAGGGGGCCCACCGGCCCTTGCTGCTTCGAGCCAACCCAGTGCTAGCCCCTGCCAACCCTCTGCGGATTCCAGCCCCAACACTTGGGGGGCAGCCCTGGGCCTCTCCCTTTCTTCTGCCCAGACCACGCCGTCGAAAAGGCCATTGTCGTCGGCTTGCCTGCCTCATCCTGATCCAAATTGACGGGCCTCATTGTCGGGAGGACACCTCAAAACCTCCCACTGCCCTCGCTTGAGCTGCCATCACCGAGCTGCGGTCCATCCAGCAATCCCCCCCGCCTGGCCCCCCGCTGCTCGCTGCTGAACTCCCGGGTTGGCTTGGCCGATCGCCGTTTACTTTCCGCACACACGCTCTCGGCACCAGCCACTCGGCATCCAAATACGCCTGTCATTTAGCGTAGCAGGAGCTGCAAGAGAGCCCTGCCTGCCTGCCTGCCTGCCTACCTGCAGACAAGCAAGCAGCAGCCTGTTTTCCCCTGGTCATCTTGTCTTCCCTCTCTTTTCCATCTGGGTTCCATTGTGCAGCCCGACCCGACAAAGCGACGCAAGAAATCCCCCATTTGCCAGGCCTGTCCGATGACTACTGCGTCGCCCGACGCTCGGACGATCCCTGGATTCCGCTGGGTGCCGCGCCGCGTTTCTCTCGTTTCCCACCTCGGCGGCGCCTCCACTCGTTTTCGATCCCTCGTCCCGTCCCTGACCCCAATCGACCGGCGCCTCCTCCCTCAGCGGCTGCCCCCCCTCCTTCCCAGCAGCACCACGCCTGCATCCGACCCTTCAACGACAGCCATGTCGTCGCAGACTAACACCACCGTCGTCGCCCCTGCGGGCGCGGCACCGAACAAGCGCTTTGAGCTCCCCGCTCTCGACTTCAAGTTCAGCTCCTTGACCGAGGGTACCGACATTCCCCCGCCCCTGCCGTCGCCCATACAGGAGGAAGCCGCGCCCACCCCGCCCGAGACGACCGAGACGGCGCAGCAGCAGAAGGACGAGGCCAACGCGGCCAATGGCAAGGCGGCCGCTGGCCTGGCGAACATTTCGACCGCCGGCACCAAGAGACGCGCCGAGGACAGCCCGGCGTCGCCCACGCTCTCCACCCGGCCCGGCAGCATCCGTCGCCTGTTCAGCCGGGGCCTCCTCAACACGGCGTACACCAATGGGGATGAGGCGAGTCAGGATGGGCGCCCGCAGAGCCGTGGCGCCGGCAGCGCCGCCGAGACCAAGAAGGCGAAGCGCTCGAGCGGTTGGTTTGGCCGGTTACGCGGCAACGACAACGTCGCCAGCAAGCCCGTGACTCCCGCGTCGCCGCCCCCGACGGACGAGAAGCCGACGGGCCCGCCGCCGCCCATGATCCCGGAGCTGGCCGAGCTGAGCTCGACGTCGAACGCCCAGGCCGACAACGGCTTTGGGAGCGACTTATTCAGAGACATAAAATAACGAGGCTGGACGCCTACCTCGACGCTGTGTCACCCTGCCGTGGACCCGGGATCTCCGTCGATACGCGGTTGCTGAAACGACGGCGAAACCCGGGCGTCACCACGATGCGGGGGGAGATGCTGCCTCGGGGGCGGGCGGCTGCCGAAGGAAGGTGTTGTTGAGTTGCAGACGCAAGATACCCTGCTCGTTTATCCTTTTTACTTTTTGTTGTTGTTTTTCTCACGAGAACGTCCATTTCTGACGAAAATTTCCTTTCCTGCTTAATACCCCATCTGTTCTGCAGCTGTTGTGGTACCAGAGATGTTTTCATGTCCTTCAGCCGCTTGACTTTTGCAGCGTGTCTAACGCCAGATCTTCCTGTCCCTCGCTATCACCGTTATGTTTTAACACTACCACACCTGCCACCAGCCGTGGCAACTTCATCATTACCACCGATCTTCTCCCCGCCACCGCTTTCAAACATCATATTTGTACCTTTTTTTTTTTTTGCTTTCTCGAGACCTGGAACGGCGGTGGGGGGGGGGCGGGGGTTTTTTTTTTATAAACACACACCCCATAATTCTTGTGTCCGGGGGGAAACAGCAAATTGGGGCCGGATGGGGAAGAGAAAGCCTCGAGGCTTGTCTCTGTTGTTGCAGTTATGACCGACTGCGTCCTTTGAACCTGACTACTGGTTTTTTCATTTTTACATTTCTAGCTTGCCATGCTTGTGGCCTGCGAAAAGGAGGAAGGGTTGGTGGGCGACTGGGACACCAATACAAAATTTTGGCCGTCTACACACTCGTTCTTTGTGACAACTGATGCATCTTTGGTGAACTCGTGGCCTCGCGAAGGGGTGCCTTGACAACGGCAAGGGCCGGCAGATTCTCCTCGACAAAGGCATCGGCTGGAGGTCGGCAGCCTGTGACTCCAGTAGCCACACGTTTCCTACCAGATATTGATAGTTCCTTAGATCACTTAGTCCCCCATTCCCTGCAATCGACGGGATGGTGAGTACTGTCCAGAGGAGTGCTGTCCAAGATCATGACAGCTCGGGGCAGCGGAGGAGCTGTATGAGTCTGATCGTCTGATTGGCCAGCGGGTGCTTAGGTGGAGCCCAGACGTCATTCCGCTCTCGCGTGGTTTGACAGCTTCAGCCTCGGGATTCGTGCCGTCCCGATGGAACCAATTCCTTAATTGCTCGGAACCGCCTCGCTGCCGTTGCTCGCGAGCTGTGTTCGAGCCAAGGTCAGCAAGGCCGCTGCGCAACATTGATCCCGGCCCGGTGCCAGGTCCATCCCGAGCCGAGTACTCAGTGTCGACGCCATCAAGCTTCCGACCTCAAAACCAAAGCTCCAACACCACCCCATCCCACCTCCCACAGCCGCCAAAACCCACGATGGCGTCCGTCCTCGGACCGCAAACCCCCCTCCGCATGGGTCTCACCCTGGCCCCCAGCTC
>FTEL01005903.1_pt1 | contig 11254 bp, 6 predicted proteins | sample 1658911 | NCBI WGS metagenome assembly FTEL01 (sample SAMEA3914869, study PRJEB12502) | metagenome | biome: forest; material: soil | place: USA | collected 2012-03-12 | depth 0.1 m
CACTAACACCCCCCAGCGTACATGCTCACCACCGCCGCCCTCCAACTCCTCTTCGGCCGCTTCTACACCTTCTTCTCCATCAAATACGTCTTCCTCATCGCCATCTTCCTCTTCGAAGTCGGCTCCCTGATCTGCGGCGTGGCTCAAAACAGCCTGACCCTCATCGTCGGCCGCGCGGTCGCCGGCATCGGCGCGGCCGGCATCTTCTCGGGCGCCCTGACCATCCTCGCCTATTCCGTCCCCCTCGCCAAACGCCCCATCTACACGGGCGCCATCGGCAGCATGTACGGCCTCGCCAGCATCTCGGGCCCGCTCATGGGCGGCGCCTTCACCGACCACGTCTCCTGGCGCTGGTGCTTCTTCATCAACCTCCCCGTCGGCGGCGTCACCATGGTCGTCATCTGGTGGTTCTTCCCCGACCCTAAGCGCGGCAACGCCGCCGACAACGGCGACACCCTCGCGCAGCGCGTCATGCGGTTCGACCCCTTCGGCACCGCCGTCTTCATGCCTGCCATCATCTCGCTGCTCCTGGCCCTCCAGTGGGGCGGCACCACCTACGCCTGGAACTCGTGGCGCATCATCCTCCTCTTCTGCTTCTTCGGCGTGCTCATCATCATCTTCATCGGCATCCAGCTCCGCCAGGGCGACCGCGCCACCGTCCCGCCCCGCATCGTCCGCCAGCGCAGCGTCTGGTCCGCGGGTTTCTTCATCATGTGCCTGGGCGGCGCCTTCCTCGGCTCCGTCTACTACCTCCCCATCTGGTTCCAAGCCGTCAAGGACGCCTCGGCCGTCAAATCCGGCATCATGAACCTCCCCATGCTCGTCGCGGTGGTCCTCATGTCCGTCGTCGCCGGCGGCGTCGTCACAGTCTGGGGCTACTACACCCCCTTCATCATCGCCGGCAGCGCCCTCTCCGCCATCGGCTTCGGCCTCACCACCACCTTCACCCCGGAGACCGGCAGCGCCGCCTGGATCGGCTACCAAATCATCATCGGCGCCGGCATCGGCATCGGCTTCCAACAACCCCTCATGGCGGTCCAGACCGTCCTCGACATCGCCGACGTCCCCACGGGCATGTCCCTCATCGTGTTCCTCCAGACCCTCGGCGGCGCGCTGTTCGTGTCCGTCGCGCAAAACATCTTCACCAACAAGCTCGTCGAGTTCGTCGCCAAATACGTCCCCGGCGTGGCCGACCCGTCGTTTATCCTCGCCGTCGGCGCGACCAGCGTGCGCCAGGCGGTGGGTGAAGAGATGCTACCGGCTGTGAAGTTGGCCTATAACGATGCGCTGACGCAGACGTTTATTGTGTTTACCGCGCTCGCGGGGACGAGTATACTCGGTGCGTTGGCGGTGGAGTGGAAGAGTGTGAAGGGGAAGAATGTGGAAGTTGGGATGGCTTAGAGGGTGGTGGTTGAAGGGTTTGTGTTTTGTGTGTTGTGTGTATAGATACCCCCCCCCCCCAATCTCACTGGTTTTGTAGGTGGTTTGGATGTTGCGATGGCGGATAGATGGTGCGAGTGAAGGCTGCATAGAGCGGGCTGTTTTAGACGGCGTTGCTGGGCTGGGCATGGTTTTTCCTAGATAACTTATTAGACCTTTCCGGTAACTTAATGTTTCAAAAGTTAATTCTATTTTTCTCCATGGCTCCGTGGGTGGTTTGGTGACGAGTGCGGTGCTTGAATCGAATCTAATCATCATGGTGTGGGGAGAAATCCTAGGTGCTCAGAGCATCGCTCCTAAGTTCAGGCAACAACCTGCTGATGGTGGCACGAATCAGTTTGGTGTCTTGGGTGGTTATTGCCAAGTTTGGAACCCCTCCGCCTCGACGGAATTCAACTTGCGGTCTGTTCCTCTCAATGGCTGTGGTTCACGTCTGCATCCCAACCACAAGACAACCCCTGACGAATTGTGGGGTGGGCCAAAAGCCTCAACATCATCTTGCCTGGTCAAACACTCCCTGAGTAAAAGACATCAGCCAAGTTAAGAACCGGAACCCTGAGGAGGCCCCAAACTGTCCCAGCAAGAAAATGAGCATGTATCCGTGAGAGCGCGCGCGCGAGAGAGCGAGGGTGTGCATGCCACTATATTAAGCCTAGCCTAATTTTGCTACCCAAAACAGGAAACCACTAAATAAACAACCAAACCAATATGACCTCCCCTCCCAGAACGCCAGCCAATGTCTATTCTATCTCTGCATGCAGATGCGCCAAAACAAAACCAAAAAACGAAGACGCGTGTCGCCATGTATATATGTAACGAGCGCCGCGCCAGGGAGGTATTTACGGACAGCCCTATTTCTCTCCGCCCTGCGTCCCTGGGCAGTTGTCCCTCACCTGCTCGGGTAGCCAGCAAAAGCAAGCTGAGCAAAACTATCTGTCTGACGTATGCCTCCTCTCGGAGATATTAGAGCCGAGATCCGCCGCTAGGAGATATCAAGAGATATGTTCATCATTTTCGTCTTTGCCCATCTCATTTCGCGGTTCCGTTCACAACGGGCGCCGCCTTGAACGCCTGGACTGGCTCCTGCTTGAGGACCTCGTCCAGGACGCCCGCGCTCGCCGCCACGAAACCAAGATAGGGCCTCTGTTCGAGAGTTAGCGTCAACTGGAGCCGAGAGGGGCGGAGAGACTCACGCTGGGGTTGAGGACCTGCGACTGGTACTCGGCATGGAATTGCGTGCCTGGAACAAAATTAGTCTCTCTCGACGTCTCGACATGGAGCGCGGTTGATACATACCAACGAAGTAGGGGTGATCCTTGATCTCAAAGATCTCCATCCGTTCGCCCGTCTCGTCCTTGCCGACGAAGCGAAGGCCCGCCTTCTCAAGTTGCTCGACAAGCTTGGGGTTGATCTCGTAGCGGTGGCGATGCCTCTCCTCGATGATCTCGGCGCCGCCGTACAGGGACCTGGCCCTCGACCACTCGGTGTCCTGCTGGAAGATGGTCTGGCGCAGACCCAGGCGCATGGTGCCGCCTAGGTTCTCACGGTCGAGCTCGGGCATGTAAACGACGACGTGGTCGTTGGCCTCGGCGTCGAACTCCTCCGACGTCGCCTCGGGCAGGTTGCACAGATCCCGGGCAAACTGAATCGCGGCAACCTGGAAGCCGAGGCACACGCCCAGGAAGGGGATGTCGTTCTCGCGCGCCCACTTGGACACCCGCATCATGCCCTCGGTGCCACGGTGGCCAAACCCGCCGGGCACAATTATACCCGACGCCGTGGACACGTCGTGCCAGGCCTTGTGGTACTTGGCCTGCGCTGCGCCGCCCTTGGTCGTGGGCTCCAGGTCCTCGGAGTCGATCCACATCAGGTTGAGCTTCCGGCGGATCCGCATGGCCGAGTGCTCGAGCGCCTTGACAACCGAGATGTAGGCGTCCTGGCAGGTGATGTACTTGCCCACGAGGGCGATCTTGACCTCGTCCTGGAATGTGGGGCTGACGACCGACTTCCACAGCTCCCAGAGCTCGGTGCCCTGGGTGGCCATGGAGGGCGAGATGGTGATCTGGTCCAAGGCCAGCTTGGATCGGAGCTGGGGGATGAGCTTTTGCTCTCTGAGGAGCAGCGGGACCTGGTAGATGGTGGGCATGTCGCGGACGACGATGACCTGCTCGGTCTCGACCTGGCAGAAGAGGGCGAGCTTGGCGAGGGTCGGCTGGGCGAGGGGGGTTTCGCAGCGGCAGGCGACGATGTCGGGGATCAGGCCGTAGCTGCGGATCGATTTGACGGCGTGCTGTGTCGGCTTCGTCTTTTGCTCGCCGTGCACGGTGGGCACGTACGAGACGTGAATGCTCATGAAGTTGCCAGCGCCGACCTCGTGGCGGACTGTTCAGGTTGTCAGTTTTGAACCCCAAGACTATCTCATCCAACCCGGCCCCGAATGTGGATGTTTTTGACGACGTACGTTGGGTAAGAGCCTCAATAAACGGCATCTGCGATGAAAGTCAGCGACACTCCGTCCCGGGTCCAAGGTTGTCCGAGGAACGCACGCTCTCAATATCACCAATTGTGCCACTATCCAGAACCGTCAGCAACCTGTTTTGCCTCTTATCCACACCCTAGGCGACGCCAACTCACCCAAGCTCCAGGATGCACACATCCGGCTCCATGCCCGACCCGTCCACAGGAATGATAGACACGCGCTTGATCCAGTCCTTGATCGAGTCGGTAACGTGGGGCACGATCTGGACCGTCTTGCCGAGGTAGTCGCCGCGGCGCTCCTTCTGGATGACGTTGAGGTAGACCTTGCCGGTGGTGATGTTGTGCTCGCTCGTCAGGCGGACCGACAGGTAGCGCTCGTAGTTGCCCAGGTCGAGGTCGACCTCGCCGCCGGAAGTGAGGACGAAGCACTCGCCGTGCTCGGCGGGGGCCATGAGCCCGGCGTCGACCGAGACATAGGGGTCGATCTTGATGCAGCTGACGCGGAGGCCGAGGGTTTTGAGGAGCTGTTGTGGGAGAGGCGGCGGTTAGAGGGGGATGCTACTGGCATTCGCGAGTGGCGTGCAGGCCACGAGCTGCAGGCGGGAGGAGGGGTACGAGGAGGGGGAAATCGGGCGGGGGATGGACGAACCAGGCCAGTGGACGAGGCAATGATGCCCTTTCCAACCCCTGCCACGTGTTAGCCACACCGAGATTCGAGATGGATCGCGTCCGAGTTCGAGATCGGGTGGTTGTGTTGTGTTGTCCACCCGAGTCTGAGTCTGGCGCGAGGGGGCGTCCAGAGGGAGAGAGGAATACCTGAAATGACACCGCCGGTAACGAGGACGTAACGCATCTTGCTGTCGCTGCTATCTGGACCTGACGAGTTGCAATGGCGGGGGAAGCGAGAGTCCAGTTCGGCGGCAGGGTTGTGTTATCGGATGGCGGTGTGAAATAGGAAAATTTCAGCGCGACGCGGCGAGGCAGGCAAAAAAGTTGTCGATGAAAACTTTAGTGCGGGGCAGCCCCTCTGCCTGGGCGGGCTAGGCAACGGAGCCCGCTGTAGGGGTCTCGCCCGCCCTGTGGTCAGCTGTGCTCCACGCCTGGTTTCAGCGGTTCGCCTTGGAGCAGGGGTGGGGTCATCCTTTCTTCTTGATGGAGGGGCAGCCAGATGGGTATTGAACTGGTAGCCATCTGAAGACAGGAAGCAAGATGAAAGCCAAGAGCTGGGTTCACAGCGCCAGCACGGGTTTCCGCAGGCACAATCAGACCTGCCGAATTACACAGGGACAGGCGTCGAGACTCGAACGCGCCCTGTGCCTCTCGTCCCTCGTCACTCACTCCTCATCCCTTATCAGCAGCATGGGAAGAACAACCAGCTTGGGACTGGCACTCTACCCCACCAGAGCCAAGCCCCAGGCGGGCGCTAATGCGCCAAGAACAGGCGAGCGGCAGAAATGCGGGGTCTCGATCCAAATGCAGCAGGCGGTCGCAATTTGGTAACAACAGGCTCCGCTCGCTCACCACCAGCATGAACCTCTGAACTCGACCTCTGCACCAATCCTCGACCTTCATCAACCCGTCTCGTCACTCAGCTTAGCCCAACTCAACTCAGCCCTCACAGCTCCAGCTATCGGCATCATCCACATCCCCCTGCCCATCCCACACCGCCGTCCCCGGCCACTTACAAATCGGCCGCTGCCTCTTCACGCCCGACGTCGGATCCATGGAACTCCTCCACGTCGTCGCAATGACACTATCCACCGCCTTCCCCCCCTCAACCCAATCCACCAGCGCCAGCAGCGCATCATGCCCCGCATCCTCATATCCCGGCACCGACCATGTCCCGGCCCCCATCACGCCCGCCTGAAACGCCCCCGCAATATCCCACGGCGCGTCCACCGCGGTGCCCCAGCAGTGCTGCATCCCGGGGATGAGGAACATGCGCATGAAGTCATCCACGTTCCCCCCACCGAGGGCTTCAACAGTGCGGTTGTAGTACAATTCCGTCCCCTGGGTCGGGACTAACCCGTCCGCCAGGCCGTGGTACAGCATCACCTTGCCCCCGCGGGCGCGGACTTGCCCCAGCGCGGCGTAGTCGTCTGCTGTGGCTCCGCCAGGGTCGGTTTTGTCCGCAAAGGCGTAGATTGCGTCGGAGAAGCTCTTCTGCCAGTCCCAGTTTGGGTCGTCGTAGAGGAAGTCGCGGGCGTAGCCGAGGCCGTAGGGCGTGGGGGAGGTGCCGTTGATGAGGATCCACCATTGGGCTTCTGAGCCCGTGGTTAGGCCCGGGTGGATGATGCTGCCGTCTGTGGCGAGGTAGCGCGTGTTGTAAATGTTGTGGGCGGTGGTGAGCTGGGCTGGAGTGAGGCATTTGGAGGGGGAGGGGGTGCTGGTGGGGCATTGGATGCGGGTCAGGTCGAGGGCACAGCGGTAGGGGGTGCTGACGATGCCGTCGCGGACGCCGTCGATGCTGTCGCATTGGCGGAGGACCTCGGCTGCGAGGAGGGCCACGTCGACGGGGGCGAGGTGTTTCGGGTCGGAGACGGGCAGGTTGTAGATGCCGATCTGCGCGACGTAGTTGTTGAGGTGGGAGGTCCACCACGCCGGCGCGCCGACGAGGGCGCCGTCGAAGCTGTCCGGGTAGAGCTGGAGTTCCTTGAGCCCCTGCCGCCCGCCTGTCGAGCAGCCCGAGTAGTACGAGTACGTCAGCGGCTGGCTGGCGTAGTACGCGCGCACCAGCTGCTTGCCGAGCACCGTCGACCCGTGGACCGCGCGCCAGCCCCAATCCGTCCGCTTCTCGGGCTGGTTGAGTGCCCAGGAGGTATCCGTCGACGTCGCGCTATGCCCCGTGTCGGTCGACAGCGAGGCCATGCCGTTGCGCGGACCCGCGGCCCTAGGAGGTTCATCCCCTCGTCAGTCCCCCCCAGCATCCCCAACGCCCCAAGGCTAACCAAAACACACACAAAAAAAAAAGAAAATACGCACATATCAAGCCAATTCACTCCCCCCGCAAACCCGCCGTTCCCAACCACCAAAAACCGCGAGTTCCACTCATTCGGCAGAAACAACCCAAACCGATAGCTGCTGCTCGCCGAACTGCGCACCCGCACCGTCACCGCACAAAGCGCCGGCAGCCCCGTCGGGTTGGTCGGGTACCCGACATTGGCAGCCCCCTCGCCGAAACTCCCCCCCTCCCGCACGGAGGTGACCTGCTCCAGGGTGGCCCCCGCAGGGAGCAGGGACGCAAACGAAGACCGGTCGCAGCGTAGACGTTGCGCAGTCGGGCCGTGCGAGGCGACCTCCCGTCCGCGCGCGAGGCCCGGGACGAGTTTGCCGAGATCGAAGGGGACAGTGAGAGCGGTGGTGGAGAGCGCCCAGAGGAGGGCCGTGGTGACGAGGAGGGCTGCGGGCCGCGCCATGGTTAGGTGCATTGCTTAACAGGGGGGGTATGTGGGTTGTCTGTGTGTGAGGGGGGGAGGCGAATAAACATTAATCTCAGGGCCGCGTCGACCAGCCCGTGGAGGGATACCGCTTGGGCATCGCGACCGCGGCGCTGGGACCGTGGGCGCGTTATATGCAGGGGCCTTCGGGGCGGAAGAATGGGGGCTGGCGGAAGGCGGTCGGTCGGGGATACCCTCCTGTCCGCAGGTCTGTGTGTGTGCGTGGTGGTACAGACGATGTACAAAGGATGGCGTCGTGCTTACCGGTTGCAAGGGCCCGTGCAGGCGCCTGTGCGCGGTGAGGTCCGGCGGGGAGCTGCGGCGACGGCGGCGGCGCGTGAGGGGAGCCACGGGGTCGGGGGTGGGTTGCTGCGCTACGATGGTGCTTCAACTCCAGCGTGGGTGGGCTTCCCTTCAGGTTGGGGACGGCTGCGCCATCGCCCTTCTCCGGAGGCGGAGAGCATCCCCGCTTGGTCATCCGGCCAGGACGGGATGGGACGGCTGGGTGCGAGTGACTTGGGTTCCGGGGACGCTGACCGAGCTGGCTCGATGACACCTGCCGGTGTCGGTATGGCCAGGCTGTCTGGCTGGCGCAGGTGGTTCGTTCGTTCGCTTTGCCTTGGGATCCCGAGGGGCGCACGGGAACGCGGAAGTGGAAGCTCACCGCTGAGGTGAGCGCGTAGGCGGTTGGCCTGTCTTCGGATCCTCCTCGACACCGCGCCGCAAGGGTACCGGTGGTTTTCGCCCGCCGTCACGCTGAACCCCTTTTCCTCGACCGAAGGAGGTCACTGGACGAGGGGGAGAAATGGGGGGCTGACTCGTTGGCTTGGGACCTTCCGGTGCGGGAAGTCAGACTGTCGGGCCAGTTGGGTAGGGATGGGCGGCCACGCAGGGAGGCCAGCGAGTGGGAGGGCCTATAGACGGGCGAGTGAGCGAGTATTCGGCGAATTCGAGGCTGCGTCGGCTCAGGATCTGGGGGCGATGGTCCCGGTGGGGGAAGGTGGCATGCCGGCGGGAGAGAATGACCCAATATTGCTACCCACGGAAGGGTGATGCCGGTTGGCCCCGAGAGGATTTCGGGTCGGAGGGGGGTGGTGAAGAAGAGATCCTGGTGGCTGCCGCCGTGGTGTGTCGTCGTTTGTGGGTGGGCCTGACCGGGTTGCGCGCTCGGGAGTTGGACTCGGGCCCAGCGGGCGATGACAGGCGGCACGGCAGATGCGGGGGAGGTGTGCGTGCGCGTCGTTGATTTGCTCCGGCCAGCCCCTATCCATGTCCTCGCGTAACCACATTGAGCGGGTGGTTGGGCGGTGAGTTTGAACTCTGTCCCAGTCGAGGTGATGATGCGCTAGTTTGGTCTGATGTTCTCCACGATTAAGGGGTGATTTGTTGTCACCGGACATTACTGACAGCAGTTGATTCAAAAAGTCGTTGGAGTTGGCGCTAATCTGCTGCCGCGGTTCGGTTGGGACTGGGTTAGGTGTCTAGCTACGGATATGGCGATGGCATAGGAACAATCCGGTTGAAGATGGATCATGAAGTCTTGTCTCCGAGTCAGTTTGCTGGTGGTTGTGGGGTCAACGCTGGAGAGTAAACAAAACAAATCATGTTTGCTGCTGGGATTCCCCTGAGCTGGTATTTGAAGAGACGGCGAGGTCGCTTGGCAAGCGCGGTGCCCTGGCTGCGGATGATTGATTCCACCAATGCTCTGGGGCAGACCGAGAAAATCACTTTGTAGTTTTGTTGGAGTTGGGTTAAATGGACTGTATCTTCTGCTGTAAAACCGGGCATTACCTCGACACGACGATATGACACTGTCGATCGACGACAGGACCATACATCCCAGGGTAAAACAGGGGTGTTTTTCAGCAACTTGGATGGGTTGCTTGCCTCCCCAGTCTTTCAGTCGGGCCCGAGTTCCTTCCAGTTCTCGAGACAGACATGGGAGGTGTGCCAGAACAACCACACCTGTCCCAGGCAACAAGGCACCAACCTGCACACACCCACCCCCAGCATATCTACCGTTCCTTCCAGTTGTCTCATCACCGCCCCCCGCAGGCCATTATGCAACATGGCTCAGCGGGGGGGACACAGCGCTGCGGAAAATCGCAGAGAGGTTCCGTGTCACGCATCCCCAGAGATGTTGAGCGTTCGGTTCCCGGAGCAAACCCCAATATAGGGTTTCGTAGCCATCTACCCTTCCCTGGCCCGGCTGGGGTGGTTAGTTGGTGAGCTTTTGGTATTTTTGACAGAGAATTTCTCGCTGTTCTTTTTTCCTTCTTTTTTCCTCTTTATTTTCTCCTGTACCTCTCTTCATCTCCCCTTCCCCTACTTGTCATCACAACACAACATCACCACATAATGACCTGAAGAGTCGACGGAGAGGCACCATGATGACTTGAGCCCAAAGATTCCATTCATGACACATGAGCACATATCAACTACCTAGATACCCAAGGACAACTGCTCGACGACCTGGCAACCCCTCACAGCTTGAACAACCGCACCTCCTGCCCGCCGCTCTCCTGCACCAACCGCCGATTGCGACGCCCGTAGAGCACCCTCAGCCCGAGTGTCCCAACCACAACGAGAAACAGCATGGCGGCGTTCACCCAATGACCCGTCGGGTATCCCCTCTCCTTCTCCTCCGCCTTGTAGATCCAGACGCCCGGGATCTGCCCGATACCAGCGCCGACGCTGACATTGATAGCGATGGCGAGCCCGACGGATGCCGTCGAGTGCACATTGGACGTCAGCCAACCCAGCATCGGCGGGATGCACGCAAAGGCACCGGCAGACGCGACGATGAGGCAACCGTAGCGTTCAGCGTACGAGTCCGCGGGCAGCAGAGCAGAAGCCATGAACCCAATGGCCCCCATCAGGGCGAGGGCAGCGCTGTGCAGGCCGCGGGCGTTGAACCGGTCGGCCGAGTACGAGGCGAGGATTTGAACGACTTGGTTGTGTTAGCGGGTCGAGCTGAAACGCCAAAACAAAAGGGGTAATGAAAAAGGGGCACTCACCATACGCCACAGCATACGGCGGCACCGTCATCAGCTGCGCCTGCAGATCCTTGTACTGCAGCCCAGCCACAATCGACGGCGAGAACAACGACAGCGAGCTGAACGGTACCGACACGCAGAAGTAGATGGCGTAGTGCCCGTACAGTCGCCAGTCAGTCAACGTCGCCTTCGCGTCCGCCCACGTCATGCTCCGATGGCTGCTCTTGCTCCCCTCAACCTTCAACCGCGCAATCGCAACCTCCCTCTCCCTCCCCTTGAGAAACTCCTCCGGATAATCCGGCAGCAACCACCACACCAACACAGCCGACAGACACGACGGGATGCCCTCCAAAATAAACAACCACCTCCACGCCTGCAACCCCCCCGCGCCATTCATATGCCCAATCCCATACGCAATCGCGCCCCCAAACGCCCCCGCGAGCGTGGCACTCGCCAGAATAAACGCCACCCTCACGCTCCTCTCATCCGCGCGATACCAAAACGTCAGATAATAAACCAGCCCCGGGAACAACCCCGCCTCAAATGCCCCTAACAAAAACCGTACCACGGCGGTCGCAGGAAAACTCTTCACACCCCCCAAACCCATCGTAATCGCCCCCCACGAAAACATCAAAAAAGCCAACCACCTTGACGGCCTGAGCTTCTTCAACAAAATATTCGACGGCACCTCAAACAGCGCGTACGCCACGAGGAACACCATCAGCGCAATGTTGAACTGGTACTGCGTGGCGCCGATGGCCGTCTGCATGTCGTCGTGGACGGAGGAATTCAGGATGCGCGCGTTGCCAATGTTGGAGCGGTCGAGGTAGCAGAGGAAGTAGATGAAGGCCGCTAGGGGGAGGATGGTGCGGTCTTGGTGGCGGAGGAGGGAGCGGGATTCGG
>FTEL01009785.1_pt1 | contig 11253 bp, 9 predicted proteins | sample 1658911 | NCBI WGS metagenome assembly FTEL01 (sample SAMEA3914869, study PRJEB12502) | metagenome | biome: forest; material: soil | place: USA | collected 2012-03-12 | depth 0.1 m
CCTCCCGTCCCCCCAGTCCGACTACGGCCGCCAATCCAGCGAATGGCTCCTCAACCAGGTCCGCGCGACCATCAAAGAAGCCGGCGCCGACGCGCACGTCCGCGCCGAGCACTTCAAGCACCCGTGGGGCCAGAACAGCATCATCGCGACCATCCCCGGCCGCACCAACGCGACCATCGTCATCGGCGCCCACCAAGACTCGATCAACCTCTGGCTGCCGAGCGTCCTCCCCGCGCCCGGCGCCGACGACGACGGCAGCGGCACTGTCACCATCCTCGAGGCGTTCCGCGTCATACTCCAGTCGGAGGCGGTCGTCCGCGGCGAGCACGCGAACACCCTCGAGTTTCACTGGTACAGTGCCGAGGAGGGCGGGTTGTTGGGCAGCCAGGCGATCTTTTCGGCGTATGAGCGCGACAGGCGGGATGTCAAGGCCATGCTGCAGCAGGACATGACGGGGTTCGTGTCGCGCACGCTGGATGCGGGCAAGCCCGAGAGTGTGGGGGTTATTGTGGATTATGTTGATCCCAACTTGACTGAGTTCATCAAGACCGTCATCACCGAGGTATGTCTTCCCCCCCACCGCCCCCTTCCTTGGTTCACACACACTGACAACCGACCGCAGTACTGCGACATCCCCTACGTCGAAACCAAGTGCGGCTACGCCTGCTCGGACCACGCCTCGGCCTCCAAGGCCGGCTACCCGTCCGCCTTCGTCATCGAGTCGGCGTTCGAGCTGTCCGACGACCACATCCACTCGACCGAGGACCTGATCAAGTACCTGTCGTTCGACCACATGCTGCAGCACGCGCGCATGACGCTCGCTTTCGGCTACGAGCTGGCCTTTACCGACTTTGCCGCGCTCGAGGGGCTGGAGCACTCGGATTCTTTGTAGTAGACTGATGAGAGAGGGGAAGGGGGGGTTGGTGTTGGGGACATCTCTTTTTTAGGTTATTTTATCTCTGTTCGGACGGGTTGGGCGGGTGGTTCGGTTATCGGGGACGGATGGGACAGGGTTTCTTGGGACTTATTTACAGATACACATGAGTGACGGCTTCGCCAAATACAGACACATTTCTCTGATTTCTGCTGCTGAATTGTTGTCGTGATGAGACACGTATTGTGGTGATGACAAGGAAAAAGTTTATATCCAGTAACCCTGTTCTAAAACCGCTGCCAAAAATGCCTGCCCCCTTTCCATGAATGAATCCAAAAAAGATGCATGCGATGCGATGCAAGTGCGAGGCGCCGTCGCTCATTAGGCATAACACACCCAGTTGTTGTGGCGTAACAAGGGTATCATGCTCCCCTTCCCCTTTCCCATGTCTCCCCATCTCACCCCTTTTCCACCTCTTAATAATCCCCATATCCTCTCCCCCCTTACATGCTGTCCTCCATCTGCCTGCTCCTCGTCCGCGCCCAGCTGTCGCGCTCCTGCTTGCCGCCCTGGCTCTCGAGACCCATGCCGCGCTCGACCCACTCCTTGCTGCCCATCTGGCTGAGGCGGGACAGCGCGCGCGCGAAAGCAAAGGCCTCCTCGTCGCCCGTGAACAGGTTCGACCGCGACAGCTGCTCGACGTTGTGCTCGAGGTCGTCCATCATGTGGCTCATGGCGTCCTCGACGGCCGCGTCGTCGAGATCGGCCGTGTCGTCGGTGCCGTGCTTGCCGGCCGCCGCCTGGCGCGCGAGGAGGGACTCGCGGAGCTCGGCGCGGGAGACGAAGAGTTCTTGGAGAGGGACCGCGGTCGTGAGGACCAGCTTGGCGTGTGACTCGTAGACGGCGTCGACAAAGGTGATGAAGCGGCGGGCGAGGTCGCGCTGGCGGAAGGTCATGCCCGGCACCTCGGTCACGACGAAGGCGTCGTAGGAGCGCATCAGCTCGATGTAGTCGGCGGCGCTGGTGGGCTTGCCGATGAGCTCGTCAAAGGTGAACCAGGCGCAGCGGCCGCTGACGCGGGGCACGACGATCTCGCGGCCCCAGACGCGCTGGACCTCGGGGTGCGGCTCGGGGGTCTCGGGGTCGCCGAGGAAGCGGAACCACTTCTCGGCGTGGGAGGCGGCGTGGGCGTCGAGGGGCGCGTGGTAGACGCCCGAGGGCGGGCGGGGGATCTTGCGGTAGTCGGTGGTCGAGTCGAGGTTGATGACGTGCAGGCGGTTCTTGAGCAGCTGGATGGCGGGCACGAACGACTCGCGCTGGATGCCGTTCTTGTACAGCTCGTCCGGGTGGCGGTTGGAAGTGGTGACGAGCACGACGCCATGCGACATGAGAGACTCCAGCAAGCGGCGCAGGATCATGGCGTCGGCCACGTCGGTGCACTGGAACTCGTCGAAGCAGAGCACGTTGCCCTGCTCGGCGATCTCGGCGGCCACGAAAGGCACGCAGTCGACGTCGCTGCCGTACTGCAGCTTCATCTTGTGCAGCCGCTGGTGGACCCCCTGCATGAAGTTGTGGAAGTGGATGCGCGTCTTGGACCGTACGTTATGCGGGAGGGTATCGTAGAAGAGATCCATCAACATAGTCTTGCCGCAGCCGACGTCGCCAAAGAGGTACAGCCCCCGCGGGAGGTTGCCCGGGATCTCGCGGATGGGTGTCTTGCCGCCGCCGAACCACGAGAAGAGCGAATTGTTGGGCTTGGCCGACTCGAGGGTCGGGTGGACGACGGGGGGCGCATGGTAGTGTCGCAGCTCCTCGTGGAGGTGCTGGAGGCTCTGGATTATGCCTGGGGGAAGGGGGGAGGAGGTCAGTGTCGTGTGATGTATGGTAGAGGTCAAGCTCCCCTGGGTTGGCGGGGACTGGCTGGGACTGGTTGGGGCGGGGAAAAGGGGCCATACCTCTCTGATGTTCATCGTTGCGCAGGATGCCGGTGGCAACCCTCCGATCATACTCCTGGATGGGGCCAATGTCCTCCGTGTTGGCTGGGCAGGCAGGCCGTGTTAGTGTCACAGATCCCGAGCCACCATGTAACGGCGCCAACGGTCGCCTGGGATACGCACTATTCTCGACCGTCGCAGCGGCCACGGCCGAGACCCTCCTCCTCTGCCCCGCGGCAAAGGTAGCGGGCAGGACGACGCGTGGGGCAGGGCGGGCGCGGCGGCTGGCGGCGTGTGGCAGCAGGGAGGAGTAGGTGGTGGGCGTCGTGGCCCTCGGTTGGAGGCTCGCGTGGCGGGCACATGCCGTACACAGGGTGCGCTGGCGCACCAGACTCGGGCCGGGCCGGAGGGCTCGCGAGGACGCACCGACCAGGGCAGACCTCGGCGAGAGGCGGCGCAGGGGAGCGGGCATGGCGGCTCGTGGTGGTGCTGGCGGCTGCTACTAGATGCTGTCGGCACTCGGGAGCGACTCGGAAGCGGCGGGCGGAGGGCGGGAAGCGTGACTCTGGCGCTACCTATGGCGCAGGATACATGATACAGGGAGGGGGGTAGGTGTCTGGGTGTGCCGGTGGGAACACACTGGGCAAGACTTGCGATGCTGCTCCCTGGGGAGGGGTCTCGTGGGGTCGAGCAGTTTTTTTTTTTCTTGCCTTGCCAGAGACGACGGCTTATAGCGCAGGGGGTGGCTCCGAGTCCGGTACCAGGGACAGTGATAACCAGCAAAAAGGCATAAAATGACTCCAACTCCAGATCAAGCTCAGCTGCGGTTGTCGGAGCAAGATTGCGACTCCATGGCTCGAGGGGGGTGGGAGGAGGGCGGACGAGGGCGGCACAAGACAGTGACACCCATGTCTCGGCGTTGCGGCGTTCGGCGAAATGGGTGCAGGGCTGGTTGGCCCGGGTGGGTTCTCTCATCAGCCAAGCGAGAAGCCGCCAGAGGCGACCACAGGCGACCACCCAGAAGGCGAACTCGGGGGCGAACCCAGGGCAAACCAATCGAGGGGCACACGCAGAGCGCAGCGGGTTTTCCCGGGTTCCACAGGGCATCCCAGTGCCGCGGCACTGCCCTGCATGAAATTGCGGGGTAGAGATGGCGGGGACTCCCGACGGGATGATGCAAGCACGGGACTCGTCCACACACCAAACACCAGCCCTCGCTCAGCGCCCAGGGCCACAGCGCCCCCAGGGGAACCAGGCAAGCCCCAGTTCCAGCCCCAACCCAGCCCCAGTCCATTCCCAATCCAGCCAACGGTCTTCACTTTTGGTCCCCGAGTCAGGAGTAAATTTAAACGACTCTCCTCCAGCAATGCGACGACCCATCGGACGAACGCGACTTGGGCCAAATCACCGAGGCCCAGATCATCAGATGAACACCAAATGTCGCGGTTGTTGGGGAGGTATTATATTCACGGTTTCACGGCACGACCTCGAACTGGTCAGCTGGCGACAGCCCCTCTCCTCCAAGGCCGACTCAACCCCTAACCCCTGAGACGACGTCTCCGATATCCGAGGGAGGCACCGATTGATCATTGCAGGGCCATGCAACGTGGCACCGTACCTGCATCTCCATCTCGTGAGCCACGCCACCGACTCGCTCGTGCGACACATCTCGAGTCCTGGCTGGCTAGGCACACCAGCTTCGGCGGGATGGACCTTCAGAACTGCCACTCCCACCCATCTCACGGGAGAACAGATGATGATCAAGCCCCAGGGAACCCTCCAAGCAAAAACGGAATGTGTATACCCAGCAGAGTAAAAACAGTTGTGGTGTCGGCAAGCTCGCCACCCGAGGAGCCAGGTACCTATTCAGGGAGGAGCTCAGCTCAGCGGGCTCTGCTGACCCCGTACCAGAATGTTGGGCCTTACGGCCAGCGAGGCCACAGCCGCAAGCCGACACTCATACCTGTGGTCGTATGTGCTTGGGGCGTGCGGGATCGTTGCATATTAGTAGCCGGGAGGGGACTGGTCGTGACTGGCTGCCCCCCGTCTCAACTTGCTCTCGCACCAGCCTCACGTACGTCTCACGCCAAAACCAACGCGTCTGGCGTCTGCTGGTCCGACGTGGACTGCGCCAGCGCGCTGCGGGAGCCCCTCGCGGCGAGAGCTTGGTCGAAGTGCTCTGCCACGCGGCTCTCGTGGTGACTTTCGGGAATGGTGTGGTAATGGCGCAGGTGCGAGGCCACCCGACACGGCAGACAGCACGGCGTTGAGCAGAAAGGGCCGGGCGAGCCCAAGGCCTAGGATTACATACAATGATTAAACAAATATTACCTTGCCATTCAGCCTTCTCCCAGTCTAAACCAGCGCCTCAAGGAACAATATAGCTCTGACATACCCCTAACGGCTTGACCACCCTATCTGACATGACCGTCCTCCACCCGTCGCCCCTCCCCGCCGAGATGGTCCGGCCGCCGATCAAACACCAGCCCACGGCTTCGGCATACTCGGGCCCGGCCTCCTCCGCCACGTCCTTCAGCCACTCGAGCGCCGCGAGGAGGTCAGACCCGAGCTGCGCCCGGCAGGGGTGTGTCTCAATCGGCCTCCCAAAGCACAGCTCCAGGAGGACGATGCCAAGCGACTCGAAGCCGTCGCACACGTCGTCCGAGCTGGAGACAATTTCACCCACCGCCTCGGGTGGTTGTGCGTCTGGGTCTGGGTCTGCGCCATTGGGGCGCCCTGGAACAAAATCACGGCTTACAAACGGCCGCTCGAGAAACACCGGCGGCCGGCGGTGGCGGCTCGGTCCGGTCGGGTCATCTCGGAAGAAGACCACGTCGGATTTGGCCCAGCGGGATTTGATCCACGGTGTGCCGGCCAGCTGGATGAAGGACGAGGCGATGGTTACGGCGAGGGAGTAGCGTTGGAGTCGTGTCAGGGGGACATCCCAGCCGCCGCCAAGGAGGTTTCCTAGGGTGACGACGGCCGTTGTGTTGTTGTGCTCTGGGGTGATTGGAGTGGTAATGTCGGCCGAGTAGAGGTAGTATCGTTCGTTGCAGGCCGGGAGGTAGCCGTGGCAGCACTCGGGGAGGGGGCACTCGCGGAGGGCGGCACAGAGGCTTGGGATCTGGCGAGCTTGGGATCTGTGGGTGGGTTTGGGGGTCCTGGTTTTGGGGGGTGGGATGTCCTCGACGAGGGTGAGGGTGACGGTCGGTACCCTGTTTTGGTGTTAGAGAGAGGAGATGCCGAGAAGTGTACCAGTACATACCCCAGAGGCCCCTTGGACTTGGCCCGCAGCTGCTGTGTCCCCGACGCTGTGGCTGGCTTCAGCGGCATGGCGGTTCTGTGGAGCGGGGTGGCGATTCTACTTGTATGATGCTCAGGGCCAGGGGCGATCCTGAGTGGGATGGCTGCTTCCGACTCGGCGAGGATCTCGACCCGCGTGGGGCGACAGAACCAGGAAGCCAAACTCGCGTCATGTAGCAGGTGAGGCGAGTGCGACCAGAGTATGAGCTGGAAATCTGCCTCGGGCGAGGAAGGCCGGTGCCGGTTTTGAAGCAGCAGATGGGCGTGGTGTTGCTGCCAGCAGCTGCAGTTCCAGGCCTTGGAGAGCAGGCTGTAGAGCTGGTCGGCGTGCCTCCAGAACCCGCAGGCGGCAGAACGCTCGCGGGTTTGCCTCGCAGCGTTTCGGGCACTCTGGGCCTGAGACACGGCATCGCTGATTTCCAGGAGGTTCCGGAGCCTGTCGTTGTAGCCCTTGATCTCGTCAAACAGGGTCTTCCGTACGCTCTCCCCCAAGGCAAACTGAATGCGGTGCAACTGGTAGTCCCTGGTGACGCCGAGCCTCTTGAATGCTTCCTTGAAGCGAGTCGCGAGCTCGGGCGACTGTCCAAGAACGAACAAGATTATGTCAGTGAGATGGGGGGGGGTTGTGTGGATTATAGGCATGGAACGACACGACTGACCTTTGTCTGCTCGATCTTGAGCCGTAACTGCTCCGCATCAATCGTGATTTCTTTCTTCAGCTCCCCTATCGTCCTCTTCATGTCCTCGATGGTCCCGAGGAACACATCATGGGAATCCCGTAGGTGGTCACGGAGCTGATGGGCGAGCCCCGTGTCGTTCCACTCGTCTCCGCCGGGATCGGCCAGAAGGCGGGAGACTCTCGCATCGTCAACGGCGAGAGTGAACAGCAGCCTCCTCAGGTTCCCGATGAACGCCACGCGCTGGGCGTTGACCTCGTTTTTGCATTTCTGGTATTCCTGGCGGATGTTGTACCACAGCCCTACCCTTTTGGCAAGAAGCCGGTATCCCTCGAGGGCCGAAATGAGGATGGGAAAGGCGCCCAGGATCACGCCCGCGATTTCGAAACCGGACATGATCCTTCAGGTCTAGCCCGGAGGACCGGTATGAAATGAGCATGTAATTATGTAGTGTAGAGACGAGGAGGGGATATGGTGATAGGTGTAGGAATGGAGGGGTGGAGTGATAAGGGAATGCGAACCTTCTTCCTGCTTGAAGCGGGGTCGCTTGGAGGGGTGTCAGCAGCAATTGTCAGGTGGGTTGGGCAGCCATGCTTCTCGCCGATTTTCGCGCAGCTCACCACGAATTTGATTTCTTCTCACACCAGAGCTGAAACATCACTCCCCATATCCAACCAACCCAGCACGTCCAGCGACGGCCACACCACGAAGAATGGCGTCCATATCCTCAAGGGTCACCGACATAAACGGCCAAATCAAAGAAATCAGAAAAGGTCCCCGGACCGTCACCGTCACAGACGAGGCCGTTACTGATGTAGCGGAGAGATTCGCGCTTTGGGCCCGGAATATCGGCGCATTTCACCCTCAAGGGTCCCAACTGTCCCTCGAATTCCGTCTCCGGGACGCCCCGGAGATCCGAGAATGGGTGTGTGAACTGCTGGAAGACTTGGCCGATACTTTTACCGACCGTGAGTGAATGTCTGCTACGATGGTGACTGCCCATGTGGTTTCGTCCCCACCTCTCGGGCAGGTCAGAGACATAAGGAGGTCATATCTGTGCCTGCCTAACTTGTCCTAGTTCTCAGCGTCCTTTCCGGCGAGAGCGAGGGCCAGTCTTCCCTTGGCGAAATCGGCGCAGAAGACTTTGCACTCCCCGGGCAGCCAGCGCCCAAAGATGAAGCCCAAGAAATCCTAGTGGCTGCCGTCGAGTGTTGCCGTGGCTTGCTCAAATCCTCGATGCTCATCAGAAACGCTAGTTCGAGAGACCGCTTCAAGACGGCGCTTCAAAGGACCAAAGACCCTTTCATGGACGGCTTTGATATTGGCCACGTTCGAGAGAAATACCCAAAATTGGGACATCCCGGTTCCCGGTGGCTGGTGAGGAGGTTGGGTCGAGCCATCACCTTAAGACGTCAATTCCTCCGGTACTGCCGAGAACACCAGGACGCTCTGGGCCATCACGGTTCCGAAGAAGGAGATCCTGGCCGGAAATCTAACTTACTTCAGGGACAGCCAGCCGCAAAACAACGGGCAGAAGGACATCTACCGCTCGCTCCAGGCGCCGGCGCTTCCCAGGCGGGCTTCACAGACCCAGGCACAAAAGCGTCGACACTCTTTGCCAGCCAGCTGGAGGCTATTCGTGATGAGCCCGACGACGACGGGATATCATACACCTCGGCTGCTCGTTCCGACTTTGCCCAGGAGGATGCTGTGCTGGAACTGCCGAACCTTCGAACTCTGACAAAAGACAACTTCAAGGCCGAGTTTGAATGCCCCCTTTGCCATACAATTCAGAGCTTTCGACGGGAAAAACAATGGAGGTGGGTAGTACTCTGTGCGGGGGACTGAGCATACATATATACTAACATCCCTATCTATCAAACTCCCAAAGACGCCATGCGTTCAGCGACCTCAAGTCGTACGTCTGCACAATGGGCTCAGCCGAGTGTGATCTCCAGCTGTTTGGCGACAGCCACACATGGCTCGAGCACGAACTCCAGAACCACCGCTGCCGTTGGGTCTGCAGTCTCTGCCGAGCAGGCTCTTTCCGGTCTGCTGACGCGTTCAGGGCGCACGTCAAGGGAAGCCACCCCGGGTTTGCCGAGTCCGAGGCCCAGTTGCTGGACCAGGCAAGTCGTCGGCCGCTGGATCTTATCCCTGCCGCCGACTGTCCATTCTGTGACGAGTGGGAGCAAAAGATCAGGGCCGCCATGCCTCAGAAACAAGAAGGAACAACGGGAGGGGCGATGGCGGTTGCAGAGGATGATCAGACCCCGGCCGATATCATTGTCGTCGAGCACAACCAATTTCGGAAACATGTAGGCTCGCACATGGAGCAGCTCGCACTATTCGCCATCCCCCGGACGACAACAGACCCGGAGGAGGAGGAGCAGGATGATGACAGCCATGCCGGTTCAAATATGGCCATACAAAGCCCACCCGACGCCGACCCTGGCGCCCACCAATCCGAGCTGACCTGGCTGTCGGACCCTCCTCTACACCTTGTCGCCTTCACGGGAGATGTCGACCAAGTACGGCGACTGCTTGACGACGGTGCCGACGTGGAGGCGGGCGGCAAGGTCAATATCACGGAAGAGGTGGTCAAGGCAGCGGCCGGGAACGACTGGAGCGGCGAAGACATCATGGCACTGCTCCTCGATCGGCGTAGCGGCGAGGTCAAGATCACGGAAGAGGTGGTCAAGGCAGCGGCCGGGAACCGGAACAGCGGCAAAGCCGTTATGGCTCTGCTCCTCGATCGGCGTAGTAGCGAGGTCAAGATCACGAAAGAGGTGGTCAAGGCAGCGGCCGGGAACGACCGGAGCGGCGAAGACGTCATGACACTGCTCCTCGATCGGTGTGGCGGCGATTTCGATGCCGACACGAGACCTATAGGGTCTTGTCAGTCGCCGCTGTTATGGGCTGCCGAGAATGGACACGAGGCCGTCGTCAAGCTGTTGCTCAGTACAGGCAAGGTCGATATCGAGGTGAGAGACAAAAATAGCAAGACGCCGCTATTATGGGCTGCCGAGAATGGACACGAGGCCATCGTCAAGTTGCTGCTCGGCACAGGCAAAGTCGATATCGAGGCGAGAGACAACAGTGGCCAGACGCCGCTATCGTGGGCTGCCGAGAATGGACACGAGGCCGTCGTCAAGCTGCTGCTCGGCACAGGCAAGTTCGATATCGAGGCCTTCCTTAAGCTATTGAGCACAGTCAAGTAGTAGATTGAGTTTATATTTTTACATTATAGCGCGACATAGGAGGGGCTTAACGGGTAGCGCAATTCTATAGCTATTTCTCCTCTTCTAGGGCCTTCTAGGAGGCAGAGTCGCTGGCGGTCCAAGTAATGGAGATCCGGGCGATGTGTGTATGAAGCGCCTCCGTTTTCTTTTTTCTTCTTTTTCTTTTTTTCAAGTCGGGGGAGGGGAGGGCACAGGAGGCCGAAGATTGAGATAGGCTGTTGGGATGCTCTTGACCACGGAGGCTCTTTTCTAATTTACAGATCTTCAAGCTAGATTGCAAATCAGTTTCTGTGGAATCGACAGTGGAAATATATTACATCCATCCTGTAACGTCCCCACCACCAAGACATGTCTCCCCACTCAACACCACGCATATTTCTCGTTGGCCAGCCACTCCACCTCGTCCGTCGACCCGTCGCCGTACCACATCAAGCTGGCGATGCTCTCAACATCACGCTCCACCGTCTGGAACTCGATTCCGCACTTGTTAATCAGCCCCCTGACCTTCGCCGTCGGGTTCCAGACCTGCACGTCCTGCGTCTTCCACTCGGCCGCCTCTCCCTGCGCCATCTGCACAATCGACCGGAACCCGTCCACCAGCTCCTCCTCCGTCTGTTCCGCATCCTCGACCACTACCCGCAGCACATGTAGGGTGTTCCCCTCCTCCTTGTTCAGTCCCCCATAATACCCCCTCATCCAGACTGCCCACACCCGCTTCCCCGGCTCCCCCGCCACCGCGCCCCTAACCGTCGGCGTCTTCCCAAAGATGCACTTGGTCATGTAGTCCTCGCGCATGAGGTGCCACAGCAGCGCGTCCAGCTCCGGCAGCACCGCCACGCGTATCCTCTTCCTCCCCTTCCCCCCCTTCGTCAACTCCGTCCTCAACAACCTCTCATCCACCGCGCACAGCTCCGCCAGCTCATGATACCCAATCGGCCTCGCCACCCCTCCCTCCAACTTCCCTTCTGCAGGCTTAAACGCAACATGACAACTCTCAAACGGCTCCCACCCATGCTTCGCATAAAACCTCTTCCCAATATCACTATACAGCACCGAAAAGATCGCCCTTCCCTTCTCCACCCCTCCCTCATCACCCTCCCCCTCACGTCCCACAACCCCCCTTCCAGCCTGCCACCCCCTCAACCTCCCCGCAACCTCGCTCATCATCCTACTCGCATACCCCCTCCCCCTGTACCCCTCCTCAGTAAAAACACTCCCAATCC
>FTEL01002511.1_pt1 | contig 11251 bp, 7 predicted proteins | sample 1658911 | NCBI WGS metagenome assembly FTEL01 (sample SAMEA3914869, study PRJEB12502) | metagenome | biome: forest; material: soil | place: USA | collected 2012-03-12 | depth 0.1 m
ACATACGACCATACCCACCAAAAAACATGGGATCCCGTCCGCTCTCCCCGAATTAAACTGGTGAGGGTCAGATCAGTAGTTGGGTCGGTGACGACCAGCGAATCCCTGATGTTGTATGTTTTTTTGGTCTTGTTTGCTTCTCAAATGGTGAGGGCAGGTATTTGACGATCAAGGAAGCCGTCCTTGGTGATGCCAAAGTCGGCAAGTTGGGTTGGCTTGACTTACACCGGGCTCAAAATCGCCCAAGCCTGCCAGGATAGGTAGTGTGACGTACGTATTCCTGTTACAAGCCCCTGACTCGGGAGTGTTATCCTTTTTGAGGGAATTGCAGCATGGTCAAAGTGTTCAGCACCACCACAAAGCTGATACAATTCTTTACAGGGAAAAATAGAGGAACTCGTCGTCACTGTCGGCGTCGATGTCAATAAGGAGTAATACAACATACCTACTCTATGACGGGAATCACCAACAGGCGTGATCCCTGGCCGACCTCGTTTGCGGGCCTTCATTGAGATCCCCACCCAGCAACACTAGCGCCTGCGCCGTGCCCGTGAATTTGACAGTGATCGCACAGCGCTTGTGAAAATCACATCCTACCAGCTCACTCCGCCCTGGCACACCATTGTCAGCAGCGTCCCAGGGAATCTAGAACATGACGTCCTTTCACCAGTTCCCCAAGCTCCCACCGGAACTCCAACTCGCCATCTGGGAGTTTGCCATCTCCGGACCCGAGCCCGAAATCTGCCTCGTCTGGCCCCTGGCCATCCCCGCGTACACTGACCCGCCTCAAGAGCCCGCGCTCCCCTTCGTCGTCGACACGGGCTGGCCCACCGTCGCCCACGTCTGCCGAACCGCGCGGAAGGCCGTACTGACGTCTGGAGCAGTCCGCCTCCGGCACTCCCCGGCCGCCGGCCTCGCAGTGCCGTTCCGCCGCTTCATCCCAGCCATCGACACGCTTTACGTGGGCCGGCATCAGCTGTACGCCGTGTGCGCGTTCCTAGGCCGGCCCGACAACGCCCGGCTCGCCCGGGCCTTGCGCTACCTCGCGGTCGAGCACACGGCCATGCTGCCGGAGAGCGTGCTGGGTGAACTCATCCAACAACACGCCGTCAATGTCCGCACCTTGACCATCGTCTTCCCTGGCACCGTGTACAATGCGCCGTGGAGCGCCTCGTTTCTTCCGCCCGCGCGCCGCTGCAAGCTGTGCGAGATCCCGGACGGGACGCTGGCGGGGATCGAGGTCACCGAGATACCCCAGTTCCAAGAGTTCGGGAGCGACATGCCGTTCGTTCGAGAAACCCGGGACGACGAGGACGAGGACGACCCCGACTGGTCCTCGACGCCCGCCCGCGCATTGCTCGACGAGAGCCGGCAGTCTATGGAGGGCTACGTGACAAACCGCTGGTCTGACTGCGGGGGTGAGGGCATGGGGCCGAGCGTCCCGGAGAGCCATGTCAGCGGTTTGGAGATCAAGCCGGGGATGCTGCGCGAGTATAGACGGACGGCAGCTGGCGAGGAGGACTGGGTTGAGGTCTGCGCAGAACGCCTTCTTGGCTCTGGGCCCCAGGACGAGCGGGCGCCGGAGCCGCGTCATATCCCTGTGGCGGAACGCAGGAACCCGGAGGAGTACCGCGGACTGGATGACGACAGCGGCGCGTACAGCGTCGCGGAGTATTTACTGATGCTACGAAGTATGGGCTTGTCTTTCACGCAATACTTTGATTGGTAGGCGTGGGAGGGCTGAATCTCATCGTCACCGACACTGGAGGACCTCGAAACCCAACATGGATTATGGGGTACCACGCGCGCACGCGGCTGAGGCCCACAAGAAGAGTTGCACAACGGGGTGATGAAGGGCCTTGGTCTTCCCTTGTTAGCGGTCTCGCGCCGGAATCGTGCGTGAAGTTGTCGGCCGACGGAGTTTTCGGCCCCAGGTCGGCAGGATCCTGATGCTGGAGAAAGTGTGGGTCAGAAGAGGGGTGGGCGGGTGAGAAGGAATGGAATGGCTGCAGGTTGACAGGCAGCAGTTGGCTCGTGCAGGCTCATGCCTGCATCATTCACTCAGCTGTTGACTACTCCGGCTGTGACAGGGTTCAGCTTCGATGCCTTATATATCCGAGAACATGACGGCAGAACCAGCAAGAACAGCAGACATATCCTCCTTTTTCTTCATTCCCTTCAAGCAGCCTTTCAGTCCGCAGGTCAACTCGCCAAACAGCCTTGAACTTCTCGTTTGGCACACACCCCTTCCCACGTCCACCTCTCCTTACCTCAGCTACGTATCTCGACACTTTGGTTTTCCTGGGATACAAAGAAACAGTACTACTCTGTAACCATGGCAGCGCCTCAACCCTCATACACCAAGGTGACGCATTCCGCCACCTACGGGGCCATCAACCCGACCCAGCCAGCACTCTCCTCAGCAGGCAAGGTTGTGGTAATCACAGGCGCCACAGGCGGCATCGGGCGGGCCACCGCGCTATCTTTTGCCGCCTCTGGTCCTAAGGCGCTTGTGCTGCTCGGCCGGCGCGAGGACGCGTTAGTCGAGACAGCAGGGCTCGTCCGCTCTCGCCATGACTCTCTGACAGTAGAGACGCACGCGGTAGACTTGGTCGACAGCGGCAACCTGCGCCGCGTGTTCGCCGATGTCGTGGCCGCCCATGGCGGTGTCGACGTCGTGATCCACGCGGCCGGCGTTCTGGCACCTGTAGTGCCGCTCATCGACGTCGACCCAGCGACGTTTCTCGACGGCTACAAAACGACCGTGGTCGGCACGCTGGCGCTGGCCCAGGCGCTGGTGCTCGGTAATGGAGAGAAAAAGGAGACGACATTGGTCAACCTCACCACGGCCGGCATTCTCTTCCCCCCCTTCCCCGGGATGGGAGCCTACGTCAGCTCCAAGATGGCCGCGGTCAAGCTGCTGCAAGCCTTCGGCGCCGAGAACCCCTACGTCCGAATCCACCACGTCCACCCAGGGTTCCTTGACACCGCCATGTCCGCCCAGCTGTCCAAGACCACCAAGCTGCCCTTCGGCTTCGATGACAGTAAGCCCCTCCTGATATCCACACCGTTGATTCTCATTCAACGCTGACCTCCCCTCCCAGTCTCCCTCCCCGCAGATTTCCTGGTTTGGATAACATCACCCGAGGCCAAGTTCCTCAACGGCAAGCTCGTCTTCGCCGCCTGGGACGTCGACGAGCTCAAGAGCCGCGAGAAGGAGATTGTCGGCACCTCGCCCTTTACCGGCGAGCTGTGGTTGAGCTTTTCAGGGTTCCCGCGTTATGTTGGCGGCCATGCTTTGGGAGGACAGTAGAAGGTGTAGTTTCGGATACCGGGACGTCCAACTGGCGCCGGGACAGGCGTTGGAGGGCTTGATATTGTAGGCGAATCGTGTTTGAGCGTTTGTGGAGAAAGTTGCAGCCGGAGTCGTTTACGCAGGTGGAGCAGATCAGGCTGGCGAGGCTGAGGTCCCTTCATTGGCGCTTGTATAGCATCCTTGTTGAAGTTCAGAGGCCACAAGCCTTGACATGGGGCTGTGGGAGGCGTGGGAGCATCTGCTCCCCTCTGTGTATATATTCAGGCTCCTCCCCTCTCTATTTTCCTCCCTTTGATCAAGGAAGTAAACCATCCTGTTGAACCCCCAACCTCACTCCAGTGACCTTGTTCAATCTAGCAGCCTGTCGTTCGATGAAGGGCAATAGAAAGACGAAGTGCCAGGAGTGAGTGGAGCCCGTGATATCTGATTTTTTGCTGGCCAGGTAGTCAAGCCGCGGTTAATATAAGCACCTCTTGGTTACCTAGTTATCATGTTTGATGCGTAATGTGTTAATTTGGGGTCCATCTGGAGCATTGTCCCCCCACTAATGCTCTGGCGTCGGCCGAGTGTTCTTGGGATTGGAGAAGGGATTAGGTTCAGCTGCAGGGTTGGTCTTGTTGGAGCCACTGCCGGGCCGGTCCATCATGTGCGTCGACTACATGCTCCCGAATCCCAAGTCTGTAGGCGCGAACCCTCATCCGATTGGGCGCAGGAACCGCCAATTCAGCTCCTACGGAGGCGGGGTTTGCTGGTTCTCACCCCACCTTTCATCTCTCATCTTCTAGCCACGAACACAGATTTCACCGCGGCGTGCAAATTCTCACCAACAGCATAGTCTTGTTGCTTCGAGATCGAATTTGGACCAAATCACCCCTAAAAATAATCATGCGGCTCATCAACACAGAAACTCTCCTTCTTGGCGACGAAACTTTTGGCGGTGGCATTCCCAAGTACGCCATCCTGTCGCATGCCTGGGCGAAGGAGGAAGTGAGCTTCCAGGAGTGGCTGGAACCAACGGCGACGACGAAGTCGAAAGCCGGTTATATCAAGCTCCGAGATGCCTGCGCCGTCGCATTTCAAAAGGGGCACAATTGGCTGTGGGCCGACACGGTCTGCATCGACAAGACCAGCTCCGCCGAACTTTCCGAGGCTATCAACTCCATGTATGCCTGGTACCGCAACTCGGTCGAGTGTTTGGTTTACCTCGTGGACGTTGAATATACTGCCAATGACAAAAGACAATCATCTGAATATCCTGCCTACGACAAGCCACCACCATCACTTGATCAGTTCATTGCCTCGCGATGGTTCACGCATGGCTGGACCCTGCAAGAGCTCCTGGCACCGCCCCAGCTGACGTTCTACGACCGGAGCTGGCAACACCTGGGTTCAAAAAGCGAATACGTTGACGCTATCACTCTCGCCACCGGGATCACGCGTTTGGATTTGAGGGTCAACAGCATCCACGACGTTCCCATTGCGCGGCGTATGTCATGGATTGCCGACTGACAGACCACCCGTATCGAGGATATGGCTTACTGCATGCTCGGGATCTTTGATATCAACATGCCGTTACTCTATGGCGAGGGCCCCAAAGCTTTCCTCCGCCTGCAGCACGAGATCTTGCGGACTTACCACGACTACACCATCTTTGCTTGGACATGGATGCCTTCAACAGGTGGCGAGTCTACACAGGATTTCGGAGTCTTAGCGCCCTCGCCTAAAGCCTTCTCCCGCTCGGACGTGACTGCATCTGCTTTGGGCGGCGACCAGGACAAGGCTCCGTATACCATCACCAACCTTGGGCTGTCAATCCGCTTGCCCGTTCTCCGAGCGGCAAACAACAAGCTCTTGGCCATCCTCCCATGCAGCCATGGAAAGGTAGGGGAAGGACACTCTCTTGTTCTCTCGCTCGATAGTGCCGACGGTCCAGGCTCAACCTTGAGCAGAACGGCACATCCGAGCGGACCCCTCCGGTTCTGCAGGCACCTGCCGAGACCGCTGCCAAGCGACCTCTTTCTGAGAATCCTGCCAAATCGGAGCTCCTTCGGGTTCGGCGCAGGGGCTTATCGGGATGAGACCCTGCCATCTCCCGCCTCCCCAACGACCGTACCACGATACGGCGTCTTTGTCGTTCTCAACGCAGAGTCGCCGTGGCGTGTCTCGGCACACCCTCGATCCAGCTACTACAGTTCGGGTCTTTTTACTTTCCCCCCACACCCTTCCGCCTGGAAAACGCTCCTCTCAGATGAAGACAAGGCCGGATGCTCTATTCACGTGCGGACAACGGCGATGGTTGTTTGCCTTCCCGTCACGAACGCTGGATGCGAGGTCCTACCTGCACGCCTGTCACTCTTCTTCACCCTGTCGGTAGTGACGCTGATGAAAGCGGGCATGGCAAGAGGCCAATCACGGGAACTTGAGCGGTGGGAAAACCAGCTGCGATTTTACGAGAAGGGAAGTGCTGTGGTGTTTGGGCCGGGCATCCAACTCCCGCGAGGCTCGCATCCCACTCCGGTACGGAGGTCCTTCTTTGATCCTTTCAACACTGACGATGACGATGTTGAGTCCGAAATGGAGCGGGCAACGACCCACCACCAAGAGTGGCTGCAGAGTGACGGCCCGCGGACGTATGTGGACGAGGAGATGAAGTGGATCATGAAGCATGCCACAACTGGGCCTTCGAATGTCAATCCCCCCGGGAGCGACGATTTGATCAAGATGGCACAAGACCGGCATCGCCAAGAGCGGGGGAATAAATCAGTCGTGGTTGGTTGCTGCGATGCCGGGTACCCCGGATTCGAGGACCTCCGTATGGTATGGGTGGATGTGAAACGAACGCTTGGGTACCGCGGCGGTGTTTCACGGATACCAGAAGCTGTGCAGGACGACAAGGATGACAGCAAGGTTACAGAAAATGTGGATGTTGAGCGTGCTGATGAGGGAGACCCAGCGCTTGAACTAGGGCTGGCTCTGGGCGGCGACAATACTCAGAGTGCTCAGCGGGTTGGGGAAGGCCTTGCGGCGCGCCGTGCCTCAGTATGACTTTACTGCTGTATATAACTGGTAGCCTGGGTATCTATCCATGTACTAGGTAGAGGTAGTTTGGACTGGTAGGGCGCGGAAGGCGGTCATTGCAGACAATCTAAGGGACTCGGCATCCACAGCTTCCAGAACAACTTCTTCAGACATTATCTCACGTCCCACAGCTTCTAACAGGAGTATTTGTCTGCAAGATCAAGTACAAGCACCTCGGCGGGTTAGGGGAAAACATGGATAGAAGTACTTGGGTAGATCAAGTCTTGTCAAAATATATGCGGCCCCTTTCCCGCCACACCACACCACCTTGCACATCAAAACATCACTAGTATTCCAGTAACTACGCCATACGAAAGAGCCGAGTCGACGGTCACATCCTCCCAGTGTCTTTCACAGCTCCGGAGTGTCCCCAAAACAGTAGCCCATGAACCTGTTGATCGGCAAACACGATTAGCAACGGTCAAGAGTCTCATGCTTTCTCGGAAAGGACTTACTCAGTCGGATAACGATCGCCGATGAGATCCGCCTCCTTTGCGTACCGCCTCAACTCGTCAATATCCTCATCTGTGAGCTTGACATCTGCCGCAGCCGTGTTTTCCTCCAGGTATTTGATGGTCTGGGTGCCAGGAATGGGAATGATGTCCTCTCCCTGGGCCAGCAGCCATGCCAGGCACGCCTGCGCGGGGGTGCAGCCGTGTCGCGCGGCTACCCCCTGGACCTTGGCAACCAACTCCAGCACCTTGGGGAAGTTCTCCCGCGAGTACTTGGGAATCATACGGCGGAAGTCCTGTTGGCCGAGATCATCCACCGACTTGATCTGGCCGGTCAGTAGGCCCCGGCCGACAGGGCTGTAGGCGACCACAGCGATACCCAGCTCGCGGCACGTCCTCAGGACATCGACCTTGGGGTCTTCAATGTCCAGACAGAAGAGGCTGTACTCGACTTGCACCGCTGTGATGGGGTGGACGGCATGTGCGCGGCGAATAGTTGACGCGGAGGCCTCGGAAAGGCCGAGGTAGCGGATCTTGCCCTCACTGGTGTGCGGTTATCTTGTTAACCTCAACGCCGGGTGAAATATTATGAACAGAGCATGCTATTTGCTTACTTCTTCAACTCGACCATGGCCTCGACAGTCTTCTCAATCGGAGTCTTGCCGTCGACCCGGTGACAGTAGTACAAATCGATGGTGTCCACGCCGAGTGTTTTCAGGCTCCGCTCGCAGGCAAATCTCACGTACTCTGGATCAGAGCGGACGGACTGCCCCATGTCGGTGTAATGCAGCGCAAACTTGGTGGCGAGAAAGATGTCGTCTCGCTTGCCGGTCTGCTTGAACCACTCCCCAATACGCGCCTCGCTATCGGCGTAGAGCTCTGCCGTGTCCCAGAAGCGCGCGCCAATCTCCCAGGCGCGGTCAAGCACTTTCAGCTTGTCCTCGTTGGCAATCTGTCGGCCGTAGATGCCCCCGATGCTCATGGCACCGAAGCCAATGGCCGGGACGAGGGGGCCATTTTTGCCGAGGGGTCGGAGAGGAGGAGTCATGTCTATGTATGATGTTCAAGAGGGGTCGTAGTGTCGAAAAGTGGAAGACAGAAGATGTGGACGCATGAGATTGAGTGGACAAAACGTTGAGGCGAGCACTCGTACTTGTACTTGGATACTTCGACACTTGATGAGGTTCCGGACGGACATAACGATCTGGGCCCGAGTTAAGTCCATCCCGACCGCGACGTGGACGTTCTGGTCTCGACGACATCTCTGGACCTCGTGTGGAGTCGCCTCCCAAGATTATAAAGCGGAAACCCCTTTGAATCCCGGATCCATGACGTGGGTCCAAGGCGCCCGATCAGCCAATTGAGGTGTTCCAAAACCGAGCAGGCCAATCATCGTTGATGCTCCTGAGGAAGTTGACGGCTCTGTTGCAGGAAAGATTTGTGGTCCGAGCACTCCAGACCAGCTTCGCCTTTGGGCTCTGGCACCTCCACCTGCGGATTTTGTTGTCTTCAACAGACAGACAAACAGCGAGATCTCTTGCTACGTGAGCCTTGTACGGAGTTAAGACGTAGCTGGCCCCTCGCGGAATTCGCCGTCATGGACAAGGGTGGCCCCCAAACTTGCAAGACGTCACCGATCCGTAGCAAGCAGCCTGGACCCGGAAGGACCCGGGTCAAGACCGGTTGCCGAACATGCAAGTAAGTGACCGGTGGGGAGGTTCAAATCGCCTCTGACACTGACTCCAACCCTCCATCTAGAGTAAGGCGCGTCAAGTGTGACGAGGGGAGGCCGGCGTGCCAACGATGCGTGTCAACAGGCCGCGTGTGCGATGGCTACGGCATTTGGGGTGGCGGCGGAAACGCTTTCACCAGCACGGAAAGAAGGCAAACACCGGCCAAATCACAGAAGATGCTCATGGATCTGCATCAGTTCTTGCTGTGGCGTAAATGCCCGTCTGCTATCCCGGGGATCGGCCCGCAGGAACAGATAGCCCTTGACCATTTCCGAACCCGCACGGCGTACAAGCTTCCCGGCGTCTTCACGTCTGACTTCTGGGAGTCGATTGTCTTCCAGGCCAGTTTCGCGGAGCCGGCTGTTTTTCACGCTGTCATCGCTCTTGGTGCCATTCACAGGAACCAATCGAGCATTGCCGCCGGCCTCGAAAATGGGCAGCGCACGCAGTCGAACGAAAGTTTGGGCCTGCAGCACTACAACAAGGCCATTCGATATCTGGTGGGGTACGGCAAGAGCCGAAGCAAGCAGGCGACCCGACCCGTTTTGGTCGCCTGCGTGGTCTTTATTTGTCTCGAGTTGCTCAGGGGCAGGTTCCGGACTGCGCGAGCGCACCTCCAAAGCGGCCTCAAGTTGCTCAGCGAGATGCAAAGTCATCCCAGCCGGAAAGGTTGGGCCGAAGGGAAGTGTAATGGCCGTGATGACACTTTCGTCGTGCCGCCCCAGCACGCCTCGGTTGACAACCAGCTTATCGATGCCCTCACTCAACTCAACATCCAATCTGCCCTCTTCGGACAAGGGGTCGGATACCTCCAAGACATTGTCCCTGGCTACAGATCATCGGGAGCTGATGAGATTCCTCGAATCTTCCAGACCCCGGGCGCTGCAAGACAGCACCTCGATCGGCTAATCGACGGGGTGTCATTCCTCTCGGCGAAGGTCAAGCCAAGCGAAATGCAGTATCCCATTCCTGAGGACTTCGTCCAGCAAAAGGAACTGCTGCAGGCCTCGCTGGCTCGTTGGTTACGCTCCTACAACGCCAGCCTTCCATTCTTGGACTCGAACCTCAACATCAAGTCAAGGCTCAGCCTCCTCCTCCTCCGCCTCTACCACACCATGACCTCCATCATGGCATCCACCTGCCTCCGCCTGACCGACGAGACCGTCTTCGACCTCCACACTCAAGACTTTGCCGACATGATCACACAAGCGGTCGAGCTCTTCCGCCAGTCGGTCGACCTCTTGGCGCCGCCAGGCAGCACACAACCTCCGAACCTGAGCTTCACCTTGGACATGGGCTACATTCCCCCGCTCTACTATGTCGGACTCAAGTGCCGCCTGCCGCGGCTCCGCCGTCAGGCCATCGACCTGCTCGAGTCAATGCCGCACAGGGAAGGGGTCTGGGATGGGGAAGTGGCGGCATACGTGGCACGGCAGGTCATAGAGATGGAAGAGGGGGAATGCTATGACGGGCATGCCGAGGTGGATCCAGCCGACGTCCCGTCGGTGCCGGGCAAGAAGAGGATTAACGATGTTAGTGTGGTGTTGCAGAATGGGGTGGGGGAGACGTCGACGCTGGTATGCGAGAGATGGACGGGAGTGGCATGGGAGTCTTGGGCGACGCGTTTTGATGTTGGGTTCTGCAAGGCTTCGTTGAGCGGTTGCTAGGGGCACGAAACCGTTCAGAGTAGAAGCAATCGGAGTTCAGGAGACGCGACATATCCATCATTCTCTCCGAACAACTATTTCCTCCTGACGATAGAGCAAGATGGCGTTGGCGGAAAGCATTCGGCCGAGACAAACCAGAGCGCTATAAGACAAGAACTATATCCCATCGCCTCTTTTTGCCTCTTTGTCATCCCAACTCCGGCAGTCGGATGTTCGAGAGGATCATACATACAGATATTCCATGAAGTAGGTGTTGTTGTTGAATATAGTTTTGCTCATGCTCGTATATGTCGTGTTCCGTGGTATCTAAGGTACTCTACTGATCTAAAATCGTGTCTCAAAAACGGGAAATCCGGCCGCACATGGCTTGTCTCCCTCGACTCCCCCACACCACCCAACTTATCAAGATGTTGCCAAAGTCATTATACACTATTGCAGATGATACACTCACAGCCAAAACAAAACACAAACAATGCTCAACCCCGGCACCCACCAAATCCCAGCCACGCCCTCTCTCACACCCACCCTCGCGCCAGCCGCTGTCGCCGGCGGCGCCACCGTGCCAGTAGCACCCACACTTCCCGATCCCACCACACTCGAAGTCACACCCGGGTCAACCGCGCTGGTAACCCCCGTCCCCGATGACGCAGCGCCCGCACTCGACCCAGCAGCCGTACCAGCAACAGCGGTACTCGTAACCGTACTCGTGGGCGTGGGCGTCTGCACCACCACAGTCTCCGTCGGCGGCGGCACCACCGTCACGACCACCACCTCACTAGTGGCAGCAGTCGACGTCGGCTCGACCAAACCCCCCGTGAGCGTGGGCACCGCATACGGCGGGTCAAACAGCCCAAACCGCCCGCACGCGTTGCACGGGTACGCCCACTGGCGCACCTGCTCGGGCGCGGCGAGCACCGGGTCGCAGCGGGAATCGACCATGGTCGCGATGGCGGTTGGGTCAGCGGTCTGGGGGCAGTCGGTGCCGAGGTCGGAGAGGGTGAGTTG
>FTEL01003388.1_pt1 | contig 11248 bp, 11 predicted proteins | sample 1658911 | NCBI WGS metagenome assembly FTEL01 (sample SAMEA3914869, study PRJEB12502) | metagenome | biome: forest; material: soil | place: USA | collected 2012-03-12 | depth 0.1 m
CCCCCCCCCCCCCCCCTCCCCGGCTCTGCGGGTCCGCTCTGCCATCGTGAGTATGTCGTTATTAGAAACAAAAGGGATCTGCAAGATAGATCATAGGACGGGATTTACGACCTGAGAGAGGAATAGCGTCGGGTAATCATCATAGCTAACTAGCCCCGGGTGGGTTCAAGGAAGCAAGCAGTCAGAGATGGGATTTCTGATAATTATTATACAATACTACCAACCAACCCACGCCTTAACGCTCCAGCCCGGACCTCCTCGCCGTTTAGGCCCTCTTCTTCTCCGCCACAATGAACGGCCGTTTGTCGTTGCTCCTGGTGCCGTGATATTCCGTAGTGATGATCTCAAAACCAGCTTCCTCGATCCGCTTTTTCAGGTCCTCCGCAGAAAACACCACCACGAACGGTGCAAAACCAACGGCCCTCAGAAGCGGTAAAACGGGGAACAATATCAGCCCCAGGCCCATATCCCAGATACAGGGTGTCTTAGAGATGAACAAGCCCCCGGGCGCCAGGAGTGAATGGACGCTGCGCAGCGTCCCGGGCAAGTCGCGAACCAAGTGGAGGTAGTTGAAAGCTAACACGGTGTTGAACCGCGCGGGCTTGGCGGCGAGCGCCTCGACTGTCGCAGCACGGAACTCGAGTCCCGGGACCGTATCGTTGTCGGTATTCTTTCCGCGGGCGATCTCGATCATCTTGGTGGAGATGTCGGTTGCTAGGTACCGTCGTACGCCGGGCGCGAGCTTGATCGCCGTGCCTCCCGTCCCGCAACCCAGCTCGAGAACATGGCTCTCTGGCTCCAACAGGTCGCGCGTCTTGTCCAGCGTGCGCTCATACCCGGTCTCGTCGGCAATCGGGGATTTGGAGTACTTGTCGGCGGTTTTGTCCCAAAAACGAGCGTCCCCGTCTGAACTCATGGTGAAGTCCTCGGTGTTGTTGCTAAAGGTGTGATCGAGATAGTAAAGGGCGTATTGCGTTGAGGAAAGAAGAGAATGAGGGGAAGACTTCCCCATCCGTCTGGGATGCGTATGTATGTAACCAAGACATGGGCTCTGGAGTATGGACAGGTGTTCCGTCCAGGCGGGCTGAACGAAAGCCACGCAATGCCAAGGCCAATCCCGCTCAAATGACCTTGCGCACCATGTTTTCACGCCTGCAACGTGAGTCACCTGTCCCCATCTCCCGCATTGCCAGTGCATGTTTCATGGTCCGAAAGGGAGCTTTGGATACTGTCGGGGGTGTGGGAAGAGACGCCTGACAAGCGATGCGAGGCGGACAGTCAACCGGGGTCACATGCACATACCTTCAACTAGGTACGAGTTTCATCAATGGAATAAGCGAGACTCTCGTTGGTGTCCGCTTCTTGCTACGAGGGCGGCAAGGCTCTCTCCTATCCTGACCAACCGTCGCTGCTGTCCTTACGCCGGTGGTTCTTCACGCCGATGCCAAGATCGAAAGGGCGGGTCGGCCGAAAAACGAAGTTGAGGACCATCTAAGCTATGGCTGCCCTGCCCGCGAGGGATACTCTTGACTCTGGGTTTGGGAAAGCGTTGGCGGGCACGTCTTTCGCGTTTCTCGGCGTTCTTGGTCCGTCAGGCAAGTACAGAGGTTGTCGAGCCCGCAGGCGACGCAGCGACGCCTAGGTACAGTGACGGAATCAGCGAGTTACATAATCAACGCTTGCGGAGAAAGAAACCCGGACAGCCTAAACCCATCACCACCAAACCATGCGCCAATCCGACCATCATTATCACCAATCTGACCACCATCACCCACCTCATGCCACCCTGACTAAGCAAGCTTCAACTGCCGAGGACAGGTAACCCTAGGATTATGGCCCCTAAGACTGCTTACTGTCCCACGAATACCCGCAGAGAAGGGAAAAGGGTGGAAGAGGAAGGAGATAATATTCCGACCCGTGCGGAGTCTGCAGCACTGCCATGGGTAAGGGGACGCGCATGTGTAACCTATATGATCAAGCTATAACTAGTAAAAATGACATCCCTATCCTGGCCGTTGTACCAAGACGTTCACGATAGGTTCCCAAAGTAGTGTTTTCCGTTCAAACGTGCTTGCAGAGAAGTGCCTGACCGCCAAACGGGACCACGACCAGCGAGCTTCATTCTCTGCGATGATGAAGGCCGAGCAAGAGGTTGATCAGGCCGGCATTCCCTCGGTCCAGGACTCGCCCGTCTCCCACGGCGGCGCGGAATCGGTAACCTCGGCCGAAACGGTGGACGAGGATCCCGCGACCCGAGCCCTCGTCCGAAGGCTTCTCTGGAAGCTGGACACTCGGTGCGTTTTCCCTGGCATACAAAAGGCATACAGATACTAACGGGGTCGAGAAATGAAAAAGAATCCTGCCAGTCTTTGTCCTCCTTGTCCTCTGCTCGTTCCTTGACCGCACCAATGTCGGCAATGCCAAGGTGTACAACATGGACAAGGAGCTCGGTCTGTCGTCTCTCCGCTACCAGCAGGGCCTGGCAGCTTTCTACCCGCTCTACATCGCTGCCGAAATTCCGAGCAACCTGGTTCTCAAGAAGGTAACAACACGGATCTGGATTGCTCTGATGGCCTTCCTCTGGGGTCTCATCTGCATGTGTCTGGGCTTCGTCCACAACTTCGATCAGTTCATCAGTCTCCGCGCCCTTCTGGGTCTGGCCGAGGGTGGGCTTTTCCCTGGAATGGTGCTTTACCTGTCCACCATCTATACCCGATCTGAGCTCGCCCTCCGAATTGGTGTCCTGTACACATCCACCTCTCTCTCCAGCGGCTTCGGCGGACTCTTGGCCCGCGCTATGGGGGCCATTGGTGACCGTGGTGGCCTCACTGCTTGGCGCTGGATCTTTGTCATAGAGGGCTTGTTTGTGCGTCCAGATGCGTACTACAAATCCGTTTTGCTCTGTTTGTTCCTAACCGATATCAGACCCTTCTGTGCGCGGTTTTCACCTACGTCACGCTGCCCAACACCATAGCTACGGCAAGGTTTCTGACGCTGGAAGAGCGCGAACTTGGTATTGCTCGGCAGGCCAGGGTCGAACACGGAACTGGAAACAGGGAGGGTCACGAGGAGTTCTCGCTGGCTGAGGTCGGCAGGGCTTTCATGTACCCATTGACGTGGCTTACAGCAGGCGCCTATTTTGGTCTTCTCTCTGCCATTTACTCCATTGGTATTTTCGCAAGTGATTTTCTTTTTCTTCTCATGAGATAGTTCCGAGACGCGAATCGCTAACAGGTGGCGCAGCTTCCGACCATCATCCTTAAGCTTGGATACACGGCCAACGACGCGCAGCTGATGACAGTGCCACCGTACGCCGTCGCGGCCTGCATGACGCTCGCCGTGGCCTTCATCTCGGACCGTCTCAAGGTCCGCGGCATCATGATGCTTTGCACCATGCCCGTTGCCATCATCGGTTATGCCGTGATCGCCAACATCGAGGGCGACCACCCCAAGGTCAAGTACGGCATGACCATCATGATGGCCACCGGAATCTACAGCAGCGTCCCGCCCGTGCTGGCTTGGCTCTCCAACAACTCGGCCGGCCACTATAAGCGGGCGACGGCCGCGGCGCTCCAACTGGCCATCGCGAACTGCGGAGGAATCCTCTCCGTCTTCCTCTACCCCGATACCGACGGTCCCAAATTCCACCGCGGCCATACCATCATCCTGGGTCTCTTGGTTGCCGGATGGTTCTTGTACGTCTCTACCTTCCTCCTATGTGATAAAGCTACACTGCTGACTCGAAAGAAGGATCTTGGCCAACGTTTTCGTCTGCATCAAGATCAACAGGGACAAGGAGCAGGGGAAATACGACAAGTACATTGGCTGTGGAGACGATAGAGCACCCAACTTCAAGTTGGTACTCTAACCCTCTTTGACACGCATCATATCTACTACTACAAGGCAGTGGCCCAGTCAGGAAACACCTCGTCCCTGATCGGAACGGACGCCTCGTCGCGGTCGCGAATATACTCTTGCAGCGGCAACCGCTGGTGCTGGCTGCGCTCACCCATCTCGACGCCCCTCTTCTGTATGAACCGCGCATACCCCATCGTCTGCCGCTTCCACTCCTCCCTGCCGACCGTCCCCGCAATGTAGTCCGCATAGCTCATGGCGTCGAACGCCGCCTGCGACGTGGATGCCACCGTGTGCGGCCGAAACCCCGCCAGGGCATCCCCGATCAGCACCACCTTGCCATCGAGAAACTCATTCATGGGGCTGACGACGTCCGTGACCGCCTGCACGAATGGTTTCTCGGCCTTGCACACGATCTCGGCGAACTGCGGCGGCAGTCGCGCACGCGCGATGTCCTGCTGGCGTTTCCATGCCTTGGGATCCATCAGACCCGGCGGCATGGTGATGCGGTGTCGCCGGCCGTGGCAGTCGGTCAGGATCTCGTCCAGTTCGGGCGAGCCGTCGGGGAAGTTGGTGTAGTAGACAAAGTTGATGAGCCGCCCGCCCGGCTCCACGGCCCCGTGCAGCCCCGGGATTAGGTACGCGAGGATCTGGATGCCGGGGCCGTGGTAGAATGTGAAGCGGTTCCCAAACGTCTCGCGCGCCGCCGGGCTGGCGTCGTGCTCGGCCACGGTGCCTCGCAGGGCGCAGTAGCCGGCGTACGTCCGCTCGAGCCCCGGGGAAAAGTGGGAGCGGATGAACGAGCTGGGGCCATCCGCGCCGACGAGGCGATCGGCGGTCAGGGTACCGGTGCGGGACGGGTCGCTCGTGGATCTCCAAGACACGCAGACGCCGTCGCCGTCTTCCTGGACCCCGGTGACAGTGCGGTCATGGAGATGGACGGCAGTGCCATGGCTCGGGTCTGGGAGCGGCACGTCGCAGTAGGAACTGGCGATGCCGTCATAGTTGGCGCGCATCAGGTGGTATGTCAAGTCCCACGAGCTCATGTTCTGCTCCGCGTCCACGTTGTGCACCACGTTGCCCTCCCTGTCAAGATATTGCCGCCTTTCCGAGGGGACGGCCACCGCCTGTCGCTGGCAGCGGTTGTACCTCTCCAGGAACTCGAGAGCGTGGCCGCCGGCAACAATTCCGGCGCCTTGGTCGTGGAGCAGCAGCGCCGGGTTGCGTTCCAAGATTGTCGTGTCGTGGCCCAGCGCCTTTAGGGAAATACCAGCAGCCAGGCCCCCTAGAGAACCGCCCACCTGTGCGTTGATGCTCACATGTCAGTATGCGTACTACGGCATGGGATCACGGTCTTCTCGAGTCTTGGGCTTTTAAGCGTACAATTACGAAATGCATCTTCCTGGGCGGCCGCCCTCCGTTCGTTGTCTCGCCAATAGAGCTAGCCATTGTTCTGTATAGAGGGAGGGAGGTCGAGACGGGGAAGATTGGCTGGTGGCGTTGTCGGCCTGTGTGGCTACTACGTACCCCGGGCGAGTTGACGTACAAGACACAATGGGAAGAAATCACTAACTAAATAATTACCCATCTATTATTTTTACCACCGCTATGCCCCAAGGTGTGCCAGACCTTCAGCCTGATTGCCGTACAGGAAAACCGTATCCTCGCGAGCTGGAGGGAAGGAATATTACCCGGACGGTAGCTACGTTTGTACTGGCCAGAGCCTGGGAACGAAGTACCTGTTGGAACCCACGGGCCGAATAGGTCCCTGCCCTGCAGTCAGCAAGCTGACCAAGACTGCCGTCAGCCAACCTTAATGCTGAGATTATGGTGCAGTCCTACGAGGTAGTTGCGGGCTGAGCCATGTGATATTGTCGCGGGTAGCAGGCGAACAGGGGCAGAACACAGGGGTAGAGGCGAGCCAACCGCAGCGTCCCTGATCAAAGGAGCATCCAAGCATCCAACAACAGTATCGGCAGGGGATCCGTGGGAAATCGATGACGATGCCAGTAGTGGTAGCCAGGATTCCATGAACGTTCAGGTTCGAGCGACAGCAGCTCGGACGATGATGGGGAGAGCATCTCGGACGACGAGAGCACATTTGACAATGATGACGCGGATGAGCGCCCCTCGGGCAATCACCAGATTCGCAGACGTCTCCGACCACATCGGACGGCAACCGCAATCCCCAGTTCTACCGCCACCGGAAGCATCCCCACTATCGCCTCAACCGCAACTGACAATTGACATCCGCGGGCTGCAGGAGATGGTTGGAAGGTTGAAAGCAGAGAATGACGAGGAACGAAGGAAGAGAGCAGCTCGGCGAATGAGAATCAAAGATCTAGAGGCGAACAAGAGGAAGCAGGAGATCGAACTAGCAAGCTGCCAGCAGCCCAGGGAGGAACAGGAGTCACAGAACAAGGAACAAGGAGCAAGAGGCTGGACTGGCGGGTTTGGTGCGAGAAATCGATGAGGACGAGGCAAGGAAAAAGAAGCAGGAGGCGAAGAAGAAAAGAAGGAGGTAAATATTCAGAGTCAACAGGCCGAGCTGGCGAGCCTCTTCAGGAAAAATGAAGAGCAGGAGGCCGAGATGATGAACCTGTGGCAGCCACACGACGAGTTAAAGATCCCATTTGAAGGAAACAAAGCAAGCGCAAGCGACACAGGCATTTGAATGCCATGTGGACTTAGGCGACCAAGCCACCGCGCAAGACACATCTCCTCACCGCTAAGGACAGCCTTTGCCACCGATGGTCGTCCTGCTCGTCGGGATGCTGAGCAGCGATGGGGGAGTGGGTTGTAAAACCACGACATCGGTGGGCGGAGGCACGTGCGGGAGAGGAAATACGAACACTGTGTTGTCACATCCGGAAACCGTCCGATGCCATGGCCAGTCATAACCCGCAAACAGCCATCTGATGCTCGACATATTACATCACACCAATTCCAATTCTCGCCAATGCCGCGTCGTGTACCAGCCCAAATCCTTTGTGCGCGGTGGGTGGGGGGACTATCCTCGTGGACAATTCAAGGGTCCATGGTGCCCCTGGATATCTGTCTTTTGCTCGGTCACTGTGCAATCCAAATTGAACTTTTTCCCGTCGAGGAAACGGATCTTCGCAACAGAGTGACTTTGTTGATACCATCCACGCAGTCCACTGGCCGGCCAACCCAGGTTTTCACAATGATCTGGATTCGCGAGTTGGCGCTCGCTGCTCTGGCTGGTGAGTCCCTCTCATTCCTCGATCTCCAACACAATTACAGGACACTCGCGTGCTCAGCGAGCCAGTTGCTGACCCCCGAGAGCAGGTTGCGCCAAGTCCATGTCCATGGAACCCGCCCTACTAAACTCCCGCGCAACGGCCGATGCCCCTACCAAGTACGCCCCGGCAAATGTCAGCTGCCCTTCTCCACTCCCAGCTATTCGACCAGCGGATGGCCTGTCATCCCAGGAGACGTCATGGCTGAACCGACGCACGAATGCCACAACCGAAGCGCTGATTTCCGTGCTTGAGAGAGCCAATATTGAGGGGATCGATGTACGAGCTTACTTGACGGGCCTGGTAGGCAGCGGCGGCGTGGTGCCGAGGATGGGAATCGCGGTGTCCGGGGGAGGATACCGGGCCCTGATGAACGGTGCCGGAGCTCTCGCTGCCTTCGACAACCGCACAACAGGCGCCGTCGGACCTGGCCAGCTCGGAGGCATACTCCAAGCGAGTACTTACCTCAGTGGGCTCTCCGGAGGGAGCTGGTTGGTTGGGAGCCTGTACACGCTGAATTTCACCACGGTGGAATCGATAGTTGACGCTGCCACGGGGCTCCTGAGCGAACTCTGGCAGTTCAACGAGACGATTATCGAAGGTCGGTCACCTATTGATAATATTCGGCTATAATCAAGCACCAACAGGCGTGGTGTTGGCTAACGTCACAAACACAGGCCCCGCTACGCTGTCCATTCGCGAGTACTACCAACAACTCACAGACGCCGTCGATGCAAAGGTCAAGGCCGGATTCAACACAAGCATCACTGACTACTGGGGAAGGGCATTGTCATACCAGCTTTTCAATGCCACGGACGGGGCTCCAGGCACGTGCTATTAACCAGCCCACCGAGTTCTCATCTTCCCGCCACTGACCAAGCAAAATCCATGCGCAGCTTTCACCTTCTCATCCATCGCCGGCGCCACCAGTTTCACGGAGGCCACAATTCCCATGCCCATCATTGTGGCCGTCGAAAGACCCGCAGGCCAGATCCAAATCTTGGAAAACTCGACAGTGTTGGAGTTCAACCCATGGGAAATGGGATCTTACGACCCGGGGAATCCCGCCTTTGCACCCCTCCATTTCATCGGATCCGACTTCACCAACGGCACCGTCGCGGCTGGGGGCCAATGCGTCGCCGGCGTTGACAATGTCGGCTTCGTCGTCGGCACCTCCTCCTCGCTGTTCAACCAAGCGTTCCTCCAACTCGGGCGAACCTCGCCCGACGTGCCCGACTTCTTCATCCGCGCCCTCAACAGGACGCTCGCCGGCTTCAGCGACCAAAGCTCCGACATTGCCCGCTGGCCCAACCCCTTTTTCAACTACCAGCCCGCAACAAACCAAAACGCCAACTCCCCAAGCCTCGACCTCGTCGACGGCGGCGAAGACCTCCAAAACATCCCCTTTCACCCGCTCCTCTGGGCCGCCCGCGCCGTCGACGTCATCCTCGCCATCGACGGCTCCGCCGACACCACCACGCACTGGCCCAACGGCACCGCCCTGGTAGCAACCTCCCAGCGCGCCACCCCCCCGGCCGCAAACCCGTTCCCCCAGGTCCCTGACATCAACACGATGATCAACCTCGGCCTGAACAAGCGCCCAACCTTCTTCGGCTGCAACCCCTCCAACGCCACCAACCCGGGCCCGCTGGTCGTCTACATCCCCAACGCGCCGTACACCAACCTCTCCAACGTCACGACCTTCCAGCTGGAATACCCCACCGACCAGCGCCAGGCCATCATCCTCAACGGCTACAACGTCGCGACCATGGCCAACGCTACCGTCGACGCGCAGTGGCCGACGTGTTTGGGGTGCGCAATACTGGACCGCAGCTTGCGGCGGACGGGCACGTCGGTGCCTGCCGTGTGCAGGGACTGCTTTGCGAGGTTTTGCTGGAACGGGACCGTCAATGATACGGCGCCGGGGGTGTATGAGCCGACACTGATTGTGACGGGCGGGGGGGAGACTGCTTCATGGGGGGAGAGGGCGAGGGGGGTTCCGGGACAGGCTGGCTTGGTGGTGGGCGTTTTGTATTTGGGGTTGTGGGCGATGGGATGTGTTTAGGCGTTGTGTACGTTGACTTGTGAGCCAGATCACACGAAGGACAGAACGCATGCTTGTGGTGAAGATGGCCGAGTTATATGCGGGTGATTGTGTCCGTGTCAGAGTCTGGTCGAGCCTCTCGGTCTAAGTGTCATGCTGCGTAGTGGTCCTCCCGGAGCCGACGCGACGGCTTTGCGGGCTCGCCATCGTGTTTTGGTCCCGGCGGGTGGCGGGGGCGCCTCTGCTTCGATGCTTCCCAGGGGCCCAAGCCACCAGTTGCTAGGCCCGAGCGAGATGCCCGGCCTGGTAGCGAGCGGGGGGCCGTAGATTATGCAAAGGGAGCTGCCAACGGAGTGTGAAAGAAATCCGCCACCTGTAGCAGCTGCTGCATGCAGGCGGTCCATGCTTTTGTTGGTGTACCACGTGGTGTTTATCATGGGGCTCCCGGTGCCCTGATCCCCCTTATTGTTTGTTTACAATGACGAATGAAACATTCCATCATCGCGGTGCCTTGCTCCCTCCACCGTTCGGTGGTCATGTCTCACGTGGAAGGTCTGCTCTCATTCGTGTTCTGGTATATATTCAACCAACCCCTAGCCCAATCCCTCAGCCATGCTTCATCAGAATCGAGCCAGCATATGGCAGACAGCGGACCAGCACATCCCCTGACATCCTTCCGCCTCTTTCTCCGTTAATCTCTCCAACACCACCAAAATGCCGGCTTCTCATTCCCATTCCCGTCATCTGGCTACGGTCTCCAGTCACATCCTCGACCTGGAGCACGCTGGCACATTCAAGCTGGCGCTCAATCAGTTGCTCATGGCTCCCATTGCCGAGGAAACGTTCACTGAGATCTGCGACGGACTCCCCACTATCGCGTCGTTCGCCGCCTTCCACGGGCACAAGGACGAACACAAGTACGGACACCTCGTCTTTGAGCTCGATCACGAGAAGGTCTGCCCTGGCGCCTACCTCAAAATGCACGCCTTTCGCCTTACTGTAGCGCCCCTCGAGATCGACATCCCTCACTGGGTAGGTTCTTCCCTGGTAGCTGTCCAAGTTGACATCTCGCTAACCACAACCCCCTCTGGGGTCCTAGATGCTCTTGAGATTCCAGCGTGCTCCTCCGGGCACGCGGACATTTGAGCTGCGGCTCATTGAGCTTTTGGCTGTGGCTTGCCACCGCCTTGCCGCCGACCTCTATGAGCAGGACGATGGCATCCACAAGCAGCACGAGTTCCGCCAGTGGAGAGACGGGCTTGGACGATGGAGTACTGAATGGTGTGAGGCTCAACCAACGCCATTTTATCACGGCAGATATGTCGCCCACTCGCTGTACACGCAAGGGGCTGCGGACATGGTGGGGTACTGGGCTGAGCCCATGATCTTTGGCGGTGTGGTGTTGTTCGATCGCGGAGAGTATGGGGACGAGGTGAGCGTCACTGCCACTTACTCATGACAGCTTGTTTAACCTTTGCCGCTTCTGGTTGTAGTGCCGGGACCTCTTCCTGCACCCAGGGCTCCACGAGGGGCCCACGACAATCTTTCAACCCACCGTGAGGCAGTACGACAACCTCGTGTCCTTTCTCATGGACGACCCTCCAGGCGTGTGCCCGCTGCCTATCCGGCCCACGCTGTCAAACCGCGGGCGGTTTAGCCCAGCGGACTGCATGGGACGCTTCAGCATCTTTCGCGAACATGGCGAGCGTATACTGATGGCGAAGCTCCCACCGCACCCACTCGACTGGCCGGAACTGATCGACGAGTATACGCTCGCGCGCCTCCAGGTCGAGCTTGGAGAGGGCATCGAGATCGATCGCGCGATCGTGGAGCAGGCGATCGACGGGCTGAAACGCATCACGCCGTCGTCACCAAGCTGGGGGTACTGGGGTTGGCTCGCCGACCCCGAGGTCGAAGCCCGTTTACTGGCGAAGTTCGGCTTTTCTTAAACCCGTCTCGTCCATTGCCCCATGGGCAAAACTTTAGAAAATGGCATCGGCTTTGCCCAAGTTGTCTTAGGGGCTCACGAATAACACTCAACCACGTCCGAAAACATCCCTGTGTCCATCCCACCCCCACCCCCTGACAC
>FTEL01003099.1_pt1 | contig 11224 bp, 12 predicted proteins | sample 1658911 | NCBI WGS metagenome assembly FTEL01 (sample SAMEA3914869, study PRJEB12502) | metagenome | biome: forest; material: soil | place: USA | collected 2012-03-12 | depth 0.1 m
GAAAAGGGGGCCAGGTTCAGGGGGAAGTACCAGCTCGCCCTCGTAATCAGCCTGGTCGTTCTGGGCGATGACCGGGATCACGACGTCGGCGCCGTGGTCGTGGACTGTGGTGTTGGGCTTGAAGAAGATGGAGGGGTAGGGAGGCGGGGTGCGGCCGGCCTCGCGGACTGGTTGGGTGTTAGAAACCCCTGAATTGTCAAATAGGGGGTTGATGTGAGGGACTTACTGTGCTTGGCGTAGTTGAGGCCGACGCAGCGCAGGATGGGGACATCTGAGGGAGCCAGGGGGCCGAGCAGCTTCTTGACGGTCACAACCTCATCGGTGACCTTGGTGGCGCCCGTGGTGTCGTAGATCTCTCCTTGAATGACATTGGCCTTCAGCTGGGTCTCCTCGGTGGTCTCGCCGAGATCGAAGTCAGGGGTGGGCAGGATGGGCTGCCCGAAGAGGGTCCGCCCGTCGGTGGCGACGAAGCGGATGAGACGTTCCCAGGCGACCTTCATGGTGGTGTTGTGTGTGTGTGTTTGTGAGGGGATATCGAGATTTCGTGGAAGTTGAGATTCTCAATAGTCGGTAGAAGCGCTTTCGTGGTGTTTGGTAATGCCCTCATAACTCACGCTCCGCGAAGGGGGGGTTCTCTGCGCATTACATAGGGGCCCGGGAGTGGTCCCGACGGTTCCCCGGATCCTCATCTTCCCCACTTCGGCTGTACCAAGCCGACCAGTCACCCTCGACCCCGTGATGGCGAGGGAGGGTGGGGTTCCCCCCTCGTCATCGGCTATGATCCTGTCTTTCCCCGCCAGTCGACGCATTCTCCCATTGACACACGGGGAAAGCAACACCAGCCCGGTAACCGCGTGTGATACGATGGCCAACGACGACGACGACAGCTTGACGGCGGGCACGACAGCTCTGAACTCCAGCTTCCCGGATGGCTCCGAAGCGACAGCGGGACGCGCCAGCAAGCGTCGCCGCATTGGCCTGGCATGCTCGGCTTGCCGGATCCGAAAATCGCGGGTGAGATCCCGGCCCCGGCAGTCCCTTTCGGCAGCTTGGCTCGGTATCGGGTCCACTGCTCCGCTCCGGGTTATAGACTGACGCGCGGCTGTGTACCAGTGCAACGGGGCGAGGCCACGGTGTGAGCCTTGCGAACGATTGAACTTTGAATGCATCTATGAGTTGCCCGACTCGTCGGCAAATCTCCTGGTTCCCAAAGAGTAGGCGGGCCCCTTGCGTGAAAAGGGGGAACGGTTCGCTGACCTCTCCAATTACAGCCAATTTACCTCCTTAGAGGACAGAGTTAGACTCCTCGAAGCACTCGTAAGGCAACAGGAAGGCCGGTTGAGCGCCGTGGAAAATGGCCAGCCAAGAGACAGCCGCAGCCCAGCGCCAGCACAGGCCCGCCCAGGGGAGGCCGCTGGTGGCGGAGTCGTTGTCAACATTGAAACCTGCGTCCCGGATCCTCTGGCAGATAGCAGTGCGACCGATGGCATGGCGACGGTGACATCACTGGTTGACGAACAAGACTGCGGTTTCTTCGGTAAGCAAACAAACATGATTCAATGGCAGGGAACAGAACTCACCAAACCACCCAGGCCCTTCATCCAACATCGCCTTCATGCGGCACATCTTCCGGGCCATGAGCATGCGAAGTCATCACCCACACGATGGGCTATCGCCGTTGTCCAACCCAAATGTCGGCATCTACGGTGCCGGCACCGTGAGGATCCCCCAACCGCTCTCTCCCGCTGCGGTATCCCTTCGCACCCGAGATCGCGCTGAAGCCGTAGGAGCCAACCTCTTACCACCGCATGCGGAGACGGTGGAGTTAATACGGGCGTACTTCTCAAACACCGGCCTTCTGTTCCCCTTCATCCACGAGGAGACCTTCCTCGCAACGTACGAGGAGATGAGGCTACAGAACTTCCGGGCAAAGTTGCCAAGAACGTGGCTTGGGCTGCTGAATATGATCCTCGCCATGGCGGTGTGCACATCTGGCTGGGCCGATGATGCGCCAAAGTACCGAGCCGAGGAGTCGGATGTGTACTATCGGCGAGCGAGGGAACTGTGCAAGACGCAGATGCTCAGAGGCACGACCCTAGAGACTGGTAAGCGAACTCTTGATGCATTGAGCTGCCGATAGTAGTCGCTAACCGATTCCGAGTCCAATATCTCTTGCTCACCAGCCAGTATCTGCAAGGTACCCACAAGTCAGTCCAAACTTGGACCATGCATGGACTTGCGGTCAAAGCTGCCTTCTCCATCGGGTTGCACTCGACAGAAGCAACAGCCAAGTTCTCCCCTCTAGAACAGGAGATGCGCAAGAGGACCTGGTTCGGTTGCGTCTTGCTAGACAGGTTTGTCTCTTTTACCTGATTCATGATGTCTCCAGAGTATGTTCTGACAGTTTTACCTGCCCAGGAGCCTGAGCATGACGTTTGGCCGTCCCAGCGCGATACCCGAAGACTACATCAAGATCGATCTGCCTCTACCCCTCCCCGCGGCCGACGGGGAGCTGAACGCCACAGGCGATGCTAGCATTGGTTTCTTCAACGCAACAATGTAAGCTCATTTCCTTTTTGCCCATGCGCCTTTTTGGTGGAGAAAAGGTGACTCGCTCTAACTTACCCGGACCAGACTGCTCTACCGGATCCTGTGGAAAATCATGGCCACGCTCTACGGCCACAACCTCGGCTGCGGCGGCCCGCCGTCCGAAATCGTGATGATGACTCAAATCGTCGAGCTCGAGCAGGAACTCAGCGACTGGCAGCAATCCCTGCTCTACCCCCTGTTCCTGAGGAATTCATCCAACATGCCGGGCGAGGATCACGCCGACGACCATATCATGGAACGATTCAGGCTGGTACTGACACTACGCTATCTCAACGTACAACTCCTTCTCCACAGACCAAGTCTAGCGGCGTGCTTGGGGAAGAGGCCGACTGAGACGGGACCCTCGGGGCGATCACAGCGGTCGGTGAATCAGATGCAGGTGACTTTTAACAGGACATGCGTGGGCGTGGCGGAGGAGATTATCGAGATTATTCATGGGATTTTGACGAGGCCGGCGATGGGACGGCGGTTAATTGGGGCGTGGTGGTTTACCATGTATTACAGTTGGTGCCCCTTTTCGTTACCCCTTTGTTACCCCTTTTCTGCCCCCAGCGCCCAAATCTCTCACTAACCCTGCCACCCCAGCCTTCAACGCTGCCCTCACCATCTTTGGCAGCTTCCTACTCCCCGCCGAAGACTCCCCCACCGGCGCCGACTCTGACCGCGCGAGCCGCGCAACACACTTCCTGGACAAGGCGATCGAGGCGCTGGTGAACCTCGACAAGGACAACCGCGTCATCGACCGTTGCGTCGACTATCTCAAGCAGCTCTCGCGGCTGGCCAGTGGATGGGGTGAGTATACTTTCAACATCATCTCCGCATCGGGCTGAATCAGGGACTAACCTTCCTCTAGCCGTGTCAACCCCCCAAATACACCTCGCCTCCCCCATCCTTTCGCGCCAGCATCCTGCCCTCTCTATGCCAACCGCGGCCGAGGTGGGTGAGGGCGAAGTGCCGGATCTGTTTGGGCGCCATCAACCCATGCTGGGGTTTGAGGACGAGCTTGAGCTGGGACACTACTTCGCGACCGAGTTTCAACGGTGGTTTGAGCAGTTCCCGGCGGTGGGGGCACAGCAGCACGGGGAACAGCAGGGTAATTCTGGATCGGGGTAGGGGGTTTCAAGCTCTTTGGTACATATCTAGGTATACAGAATATGTTGGAACGAAGAAAGAAGTCACAACCACAGCAGTCGAAGCACATCCTTAAGGCCTTTGCTCCAGCAGCCGATCCAACCGCATCATAATCTCCTCCACCTCCCCGTCCACAAGCCGGCTGGCCCAACCCCCCCCGCGGCCCCAACCCCTCCCGCGGCCTCTCTCCCTCCCAAGCACCCCATTCCTGTGCTCACGAAGATAGCAACCAACGATCGTCAGCAAGTCGGGAACGGGGTCAAAGACCTTCTCCCAGCCGCGTCCCACGCGGTACCACGCTGACCCGCGCCTCGCCTCGGGCTGCACCTCCACCGGAAGCTGCGCGATGCGCGCCAGCTCCCGCTGCGCCCCTGCCCGCAGCACCTCCGCTTTCACAAACCACTCGCGCCGCCGCCGCAAATTCGCCCTCTCGCTCGCCAGGATCGTCCGCACCGTCCCTCGCGCCACGACGTTGTCCAGGTTAGCGTCGTCGTTGACCTGGGCCGTGGTTAAAACCCGCAGAATTCGTTCCTGCTTGGCCAGGGCGGCGGTCGGGTCCTGTCGCTCTGGGACGCGGGAGAGCTCCGCGGCAAGGTGGGCGGGCGACCGGCCGACGGAGTCGCGTGCGTTCGGGTTGGCCCCGAGACGGAGGATGATGCTGATTGTGCGCTCGAGCCAGGTCAGCGCGGCGAGGTGCAGCGGGGTCTCGCCCCAGTTGGATTCGTTGACCAGGTCCAGGGTGTCGCTGTTGGTCGTTTGGACGGGGTTGGCGTCGTGGGAGGCAGCGGGGTTGACCAGCCGGCGGATGAGGGCTTCGTCTATGCCGTCTTCGTACTCGTCCGGGCGGAACGGGGTGCGGGATCTGTCGATCGTTGAGGTGCGGAGGAGGACATGCAGCAGGCTGAGGGTGCCGGGGCTGCGGATTGACGGGTCGGCTCCGCGGTCGAGGAGGTGGCGGAGAATTGGGAGCGCCTCAAAGTCAGCGGCAAGTCGAACCGGCGTTTCACCCCATTTGTCTTGCGCGTTGATGGTGGCGCGGCGGACCTCGTCATCAGACAGGAGGACGTTGAGGGTCTCGCGGATGGAGTCCACGGCAGAACGTAGGTCAGGAGCGCGAGCCTGGCGGATTAAAGAAATCGTGGCCCGGAACGGGTTCCAGTTTGCTGCCAGATGAATTGGCAGGCGACCGTCCCTGTCTGGAGCGATAAGATGGGCATTACCCCCGAGCTGTAGCAGGGTCTCAACGGCCAAGGCGTTATGGTGCTCACAACCGAGGCGTAACAGGGTGCCAATCTCGTCAAAATCCAGTTGAGCATCGTCTTCGACGAGCCACTTGATCACATGGGGGCCAGCAGAGCACATAGCCAGTTTCAAGGGAGTCCAGCTGATCCAAGTTTCGGGGTCCGTCGCAACGGCTGCCGTGTCAGCCCCAGCGGTTAGCAGCCAACGGATGATCTCGGCGCTCTGTTCGGCCTGGTTGGAGTCAGCCTGTAGAGCCGACAAAAGCGGTGTTTTCGTAGTCGTCCTTCTCCTCGATGTCCCACGGCGGGTTGAGATTGAGAAGGTAGCGCACCGTGCCAGTCTGTGCCGCCTGGCAGGCTGCGTTCAAGGGCGTTAAGAAAGGCCTAGACCCGTCTCCCTCGTGGACCGGGAACGGGTCACGGCTGCCGGCATGCTCGAGTACGGCCTCCAGCGCTCTCACGGCCCCGTGCTTTGCGGCCAGAGTCACTAGCGGAGGCATTCTCATGGTCCGATCCTGCCATCGCAGCAGGTGGGGGAAGATGGCGACAAACTGCCCCAAGAGCTGCCGAAATTTGGCCCCATCATCGTGCTCGATGGCCTGTCGGAGCTGGTCGTAAACTTGGCGAATGCTGGGCTACGCGTTGTCGGTGCCGACGGGCGAGGGGGCCGATTCGTCCATGGCAGCCGTCCAAGTATCGTGACCGCTGGGTATCAACAAGACAGCAATTTTGCCAGGACTTGAGGACGGATACGCTGAAATGAGTTTGTGAATCGCTTGCCTTCCTCTGCTTGTCTTGGGACACACTATCCCGAAACAGGGAGCCCATGGACTAACTCGCCAAGCCCGGTAGCCCCTTTGGATGGCGTGGATGAGCATGAACCGCAAGGCGCCTTAATCCGGAGGCACTTACATCGTATACGGTTACGGTAATTTAGCTGCCTGTCTGCCTACCCGTAGTAAACCTGTATACGCGCTACCTGAAGCCAACGGGCGTGACAGGTCTTCCACAATGTCAAGGACTATGGCGCGGTTGCTGACGGCATCCACGATGATACAGTAGCCATCAACAACGCCGTCACGGATGGCGGTCGGTGTGAGGGTTCAAGTACCGCCAAGCAGGCCGTCATCTACTTCCTCAGCGGAACGTACTTCGTCAGCTCCTCCATCATCCAGTACTACAACACGCAGTACCACGTTGGGTATTTGGGTTGCCGTTATGTAGTGAAAGTACGGGGTATGTCAACGATGATGATGCCTGGAAAGGGTGGCTAAAACTCGGCCCGTCTCCAAGCCGCCCACACCAGTCAGTTCTCCCCCCACCTTGCCGATTCACCGCATTTCCTCTTTGATCTGTCTTCGCCGATGGGTCGCAGGGAGCCCAGCCCAGCCTCGCCAGTCCCATGGATTCAGATGCCGCCCAGATCTGCAGCCAAGCCACAATCCGGGCCAACCACACCCAGGGACAGAGGATCGTGTGTTGCCTCACCAGGACGCCTCGCAGCGGGCATAGCAATCCATTTAGGGAATAGGCGCGGGGGGGCTGCACGAGCGGTTGAGCGCGGCCCAATGTGCCTAAGCACAGCCTCTGTCAGTTGGGGCTGTCAGGTTTATCCTCTCTTTCTCTTCTTCACTTAAACGTGTACCTAAGTATCTCTTCGTCGGCGACGGAACTACGCTAAAGCACGTGAATATGTCCCACCGATATTCGTCTCTGGACGTTGGGGGCGTGTCTGGGATCGGAAAGCCCTCCCAACCTCAGCCGCAGACGAGCCCCGAAGCATTTCGAGCGGGCCGCGCTGCTCGGTAAGTCCCGCCCCGTAGGGAGACCGGAGCCTGGTCGAAACAATGACTGCAGCTAACACGAGACGGGAAAAGCCCCAACGATATCTTCATTGCTGTTCTCGGCATCACTGGCTCGGGAAAGAGCTCCTTCATCTGGCAATGCACCGGCGGCCAGTCTACCGACATTGGCCACCCGCTTGAAGCCCGTCAGTGAGACACACCATCGTGAAGAGGCGGAATGGCACGGAGCTACGACCAAAAAATGCTGACGAGGACAAGGCACAACTGCCATCAGGGCCTACCCCTACAACATCTCGGGCGACCGGACGGTCTACCTCATCGACACGCCCGGCTTCGACAGTACCAACAGGAGCGACACGGAAGTGCTGTCAGAAATCGCGACTTGGCTTGCTGACTCGTACCAGAGCGGGATCCGGCTCCATGGCATCATCTTCCTCCACCGCATCACCGACAACCGCCTCCAAGGCTCGGCAAAGCGAATCATGATGATGTGTAGGGAGCTTTGCGGCACCGATGCGGTCAAGAGGGTGTATTTCGTTACCACCATGTGGGATAAAGTGTTGCCCGGGGACACCGCAGCGGCCACCGCCCGCGAGGATTCGCTCCTCGGCATGCACGACGTCTGGCGCCGGATAGTGCCGCAGAGTAGTTTACGCTTTCAGCCCCACAGCACGGCGTCTCCCGCCAGGGACATTGTCAACGCGTTGGCCAGCTACCAGGAGCCCGTGGTCATGGAACTGCAGAGGCAGCTGGTGGACGAACACAGGCCGCTGGGCGAGACGGGCGCTGGCCGCGTGCTCGATGCCGACATGCAGAGGGAGAAGGACACGTGGACCCAGCAACGCCTCCAAATGGAGCGGGATATCGAGAACGCCACCGCAGAGCGCGAGCTTCTTGTTGAGCTGGGGAGACGGGAGGAGCGCGACAAGTACATGGCCAAGATCGAAATGATGGTAGAGAACACCAGCAGGTCTCAGGAGGCAATGGGGAGGCTCCTCGCCGACGCCGACCAGCGCGTGGCTCGCTTGGAAACCAAGCTGCGGGAACAGCAGGCAGCGCATCTCGAGGAAGTTCGGCAGCTCAACAGCAACACGCAGCAACGCAGGGAGGAACAAGACAGGCTTCTGGCCACGAAGGAGAGCGAGGCTCAGAGACAGAAGCAGGAAATGGATGAGCTGAAGGGACGGCTGGAACGGCTCAGCACAGCGGGGAAACTGTCCGGGGGTGCCGAGGAGTCCATGGCCATGGATGGAGAAGTGGTGGACAGCCCATCGTCCTTCAGTGTCGCACTGCACGGGACTTTGGCCGCCTGTCTAAATCCGGGCGGTGTTCAGGGAATATGGATGAGCGAGCCAGTGGGGGTAAAACGGACTCGCGGGCGTGCGTTGCTGAAGGCTGTGTCATTTGCGCGCACGGCAGATCGTCTGAGAACCACATGGATTGCGGAATACTGCGATGGGACTTGGGGTGAGTACTACCCAGTTCTCTATCATTTCCGTCGTTGTCCGTCGAGCCTCGGGGCAAAATCTGACAGACCACTTCTCAGAAATGAGCTCGGGACTCGACGCATCCCACCCGCACTTGAACTCCAAGATCCAAGCTCACGGGCTCAACAACCTGGAATATTGCTCAATAGGCCCCGACTCTTGTTACTACGCACGCTGGAAAAACGGCCGGGCCTGCTGGGAGGTCCCGTCCGACCTCAACAAGTGGCTGCATGAGCGGGCTGCGGAACCCGATTCCGTCGCGATACGGGCAGTTTCATTTGGCCGTGATGATGCCTGGATCGTCAAGTTCACAAGAGCCAGCACGCCACTTATCTGCTCCCGCCGGGTTCTGCGCGGTCACTACAAGGGTCTGGATCAGTTCATCAACAACCCAAACCGTCCCTCTAACCTGTCGGTTGATGTAAGTCAATTTTGTTGAACCCTGCAGACTTCTGTGACCCTGACTTACATCGCGACAGGCTATTGCTCTAGACCCATGGAGCACCCGCGATTTCATTCTGGGCTACCACTTTTCCGACGATCCAGAGATAAAGTTCCATTGGGTGTGCTCAAACCAAGTCATCGACAGCGGTATAAACAACTGGGCTGCAGCTTCCAAGAGAGCGAGAGGTGGTTCTACTGGCCCTCTTCGCCGTTAAAAAAACCGAAATACCCAGTGGCGCATGAGGGCTTGATTTCCGAGGACGAAGCCATCATAATATACCACCCTCGCAAGTGGTATCATCAACCCGGGGCGAGTGCGGGAGGGAGGACGGAGAGGGAGGCATCCGTCAGGAGTTACGGACTGCCCTCACAAATAAGTTTCAGACAATTGCAAATATTAACGGCAGAGGTTTGCTGTGTAACACCATGGTGGCATGCCGCTGTTACTCACACGTTATCCACCTGACTTCCTCGCTCACTTGATATAAGCTTTTACTGTATCTAGGTAACACGTCGCCCGATGTTCCCCAATGCTCAGGGAAGCCGAAATGTCGAGGTAAGCACCGCTACGGTGCGACAATTGCCCATCTTGCTTCCTCCGCGACGGAGTTCCCCAAAGGAGATGCTCGGGGGCTTGGCCGCAGGTCCCATTCCTCACTCGCTGCTTCGGTACCTGGTTACCGTCCCTGCGTCCCGGAAAGAGAGTAAGCAGAGTGCCTGGATCGGGAATCATTAGGCGCAGATCAACGTGCGTCAGTATTGATTGGAGGTTGGGGTAGGAAACGACGTTAGTCGGCTAAATCCTTCTGCTTGGCTCTATGATCCTTCAGCTCTTCTCTTCTCGCGCTCAAACACCCCGTCCATGTCGCCGTGAGGTGTTGTTTCTCTGTAGGCCACAAAGCAGACGTTCAGTCCATCATGAGATTCATACTCCCACAGCTCGCGCTCGCCGTTGCGTCATGCTACGCACAAAACTGCCCTCTGCTTGGGCCGGCGTACCCAGCAGCTACCGATCTTGCCTCTCCCGCGCTTCTTGCTGCCAAAGCCAAGTTTGATGAAGCACTGGCGTCGGATCCCCGGATCAACCGAGATGGATTATGGTTCGCCATCGACATCTACTCCACCGGCTCGAAACATCCGGCCTCGATCCATCGCTCCTTCAACACAGCCAAGGCGCAGAATGGCTCCATCACCGTTGGTCCGGACACCCTGTTCCGGATCTTCAGCATATCCAAGGTCGTGACCGTGTACACGATGCTAGCGAAGCTGTCGTACAGGTGCTGGCACGAGCCCGTCACGAAATACGTCCCAGAGCTGGCGAAGAGCCCGATGCGCGATGTGGTCAGTAATGTGAACTGGTCCGAGGTCACGCTGGGGTCGCTCGCGAGCCAAATCAGCGGAATATCTAGAGACTGGAAGTATCCCTCCACATCCAAAGCCTCCGAACCAGGTATCATTGCTAATGCCCTCGTAGATGCCCTGTCGGATGGATCATCCGTCTTCTCCTCGCTTCCCGGCCTTCGCAAGCTGAAGGCGTCCGAGCTTGTCCGATGCGGCTCTCCCCCGCTCAAAGCATGTTCCCGAACAGACGCCATGAGCTACGTCCTGCAAACCTGGCCGTTGGCGCCCTCCTTCCGCACGCCCAACTACTCCAACATGGCATTCCAGCTCCTCGCCTACGCGGTCGAGCGCATCACCAACACCCCGTTCCCCGACCTCGTCAAAGAGCAGATCATCAACCCCCTCAACCTCACCCGCACATTCCTCACCCACCCCGGCAATGACACCAACGCGGTCGTCTACGACGGCTGGGACCTCGACTTTGGCGATGAAGCCCCGTACGTCCCCCCCTCCCCATTGAACCCCCAAGCTAACCCACCCTCCAGAGCCGCAGGCTACTTCTCCACCCTCACCGACGTCACCACCTTGGGCCACTCCATACTGCACTCTTCCCTCCTCCCCCCGCTCACAACGCGCAAGTGGCTCAAGCCCACAACGCACACCTCCAGCACGCTCTTCTCCCTCGGCAGCCCGTGGGAAATCCTGCGCTGCCCCGTTCCCGTCACCAGCAACGCTACCAAAACCCGTACGGTCGATTTCTACACCAAACAAGGCGGCGGCGACGGATATACTAGCCTGCTTGGTTTGTCGCCGGACCATGAGATGGGGATCTCAATTCTTACGGCTGGGCCGCAGTCGGTGGTTACGTTCTTGGCGGTGAGGGAGCTGTTTGAGACGGTGTGGCTGCCGGCGGCGGAGGCGGCGGCGAGGGGGGAGGCGGGGAGGAATTTTGTGGGGAGGTATGTGCTTGATGGGGGTGAAGGGGGTGGGGAGACGGTGCTGGAGGTTGGGTTGGGAGAGGGCGAGCCGGGGGTGGTGGTGAATAAGATGGTGAGCAACGGGACGGATGTGATGGAGTTTGTGAGGGCGAATTTGAAGCAAGTCGCGGGGGGGAAGGGGGTGGTGAGGATGTGGATGTATCCGATGGGGTTGGTGGAGGAGGGGA
>FTEL01002688.1_pt1 | contig 11213 bp, 6 predicted proteins | sample 1658911 | NCBI WGS metagenome assembly FTEL01 (sample SAMEA3914869, study PRJEB12502) | metagenome | biome: forest; material: soil | place: USA | collected 2012-03-12 | depth 0.1 m
CCACCACCACCACCACCCCCCCCTCCCCGCCGACCAAGGACCTCGACCTGCGCACCAGCACCTCCTCCTCCGACGCCGAAGCCGCCGCCGTCGCCGCCGGCCTCTCCCACCTCGAATCGCGCCCCTCCACCTGGTACTCGTACCTGCTCACCCCCGAATTCTGGGCCGTCATCGCCGTCGGCCAGCTGCTCTCCCTCTGCATCACCGCCACCAACACGTTCACGACGTTCCTGGCTGGGGTGGGGACCAACATCCCCGCGTTTCAGACGCTGTTTAATTACGCGTTGTTGGCGTTGATTTGGCTGCCGATTACGCTGCGGGAGTATGGGGGGAGGAAGTGGCTGGACGTGGTGTGGCGGGATGGGTGGAAGTATTTTATTTTGAGCTTTTTGGATGTCGAGGGGAATTACTTCACTGTGTTGGCTTATAGGGATACGAATATCCTGTCGGCGCAGCTGATTAATTTCTGGTCGATTGTTTGTGTGGTGACGTTGTCGTTTTTGTTGCTGCGCGTGCGGTATCGGTTGTTGCAGATCGTGGGGATTCTGTTGTGCTGTGGTGGGATGGGGGTGTTGTTGGCGAGTGATCATATCACGGGGGTGAATGGCGGGCCGGGGGCGAATATGCTGCGCGGGGATCTGTTTGCGCTGCTCGGGGCGACGTTGTATGGCGTCAGCAATGTGTTTGAGGAATGGTTCGTCAGTCGCCGGCCGGTGTATGAGGTGTTGAGTTTTCTGGGGATTTTCGGCGTGTGCATCAACGGGGTGCAGGCCGCGATCTTTGACCGGAACTCATTCCAGGGCGCGACCTGGGACGGGCAGGTTGCTGGGTGGCTGGTCGGGTACACGCTGTGTCTGTGCCTGTTCTACTCGCTCGCGCCGCTGATTCTGAGGATGGGGAGCGCGGCCGTGTTTGATGTGAACTTGCTGACGGCGAACTTTTGGGGGGTCATCATCGGCACGAGGGTGTTTGGGTATGTCGTGCATTGGATGTATCCGATCGCGTTTGTGCTCATCATCTGCGGGCTGGTGGTGTATTTCCTGGCGGGGAGCATCTTGGGCGATTCGAAGAAGCCGTGGCTGGGGGCGAATCAGAGGGAGGGTGTGGTGGGGGTCGGGACGGCGAAGCTGAAGGCGCTGAGGGAGGCGCGGAGGCAGGGGTTGGCTGGGGCGGGGACGGGCGAGGGGAGTGGTGAGGGGCAGGCTTAAGGAGCCGACGTTGGGATGGGTGAGATTGGAGAGTTGGTGGGAGAGGGCGGGGTTGTGGGTGAGATGAGGGTGATAGTGGTGGAGGGGAGTTGAGACGGTGGAACGAGCTGTTGGTAATGTTCAGGGGGAGGCAGCTTGGTTAGGTATTGCGGGTGAGAAAGGGGACAAGGGGGCGAGGTGACAGGGCTGTGGTGTTGTGGTGGAGTTGGTGTGCGGGTGGTTGTGGAGGGTAGGCGGGCGCGCTCGTCGCAAGGGCACGTGTTGGGGGGGAATTTGGGGAGGATTCAGGCGGGCGTTACGCAGGACGGACCACGCTCTGAAGATCTGGCTTTTAGGATAGATGTCTGGCCCGCTTGGATATCATCTTCGGCCAGGTCTTTATGGTTGCGGTCAGGCGGTAACGGCATAATGGTGTTTAGAAAAAGGGCAGGTTTTAGGTCAGGGCCACTGGCCAATCCTTCTTTGTCCCAACCATGTTGCGTGACCCGAGCCTCTCTCAGTTGGATACGGGCCGGGCGACCACCCAACGAACAATGCCTTAGTGTTGGGCGAGACCCAAGCCCTTTATCTTCGGGGGTTATAAGACGGACATTGCGTTAACCTGATATGCATCCTCGACAACTGCAGTCTACCGTCGATCGGAGATGCAACGAGACCTTTGCCTGCTTCGCTACAACTGTCTTTATTGTCACTCTAGCCACACACCCCCTACCATAACAATCACCCTACCCGCACGCTCATTAAGCGCTACAAAGAGAATAATATCCCCACTTACACCAATCCCAAAGCGAGATGTCTTCTCCCCAATTCTACTTTGCCTACGACGACGACCTCTCCCTCGCCAGTATGGCCAGACTATGCCCCGAGGCACGCTACGCCGGCGTCGGCCGCGCGCTGGGGTATGAATGGATCCTGAGCTGGTCCGGGAGGGTTGGGAATATGCGCCATAAGGACGGGAGCAGCGTCTGGGGCCTCGTCTACACGATCACTGAATCCGACAAGGACGCCCTCGTCACTAAAATGGGCCGCTTGCACAAGGAGGTGAGACTCGATGTCGAACACTGAGCTGCGTTCCACGACCCCTCCTCCATCACGAAGCCCTCCGCCGTACAAACGAAGCAGCCGGTCGGTAAGATATCCATGGTCGCCTACCTAAACGTTGACAACACTGAACCGGCGACGATGGGTGCCGACCAGGACTATGTTGAAGCGGTGAAGCAGGCCTTGCTGGACATGGCGGAAGCGGGGGTGCCGAAGGAATATACAATGGAAATTGCGTTGAAAATAAGGTTGCCGGATGAGGAGTATGACATGACGGTTTATAAGAAGCACCGTGCATATAATAAGAAATTTAAACAGGGAAAATGAAGAGTGGAAACGAGAACAAGTTGTGCCAGACCCGTTAGCATTATGGGCTTGGGGGGCACTGGGAGGTAGGGATGGGGGCAGGGCTCTTTCAAGACAGGCAGCAGCGAGGAATACAGAAATAAGTTGACAGCATTAAAATATTGAAGACATTCCCCCAATTACGTTGCTTTTGTAAATTTGGCGAGGTCCTAAAGCTGGCAGTTCGTGACCTCATGATCGGAATTGTCAGGAGTAGTAAACAAAGCCCCGGCAACCCCGAGCTGATGCATCCAACGGTCAGCAAACACGATCTCCGTACCATTACTCCTAGGTCTGCCATGACACTGTGGCAAAAGGATCGAAACAAAAATATAACCAGGACAGGAACAGAATATGAGACTTGGGCGGCGGGGATATGATGGGTGAAGTTGAGAGCCTATAGGGCATGGGGTTGGCGTGGCGAGGGTCAGTGTTGCGATTGCAGTTGGGAAACGGGAAGGGGGTAGGTGGTGGATTTACGGGGGCAACGCCATATTGTGGCAGTGTTTACAGGTGACGGTGGATGACAGCTGGCCTGGAGTCGTGGCAGCGAGTGTACAGTACGGTGGCGTTGAGGAATTGGGTGAAAGGGTAGGGAAATGCTATTTACTTGGTTTCCGCTAGACGGACCACACGCCAGAAGCTGGCTTTGGAGATGGATATCGATGTGCCTGTATGGATGTCGTCTTGGGCTAGGCCTTTGTGGTTGCGGTCAGGTGGTCACGGTCATATTGGTGTTTAGAACAGGGGCAGACCCTAGGGTAGGGCCACTGGACAATCCTTCTTTGTCCCAACCGGTGTGCCTGACCTGTCGTTCTGTCAGATATTGGTCACAGGGCGGGTGACCACCCAGCGGACAATGCCTTGGTGTTGGGCGAGACCTGAGCTCTTTGTGTTTAGGGGTTATAAGACGGGTCCATCCGTAAATCTGCCATGCAGCATCGATACCTGGAGTCCATCATCCTTGGAGATGCAACTGGACCGATACGCCAACCACAGCCACCTCCACATTGCCGGTCAAACCACAAACCGCTACCGCCCACCAGAACGCTCTCCAGCACGCTGACCCATCCCCACCACACGAACAACAACCCCAGTTACATAGCACCCTAGCCCAAAAGCGAAAACCGAGAACAAAACAATAACCCCCATCGATATGTCGTCACAGGGTCTCTCTCTGTACTTTGCTTACGGCACCGGCCTCTCCCACAAACTGGCGACCGAACGATACCCAGGCGCGGTATACGCCGGCGTCGCCCGCCTGTCGGGGTACAAATGGTTTTTGAGCAGGCGCGGCAGTGCGAATATCCGTGCTGTAGGAGACGACCCCTCTCCCAGTTTAACCACAGCGTCGTTGGGTGCTAGTGGATCTGGCTCTGCCCCAGGCAACGAGGATGGTGACTGGCGGGTCAGCGGGACCGTCGTGTGGGGGATCGTCTACTGGGTTGACCCCACCGTTTCCAAGCTCGGGAAGAGCAATAATGGCTATGTGAAGATGGAAGTCAATGTCGAGTACTGGCCTGTTACAACAGCCGACTCCACAACAATCCCTGACAGAATTAGCAACAAACGCCCTGGCACTCCAACAGATATGGACATGTACTACGACCCCGAGTGCGTCGTCGAGCATTTGCTGGGCATCCAGGAAGTACATCATGAGAAGATGATGTCGGCTATCGATGACGCCCGCACGGCGGGGATTCCGGGGGATTATTTGCAGCAGGATCTGATGCTGTATTTACAACTAGCAGACAAAAGCAATAAATCGAAGGGAAAGAAGGGAGCAAAGAACCCATCGGACAATGACTCGAAGAGGAAAAAGGAAGCGATAAACCGGCGGTTGGATGAGCCTTGGCGTAAATAACACAAAGGCTGTGGGTACGAGACCAAGGGGGTTGGGACTCAGTGGTGGAAGCTATTTAGGAGTGTGGTCAAAGGAGTAGTTACCGGGCACTGAGGGAGCCCTCTGTGCTTGCTCGAGGCTAAGTTGGATAGATGTATGAGTTGATAGAATTAAAGCATTTGAAGAAGCCAGACACCCAGTTTTGTCTCGAGGATTCGAGTTCAGTTGGCCGTCAGGGGAGGTAAACAACGCTCCAACAACCCTACATCCACGCGTCTGTCGACGAAGTAACATACCGTACCTTCTGTCTTAGTGGCCCGCCCCTGATACCCGGCAAACAGGAACAGAAGTCGAGAACAGGGAGTGAACAAAAATAAAGCACTTACGGGCCGGTGTAATGATGGGTTAAGTTTGAGAGTCAGCGGGTAGCGGAGTGAGTTCGTACGGCGAATGCGCCGTTGGTGAAGGGGAAGAGGCGACGTTGCGGGGTTTGTGAGAGGGTAAGTCGTATTGTGGCGGTGTTCTGGTGCTGGTGACGGTGGAAGGCAGCTGGTCTGGGCTCGTGGAATGAAGTGGGCGGTGCGGTGGCGTTGAAGAATTGAGTGAGAGTGGGGGGGTCCTGCTTGGTTTCTGCTAGACAGGCCACGCGCCCGAAGCTTGCTTTCAAGATCAATATCTACCTGGCAGCAGGGATGTCGTCTTGGGTTGGGCCTTTGTGGTCGCAGTCAGGTGGCGACGGTCATTCGGTATCGACAAGCGGTATATATCAGATTTAGGGGCAGGAGGAACTGATCCTTCTTTGTCCTCACCGGTGTTCCTGACTCGTGCGTCCATCGGTTGTTTGTTTCAAGTGGCCAGGCAACCGCCCAACTGAGTATGGGGCAAATCTCGGGTGTCTTTGTGTTCGGGGGCTATAAGGCCGGCCCTCCCGCAAACCTGGGGTCCAACAGTTCCAACCTCGGCAACCGTTGGCAGCGCAAGCATCGGCCGACAGGCAACGGTATTCATGTTTCACTACAAAACTGCCAACCTCGCGTCAAATGCTCCTTCCAACTGGAATACCATCCTCGCTCCCAGCATCCCCAAGCCCAATGGACCAAGTAAACATCGGCGCCCCCAACACCATGCACCCGTACCCGACGCCCTACTACTATTTTGCCTACGGTAGCAACCTCTCCATCGAACGGATGCGTTCTCGTTACCCTGAAGCGCAGTATGTCGGCGTTGGCCACTTGTGGGGGTATGAATGGTTTATCAACTCCCAAAGGAAGGCAAATATTGCGCCTATGAGGCCCTACCCTGCCACCGGCCACCCCTTCTACCAGCCGCTCTACGGTGTCTGGGGCCTAATATATCGCCTCACCCCTGGAGATAAAAGTCGCCTCATCGACGATGGGCAGCGCTCACATGGGCGCCCGCCCATGGAGTTCGAGGTTGAGTTCTGGCCCTCCTACACCTCTCATCCCTTCAGTCAGCAAAGCCTTGGCCCTTGCCCCGGCCTTCTCACGCGCAGCCGGGGGATGTTTACGCCGGTGCTCGCCCACGTCGACACGGAATACCATGAGAGAGGGCCCTGCATCGACACCAAGTACTACGAGAGAGAGCGCCACCGTAACAACGAGGATTTGGAGTGGATAGACAAGGGGATCACGGATGCGTGGAGCGCGGGGATTCCGATGATGTACCTGCTCCGGATTCTGAGACCCGATATACCTTGGCGCAATACGGAAGCAAGCAAGAATCCGCGACGGATAATACAATTTCAGGCAGAGAAAGCGTATGCGAAAGTGCTGCTCGACGAGCAACGAAGGGCCGAACGACAGCGGCACCTAGCCTGGGTGGACGGGTGGGCCAGGCAGGAAGAGGACAGCCTCAGGATACGGCAATTGGTGAAGCAGAGCGCAAAAAACCTCGGGATCTACACGGATGATTCTGGGACGATTGGCCAACACGAATCAGGTTGCAGCTGGCAGGATAATTTGGGGGGCAGTGGAGGACCGGTCGGAGGCCCAGTCGGAGGCAGTCCCAGCTACGAGTCATATACGGGAGCGAGCCACAGCCCTGATGTTGGCAAGCGCCGTCGGGTGACACGGAAGAACAGCCAGTCGGATGTTCAGGAGCACAGACGCCCAAGCTCGAATCGGAAGCGCAGTCGACGGACGTCTCATTTGGAGGGCCGGGTGAGTCCAAACAGTGTGTCGTACTATTCACGGGGCCCGCATGGCTCGTGGGAAACTCCGGGGAAGTGGCATGGATATTTGGCTTGACAGCATGGACAAGGAGGTCAGCAACCTGGTTTTGTTGCGTTAGGGATTTTGGCGAACGGTGGGCCGTCAGGGGGAAGTAAACAAAATCGCCCCAGCGATCCACCTGCGCATCCGTCGGCCAAGCAACGAGATCTGCGCACCGCCCCCAGCCCGCCACCAAATCGTGAAGAGACACACAAAACGGAAGCCAAAAATTGAAAAATGGAATTAAGCACACTGGAAAAAGAGACAAAAGATGAGATCCTAACTACTGGAGTCGGGATTGGAAGTTGCCCACTATCAGAATCGAACTGATGACCTTATCATTACTAGTGATACGCTCTACCACTGAGCCAAGCGGGCTGGACAACTTGAGATGTCTGCTGGGATCCGCAGTTCGCCTTGAGAAGCGAGGGCGGTAGCGCATCCGTAATTTGCACACCATTTCATTCTTTGTTTGGCGCGTCGTATTTGGGAATAGACTTGTTTTTTCAGTTCTCGGATTGATGGTAGAAATGTGTGGTGTGGGGCTCTGCCGGGTCCAGCTTCGACCTCCTGGTGCCCAAGACAACAGGACTACTGACAGGATGACAACAAGGCAGTAGTATATGTACAACACGTGGCATCCCTCTCGCGTTCACTGCAGCTTGCAGAATATGTGACCCTCAAAATTGGAAGCCAGACCAGACATCACCACCGGGAGGGGTGTAGCTGGTACCCCCGCCATTATAAATATCGACCTGTCCATCGTTAGCCCTCGACCGTGCCATCGGTAGACGACAAGACTGAGTCTACTTACCGTCACTCCAGGATCACTCTGGGCCGCATAAGTCGGGATGCTATACAAGTGATCGGAGGGTGGAGCCGCAGTTCCGCTCCCCGACACAACAAGCTGAGCACACTCAGCGTAAAACTGCGGCGTGTTGGCCTGATGCAGCGCCAGCAGCTCATGTCGAATCAGGTAGTTCCCCGGCGCGAGGTTCTTAGGAATCATGCTGCTCCACTTGAGGTTCTTGTACACCAGCGCGGTGCCCCAGTTGTTGGAGTTGAGGACATTTCCCCACAGGCCCATCTGGTCAATCTTGAACCAGCCCTTGCCGTCGCCCTTGCAGCCGGAGAAGTCGCCGGAGCACTTGAACAGCCAGACCATGACCGGTCCCTGCTGGTGCGTCCACTGCTTCCACACGGCGGTGATGTTCTCGCCGGCGTTGATGGGGGCGCTGAGGTCGGCGCTGGTGCCACCGTTGCAACGCATCTTGACGTCGGTGACGGTCATGGTGGGGTTGTAGTCGGGCCATTGGTACTGGATCGTCTTAGGGCTCGAGGCCGGGGAGAAGCCCTCATAGCCGGGGTAGGTGGTGCTGCCGATGACGTAGCTGGTGACGGCGCCGTGGCCGGCGACGAGCGGCACGAGGGCCAGGGCGGGGGCGAGGATGTCGAACCGCATGGTGGTTGGTGTGAAAGATACTCGAGATCGAAGTTGTGTTCAGGGAGATAGCTGGACGAGGTTGATGGCGAGCAACGATAGAAGGCAGGGCAGTAGGGCGATCCGAGGGCGTTTTATATCCGTCCAACTCCTCGAAGGGCGACTTCGGCTCCCGGCTCCGGGAATGACACCAGCCATGAGTAACGTAACTGGCCATGCCAGCCATCACTTGCATACCGCTAGGGAGCGGAGGGTGTCGCGGGAAGGCATCTTGTCATGGAGGGCAATATGGCATGAGCAAATAACATGGCTTCAAAGGGCAGCTCGTCGTGGCTCGAGTGCCGGTGGTGCCGCATGGGGAGGTATCCGCGGCTTGCGGGCCGTCGGAGACTCGTCATCGGTGTCGGTGGGAGGAGGCGGACGCAGGTGAGGGGTTGATGGTGAGCAGTTGGGAGGTGATGGGCGTTGCTCAGAGGGCTTTGTTTCCAGGTCAGCGCAGAGAAATAAATGAACTGGCAGGAAAGCCAAGGCTCCGTGTAAGACTGTTTGGGATATGATATGGGTGATCCCCCACGAGGGGATCTCGTCGAGGCCGCTTGGCGTTTGCCAAGGCTCGATGGGGGAACACGGCAGGGTCGAGTCCGGGGAACAGGATGGAGACGGTGACTGGGCAGCATGAGGTCTCATGTTGAGTGTCTAAGACGACTGGGGGCTGCAATAACGAGGGCCAATGGCACGGCGCTGGTTATTCAGGGTAAAGCGGTGGCGATATTGGGTGCCGACCCAGTGCCACGGTGCGGACGGGTTTGGCAGCGGGAGCGGATGGAGGAACGAGCGGAAGGAACATGGAAGGAAGGAATAACAATACGGCGTCATCTGATCCAATGGCCATGATGACGTTGTCTTCGGATCTCGGCGGCGGGGCACGGAGGGGAGGAAGGATGCTTTGAGAGCGAGGCGAGAGGTGATGTCGAGGACTGGTTGGCCTTGACTGGCACCCTCGGGGTTGGGAAAAAAAACCAGGAACTGGGCGGAGGAATGAAGAATTTTTTGGTGCTGAGGCTCAAAGAGCTGATCTCGTACCTCGGGCCCAACGACGATCGACACCTGTTGGGTTGGCGGTTTCTGCAAACAGCAATGCAAGATCAGAAAGCAGCAGGTGTTGGAGGTTGGAGGCTGAGTTCAGCGCTGTCAGTGCTGTCAGTGCTGTCGATCTGGGTCAAACCCCTGTAGCCACCAAAGCTTGGCAGGGCAGCGGGCGGGATGTGGGGCGCTCCCCTCAACCAAACACCAACGTCATGTTTGTTTCTCCCTCCCACTGGGTGCATCGCCAGCTTCGCTCGAGCACCCCAAACCGCATCAACCACAATACTGCGTCATTATGTACCAGCCAAATCCTTCCAAGTCTTTTCAAGTTACTCGACGGCATGTTGAACTCGGGCTAGTTGTCTGGGATCTGGAAGATCTGCGGTGCCGAGGTCCTCAAAGCTGATGCTGAGCTTCCAAGCTCCTGCAAGACACTCTGCATCTCTTCCCCAATATGCCGCCAGAGAGAGTGTAACAATGTGGACCTGCAGTGGTTTTCCAATGTCTAAAATCTCGCAGCGGCCACAGACCACAGCCGTTGAAAGTCAAGAGCCACAGGCTCACCGCCCAGCATGCACTGTGTTTGCTCTCCCGCCGGCATCTTTGTGCAACGACAACAACACCAGCACATTCAGGCGCACAATCCCACCCGTGCAAGTGGTTTCAAGTTTCAGGACCACTCGGTGATTCAGGATCGCGGTCTGTGACAGAGAGGCCAGGAAGCCGCGAGCCACCTCCGTCACTGACTTGCCCCCTATCTCTCCCTCCCCGTCCCCCTCTCTCAGCTGTGCCACGGACAAGGGCGCTGTGATGCGCGCACACAATTCTTTTGAAACGATGAACAGACTGGGAATCCCTCCGGCCGCTTCTCTCTCGACCGAGGCGGGGCCCAGTGACGGCGAGAGCCTATTGTTGCCTGTGACGGACAGTTACTGTAAGGGCCCGGGGCCCGCCTTCTTCTCATCCGGCCTGCCGCCGCCCGATCTCCTCAGTCAATCTTCCCGCTCTGCACGACGGCTAGCTGCCTGGCCGCAGGAAAATCCCATCGCGGTTTCGCTTCACGTCTTTTTTCCGTGTCACCGTTGCCAGGCGCGTTCTGATACTTACTGGCGTTGGAGGTAGGTATTTGCCACTTGCATCGCGCGTCGGGGTTGATATTGGATTTTTGACGGCTTCAGGCGTCAATTTCTGGTCGACCAAGGCCAACTGCATCGCTGGTCCGCTGGGCTGACCACCGACCGCAGATTACCGACCTCGAAACCGACCAGGCGATGTGATGGGCCAGGCCTGACAGCCAACAGCAAGTACCCTTCTCGCAGGAAGTTGGCCATCATGTCGTCGCCCATCACCGACCCCCGCGAGCGGGCCATGGCAGAGAACACAGTCCCTGCCCCCCCTCCTGCTGCTCACCACGAGACGCCCAAGCTCTTCGACAAGGACTACCAGTACGCGGAGAACCTGCAGAACCCGTTCCCCGAGGTCATCTTCTCCCCCGTCCCGAACCCCGTCCCCGGCGACGGAGACCACCACACGACCGCCGCCAGCACCGCCCACTCCACCCCGCGCCCCGGCACGGCCGGCAGCACTAAGGACATGCCCCCGATCCGCGAGCACGTATGGGTCGAGCCCGCCGACCCGCCCTGGTACACGGCCATCTCGCGCCGCAAGTGGATCGCCATCATCATCTGCACCGTCGGCATCACGGGCGCCATGGTCGCCGTGTTGGCCGCCATGGGCAAGTTCTCGGGGGGCAGGTCAGAAGACTCCGACACCACCAGCACTACCACCCCCGTCACCACCGTCACCGTCTCCTCCCCAGCTGATGACAAGACCTCGTTCCCCTCCACCCATAGCCAACTGACCCCCGTGCCCAGCGCCTCGGCCGATGCGTCCACGACCGACCCGTCCACGACCGCGTCCACGTCCGCTTCCGGTACTGCTGGTTCGACTAACCCGTCTTCGACTGTAAGTTGACCGCCCCCAACCCCCCCCTTCCCCTCCTTCCCAGTTAACTAACC
>FTEL01002459.1_pt1 | contig 11210 bp, 9 predicted proteins | sample 1658911 | NCBI WGS metagenome assembly FTEL01 (sample SAMEA3914869, study PRJEB12502) | metagenome | biome: forest; material: soil | place: USA | collected 2012-03-12 | depth 0.1 m
CTTCTTCGCCTCGACCTGGGGCCCGCTTGCGTGGGTCGTGACGGGCGAGATCTTCCCGCTCAAGACGCGCGCCAAGTCGCTGAGCATCACGACCGCGACCAACTGGCTGCTCAACTGGGCCATCGCCTACTCAACGCCGTACCTCGTCAACTACGGCGAGGGCTACGCCAATCTGCAGTCCAAGATCTTTTTCGTTTGGTTCGCGTGCTGCTTCCTCTGCATCCTCTTCGTCTACCTCATGATCTACGAGACCAAGGGCCTCACCCTCGAGCAGGTCGACCAGCTGTACGAGGAGGTCAGCGACGCCCGGAAGTCGGCAGCCTGGAAGCCCACGTCGACGACGTGGGAGCACCGGGAAAAGGTCACGCCTGAGCGCGAGGACATCGTCGTTCACGCCCATTCCTCGACGGAGAAGATCTGAAACGGGGAAAGGGGCCGTGTCCTAGACATGGGTGCCGGCTTGGTTCAGGGGTGGGTGCCGGCTTGGTTTAGGGGTGGGTGATGCTTGGATTTCGTGGATGAGAGGGCGAAGGCAGTGTTTGGGGAGGCAAGGGTCATGATGTGTTTAGAGTGTTGAGAGCCGGAAGCCTGGTCGTCTGGATCTGAATCGTCTGAACCGAGACTGCAGATAATACGTCAACAGGGCAAATACAGGGCCTTGCTTGGCCGTGACTTGGCTACCACCCGATGGATGTCTGTGTTGACTTGACTTACTCAAATACTTGCGAAGGGTAATCATACATATCCTTAACCCCGACCCTGACATTGGCTTGGATGCACCGTATGGCGGCCATCAAGGAAGAGACGGCCGGTGACCCGGCTATCACAAGGCTAGTCCAGCACAAACCATACGTAGAACGAAACGCATCCGGGATAAGAGCCCTGCTGAATAGGAGCAACGGAAAGACGTGAGGTTTTCTGCCGACTGTATCGCTCTTGCTTTCTTCTCCGCCGTTCATCACCACGCCGCGGTGTACGCCAAGGCTCACCGTTGGCCTGGTAGGCTGACCAGCCACTCCAACCCCCGGCGCAACACATATCCCTGTCTCATGACCATCAATCGCCACGTCTTTGGCGTCCGCTCTTGCTGGGTTCGCGGTTACATCTCGAGCATTCTCAGCCTGCCCCTGCCGGCCGCGTTGCCCTCTTGTCTCGTTTGTGTGTAGTGAGGATCCAAAAAGAGGGAGGGGGGTGAAGAAGGAGTGTCATTCAATCTATTATACGGCAGCACCGCCGGCTCGAGACCGCCCGCCAGTCCGAGCACCATCCAAGCCCTCCGGGACCGCACACAGTCTGTCAGTCTGTCACTCTATCAGGCCTTGTCGTCTTGACCTCCACCTTCACCGGACCAGCATCGCTCCCGGAAGCAGAAGAAGCAAAAGAAGCAGAAGAAGCAGAAGAAGCAGAAGAAGCAGAAGAAGCAGACGAAGCAGCAGAAGGGTCGGAAAGTGCCCCGGGCGATGACAAAATGGCCAGGCGTCTGCAGGCAGAGACGTCAAGATGAAAACCCTCCCCAGTAACCACAACCCAGCTCAAAGCACTATTTCCCTCACTTCCACCGACCCCAGAACCACACTTCCCCCAGACACCCCCAGAGACACACCATCGGCGGTCACGTCAGGGAAGATCAGATCCGAAATCACCACCTCCCCTTGCCCACCAAAGACCTCCACCGAGCATACATCGACCACAACACGCAAGTGTACCACCCCATTCGAGTCGGGCTGCAGCGGAGCAGTGTGAACACCACCAGCTGCGGGATCGTACGAGGTATTCCCACTGGCATTGCGATCAACCTGGAGTTGTTGCGAGCTCTGCACATAGTTGATGATGGTCTGTACCGAACCTGCCTTTCGAACTGCGAGAGAGAGCGTGGAGCCGGGAGAAGGGGCGAAGGAGATCTTGATGTCGAGAGCCCGGGAATGGACATCGGAGAGCAGCGACTGGCCCGGGGCCAGCGTTTGGTTCGTGATGTTGGCAACGAGCCAGCCGTACGTGTCGAGCTCGTCTACGGGCATCTGCAGGAACCGCAGTTTGTTGGTGTTCAGCTGTTGCAGCTCCAGCGTGCGCGGGACCGAGAGCATGCCCTTCCAGGTGTTTGTGGGCGGGTTGGTGCCGTAGCTGTTCATCACGGCAGCGACAATCCTGCGTCCGTCCGCAGCGGGGACATTTTCCCAGCTGAGGGCCCCGTCCCAGTCGCGGCCGTAGTCGAGCCAGAACGTGCTGGGGTCGATGGGATCCGCGGTGAACACTGAGCCGTTGAAAGAGCCCGTGAGTGCAAAGACGCCGTTGCCGCCAGCAGGGGACCCGTTGGCAGGCGTGAGGACCATGACCCATTTCGTCTGGTTTGTTCCGCTGACTGGGAGTTGGAAAAAGTCCGGCACCTCCCACCCGCTGATCCCGCCGGGCAAGTTTGGGATGTTGCTGGCCGTGAAGTCGCTCCTCCAGGTCCAGGCTAGCGCATCGCTAGATGTCCAAATGCTGACTTTATCCTGACCGCCGTGTGCGAGAATCATCACCCAGCTGCTCGAGGGAGCGTGGTAGAAGACTTTCGGATCCCGAATTTCCAGACCGCCGGTGACATCATGGGGCGCTTCCTGGGTTTTCGAGATGATCGGACTGCCTGGATACTTGATCCATGTGACGCCCTGGTCCAGACTGTACGCCAGCCGCTGATCCTGCACCCCAGTCGAGGGGGCGTAACCAGTGTAGAACGCAAGATATGGTGGGTTTGACGTCGATCCCAGTCCTGAAAGATTCTCTGGGTCGGAATACGATGTCCCGGTGAACGCTTGTATGCCGTCTGCACTCGAGATCGCAACAGGTTTGTGCGTCCAGGACATCAGATCGGTGCTGGTTGCATGGCCCCAGCTCATGTTCCCCCAGAAGTTTCCGGTGGGATTGTGCTGGAAGAAAAGATGCCACGTGGACCCGATCTTGATAAGACCGTTGGGTTCGTTCATCCAGTTCTGGTCTGGCACGAAGTGGAAAACAGGGCGGAAGTCGACGGGCACGGTGGCGGAAGGGGGGACGGTGGCGGTTGTGCTTGTTGCGGTTGTTGTGAGGGTCGTGCTGGTGCTGAGGGTCGTGCTGGTGCTGAGGGTCGTGCTGGTGCTGAGGGTCCTGCTGGTGCTGAGGTTCGTGCTGGTGCTGAGGTTCGTGCTGGTGCTGAGGGTCGTGTTGAAAGCCGACCCCAGTATCTTTGCATCAATCGTGACCCCATTCGTACTTCCCCCAGTCGAGAAAAGAGAGACATTGACGCCTGCGTCCTGGGGAAAGATCTGCGCCGACAAGGTGACCTCGCCCTTGCCGCCGAAGACTTCAACCGAAGAGGAATCGAGAAGCATGCGCAGCGTGACCTTGCCGTCACTGCCAGCCACCAGCGGGGCGTAATACGTATTGGAGAACGTCCCATCAAAGCCAACATTTCCGGACTTGGTTCGATCAACAAACATCTGCTTTGAGCCGAAGTCGTACCCGACCCGCGTCTGCTGCGTCAAGTCAGAGGTGGCCCGGAGGAGGAGGCCGAATTGAGCCGACGCCGAGTCCTGGTCAGAGAACGCCGCGGTGATATCGAGGGACTTCCCAGAGAGCGGAATGACTTGGGTCCCCTCAGCCACAGCGCCCAAGGCATTGGAATACGTTCCCGTCTGCAGAGTGGTCAAGTTGACGGCAGGTTGCTGGATCAGGGTTGGCCACCCGCGGATGGTCTGGAGGGACAGTTTTCGAGGGATCGACAGCATGCTGCGCCATGGAGAGGTCGGAATGTTGCTTGCGTATTGCCAGTTGTTCATCCAGGCAATGTTCGTGCGGTCTGCGGACGGGAGCCCATTGAACCCTGCCGCAGCGTAGTAGTCCGGGCCCCAGTCCATCCAGTTCGTCCCTCGCGGCGCAGGCGAGATGTCGGAAAAGGAGATCTCATCCACCAGGATATGTCCCCAGCCAGCCGTGCTGAGGTCCACGATTTCGATGACGGCGGTCTGGCCAATCAGAGCTGTAATGTCCCAGCTCTGCTGCACCAGCTGCTCGCTGTTACTGCCCGTGGCAGTGCGGACAACCTGGCCACCGACCTTGAGATTGATGCATTCCACTCCTGGGGCATTCCCACCGCCAATGAGGAAGCTGACCAGCGGTCGAGTGATGTTGAAGGGCGGCGAGACGAGAGTTCCAGTCGTCGCATCGCCGTTGTAGAAGGTGTTGACGAAGTTCCCTCGATACCCCGTCACGGCCTGCTGTCCTGCCAGTGTGCCCTGAGCTGGGCTCTTCCCAACCAGATCTCCAGTGGTGGTCCATCCCTGGCTCTCAAAAGTGCTGGTCCAGTTGAAATCAAAAACATCATCCAAGTTCGTACTCGGCGGCGGAGGAGAGGCAGCAGCACCAGTGAAGGTAATCTGGTCAATGAGGATATGTCCCCAGCCAGACGTGCTGAGGTCCACGATCTGGATAATGGCACTCTGGCCGATCAGAGCTGTGACGTCCCAGCTCGCTGGCACGAGCTGTTCGCTGTTACTGCCTGTGGCAGTGCGGACAACCTGGCCCCCGACCACAAGGTTGATGCATTCCACGCCCGGGGCATTCCCGCCGCCGATGAGGAAGTTGATGAGCGGCCGAGTGATGGTGAAGGACGGCGAGGAGAGCGTGCCGGTGGTCGAGTCCGCGTTCAGGAAAGTGTTCAAGAGGCGAGTGCCGGCATATCCAGAAACGGTTTGTTGTCCAGGGAGTGTCCCCTGGGCCGGTGCAGCCCCGACTAATCCCCCTGTCGCAACCCAGCCGCGAGACGCAAAGTCGGCAGTGCCTTCGAAATCTTGGAATGTGACACCCCCGGTTGCTGCTGCTGCTGCTGCTGTCTGACAAGAACAACTTGAAGTGTTGGATGCCTGGGAAACGGCACTCGTAGGTGTCAAGACGGATGTAAAGGTTGGAGGCGGAGTGTTCGAGTCGGCAACAAACGCCGTGCCGTTGAAATCGCCGACAATGTATTGCGTTCCAGAGCCAACAACTCCAGGTGGCGCGCCAGGGTTGAGTCCAATCTGCACCACCCACTTGGTCGCCGCCGCGTTTCCGTCGAGGGCAAGCGGGAAGATGCCAGGACACTCCCAGACACCTCCAACTGCGTTCATCGGGCCGAACTCGCTGGCGAAGGTCCAGTCCTTCAGGTTGGGCGAGGTGTAGATGAGCAACTTGTGCAGCTGGGCAAGCGAGATGACTGAAACCCATTTCTGGGTTGGCTCGTGCCAGAAGACGAATGGGTCTCGGAAGTCGCGCCACTGATCGGCGTAGGGTGCTGGTGGGTTGAGAATGACGGGGTTGGCGGCATCGTATGTTGTCCAAGTGGTGCCTTCGTCGAGGCTGTACGCAATGGATTGGGCTTGCTGTCCTCCGTTGACTGACTTGCCGCTGGGGAGATTGAGTGACCCAGGATACTGAGCAGAAGTAGAAAATGCATTAGAACTAGGGAGCCAGCAAGCCAAGTGAGGAGTTCATAGGACTCACATAGGAGGTGTACATTGCCACAAGTGGAACGGTTCCGCTTGTGCCGAAGCCACTCGTGTTCCCGGTATCGGCGACAGCAGAACCAGAGAAGAACATCTCGGTGATGCTGCCTGGGTAGCCACGGGCAAGGAGGGCGACGGGCTGCTCCTTCCAGTGGATCAGATCATCGCTGGTTGCATGGCCCCACGACATGGCTCCCCAGGTGTTTCCTCCCGGGTTGTACTGGAAGTAAAGATGGTAGACGCCGTTATGGTAAAGAAGACCGTTGGGATCATTCATCCAGTTCTTGGCCGGGGTGAAGTGATACCGGGGCCGGTACAGCTCATCGTAGGTTTGCGCGCCTGCTGCCTGCAAAAGCGAGAGCCCGCAAAGCAGGGCAGAGGAAAAGAAGGGGACCATCGTGACAAGGATAGATGCATGCGGGTTGTGGACAGAATGACAACCAAAGAGAGATGCTGAGTGAGAGCGTTGAGAGACGTTGAGTTCGCAGCGAAGCGCAGGCTCTTGTACACTCTCTGGTTGTCGCCTTTGCCACTCCTCACTTCCGCGTGCCCAAGAAGTTGATGTCTAGTACATGCCACCCCCAAGAGCCAGATTCATCAACGCACGTTTGTTTTCTTCTCCTGCAGTAGTCTCGGGCTAGACGTGGAGAAGTGGAAAAAAATCCGGACGCAGAACTTCCGTCAGTAATTACGACCTCAGTTATGCAGCCTTGTCCATGTGGAGGTCAGAAACCATAGGTAGCCATACTGGCATGATAATCATGGGTGAGCCATGCTGGGGAGACACGCCCAAGCCCCCCCTCCCCCGCGATCGTGACACCATCGGCTAAGAGATTTCGGGGATACCCCGTGGGGAATACACGACCAAGCCCCCAGAGATGGTGGCACAATTGGTTCAGAAATCGCGGGGAAGGGGCTCTCTATCCATACTTTTTCCACTTCGGGGGCAAGCGAGAGAGCCTAATTTTCTTAGTGCCATCCCCGCGGAACACATCCACCGTTCAGACCAGACGTCCTGTCCACGGTGTCAGGGCGTCAAGCCGCCAAGGGTGCCCAGCAAGGGGGTTGACCAGGGCACATTCTAGCCACCCACGCGTTCAGTTTCTGCTGCAATGATGGATGGGCTTGGATGGGGTGAAACCGGTGATGTCGTATGACATGGAAGAAGGAGGAGGATGGAGGCAAGCTGTGTGATAGAGTCATTGCGGGCAACAAAGGCAAGATGAAGCGGTCTGCAGTGTGGGAGGTCCATGAGTTCGTTGAGTCTGCAACACTGTGTCCGATCCTCTGGAGCACAAGTAACAACTGTGATGCCCTCCAAGTCAGCGAATCTACGTGTAGCACACAGTAACGCGTTTCGATCCTTCCCGTTGCAACGCCCCATTCAGCATGGGATGGCTTGTTTCTATCTTCTCGTCCCATCACTCCCTACACGGGTACCTTGGGTAATCTGAGCATGTCGTCCATTGCCTTCAAGGCAACGCCTCTATCGCTTCCCCGCCGTTCTTCACTCATACCAGCCCTGGTTTACCCCCCTCAGCCTCCACTCCCTCACGACCGCAGCCTCTCTCACGCCTTGCCCCATCACAGCGCCCTCCCCCATCCCCATTCCGGGCCCGCGCCACCCCGGTCCCCCAACAGTCTCGCAAGGATCGACATCCACATACCGAACCCCCCACTCCTTACGCCCGGTCAGCAGCGCCCTACACGCCTCCAGCCGGGCATACAGCCCAACATCGCCCCTGGCCCGCGCGCCCTTGACCTCGGCATCGAGCAGCTCGAGCACGCCGCGGCCGTTGGCGTCCCGGGCGGCGACATTCGCGCCGCCGGTCCGCAGCAGCGCCGCCAGCGCGATCTTGCGCCCCAGCCGCGCGGCCATCAGCAGCGGCGTCTCCCCCCGCCTGTTCCGCGCCTCCACCGCGCGCGTGCCGCCGCGCCTGATCAGCATCTCCAGGATGGTTTGCAGCGTCTTGGCTCGGTCGTCCTGCGCGTCCGGGAGGTGCTGGATGAAGGACATCAGCGGGGTGTGGCCGCGGCGGGAGTAGGCGGATAGGGAGACCGAGATGGAGGGGGAGAGGAGGGAGGTGAGATGGCGGAGGCGGGTCGGGAGGGGGCCTTCTTCCGGCGGTGGCGGCGGGGTGGTGGAGCAGGGGTTCGGGGTTGACGAGGGCGAGGGCGAGTGGTCTGTGGAGGAGGAGAGTTTGCGCTTGAGGTAAGGGCGGGCTGGGGGTGCGGTGCTGGGGAGACCGGTGGTCGTGCTGGTGGTGGAGGAAAAGGCCCGTTGGATTCCGCCGGCACCTTGTACGTGCCGGTCCATGGTTTGCTGGTCGAGGATTGCCTCGGCGAGGCAGTGGAGGCCGTTACGGCCGTCGGCGTCTTCGATGGCCGGGTTGGTAAAGGAGGAGTGAATTGTCTGAACGAGACGGGCGTGATGGGCGAGAAAGCAGCGTTCATCAGTTGTAGAGGAACGAGGAGGAGAGGCCGGACTCGGGCTCCGGGTGAGGCCCTCCACTAAGGACCAGAAGCTGCCGATACGGCGGGGCGGAGTGTAGTAGCCCTGGCTAGCTGGGTCGGTGCAAGGTACTGGGTTGAAGCCGAATGCATCTCGCCGTGCAGCCAGGGCACATTCGAAGGAGGATAAGAGGCTAGAGAGGGTTGCTAGATCCCGAATAAGTGAATGTGCCCGGTGGAAGAAGCTGCGGCCGTATACGTCGACTTGGTAGACGAGTTCCGGACATGGATCGTTAATAAGGGCCAGGAGCCGCCAGAGGAGGGCAGTCGGACTCGCAACATCCTCGAACCACTCAAGGTTGAGGACGTGTAGGAACGTTTGCCCGGCAGTGTTTACAGCCTTTAAATCCGTACCCTCTTGGTTGGCCACCATCTGAAGGAGAACTTCTTGGCACCCCGGCAACGCAGCAAACAGATGCAGGGGCATATTACCGAAGCCGTCGTGGAGGCTGGCGATCCCTGGGAGAGAGAGATGTTCGAGAACATACAGGGCGCGCCCGCTGAATTCTCCCGTTGGCAACAGCCATGAGTTGTCAATGATCGACGTCTCCCTGGCAATGGAGCACCAGCAATTCTTTCCATGTTCCTGGCCGGGAAAGTCCGCACAGGTTCGGGTGTGCGCAGTGAGGAAATCTCCCGGCAGCGCGAACCCAGGATCTGGAAACGGCTCATAAGCGCCGGTGCCCGGGGCCAAATCTTGGAAGGAGCCCGGATCGGCTGTGTCACTGAGTGCGGGCGTTGATGTAGGTCGCCCAACGGATCCCCCTTCGTCGTCAGAAAAATCCGAAATTGTGAAGTCTTCGATGACGGCGCACAGCTGGAGCGCATGGCGAGAGGAGCAGTCAGATAGCCGTCGCTTGAGCTCTTGGGCCGTTGGCGAAGATGTCGGGTTTTCTGGCTCAGGGGGGACGGTGGCACTGTCCTGTGTCTGATCTGCTGGCGGAAGCTGAAAGTTGCTCAGGTTGAAGGATTCCGGAAAGGCAGGAAAGTCAAAGGCTGGGATGTCCTCTGCCCCGATGCTCTGGGCGGCCGCCGGAGAGTCAACTTCGGACTCAAAAAGAAGGCAATGTCTCTGTCAACGACGGTCAGTGATGGTCCGGCATAGAGCACCCAAACCATGAGACCTACTTCTCTCGAGCCGTGACGCAGGGGCGCGTGGAGGCGGCTCGTCACCTTTTCCCGACTCCCTCGTGTCGGGGACATGGCAAGGCTTTGGATGCGTCTAGCCATCGCAAGCCGTGACTCGGGCCGAAGGTAGCGGGGATCATTGTCGAGCATCTTGTGGATCGCCTTCTGCGCCGAGTTCTTCCTGATTGCTGGTCAGTTTCCTGGGTTTGCTCCGATCCTTGACCTTGCCGTACTTCGGACCGAAACCGTCATCCTCGAGCACCTTGATGATCTTCTCAATCGACAGCGTTGAGTAAAGGTAGAGGCGTGCCAGTTTCCGGGACCGAGACACAGTCCACTTTCGTGGTCGTCCTAGTATGGGGCCCGACGAGGCCGGTCCGGTGGTGGCGGATGCCGGTGACAAAGCCAGGTCGATAGGGCTCGGATCGGCGACAGCATTATCGGCAGACTGGCGACAATGGGATGGCCCCAAGTCATCACGAAGGTCTTCGCTGACGACAAGCGCTCCACATAACGGCGAGATGTAGTCGACTCCGGATGGTGCTGACCGGGGCCACGGGGAAAGGTCGGCAAGCATGATCTGAAAGCCGTCCATGGCAATGGAAAGGACACTCTGCTGTTGTTTGTGGAACGGACAGCCCTGCGGGGGGTCTGAAACTCTGATTCAACAACGACGTGGCAGAAAGCCCAAGGATTCGTACAATGTGTGCATGTGCAGGACAATGGCCCCTTTCCCCCGAAGAGGCTTTTTTTGCGGATTCCATCCCCTCGGTCACTGCCTGTTCCAGTGTTGTTTTAACGGCGTCGATTCTCTACTACGGACGGAGCACAGACTATCGAAGTGCTCTCGGCCTTGAAGTGAGCGCCACAAGCCATGTACTACGACCTGAGGACAAACACTAGTTGTCCGTTGGCAGCTCGGGGACGCCGGCATTGCGATGCGTGGCGGCTCAACACCTTGAACTGTTGCCCCAGGTCTCGTAGGTCGATGTCGGTCCGACAATAAGTCGTTGATCCCAAGACAGCGCCCCCTGGGCCCCTGCCAATGCAACACTTACCCCTGCAGCAGTTGGGTCCTCTTCAGGGATGACGTGATGCAGTCGAACAACGCTAGAAGCACGCTCGAACGGCGCTCGAACGGCGTTGGAAGTTCTAAGGGTTCTTTCTAGAAGGCAGCTTCCCATCCGATGATTCGGCGTTGCTCCGCAGGATCGCTTATCGACCCGGGTCACCTTTCCCCGCACCTTTCCCCGCATCACCCACCTCCAAGCAGCGCTGGGGCTGTATGTAACGGTACCTACCCCACAACTGCAGCAAAGCAAGAATTCGGGAGGATCCGTCGTCAAAGCTCGGTCTGAATGGCCTCAGGGCTGTCTTGTTTTGCAGCTTCTGCTGGGGGCACGGGATGACCGATGCACATGGGTGTCAGGGGACATGAGAGATAGTTGGAGCGCGGCACATAGACTCGTTCAGCCTCGCCTGTGGGGTGTGTGCGAGACACCTCAACCGGTATTGGTGATTCTGTATTCCGTACGGAGTGGAGCATTCCTTACAGCGCCGGCCCAGGACTCCTATCTCCGCGGGTTACATGTATTTAGGTACCTACCCTCGAAGACCCCATTCACATTGCAACCTCGACTCCACCATCCGTGACAGAGCGGAGCAGGCAGCGAGGCGCACCACCAACTGGCAACCATGGATACCCTCCCTCTCCTCAGGCAAGGTAAGCGTGCGGGGTATGGCCAGGCCAGCTGTACAACCTACTCTGCTTTCGTATCTCACCGCAGCGCTGTGGTGCGAAAGAATGCTTCCAGAACAGGCTTTCGGCGACGCCGAGCGGTCCCGGTTGCCCAAGTAGTCCTGTCGATTCGGACCGCGAGTCCACTGTGTTGGGAGCTTCCGGTGGGTGGGCTTGGTTGAAGGGTACCTCCAGGCCCAATGGCTGAAGAACGGGGAAGTATGATGGTGGGTGCCGCTTGCCATGGCCATGCTCGGCGTTTCAGGGGTAAGGGAGACGAGGCTGGAGGGAGGCCGACGAACTCGGAGGAGAGGGACGAGATGGATGGGGGGTGGGGC
>FTEL01004028.1_pt1 | contig 11207 bp, 8 predicted proteins | sample 1658911 | NCBI WGS metagenome assembly FTEL01 (sample SAMEA3914869, study PRJEB12502) | metagenome | biome: forest; material: soil | place: USA | collected 2012-03-12 | depth 0.1 m
CCTACACCTTCGGCACGATCGACAGCTCCGCCTACACGGCCCCCCTCTCCTACGTCTCCGTCGACAGCAGCCAAGGCTTCTGGACCTTCACCTCCTCCGGCTACGCGGTCGGCACGACCACCACCCTGACCAAAACCAGCATCACCGGTATCGCCGACACAGGCACCACCCTCCTCCTGCTCCCCCTGTCCGTCGTCAAGGCGTACTACGCCAAAGTCTCGGGCGCGAAGAACTCCGCCACCGATGGCGGGTATGTGTTCCCGTGCTCGGCGACATTGCCGGCGTTCAAGTTTGGGGTCGGGAGCCTGACGATTACCGTGCCGGGCACGTATATCAACTACGCGCCGGTGGATTCGACGGGGACGTCGTGCTACGGGGGTATCCAGGATTCGAGCGGGATTGGAATCAACATCTTTGGGGACGTGGCGTTGAAGGCGGCGTTTGTGGTGTTTGATGGGGGGAATGAGAGGTTGGGGTGGGCGGCGAAGACGTTGTAAGGGTTGGGGGGTGTAAGGGGGTGGGGATTGACATTATATTCGTGGGAGGAGATTTTTAAGGGGTAACGTAGGCACTGAGCTACGAATCAGTCCTCATTTACTATCGTTTTGTGCTTGATGAGGGGCATACACTATCCCGTAGATTGACTGTTGCTGGCTTCCATCTCGGCACGACTAGCCCTCCGTATCTGGTTTATCATCTTTGCATCATGGGACCACCAAAAGACCCGGTTCCACTTGACTTCATCCTCCAAGCAGACATCCCACCAGCGCTCATGAATATGTCCCCTCAGTAGCTCGAACCACAGCAACGAGGTTACCGATCCGGATCCGGATCCAAGGGGGTCGGACATCCTCAGGCCCACGCCGCACGCCGGCCGCGCGGGCCAGTACGGTCCCGCGGTCCAGCACCCAGACCCAAGCGCCACGGAACTGGATCCTGGCCAGGTCTCGGTGCTCCTGCCCCGTCACCAGGCGCGGCTTCACCTCGGGCACCTCCTCGGGCAGGCCATCGAGGATCGAGTACAGCGTCGTCGATGATGAGGCAGTTCTGGTACCGTGCGTTGCGCTCGTCAAGTGTGACCCCCAGGTCGTTGCCCCAGCGGATGAATGCCTTACCGACGGGCGTAAAGTCCTCGTCGCCGTCCTCGCCGCCGGAGTGGTTCTTGTCCTTGTCGGGGTAATCCTCCACGACCTCGTTCCACAGGCGCTCGGCCAGAAGCTCGCTCGGGTTCGGATCGAGGCCCTTGAGGAGACCGTAGTCGAGCCCGAACTTCAGCAGACTGAAGCGGCCGGACAGCACGACGAAGCGCACCCAGCTGTCGAGGCGCCGTAGGGCGGTGGCGAAGCGCTCGTCGGAGCCGGGGCCGAACGCGGCGCGGTAGATGGTGAAGCCCCAGCCGAACGGGACGTAGGAATTGCGGGACTCGTTCTGCTGGAGGAGGCGGAGGTAGTCGGCATTGTCCGAGCCGCACTGGCTGAGCGCGCCCGGGCAAGTGGGCGCGAAAGATTTGGGGCTGGCGCGGGGCGGCATTGCGAGCCGAGTTTGCAGAGTCGTCACGGCAACGAGATGTTCAAGAGCGGCAAACCGCCCGGCGTAGCTCACTGGAAGAGTTGCGTGGTCCAACTGCTTCTGATGCAGTGTGGTTCTCGGGCACGGTGCGGGATGGCACAGGCAAGGTAAAATTGGTAAATACGGGTTTGGACGTCTGTGTCCGGCGCAGGACGCGGACTGTCAGTGCTTCAAGGACCTACTAACCAGCCCCAGGTCGCCTAAACCTTGGCATCGCGGCCTGATGATCGAGGCCGGGGGGCGTGGGGGGCAGCGAGATTGCCGTTTGAAGTTGTCCCCAAGAAGGGAAACCGAAGGGTTTGGAAACAGCTGGGCAGCAGGGTCCAGGGTCTGTGCAATCGCCCAGAGCGGGCTCCCGCAGGAGGCCTAGGCACGGCCAGGAAGATGAAGAGAGAGCGGGTGATGGCGGAACTGAAGACAATGGACAACCAGACGAGATCGAAGTAGTGATGCATGGCCTCCGTGGCTGTTGGCCCGGTTCTGTAACGGCACCAAGTGATTCAGGTGTCCTTCTTCGGCGTCATCGATTCCCTTCTCCAGTCCGATCCGGGCAGAGTTCCGTGGCACAAAAACTTGTCCAGGTTTTGCCACTATTAAGTAGACCTTCTCTATCGTCGACGACCTCGGGTCTCAAAACCCAGCATCCTCCTTTGCCATACTCCCCTCCTCATCATGAAGGAAACCACAACCGCTCTCCTGTAAGCAGAGTTTGGCAACCATCACGCAAAATCAGTCCTTGGATGGCTGAGAGCTCTTCGCGTTGAAGATGACTTTGTGAGACTGCTCATATTTTTTGTGTATGACCTACTGCCTGGATTAACATTACCGAATTAACTACGTGATGCCCGCAGCTCTAAGACGAAATGAACAACAACGAAACCACCCAACCCCGTCTAACCAAGCCAATACACCCTCACCACCGTGTCTAAGCTAGATGTTAAAACAAACCGAAAGCCCAGACGGCCGCGGCAGCCCAACTAACCGGGCCCACGACAGCTGCCAGACGCGGAGCGGCAGAAGTCTCGGCGATCCTTGCTGCAATGTCGGATGTGATGCTAGCCGCGAGCGCAGAAGGGATGGCCACGGGGCACTCTACCAGGCCGGGCCTCGACTTATCCCGCACCTCGACGCCATCAGCGAGGCCCTTCCAGCCGACACGCATGGACATGCTGGCTCGGAAGACGGGATTCACGAGCTCCTCTCCGACGTTGATATATTTGGCTATGCACTGAGTGGTGTTCCCGTCGAGGTTGTCCTTGGCAAAGTCGAAGGCGGGTTTGCCGGCGCGGGTATAGAGCGGGAAGCGAGCGGGATGTTCGCACGAGCAGGATGGTTGCATCAGGGCGTACCACGACCCGTTGGTGTTCCTTCCACGAACCTCGTTGCAGGAGACCCACCACAGGTCGAACTCAATGCGCCAGTCGCCCTCGCGCGCGAAGGTGTCGACGACGGTGTAGACGAAAAGAGGCTCGGTGGTGTTGAAGTTGGTCACGTTAAGGTGCTGGGTGTAGGCGTAGCTGAAGTCGGGCTTGGACTCATCGATGATGCGGACTGCGATGTAGGGGTACGTGTATTGGGCGAGGCTGGCGTTGCGCAAGGCGAAGACGATGGGCATGTACGGCATGGGTGCCCATATCGGCAGGGTGTTCAAGTCGCCGAAGTTAGTGCCGCGCCGGGGGAAGACCATGTCGACCTCCATGGTGCGCGTCGGCTCGGCCACGACACTGATGCAGGCAAACGAGGCCGCAGAAGCCCAAACGGCCCGCAAGGAGAGGCGCATGTCGGGTGATAGTCGCTCGAATTAGGTGTTGGGTGGAGGAGGGCAGAGGACGGAGGTCGGAAGACAAGAGAGAGGGAGGACGGGGGGACGGAGAGGAAAGAGCGAGGACGAGAGCAAGGCTCCGCACAAGCCAAGTCAAGCAAGCCGAGGGTCAGGATTGGCTTGGCTTGGCTTGAGGCTTGGCTTGTTGGGCTTGTCGGCTTGGCTTGTACGGAGCCTTGGACGAGAGAGAGGGACGAGGCGGTTTATAAAGACAACACGAGAAGACGCATGACTGCCCGTCGTCCGTGTGGGCGGCGGGCGAAAAGAGGGCAAGAGTACATTCCAGAATTCGACAGTGGAGCCCCGCTATTCGCCAAGCATGGTCTTGTTTGGACATGCAAAGGCAAAGATGGCTCCCCAGATACGCGGTCCCGGTACTCAACGACTGAGTTTGGTGAACCCCCCTTCCAACCGACCCTCGAGACGAAGTGGAACGAGTTGGTCCCGAGCTACTCGCAGAGGGAGCATCCGTTCAAGAAGGACAAGCTAGTTGCGATTGAGGGCTTGAAGGACCTGTTCCGCGTGAACCAGATGGAAAAGGTGTACCGACACGGGCTGTGGATACAGGACTTGCCCCAGGACCTGTTGTGGTACAGTGAGGAGCGACTCACACGAGACATACCAGCCGAAATCGGCATCCCCTCGTGGAGCTGGGCCTCCAGAACGGGGAATATTCGGTTCAAAGAGTCTCTGTTTGAGAACATTGAGAGCACCTGCGAATATTTCGACGACTCAATGACCCGCGAGAAGGATCTGATCGTCAGGTCCAATATCAGGCAGGTGGATGGGATCAGGGGTCCTTTACAATGCCAGGCGTTTTGCTACGAGGACCTCGTCGACATGGACTTTGACGGACGTCTCCACGACGACTACAAAGAAGGAAATATCAAGGTCTCTCCAACCTTCTTGTTGCTATCAGGCCAGCAAAAAGTGGGGTGGGCCGTGTTCGACAACTTCGAGGCGCCAATAGGACCGATCTACTGCCTAAGTCTCCTGCGGCAGAAGATGGGGGAGTGGTATGCGAACTCCAAGGAACAACACTTTCTCTGGGTCCTCCTCCTCGGGCGCAGGAAGTGGGGCATCGCTGGCCAGGGCGACAACAGGTTTGAGCGCGTCGGATGGGGGTTGGTGTTCATTCCTTCGTGGCTGGATGGGTAGGCATCTCAGGACCTGATACTGAAATGATACGGGCAAAACAAAAACAAGTGTATTCGCAGACAGAGAACGATCACAGCACTACAAGGTTTATCGAACAAGCTCAAGACACAAATCTCAACCACCAGACTCTCACCACACCCAATCCCTACTCAACACCGCCTAAGCCTGAAAGGACTGAGCCCTCTTCATCTTCATCCGGTACGCCAGCGCGCGCTTCTTGGCCGTGGCGCTCATGGTGAAGGCCGCGCTGCCGCCGAACGGGCCCGCCGCAGCCCCGTTGCGCACCCGCACAACACAGACATTGTCCACGCCGGCGACGGTGGCGTCACAGGTCATGCCCGCGGGCATCTGGACCGTCAGGGGGAAGTCCTTGTTGGTCGCCAGGCTGAGGCCCTGGAAGCCGAGCCCGGGCACGTCCTGCGTGACCTGGGCAGTCTTGAACGCCGCCGAGTCCGTCCCGCCAGAGGTGCCGTCGATGGCAGCCGTCAGGGGGCCGGCACCATCCTGGTTGATCTGCGGTATGTTAGCCACTGTCCCCATCAAGTCGGGAAGATGAAAAACTCACCTGATGAAAGACCATCTCAATGCTCCCATCATCACCACAAGTCGGCAGCCCGGTATCGGCGCCATTCCCCGCCGTGGCGGCAACATTGCTCTCCGTCGCGACCTTGCTGGTCGTGCCACCGCCGCCAAACAGCCCCTTCAGAAACTGCCGCACCACCAACCCACTCCCCTCCTCCCGCTTGTTATTATTCCTGCCGCCGCGACCCAGCCCGCTCAGGTCATCCTCGACGCCGACCGACGCGTTGGCGGCGTTAACGCTAGGCGTCGAGCCCGTGCCCATGAAGCTGGCGACCATGGTGGCCGCGTCGATGGGGCCGTTGCCTTGGGTGCGGCCCAGAGGCCCGACCTCGCCGCTGCGGATCTCGCGGTCGCGGATGATGGCCGTGTCGGCTTGGGAGCCGCACCGGTTGGTGGAGCAGTCGCGGGGGGTGCCGTCGGCGACTGGGAGGGGGGTTAGTGAGGTTGGATGGGGAGGAGGAAGGGCCCGGGAGAAGGAGAAGGGGTAAAGGAAATAATTGACAGTCAGGAGAGAGCTTACCAGACAGGCCCGGCATGTTGACGCCGTTGGCACCCTTGATCATGGTCACCACGCCATGAGCAGAGGCAGGGGCCGCGAGGAGGGCGAGAATGAAGATGTCGGTGGGATGCATAGTGATTAGGCGGTGATTGAGAAAATGTGAATGAGAATGATTGAACAACTATGCCACCAGGGCTGACTGGGAAACAAGAGAAGAAGAGGAGTAAAGAAGTGAATCGGCGCTGATCTGGAGACTGAGGATGCCAAGTATCACGGGCAGTCTTGGGAGTCTACTCCATTCTTTATACTGGATTGATGTTCTATTCCTGTCTCGTGTCTTCCCATCCATCCATCGCCAACTCCTATCGCAAGCCCAACCCAAATCCGGCAACGACCGTCTGTGGGCCAGGAAACGCGAGGCGCAGCAGCATCATGATACAAACGAAACACGGTCCTCTCGACAGCTGAACCCGGACTTCGGAAACAGGAGTCGAATCGCATCCCGCATCTCGGCGAGGGTGTGACCCGGTGTCCTCGACGGTGTCGGTGGGTGTTTCTGCACAGACAATGAGCGTCAGGTCTTTGGGCTTGGCGTTGGCACCCCGAGTCTGAACCCCCAGCGGTCTGATGTTGAGGCTTCAGCTGGCGGTTGTTTCAGGATTCGGACGCCAATAAAAATCGAAGGCCGGGCGCTCAGCCCCCGGTTTGTGAAGCACGTAGCCCCTGGCGCGTCGATCTGCCGGATCTGAGGGCGTTTCGAAGATCGAGGTTTTTCTGGAATACGAAAAGTCGCGTATGCATGATGGATTTTCTCAGGGAGGGACCGGGCATTTTGTGAGAAACAAAACCTGGGGTTTAGGTCTGAGGGCTATTTTGGAAGGAGAACAGGGTGCAGGCGACAAGGACTGTTCCCTGGCAGCGCTCGCAAGCATTATAAACCGAATAATCGAAGCCGGAGAACATGTATAACAGGCCGGAGTCCATCCAAAAATAACTCACCTCTGCTTTACCTGGCACCGTGACGAACCGGGGACGGCCAGTGAGAGGGCCAGTGACGCTTGGGAGTCGGCCATCAGCAGTATGAACTCGAGACGGCAACCCCGAGTCGAGAACTGCACCACGGAGGAGGCCTCCTCCTGAACCTACCTCTTGGAGCTAGAACACTGTAACAGGTCCATCACCACCGCATCCTCCATCGGCTCGCTTGTGCCGGCGACATTCGTCTGAACTAGAAGCAGGACAGGGTTAGGGTTTAGTGTGGGCGATGTTACCCCTGAATGACCAACTGGCCAAACACCAAACACCAAACACAGTTTCAGCTCTCGCTTTGACGCACTAGCACCTCCTCCCCCACCGCGCACTAAAACGGCGCACTGATCGAAACCTCAGCAGCGTCGGTTTCAATTCTCGGCGCATATTCCGGCGGAAAAGCCGACCTTCGCTGACAGTTCCCGGCGTCGGGGGAGTTGTGGCCGGGAATGAGACAGATGGGGCTTTAAGGTATAGGGACAGTTACATAGCTTGAGGACTGGGAGAGGTCCAGGCGGCCCTTGTGGTGAGGAGCTATTAGTGACTCTGCGGAAATGGACAGTTGTTTCTGCGGAAGGTGGCCTGGATGCGTACACACAATGTGGTGGGACTTGATCGCTGCAAGCGCCGTCTCACGAGGCAGAATAATAACATGAAGGAATGTATCGTTAAATTAATAACACTATTTTGACCACACCCTCCAAACACACGGGCCAGGCCGGCAAAAGAGAGATCCGTTACCTGCCACACATCCAGCCTCCATCACTGATCCGTCCAACCTCTCCACTGAGCCATCACCCACCAGCGTCTACCACCAACGGGCCAACGGGGCCCGACGCGCAGCTCCCGCAACGCTAGTAACAGCTGCAGAATCAACAATTTTGCTAGGAGCCTCCGAGCCAGTTCCGGCTGCGGTCGCTGTCGCGGCCACGGCGGCGGTGTCCTGAGCAGCAGCGGTCGAGCTTCCGACGGCAGGCGCGGATCCGGGGACAACGGAGGAAGATGATTCCACCTGGGTCGGGGCCTGAACGGTCTCCTGGCTGGCAGTAGGACTCGCGTCAGAAGTCGCAGCTGCAGGCCCTTCAGAGCTAGCTGAAACGCTCGAGGCAGTCGAGGCAGCCGGCGCAGCAACATCCGGAGTTGCGGATGGAGTCGACGCTGCCGGCTCAGTACTTGACGTGCGAAGCACGGCTTCGGAGGTGGAAGACGGGCTAGGGTCCTGCGTCGAGGTTGGGCTTGTATCTTGGGTGGCGGGGCCATTGTTGCCGCCGGAGCCTGGGAGTGGCGTTTGGTCAGTCTTGAGGAAGGAAGACGTGCGGAGGCAACATACAGTCACCGTCGCTGGCGGTCAGCACCTTGTATGAAGTCTGGCAGCCAATACTGGCGCATCCCTGGCTGCAGGGGAACATGCTGTAGACGGTCGGGGCAGTGGTAGGGCAGCTGCCGCAGCCAGCTGTGATGGTAGCCGAGAGGGTGCAGTCTGGGGTGGCACAGGTGGTGCAGACGGAGGTAGTCGAAACCACGGCAGCACAGCCAGAGACTGAAACGATCGAGACGGTCTGCGTGGTGGTGTCCTGGGCCATGGCCGGGCCCACGGCGCCGCTAGTGACAGAGTTAGCGTGAAGACGACAGCAAGACCGCCGATACCAAGGGGGATACGCTCGACTTACACGGCCAGGACGCCGGCAAGACTCTTCAGAGCGAAATGCATTGTGACGGTTGTAATATGGAATTAAGAAAAGAAGATTAGCGAGGGATTAGCAACAAAGGCAATACGTTGGTGAAGCGAATGTGCAGATGAGCTATAAGAGGTAACGGATGAATGTCTGGCAGTGTAGGTTTATAAGGGGGAATTTGTGGTAGAGAAACGCTTGATCCTCCCCAGGCACCGAACAATGCACCATGTGGGCATCGGCCAGGTATAGAACCGTGGAGTGACCAGTTTGTAACGCCTGACACCCAGGTTCCTACGTAATCTTGCCACCCCCAACCAAGTGAACTTGAGGCTGGAGAGAGCGTGGTGGCCAGGCCGCCTTGTGCTGAGAGGAACGGGAGGCGACCTAACGTATCGAAAACGCATACCAATACCGAAAGCCTTTAGAGATAGACCAGTTTCCAAGACACAAGGGCGCAGTGAGCCATCCCCTCTCTGATTGAGTTGCCACTATTCCCATTTCCGTGCCTGAGCAGGGACCAAAGCACCCAAACAGTGCTCAGATCAACTCAACGCCCGCCACCTCGTGACCCCCCGCGTAACACACTCTCCAACCAAAGTAAACAAAACCCACGTCCACCAACTTCCGTCACTCCCCAACCCACCCATCCCCCACCCCCCTCATCCATTGCATCCCCACCAAACTTAGCCCGTACCTCTCCACAAACGCCTTGACCCCAAAGCTGCGCCTATCAACAAACTCTTCGCCACCGACGTCACCCTTTTCCAGCACCAGCCCCTCCGCTGGTTCCGAAAACAACAGAAAGAGATATCTGTGTGGCCCCGACTCGTCCTTGGGCCCGGGCGCGAGGTATTCCGTCAGGGTCTTGCCGGTGCCGGTGATCACATGCTCGCCTTCCGGGTTGGTTGGGATGGAAATGTTGGAGATGACCCAGTGCCGCCAGTAGGCGAATTTCGGGTCGTCGGGGGTGGGCGCGTCAGGGTCGAGGAGCATGAGGGTGAAGCGTTGCTCTGTTGTTGATGGCGGGGTGTCGTTGTCCGCGGGAGTCAGACGGGAGACGGAAATGATGGGCGCTTCCTTGACCTGGCTGACTCGCATGAGGGTGCCATTGGAGATGCTAAATGGCGTGTCGTTCGCGGAGAATTGCACATTGAGGTTAAAGGTGGGTGTGAAGTCTGCTGGGATCACCACCGAAGGTAAGAGCTGAGCGGCTTTCAGCGAGGTGAAGAGGGTGTTGGCCATGTCGACGATTTGGTGGCGAGAAGCAGAAGAAAGTGAAGAGTGTTCTAGGTGACTTATTGACGATCGAGGTCAAGCTGGGCCTTTTTATCACGATTTCCTAGTCGAGGTCGTGATTGGTGGAATTTCTCCCTCTTAGTGGTGGAGATCCTCGGTCTTAGGGGGAGGGGCATCGGCTTCGAGGAGGCAGGGATGCTTGATCGTGAGTCCATCACCTCGTCGTGGGGATCGATAAAGTCCCTCCCGTGTGTCTCATGCTCGGAGGTGATTGCAACAAGTGATAGTGTACTGGTACAAACTGCCCTGTCTCCCCATGGCAACGACGGCCAGAATCGTTATGAACGGACACTGGGCCTGGATGTCTCATGCCAGACGTCGATCACCGTATGGATATGGGCGGGTGAAGCCCATATTCGAGGACGCGGAGCAGTGTCTGAAACAGTCCGACCCGTCCTTGCCGTGTAACAACGAGGGCCCCTACTTAGAAACTGGGAAGCGCAGTCTTGTCCGGGCTCCCAGCCAAACACATCTTCCAACCTGTTCCCGTCGTCTTGCCATTTCACCATGATCGTCAAACAGTCAGAGATGCCCGCCGCGCCCAAAATCGCGTACGGGAGCGACGCTTTCGTCCAGCAACTAACCACCCTCAACTTGAAGTACATTGCCCTCGTCCCCGGCTCCACCTTTCGCGGCCTTCACGACAGTATCGTCAACTTCAATGGCAACCGAAACCCCCAGATCGTGCTGTGCCTGCACGAAGAGCACTCGGTGGCTATCGCCCATGGATATGCTAAGGTCGAAGAGACACCCATGGCCGCCGTTGTCCATGACGCCGTCGGCCTGATGCACGCGACCATGGCCGTGTACAACGCCCACTGCGACCGCGCGCCCGTCCTGATTCTCGGGGGCAACGGGCCCATCGACGCTGCCCGCCGCCGGCCGTGGATTGATTGGATCCACACGACCGGTGATGAAGCAGCCATGATCAGGCCGTGGGTCAAGTTTGACGACCAGCCGGGGTCGGTCCAAGCTGCCATCCAGAGCATCCTGACCGCCGCGACCGCGTCCGCCCAGATCCCACGGGGTCCGACATACGTCTGCCTTGACACCACGCTGCAGGAGGAGAAGCTATCCAGCCCGACAGCTGTTGCCTTCCCATCGACGGAGCGATACCTGAACGCCGCGCGCAACCCACCGGGCCCATCGGCCCAGGCCATCGAGGTAATCTGCCAGGCCATCCTCGCCGCCAAACACCAGCCGCTCTTCCTCTACGGCCGCGTTAACCGCACCCAAACCGGCTGGGACAACCGCGTGAAGCTCGCGGAAGCGTACAACGCGCGGGTCCTAACCGACCTCAAGCTCGCCGCGGCCTTTCCAACAGACCACCCCCTCCAAGCAGCCCCACCCGAACAAACTCTCCTCAGCCCAGGAATCCAAGCCGTCCGCGCCGCGGACGTGCTCGTCTGCTTTGACTGGGTCGATCTCGCGGGCACCTTCCAAGCCTGCTTCCCGTCCAACCCCCTCGGCGAGCCCCCTTCCTCCGTCCGCGTCATCAACATCACCCTCGACCCCCCCGCCATCGGCAACGGCCAGAACAAATCCCACTTCGCCCAACCCCCCGTCGACATCGCCA
>FTEL01008955.1_pt1 | contig 11207 bp, 15 predicted proteins | sample 1658911 | NCBI WGS metagenome assembly FTEL01 (sample SAMEA3914869, study PRJEB12502) | metagenome | biome: forest; material: soil | place: USA | collected 2012-03-12 | depth 0.1 m
CCCCCTCTACCCCTCCTCTCTTGCCCTCCACCTCCTTCCTCACATCCCGGGCCTTTCACAATTCCCGTGCAATAAGGTCGTGCATCAGACGACACATGGCTTGAGAATTGCTTTCCCCACGGTTAGACTCCTGACACGGAACGCGTCTTTTGCCGTGACCGCTTTTGCGACGCTGGACTTGTCAGGGGACGAAGGCGGGCGCCAGAACGGGCCGCTTTCGCCCCCATGGGACGGGGTTCCCAGTGTTCCCTTCTTTCTTCTTCCATGAGGCTATTCAGCCTCTCCCCCTACGACCGCCCTGTACCCCAATTCCCGCCCAAGGTTGCAGCCCGCCGCCTTGGGGGGGGTTTGCAAGAGACACAAGAGACGCATCAGGACTCAACAAGACGGTGGCGGCCGGCTAAGGCGAGCCGCTCCATGCCGCTGCTCCCGCCTGACAGACAGGCCTGGCCCGCTGGTTCGTCCCCGCCCAGCCCCGCGTGACGGGATCAAAGGAGAAAAAAAGAGGCAAACGACCTGTCAAGTCGGCCGGCGCGTTTGGATCCGGCGATTATTGTCGATGCTAATGCCCTGGGGGAGGCAACCGGTAGCCGGGAAACGGTGGTGTCTGCGGGCCACAAACTTCCCCGGATTGACGCTGGGAAATGGGGACTTTTGGACAGGCCATCCCAGTCAGGCCAGCCTGTGCTTAATCAACCCGCCTCCCCGTCCTCCCGGTAACGCTACAGCTCGGGGTGGGGATTCAATCTGGAACCAGAAGACAGCACTGGCGACCCCTTGATTGCCAGAAGAGCGCGGGAGGCAATGTACTAATGTTAGCACCCATTCTGCGGGATCTAATTGCAGCTAACTCGATCCGGGAAGTTGGGAATAGGATGGCACGCTGGGACTGCTTTTCTGTAGCTCAGCGACAATAATGCTGCCAGCAGCTGCTCGTATTGCGCGATACGGCTAAACGGGAGTACCAGGCACGCTCGCCATCGAGAAGCAGAGTCTGTCCAAGCAGGCGGCTGCCCCAAGAAGCAAACGGAGGCTCGGGACGAGCTTGGAGAATCCAGGCATATCCCATGACAAAGCACGCCGTCCTGCTCGTTCGGGATGCGTCAAGATTGATAACCGGTGTCGGGGAATCGCCTCCTCCCACGCCACATGGGCAGTCCCGCTTCCGACTTGGTCCCCACAAATACGGGAATATCACAGGCTTTTGAGTCGAGGCCCGACAATCAAGGCGCATATTGCACGTCGACTAAAAATAAGCCCGCCGTCGGGTTTTTCCCCCAGCGCCGACTTACTCTGTCTGCCGCGTATCTGGGCCGGCACGGCAGGGCCTCAGACAGCAGCGTTGATAGGCTGAATAGGGATGATATGCCAGCACTTTTGAGGGAGCCCATCCCGCGGTGCCGCGATGCTGCAAGTAATCGGAAACTCAATGCCTACCGTGTATCAGCGCGCGCGCTCTGGGTGCGGTGGCACTGGCCCATGGGCTGGCATCCCGCCCGCCGCCCGGCCATGGATGTCAACCGATTCGAGTCGTCTCTGGTCTGGCTTTCCCGTCCAAACACCACTAACCAAACAGCTTGCACCCATGTCGCCGCCGTTGACGATCGGGTGGAGCGACGAGGACGCGGGCCAATTGGGGCACGGAACGAGCCCGTTGAGTTTCCGGATCTGGACGGCGTGTGGACCCCTGCTGTCCACGACCCCTCCCTCTCCCTTGCCCCAACGCCCCCGACGCCCTGCTCCCTCCCCTCCCCTCTCGTCCCCTCCCCTTGTCCCCTTGGTAGGTACATACCCCGCGCCGCCGACCTGGCCGGATCACCGCTCGGGACTGGGCCACTCACTACACAGCAAACAGCTCCTCGTGGCCCCTCGGCTCTCTCGCGCTGTGGTGCTGACGAGCAGCGAGGGTGGGTTGGACCAGCAGCTTTGTGCCTGGCCTGGAGGATGCACCACGACCAAATCAGCGAAGCACCAACATGCGAGCTGAGCCCTCTCTCAGCCGCAAGAACCGGGCGCGCGCGGCGCACAACAACAACAACAACATCAACCAGACTTCGGGGGCCATCCCGGGGGCCGCCGTGGTGTTTGGTCAGCCATTGCTGCAGTGTAAAGAATGACAATGGAAGCGATCTCCTGGCCGCGCGGGCGGGCATGACGATACGAGGCGCGGGCGGGCAGTCAGTGTTGCAACCCGGGCGCGGCGATTTCATCTGTCTGAGACCCGGGGAAGATCTGGGGCCGATCTGAAGATGCCGGGTCGTTGACTGTCTCAGAAAGTCCCGAACGGCGTGGGTGTGTGATTGAGACTCGCATTTTGTGTGTGGGCGCGGGGGTGGGGTGTGGGCTAGTTTGTTGTTGGGTGGTTGGCGATGTGCATTGGGCAAGACCTGACTCGAGCATTCGAGCTCGGCTTTATAGCGATCGGGTCGCTGTTGTTGCTTGTGGGCTGCCGGCGTTGAGAATTGCTTGCTTTCTTTTAGGCGCTGGCCACCGTTGTTGCACGAATTCCCGACCCGGGATCGCAACCGCAGAACGAACAAACGGCTGCTTGCTGTCGCCAGCCGGCGTGCTATGTGGCAGGCATGTACGTACGCGAAAGTATGATGCCTGCCCCAGGAAACAAAACACAGTACCCCAGAGCAAAAAAAAAAAAATACAAGGCGAGAATCCCGCCAGCCACTTCGACCACGTCCCCCGGGTCCACCAAATCAACGTCTCCATCCTGCCACAGTGCCAAACATCTCGGAAATATCCATGCCCGCCCTGGAATCAAGCTTTCTGTGCCATGCCGATCTCACTGCTACCGTCGCCGCCCATCGCCAGGCGATCGATGCCGGTGCCGGTGGTGGACCCCGGCCCCAGAAGCAAGCCCCCCAACGGCAAGTTCTGGTGTGGTCGTCGTGGGGGATCGAGATGGCGTTGCGTGGCGGTCCGCCCACTGAAAGCAGATTGCCTGCCCAAGCACGCCCGGGCCCTGCGGCCGAAATAGGCAAGGCGTTGCCCAGATTCAGCACGCCAGGGCAGGAGCACAGGCCTGCTGGTCAGACCCGCTAACTATCACTGGCCGAGGCCATCGTGGGACCATCCTCCATGGGTCACTCCAGAGCCCCTCCAACCCCTCCAACCCCTCCAACCCCTCCAACCCCTCCAGCCCCTCCATTGGAACCCCCTCCTCCAAGGCACACCAATATTCCTGCACAACCACGCCGAGCCACGGCGATAAACTTCGAGAAAATTGTGTCGAAACACGTCAGATACGCAAAGCCAGCGGCGCGTGGCACGACCGCCCAGGTGCGTGCGGCTGTTCGGTTACCTGCATCGGCCAGCGGTGAGCACCCCTGTTGTGTGCCCTCGCAATAGTCCGTGACGCTGCGAACTCTGCCGTCATGGCACCATCGCCAGCCGTCTAGTCGCCCTCTCAGCGCCCTCCCTCCACCACGAGCCTAAGCCTCGCCCGTCGATCACAGCCAACGCTCCACGGCAAGGCGTCTCCCAGCATGGTCGCCGTGCAATCTTGTTGACTCGACCTGCCCGCGCCCGGCCGGCTGCTCGGCGCCTTTGCTTCCCGTCTTGGTGGCCGACGACACCGCATTGGCCCATGGCCCATGCAGCGGCCGTGCTGGAGGAGCAGGTGAAACGTCAACAGAGCGGTGCGCAAGAGCGTCCCGCAGTCTCTTCCGCTCCTTGACTTGTTCCCACATTTTGTGGAAGCAGGTGGGAGGGCGTTGGACGGCGTGCGAGCATCACTTTCCCTGCGGCTTGGGGACAGGCACAACATCTCTCGGCAGCCACTTTTGCACACGACCTGACTGGAAGTGCTGATATTGCCCATGAGAGCGACTACAGGGAAAAATTGACTGCGGGGAAGGGCAAGAGGGGGAGGGATTGGGAAGTAGGGGAGCCAAGAGCTCGCAACCTTGAGAGCCGATTCACTATTGAGAAAACCAACCCCTCTCACGCAACTGTCCAACCACCGCAATTTCTCTCACCCGCGGACGGCCCAACGATGGCTTTCACTGTCGTCAACAGGCCGATAATCATGTCAAAACACGTCGTGTTCCGCCGAGACACCTTCGCCGCTCCACAAATCTTCAGCGTTGTTGCGACCAGCAGAGCATCAAATCCCACACCGAGGTCTCTGATCGACCGTAACACCCAAGTCCCTCAGTTCCGCTGTCAGTGTGCTGTCGGCCTCAGCGCAATCCGTGGTGATGAGGATTCTCATGTCAGAGTCGGACCCGGTACGCCCTATCTCGGGCGAGCTTTGCACTCTTTACCGTTGGCCCAAGAGAACGCCCATTTGCCTTTGCTGCTGCCAAGTGGCGAGCCAGCTACTTGTTACGAGCTTTTTCGGTCACGACTCGGAACCGTGATCCCTTGCTGGACAACTGGCAAGCGCGAAACCCCCGTCGGGGAGTCTCTGTATCCGAGATACGAGGCAGGACGAGCTCTTGTGTCCGCGTAACTGGATAGATGGCAGAGTCTGAGGAAGCCGCCTCTCCTGTCTCCGACGAAGCGGTGCTTCCTTTGCATCAAGTGTTGCCGTTTTGGCCGTGGACTTCGGTAGTGAAGACGCTTTTGGATACCCTATTGGACGGGTAGTAACACAAGCTCATCCCAACTTAGCAGCCGGTTATCATCTCGGGCATAAGCCCATGACCGAGGCCGTTCAGCGGAGCGGACGCCATGCTCGTTCTTCGGGACGCGGCCATTGTCCTGCCCGCATCTGACTCGCTCACCTCGCATCCTTACTTGGGAGACTGTCCATCAACGGATTTGCGAACGAGTTTATACGGCTTATGGGTGCTGTCTCTCGCTGATCTCTCCTGCTGTACTACGGGGGCAGTGCGTAGGAGATCAACCGGACATCCAGAGCCGTCTGCGTTCATCCGGATCCCCAAGCCATAGGCGGGCACAGCGTAGAACTCCTCAATTCCCCGCTCGGGTCCTGCCAATGCCCATCAGATCGTATTGATCACCAAACGCGATCTCCGGATTGTGGGCAACCAGGGCTACACGGAATTCTGTCGGCGCCGCGGTTAGATGCCCCTCCGCCCTCACGGAAGGTTGCCGTGACGGCGTGACATTGCACAGGCTCGATCTATTTTTTCTTCCTCGGCCACACTCAACACCAAACTTTTCACTGAAGTCGTCCACGGTGAAAGTAATGCTGACAGCTCTCACTCGCAGCATGGCTTAGCGTTCGTGTGTAATGATGTTATGGGACTTGGCCTGATGCCGGCTGGATTGGGTGAGCTGAGAGTGAAAATGAGCATTGAGGCTTGACAGGACACAAATGACGAAACTTGGCCGCCAAGAGACTGCTTCGGAGACTCGGGTATGCCCTCTGCTTCCCGAAGACGCATGGGGAGGTGGTAGCGCCATACTCGTTTCGCCATCCGGACTCAAGCCTCGCATTCTGTCACTGCTCTCAGGGATCTAGTAGACCGACTAAACTGGGCTGCACTGGGGACGCTTTTCCTACCTGCCGACGCCCTGTTCAATCATTTTAGTCTCGAACAGAGACGGCCCGGAGAACGGGCTTGGCGGACAACGATATAAATTTTCCTTCCTTTCAAATAGTGGCTCGGTTCGTGGAACTCACTTCTGGCCGACCGGCTAAAAGGATGGCCACGATGTTTGGCCGTCCTCACTGACACTCTGCTTGTCCCCGCTTGGGGGCCATCTCTCTTCCAGATCTAATTGCCTCCATGAGACGGGGGGGGGGTGTCGGCCGTATCTCTGTTTTCTCCCTGTCAGTTTCCGCACTGCATGATGTCTGCTGAAAGCCGTGTTCGGCACCGAGGCAGCGTCGAGTGAGCTGCCCGGTGATGCTTGCTCGGCAAGTGTCCAGTACTATCCAAGACTTCTCACTCTTGTCTGTCACTGGGTGCCAACGATGGGCGATACGTCCCCAAACAACTCAACGTTTAGGTAGTCCACACATCCATCGGCGGCTGCTAACTTCTGGGGAATACCTCACTGTCAGGGGCCAGGCCTCAGATCCCGGTCTTCACGCCTTGCATGCTCCTCAAGCCGCTGAAAAGCTGAGAAAAGGGAGGTCACGGGGCCAGGCAGTCTTTGGTTGCGAGCCAATCGTTGTCAAACCTCGATACCATGCTGCTATGAGCCGCAAAGGTTCCGACCGTTGGATATGTGCAGGCGCCGTCGTCGCACACAAGCTCAGGGGCAGCAGAGCAGGGTCTGGGGGGCGATGCCAAGATGTCGTTGGGGCTCTGTGGGAGCATTGCGTTGATCTTGTCCCTGCCCCTGGATCTATAGCGAACGGAGAATAGGGTAAACTGGAGATGCGAGGTGGATGGATTGTAGCATCGCTTGTGACCAGTGGTAACCGCCTGGCTCGGATGTCACGTAGCAACGGACTGTATCCCACACGGCATCCGGCGGGGGGGCCAAGGGAGAGCAATTGCATTAATTCGATGTATACTCCAAGGCGCCTCCTCTCCCCAGGTCATCTTGGGAACGCCACTTTCGTTGTCAAATCTAGGAGCGCACCAGAACCCCAACGGCCAACGATGCAAGGCCGTTGAACCTCACTGCAGCCGGACCCCGCGCCTGCCCACCCTCCTCCACGGACTCGCCACCGACACATGCCCGTTCGTCGGCACCGAAACATCTTTGAGACCGAATTTTCCGAACCGAAGCCCAACGTGGACAACTTGCTGTTGGGGGCGAAGAGGATTGAGAAAGGCATGATACAAGAGCCCATGGCCGAGCATGGCTGCGACGGGCCATCTCCATTTTCCATATTTCTCCCTCTGTCGTCTCCAACCCATCCCCCAAGACCCTACCCCTCAGAGAGTTCATGTCAAGGAGGTGAACTTGGGACTACACAACGTCTACGACAACTCCTGGCCCAAGACTTGATCAAGGATCCCCCCGGTTCCCCCCCCCCGCATACAAAAGCACCCAAACGGGGGGGACGTGTGTTGCATCACGGCCGTTTATTCTGTCGTTACCTCGCAGCCCATCGGCGGCGGGTGCGATATATTACCTCCTGTTCCATTTCCCGTACGGCCATGCCGCCATCCGGCAGCCGGCAACCGTCGAGATCTCCCGCGGCGGGAGAGGGAGGGGCAGGACGATCTCCTTCCTTTTCTTGAGATGGGAGGGTGGCAAGGCACGGCTCGTTGGTCGACTTCGGACGTACAAGACGGGTGGTGGGGGGTCTCCCGGCCGGATGGGAAAGGGGGAAGTGGTGGTGGTGCCGATGGTACTTTGGCATAGCCGGCGACGGATCGTGGAGGGCATGTCATGGGCGGACATACCCTGCACAGGATCACCTGGCCGTCGTTCCACATGTTGGGCTCCGGAAGGGAGCACGCATGGTCTCATGTTCAGACCCATCCTGGAGAGGTATATTAAAGAAGGTCTGTCCTCCTTTTCATTGTCTGTTCCCTCCCTTCTCCTCTTACACGAGGATGGGCAATCTCCACGCCGGGATCAACCTTTCACACACACACGCCTCCATGGCTCCGAACGAACGACTCGACAATCAATCCACGCTGTACACAAAGGATACCTTGGAGTGATAGGAGGGAAAAGGGGTTGCAGACCAAACACGGTTTGGCAAGGGCCACCACGCGGAGGAGGATGGCGACCTACCGGACTGGAGCAGACGGGAAGGACTCACAGATGGATGAGAGGTGAACTTGGGATACGAGAAGGACATTCTAGGAATCGGGGATGAGACCAACAAGGACAACGGTGGACATGGCCGACGACGACGACGCGACTTGACCGAGCACCGACGCCCCCGGTTCATCCCCCTTCTTGGATCCTGAAAAGAGATGACCAGGAATACCTCGATGAAAGGATGGAGATGGAAACAATCCCAGGAGAGACGCCGGAGTCCCTTGCGTACTCGTGGTGATTGAGCAAAAGGAGGGCGGTTGAAGGTGGGCGGATATCCGGGCGAGGTGGGGGACTGGACAAGCGTACGGGTACTCAGCAACAGAGAGACGTCGTGAGACTGGCCCTTAGGAAAGGCGAGGCAAGAGTATTGGGAATTCCAAATTGGAAAGTGGACAGCGACCGCGAAATTGGCGGCGCGGGGGAAGCGTGCGTTCGGTTGAAGGACTGCAAACGAGTTGGGAGATGGAGCCCCGAAGGACTCGTCCCCTGCCCAATCTGGAATCCATCCAACAAAACGTAAGTAAGCAGGCATGAGGTAAGTCCAACTGGGACCAGGACCAGGACCAGGACCAACGGTTGACACCAAGTGTTAGACGTGGCCAAGATGTTGGGCTTGATGGGGGGCGTGCTAACCTCAATATGGCGCTTTGAACATACCGTCATCATGGGAATTGTTTGAGTCAAGGATGATTTAAACGATGTTTGCCCAAGCCAGAAAGATCTGACGGCTTTCCCGAGTCCTGGTTCGGCTTGCTGCTTGAGGTGTACCTACCCTCACCATTCTGGGGAGTCTTCGAGTGTTGGCTGGGAGTTCTTCATGGATTTGCTCTCGCTGCCCATCACAAATAGCAAATACTATAGTTCTCAAGCAACTCGATAGATACTGCGGTGCCATGGTCCTAGACATTTCTTTGACCGCTAAACCGTAGTTGTCATCCTGGACGACAATGAGGTCGGCATGTGAACAGGGTTAGGGTTATTTACTGCAGATCGCCAAATTGATCAGCTGGTTCTCAGGTCGTTGTTTGGTGCACGTGCCACCTGTCCCATGGCACGGTGCTGCCAGGGCAGGTTCAGGGGCGGCTGACGCGAGCTCAGGAGCTTCATTTCAAGCTCTGGTCGCTGCCTGGAACTTCACAAATCCAAACAGACAACCAACGACAAAACCATCATGCAATAAACTCTTGCACCACTCAGCACACACTTCTCCTACAGTTGCACCTCCATCGATCCTCGTCTGAGCCCAACATGAAACCCATTATCGCGATCCCAGCCACGTTGCTGCTTGTTTATCGAGCCTACTCGAAAAAGTCGCTAACGCCTGGCGGCATCTTGGCCGCAACACTAACCGCCATCGCCCACGCCATCCATCCGTGGAATCTGCCGTTTGTTTTGCTCATCGTCTTTTTCCTCGCCGGCACTCGGGCAACTCATGTGAGTCTCTCTTTTGCGCATACCTCTCTCTCATCCTTGAGCTTCCCACAGTGGCTAACCTGCTTCACCACAGATCAAGGAAAATGTTAAGGCCAGCCTCACCCTGAAGGCTGGTGGTGCCTCCGGCGGCGAAGGGCCGCGGAACCACGTCCAGGTGTTTGCCAACTCGCTTACTGCGTCCATCTTCTCGCTGCTCCATGCCTACCAGCTCCGGTCGCGCCAGCAGGCCCTCCTCACGTCGCCCAACGAAGCCGGCAGCCTCTGCTACGCCTGGGGCGGCGACCTCCTCGTGATCGGCATCATCGCCAACTACGCCTGCGTCGCGGCCGACACGCTCAGCTCCGAGCTGGGCATCCTGGCCAAGAGCGAGCCGCGGCTCATCACTAGCCTCAGGCTGCGCAAGGTCCCCCGCGGCACCAACGGAGGCGTCACGGTCACCGGTCTCCTCGCCGGCTTGCTCGGAAGCATCACCATTGTCACGGCAGCGATGCTCTTCCTCCCCCTCTGCACGGACGAGACGGCCGGCAGGCTGGGCGGGGGAGCGCCGTGGTCGGATGACCAGCGGAAAACGCTGATTCTGGGGCTGACGGTCTGGGGGTTCCTGGGCAGCGTGGTGGACAGCATCCTGGGCGGGCTGTTTCAGAGCAGCGTCAAGGACATCCGGAGCGGAAAGATTGTCGAGGGCGACGGCGGCATCCGCGTGCTCGTGTCTGAAGAGGCGGCCCCAGTGGAGGTCGACACTCTGGGTAAAGCCAAGGCTGACAAGAAACGGCAAGGAAAAGGAAAAGAGGATGCCCACAACACCAAACCGTCGAGGGTAGTCGAGAACGGGTGGGACTTGCTGGACAACAATGATGTCAACTTTTTGATGGCGTTCGGCATGAGCCTCGGCGCCATGGTGGTGGCCTCGTGGTACTGGCAGGTCCCGATGTCGTCCATCTTGCCAGTGCCGGCGAGGACTTGAGTTGAGTTGAAGCCCTGGGGTGGTTCTGGGCCGGGTTCAGGCCGAGTCCGGATTGGGGGCGTCTCCTTCCTGGCGGTTTCCTCCTTCCCTTTTCTGGCGGCCAGGCGGTGATGTCTGGTGGATTCGACCCTTTGTAGCATTTGTTAGTGCAGCAAAAATAATGCACGCAAAAATCATCCTCCTCTCTACTACCCCTTCTAACAGACGGTTCGACAAGTGCTTGCTGTCTCTTGTTGGAAATCTCGGCCGCATCACGAGACCGCCCAAAGCTTGATGCTTTCTGCTCCCCACCCGAGACGCCAGCCAGCCCACCGCCAACAGGGGAGCCACCACGAAAATCGATCCTCCATGAACCATTCCCATTCCAACCTCACCACAACACAGGCGTTGGGTTGCCAAATATCCAGGACAGAAATATCGTGCCATCTTCCCCAATATTGTTGCACGTGTCAGTTACTACTTGCCATGCATACCACAAAGCTCACAAACAACCAGAAAAGAAAAAAAAAATCACCAAGCTAATGCTGATTCCCATTCCTCGGCAAGGCGGTCGCTGGACAAGGCCGTTAGGCAACGTGGGGTGGGCTGTGGTGGGGTTGGTCGGTTGTGGACCCACAAAAGCTGCCAGGGTCGAGGGTGCGAAGAGAGGCAGGGCCCAGGCAAAAGCAGGAAGCGGGCACAGCAGCGCACCCCTCATCCACTCACAGGAGGCAGCGTGCCGCGCCGTGGTGAAGAAGAGTGGGCACTTGGGCTCTTGGGGGGTTCGACGTCGACTCCACACACCCACCAGACACACGCACACACACTCGCAGCAGCAGCGCAGCGTGCGCGCAACCCGGGAAGGCTCCATCTGAACCCATTTTAAACGAGAGCTAGCTTCGCAAGGCTCGGCAGCCATGGCCCAGGCCTACGACGACGAGGAGCTGTCCATCTCGCTGTCCCCATCCCAGATCCGGCGCACGAGGCGGCCTGGCGAGGGGCTGCAGCAGCAACAGCAACAAGAGGAAGCAGCAGCGAAGGAGCAGCAGCAACACCACCACCGCCAACAGCAACAACAACACGGCCAGACACATTCACAACCATATTCGCAGACCCACCATACGCAACAGCAGCACCACCAGAATCAGCACCCCCAACCCCAACCCCCCAAACA
>FTEL01003517.1_pt1 | contig 11205 bp, 14 predicted proteins | sample 1658911 | NCBI WGS metagenome assembly FTEL01 (sample SAMEA3914869, study PRJEB12502) | metagenome | biome: forest; material: soil | place: USA | collected 2012-03-12 | depth 0.1 m
GTGCTGCTCCCGCGGAGCACGGGCACCTACTTCTGTCTCAACGAGCTTAAGGGCACCGTGGACTACGTTTACGACTGCACCGTGGCCTACGAGGGCGTACCGTACGTTTGCTCTCGCCGTGATCGCAGACCCACTCTCACCAACTAACATTTTTGGCAGTCGAGGCAAGTTTGGCGAAAGTATCTTCACTCTCGCGGGGACCTACATCCGAGGACAGGCGCCAAAGTCGGTCAACTTCTACTGGCGCCGGTTCCGCGTCGCCGACATCCCACTGGATAACCCAGAGGTTTTCGACGCCTGGCTGCGGGAGCGCTGGTACGAGAAGGATGCCCTGTTGGAGCAATACATCTCGACCGGCCGCTTCCCCGCTAGCCCTGCCGACGCCCTCACCAAGGGTCAGGATCCTTTCCTCGAGACCGAAGTGCGGACTCGCTATCCGTGGGAGTTTCTCCAGATCTTCAGCATTCTTGGTGCCTTCGGTCTGCTCGTCAACCTTTTCCTCAAGACCAAGAACCGCTTTCTTTCCGTTTTTTCCTGAGCCTCGGCGTTTTGGACGAGATACCCCCTTTTCCGGCTTTTCCTCTCGACTCACATCACGAACACGCGGGCTTCTACTTGCCCACACGGACGACACGCAACTCATGACACGGGAAGGGGTGTGGGTAATGGCGTTTAACTTTGGATCAGCGAAGTCGACATTGGGTAGCGTGCTGCGCTCTGGCCAACGGAATTCCTGCAGGCGCTGACTGGCATGCGATGGCTTAGGTTTGGCGTTCTAGCGGGTGGGGATTTGGATGGGACATTTGGCAAGGGAGAACCCGGTTGGTGGGTAGCTCAGATATCCTTTTCAAGCAGTTCGTTTTTTTCCCACAGCTTTGCAAGACAAGACGTTGGTTTAAACCCCCTGACTCCCGTCGGCCCAGCACAAAATAGCCTGATTCACTTGCCCCGCCCCTTGACTGGCCCCGAGGCACGGCAGCTATCCCCCACGAAATGCCTCGAGGAGGCGGTGTGTCTTTGAGCCCCCCTTAACGATGCCTATCCGGGCGTGAACCACCAAAACCCAGAGCCCAGGGTACAAGAGCCGTCTTCCCCCTGCGCAACACGAGCAACGCCCTTCCAGGTTCACAGGAACGGAACATGGCGCCATCTGGGGAAACAGTGGGGACCACGAACGGGTTCTGGACCCGATTGGTCCCAGCAACTGCACAAGGTCATACGCCCCGTTGAATGTTTACTCTTCGGCCCCCTTCATGCCGACCAGGTCTCCGATACAGACACCGCTCGCCGTGCCGAGCCGGAACTGTTTAGCCCCTGGCTCCGGTATCGATCCGGACAGGGTTTGTTCCCGAGGGCGGTGCCGCCCGTTGCCTAACAAGTGCCTTCTCAACACTGCGGGCCGAGTGCCCGTGGCTCTGGATGTCGAGTCACAGGACTACCAAGGGCTAAAAAATGGTGGAACGGTCAAGTCGAGCCTCAGGGGCTAGAACGACTTGGCTTCGGTTACTGACTTGGACGTTCTATTCCCGGACCGGTCTCCACAAGCACGGGGGCGCCCAAGCATCATCTGTGAGTGTTCACGACTTTTGATCCCTGTTGTGGTCGCGTTCATTTTGTTCCCCAGACCAGCTCTGAAGCGCCTGCGCAGAACCATCACGTCTACTACAGAGTACTGACACCTCGGGCTTCAAACAGCTGTGCCGAGGTGGAGGCCACGGCTCGGCAATATACAGCGCCCCACCTTCGCCGATAGCTTCGGGAACGGGGCCATCTCAGTCAGGAGGCGGGTCTCGACCCACTTCGCCGATGTCACCGGAGGGCCATCGGACCCTCCGGCCGGCGCTACGGGCCGTGATCGGAGAACTATGACGCTCAGATCCTTCAGTAGCCAGAGGGTATTCCCAGGACACGAGGAGACGGAGGCCCAGCTAGCTGCAGCCCCTATTGCTTCCCGGCGCTTGCCAAGTGAGAAACCCTGCTCCAGCTGCCAGATCGGGGTCACAACAAGTCGGTCACTGATGAGTTGGGCTTTACGCTGGGGCCCAAGAATTGCCATGCCATGGTGAGGGTGCCATAAAAGAGAACTAAAGCCCGCCCTATTGTCTCCATGTCACGCCTGTAATCCACTGCAGTTACACTCGTTGCTCCTGAATCAAGCGTGCCGTGTTCTTGGTGTCCTGTTCACATTCAATGGTGTTCGCTCGTTTTTGTCCACCCAAGTCCGACCTGCTCCATCATGTCACTATCCATACATACCGCAAGGGACGAGAAGGGTAGTCCGGCTCCGCTGTCGAGCAGCAGCAGCAGCAGCAGCAGCACCAAAAATGAGAGCAACGTTGTGTTGTCCCTTGTCGGCAATGGCCACTCTCCTGCCGTCCCACCAGAAGATGCCACTGTCGTCTCGTTCGAACCAAACGACCCCGAAAACCCTCACAATTGGTCATTTGTGAGACATCTTCCTCCTTTCAACGGCTCTTCTCACATCGACCCAGCCCGAACTTTATCAACTAACCCACTCGCCATCCCACCAGACAACCAAAAGCCTCATCTTCCTAACCGCCTTCCTCTCCACCACAACCACCTCCTACTCCTCCACCCTACCCTCCAATTTCTCCCCAAGCCTGCCCGTGGTCTTCCAGGTGGCCGACCCGACCGGCCCGCAGCGCGTGCTTCCCGCGTCGCTGTACCTGGCCGGCTTCATTTTTGGCCCACTGGTCTGGTACGTCTTCTCCTCACCATGCAGTGTTTTACGCCGTTTTCAAACGGGACTACCAGATATCCAAACGTACTTTGGATAGATGGAGGCCCTGGCTTACCCCAAAAACCGTAATCTAATTTCCAATATCTTCTACAGGGCCCCCCTAACCGAATCCCCACGCCTAGGCCGTCGCCCAGTCCTCCTAGGCTGTGCGTTCCTCTTCGTTCTCGCCTGCCTGGGTCAGGCGCTGGTGCGGGAGGGCCAATGGAGCCTGTTTCTGTTTCTGCGGTTCATGGGTGGTGTGGTGGGCTCCCCCCCGATCAGCGTTTTCGGCGGTGTGATTGCGGATTTGTATGAGGATTTGGTTAAGAGGGGGAGGGTGATGATGTATTGGTGAGTCCTTTCTTTTTACTGTTTCTCGAACTTCTCGCTCCCTTTGTTTTTGAGTGATGGTTTGATTTCTTGGGGTTGATTGATGGCGAGTCTGGGGACTGGGATGGGGGTTTGTGTCCTGAGAGGATAGGGGATAATATTGATGGAAAAGAGGGAAGAGTGATACATGGTGCATGGCAAGTAGCTTTGAGAAAAACTTGCTGACGATAACGTTACTCCCAGGTCGGCAATCTCATTCATCGGCCCCCTCGGCGCCCCTATCTTGGCGGGCTTTGTGAGTCCCAGGCTGGGCTGGCGAGCTGTCCTCTGGCGAGTCTCCCCGTTGTTATTGATTTTTGACACCTGGCCCTCGTCGTGGGATATTGCTAACTTGAGACGCCCCAAGGATTTCGCTCTCACCCGCCGTGGCCACCCTAATTGCTGTTTTCCTACTTCCCGAGACGCTGGCGTCGACAATCTTGAGGAAGAAGGCCGCGAGGCTGAACAAGAAGCACAAGAACACGGGGAAGCGATTTGTCGCTCCTTCAGATCTCGAGGAGGAGAGCAGCTGGGAGGCTTATGTGAGAACATCCTGTCTGGGGGATAGCAATACCCGTTTTGATGGGAGTGACGCTGACTATCGAGTATAGAAAGTAATTCTTTCGAGACCGTGGCGTCTGCTTTTTGGGGAAATGGTGGTATCTCTATCGTGTGCATATCTCGGTTTTGTATACGCGGTGTTTTACATGTTAGTTCCCAGTCCCTGACTCGACGCTCTCACCACCTCTCTTACACACCACCAGGCTAGTGCAACTCTTCCCCCGCATCTTCGTAGGTATCTACGGATTCACGCCGGGCATGTCCGGCGTTCTCTTTACCATACGTAAGTTCAATCACCCCCCTTTCCAGAGTTAGCGCTCGGGACTACCACCTGCTAACATTCACCACCACCAGTCAGCGTCGGCACCATTTTTGGTACTTTGATTCTCTTCTGGTATGACGGCTTCGCGCCGCGCCTTAGCGCCAAGTACCCCACGAAGCGAGAGGAGTATCTCCGTCTCCCTCTCCCGTGTCTCAGCGGGCCCGTCTACGTCCTATCAATGCTATGGCTGGGCTGGTCCGCGCGGCCCGAGGTCCACTGGTTCGTTCCGCTGGCCTCGATGGTGCCTTACTCCCTGTCATATCACATCATCTACGTGGCCATCATCAATGTTTGTGCCTCACCCTCTCACCATCTCTTCACCCCACCTCTTTTTCTGCAGAGTACTGCTACTGTACATGCAGTACCCTTGGACATGGGCTGACTGACACCCTCCAGTATGTCGCCGACGCATACGGCATCTACTCGGCCTCTGCCCTGGCGGCAATGAGCATGACGCGGAGCGTGGCCGGCGCGCTCCTGCCGCTGGCCATTGAGGACATGGTGGCGGGCCTGGGCATCGCCTGGTCGTGCACCCTCCTGGCGGGAGTGAGCGCTGTGTTGGCCCTGGTCCCGTTTGGGTTCATTGCATATGGCGAGAAGATCCGGGCGGCGAGCAGCTTTAGTGCCTCGCTTAAACCGGAAGAGGGACAGGCGGTGGGTCTAGGCCGTGTGGTGAGCCTGTCGGTCGTGTGAGAGGGGAGGAGGAAGGGCAAAGCAGTGTGGGGAGTGCGTGTGATGGCATGTGCGGCTCAAAATGCATGATTTGGGTTGGGAGGGGGCTTCGACAGGGAGAGGATGGCGCGGCGTGTTGGATCCCAAACGGGAAAGACAGGCATGCAAGTTGCAAAAGAAAGAATACATGCAGAGGTCTTACATGATGTGCTGTATCAGCCGGGGTCCCCAGCAGGAGCTCATCGACTGATTGCCTGTGCTAAGACGTGTTGGCGTCAGCCACGGTCCCGAAGACGGATGTCATAACTATTACCAGGGCGTTGGGTCCAACAAGCAATCTTGCCAGAAGCTGCGAGATGCATCGTGGTTGGTCCCGGCGATTTCCTTCACGTGCGGGGCTTGCTGCTTAAGTTGTCGGTTGTGTAACGTGACGCCCGCTCCTGGTCCTGTGGGAGACGAGGAGGCAGCGTCCTCGGAACAGAAGCTGGTCCCCGCGCTCGGCCGCTTCAGTTGGCAGCCTGACTTTTGGAGCGAGCGGCAGGATGTCTGTGCTATCACTACTAGGTATTAGCATGTACAACATCTAAGAGGACCAGTCTTGGACCGCATCAAACTCACGTCTGGTTACTGAGTTTATTGTTGTTGGCCGTTCAGGAGACTGTCTCCTAACTCACCCGAGTTGTTTCGTGGAACTCTCGGCTATCATGATAACCCGCCGAACCAACAACCTGGACTGTGACGATGCGGAGATGCTAATGCTGGGGACTTGCTAGCGGAAGGCCACCCGTGTCACTTGCGAACCAACCAGCGAGGTTGCCGGCCTCGGTTTCCCGAAACCGTAAGCCCTCAATCCGTCTTGTCGTTGGCTGAGCAATCGCCGAGAGTGCAAAGATCCTCGCATCAGGCGAGGGATGGTCGTTGGCCGGCGGCCAGGTCACCGCTCACGCACAACCCCACGCCGGAGCGGCAACTGCGCCAACATATCTTTATTTTACGCCCAAGGATTGGATGTCTTGAAGGGGAGAACCCGGGCTGAAGGACCGTAGCCCTCATCCCAACCCTTAGACCGACACCTTTCGGTGATTGTGAGTCTAGACCCAAAGCAAGGTGGCTGTCAAAGCCATTGCAGCTCATTTCCTGATGAGCGCTAGGGTTTGGAGGCGAGTCTGGCTCGTCAGAGCCGCACCAGACATCCTCCAACCGTCATACTGCTCGAGAGCGCAGACGAAGCTTCCCTTCCAACTGGTATCAGCAGAGTGGCCGCCTCAGTGCCTCCGTTCTGCCTAGGGCCTGAAAATGAGAGATGAGTGCTGATATGACTAGAGGGCTAACACTCCATCGGTTGGAAGTGAGCCCGAGGCCCTGAAGGGGTTTTCGGGCCACGGAGGAGATCCGGTTGGATACTGCTTTCTGCGGGCTCCTGTGTACGCTTGTCGAAGGTTGCATGGCTGTCCACTCTCGGCAAGGCGGGAGACGCGCTCGACCGCGATGCTGACTCTGCCTCCCCGCCCGACCATTCGAAAGCGGACGTTATGTGCGGCAATTGCTAAAGTGATGTGGGACGTGCAACCAACCAGCCGAGCAGCTGCGAGTGATAAGTGAGGAACCTTCTCGCGAAGCCAACCCCCGAGGACCTCTCGGTTGGTCAACCCACCCCACGCGGCAAGCCGAAGCCGACGGCTCCGAAGCCGGGAAGCCTTCGCAATGGACTCATTTTCTGAGCTTGTGACTCGAGCCAAGCAATCAGGGCCGCTAATTCGTTCATGGTGGTCAGCACTGTGCTTGAAGCGAGGGTTGAAGACTGGAACGCTGACTGGCGCCGGGCGGAGAGCATGCAAGTTGGGTTGCAATCATATTGTGACCGATGCGCAAGAGAGCTCAATGTGATTAACGAATGACTGCCTATTGCAAGGTAGGACCTCGTCTCCGGCCCTCAGAGCTCCTTTTCAACCCCCCTGGCACAAGTGAATGTGACTCGAGCTCATGTGACATCCCACAAGGTTCAGCAAATTGGCGATGTCCCGGGAAAACCCATAAGATCATAGAAATGCGTAAAATCGTCGAGTGCAGAGCGTCATTTGGCGTCGAGGCGCGTGTGATCAGACCAGACCCAGATGAGCGGTCAGAATGAGAGCAAACACAAAGACTAAAAACTGTGTGTGTGAGAAATGAACGAAATTGCGATGGGTGCAGGCCCTCAGCCTCGGGCATCGTCCTTGCCGTATCACTTGGTGCTGCCACCGTTGACATTCTCGCTATCCTCAAGGACGAAAGCCGCCGAGCCAGCAGTGTACTTAGGAGGCTTGTACTCCAGGGTCGGCAAGATGGCGTAGCTTCTCTCCAGATCCGGGAAGCCGTTACCGTCGGGGCCGAACGCAGCCTCCCAAGGTACCAGCATGGATTGAGGGATACGCCAAGCTAGCTCGGGGTTGCGGAGCCACAGCCGGACCAAGTGGCGGCCGGGTCCGTCCTTGGGGTCGACGTAGGAGTCGCGGGCATGGAGGAGACCCAGATTGTTGATAAACACCATGTCGCCCAGCTTGGTGTCCAGACGGTGGTGGTGCTTGGATGCTAGGGCCGAAAGAACCTCGAGGGCTTCGAGCTGCCCTGGGTTCAAGGCGGGGACAGGGGACTCCCGGCCGGCCTGTGCGGTTGCGGGGTGAAGGCCTAGTCGACCCGGGTCCACGCTGATCAAGATCTTGTCTTCAGAGACGTGCAGCAGAGGCGCAACGATGTAGCGCGGAGGGTTGCCGGACCTGGGTATTGAATATCAGCAACCTTCAAAGAGAGAATGCGACGTGTGCCCAAGGCCAAATTCAAACTATCACCGGCTTTCAGGAGAGGGCGTCGACGTACACCTGAATCGGCCAGTTCGCGTCACACAGGGCCTTCAGGACTTCGGGGTACGAAGAGACAAGTTCCTTGTAAATCGTCCACGACGATGACACAAACGTGTCGCCACCAGCCTCGGCGAGAGAGCGAACGTGAAGGGCGAGAACATCGGTTCCCATGTCGCAGTGCCAAGCCTGAAGGCCAAGTTCGATCAGCAACGAGAATCAGTCGCACGGGCTTTTTCTCAACAGATGACCTACCAACTCGGTGGTTGTATGGATTCCATGGCGCATGGCAGGAGGGGTGGTCCAGACCTTGGAGTCCGTGACATGGGCTACCAGGCGGCGGCTTAGCAATGAACCGGGACCGACAGAAGCAAGAGCCAGACGTACTCAACACCGAACCCTTCTTGTCTTGGATGCCTCTCTGCTCTCCGATGTAGTTGGCAATGCCCAAGAAGATGGCGACATTTTCTTCGGCTGTGAACTTGCGAGGGTCGAGTCCTCTGACGATGGCGAAGCCCCGACCCTGATGAACATCGAGGGCAGCACAAGCAAGCTGAGCCTGGATTGTCGGCAGTGGGAAATTGTCGCGTGTCACAGCGTCGGCGCTGAGTCCGCGCTCTGAGCTTGGTCAGTAAGACGGCTGGGCCTGAAGGACGAAAAGAGAAGAGACGCGGTGGCACCGACCCTTGAACTTCCTCAAGGTCTCCTGAACCTCGGCAACGCCGTGTTCGTTGAGAACAACGACAGACGGGTCGAGATCCTTCGGTGTCCAAGCCATGGGGCGGCCCTCGATGACGCGAAGCTGGTTTTCCATCTTGTCTCGCTCCGGCTTAGGTCCGTGTTACTCAAGGAAGCGTTGAGGGTTGAACAAAGCTCTGACTGGTGCTGGGAAGGGTTGTTGACTTTGGTGGCGTTCGAATTTGGGGGACACAGCATTTGGTGGAACAATGGGAAGCATGGTGACCGAGTCGATGGGTTTAAGTACCCAGAGGAGCCCAGAGCCCCCGAGGGGGGGGTCGCGGGACGAGAGACGAAAGAGGCAGGATTGGTCGGCTCCACGGGTTGTTGGTTCGTTTCGGCGGAAAGAGGAAGGGAGGACGTGACGGAAAGATGGAGGGAGGGGCGGGTTCCCTCTGAGGTGTTGACCACTTCCTTCGATTCGTCAGTGGTCGTGTGGATGTTGGTCCTGCCTGCGCGGGCAGTGGTTGGGTCTCGGGCCGAGTGACGGTCGCCATCACCAGCAAACCCGATCGGGCTGGGCTTGTTGGTGAAAGAGTGAAGGTGAGGGGGCAGGGAAAAGGACCAGACACTGTGGCCCAGGCGACGCATGGGATAAGTACAATCAAAGCAGCACCCGCCAAGGGGCGTTGGCCGCCCCCCCATTCCCCACGCCCCGTGGAAACCACCGGAGGGTAATAACGACTCTCCGAGTCTCGAAACACGAGGGAGCCATCAAGTCGTTTTCGTATCGCTCCATCACAGTGGCATGAAATGGAGGCCGAACAGCCTCTTAAGCGCTGTAATTTGGATGAGGCGGGAACCTTTGCTGTGAGGAGGCGCCGTCCCCGGCCTCTCTCGCCGACGCCTCATCTCATGCAACCATCTAAGCCGTCCCCGTGCAGGTAGGGTGCCGGTAGGTAGTCTCTTCTGGGCCGCAAGAATAGTAAGGTTGCAACGCCGGCAAGGCTCATGTCACACAACATGCAGCGACCTCCCCAGGCCTCGTGGGGGGCGCCTTTCTCTCCTCCCGATCTCTGCCATGGCGTGGTGGTATTGGGAACGTTTGAGTTTAGAGCACAGCGCTTGTGGCATCGGCGCGGACGGGTTAAACGTGAAAGCCACAGGGGGGGTATGGAGCCGAGAACATAGCGCGTCCTGTTTGATTGTAGCGCGCAGTCTGGCCCCAAGCCCGAACGGACGATGGCGAGGGAGATCTTGCGGAATCGGAGCGGTCCGCGGGCGAGGGCCGCCCTTCAAGAAGCCACCACAGCGGCCTCGTCAGAACCCGTGAGACATCCCTCCGTAGTGTACAGTAGTGTCCACGATCCGCACAGCCTCACGCCCCGCGATTTGACGACATGGTCTTGGTGGAAGTGTATTCCCGCCGGCCCGCGTGCCTGGCGGAGCGGGAAGGATTGGAATGCTCCGACTCCACGCGCGCGGCCCGTATCCCGCTGCAGGGCTCAGGGCTCGAGCCACCGGCCACCTGTCCTATTCTTGTCGCCCAAACTCGGCGAGTTCTCCGTCTGAGGTCCCCGCAGATCAAGCCAGAACCGGCGCGTGGGTTACTAAGTAACGTCGTTGGCGGCGCACAGGTCGTCGGCGCACAGGTCGGCGCGGGGGTTGGCACGGAGGTTGGCGTGATGAGTGCGGAAGCGTGGAGGGGACGTGGAAGACGTGGAGTTGAAATGCTCCACACGGGCGGGCGGCGCAATCCCGAGTGGCTGTTGTTTACTTCCCGACATCGATCATCCCGGCATTGAGCGGTGCCGCTAATCAAACGACCCCTGTTCAGCCAAGCTTTGATGGTGTTGGCACCCGGGTCCGCCGCTGAAGCGACGGTGCAAAATTACCTACGAAAAGGGAAGAGAGAAGACGAGATGGTCGTCTTGCTGAGCTACCTTACTCGGTGCTGTTTCCAGCATTTCAAAAAATTACGTGGTGGGAGGGCTGTGGGCTGTGGGGTCTGGAGGTGGGTGCCCGCTTTGGACAGAAATGGAGTGCAGGAAGGTGCAGATGCCAGATGCAGTCAAGCAGCCTGGAACTGCATGGGGAGAGGACTTGGAGCCTGCCATGCCTGTTCCCATGTTGCGCGGTGGCTCGGTGGGTTGAGGGGTGTTGATGTTATCTGGCGCAGCAGGGCACCAATCCGGATGAGGGCGCCTGCATTTTCACCGGTCTCCAACCTGGTCGCCTTGCCTGGCGCCCTCTCGCCCGTCTGCCGTCATCAGCCCACTGGGCATCTCAACCAGGCAACAGGAGATCCGGCTGGACCACATTGACCACACAATCTCCACAGGCCTTCACTGAACCCCGGCCCATCCCATGGATTTGCTGTGCTGGGCACATCACAGGCGGCTCTGAAGCACATGGGCCTTGGACAGTCTTTGATCCAACTCGGCACCACGCCGACGAGGCTTCGAACAAAGCTGAAAGGTCAACAAAGTCAACCACGGGGACCGTTTATTATTATCCCCCGCCCCATCCACGGCATGCTTTGCTGGGGACTGTCCGATGGGGCCGTGAAGCCCCCCATCCACCCCCATCCGCTCACCCCTGAAGACCCGAGCGGTTCAGGTCACACCCACCGCTGGCGCGATCGCCATTCATCAGCCCAGACTTCCTCTCCTCCCGAGTCTATGGGTTGGTCATTTGGTTGGTCTGGCTCCCTTTTCTCCATCCCGGTCTCACCTCTGCAACATCCATCCCACAAGCCACAAAGATCCGACCCATCACTTGCGCCCCCAGCACACCCAGCGCCCCCATTCCGCTGCCCCTCGGTGGCATTTATCCAACTCGCAAGCGAGGCGTGTTTCCAGTACGACTCGCACCGCCCTTCCGTATCCAGAGACGGACCCTGCACCGTTCGCGGCCATTTTCCCTTTCGACCCCGGCCGTCTGTCTGTACACCCACACCGACTGCGAAGCGATCCCAAAGCACCAAGCACACCTACCTGGCCTGACGTCGAGCGGCGGCTTGGAGA
>FTEL01009971.1_pt1 | contig 11191 bp, 17 predicted proteins | sample 1658911 | NCBI WGS metagenome assembly FTEL01 (sample SAMEA3914869, study PRJEB12502) | metagenome | biome: forest; material: soil | place: USA | collected 2012-03-12 | depth 0.1 m
GGCTTGTACAGCTCCTCTCTTGCAGGCGCCAAGGAGGAGAAGCTATCCGAGGCCGGTGCTTACAAGAGCAGGGGGGACGTGTTGAAATCTTTGCGGAATACCGCCGCCATGCTCAGCCAACTTCAGGGCCTTGCGCAGACAGGCGATGAGACATCCCCTGGCGTGGCCACAGCAGCGCGCGAGCTGGCGACACCCTCTGTTGAGCTGGCTGTCGACGACGCCGAGATCCGGGCCAAGAGCGAGGAACATGCGAAACGGAGTATTCGCCAGCTCGCGGGGGCCAAAGACGAGGAGGGCCAGGCGCTCTACAACGAGCTCAACACATGCGTCTCGCCCGAGTGGAAGGTGGTCCTGCGCTGGATCCGGGACCGCATGTTCCTGTTCGGCATCCCTGCGCCGTACCTCATCGCGGACTCGTCCTTTCTGCCCCCCGAAAGCATGCGCTTCTTCCACATCGACCCCAACTGGATCGACGCTCTGATTGACGGGGCACTGAGCCTCGGCTGCCACATTGAACGGAACGACGACTACATCCGCCGCTGCATCAAGGGCGCCATCAACGCCTATCTCAACACACCCGACCCGGCGACGTCGTTTCGGCCGCAGATACCCACCTATGGTGTGCTGCTGCGTTCGGATCTCGTCACGCGGTTCCCCGACCTCACAGTCGAGGCCCCCATCCCGCCGGACGCGCCAGAGCCCGGCAGGGCCCCGATCCTCCGGCAAGAGATCATCGACGACGGCGTGCTGCTGTGTCTGTTTGATCGAGCGCCCCGGAAGGACGAAGGGATGCCCGTCTTGTCCTTCACCCAACCGCCGCATCAGCAGACATTCTCCCTCGGCGACTCTCTCACCCCTGACGACCTCCACATCGAATACAAGCGGACATACACGGTCGAGAAACAGGAGTACGAGTTTTCAGGCCACATCCAGGCGAGGCATGTCGAGAAGAAAAACGAAGCCGTGGGCTCGCCAGTCGAGGCCGGGCCGCCCGTCTTCCTGTGGGGGGAGAACGGCGAGGCGCGTTTGCTCCTGGCCGACATCTGGGGGGACGACGTGGTCCAGGTGCTCCGCAGCAAGATGGCCGGCGACTTCACCGACGAGCGCATGACCTCGGCGGTTGCTGCTTTCCAGCTGGGGACACCCATCTACCGGTTCGTGCTGGGGCCCACGCCGAGTCTGGACTCCCTCATCCCTGATGCGAACGTGCCCAGCCGGCCAAGGGGCCTTCAGCTGCTGGACCCCATGCGGGCGGGCGGGGCGGACAATAGCGCAGTCGGCCCGCAGGAGCTGACGCTGTCAACAGCAGCAGCCCCTGCCCGCCCCTCATTCCTCCTGCCCGTGGGCCCCCTGCAAGCCTCCCCGCCGCACCTCGGGCTATCCCTCTCCTCCCGCATCCAAACCCGCGCCTCGCCCCTCGCAGCGGATCCGACCGGTAACTTGAACGTGATCAAGCTTCCGACTAACAATCTCGGCCAGTGGGACTGGCTGCAACCATTTAATGGCGGTGGGAAGGCATTTCCGGACTCGGTAGACGTGAAAGGTTTTGGGGTGAGTCCGGTGGACGAGCGGCCGCGGTTTGAGCAGGGACCATATACCGCGATTGAGGGCTACCTGAGTCTGAAGGCGCCGGCAAAAGAGGAGGAGAAGAAGTAGACTGACCGTTCACGCTTCCCGCTACGGTACAAACCTACTGATGGATCGGTGCAACGTACGAGGACGCAGGCAGTCAGGCAACGCAGTCACGTCCTGTGGGAACGCTATACGCAATGAGCCGAGGATGTTCATCTCTCAAAAAAGCATCCTTTTGTGAAATACAAGATCTCACGATATGTCCTCGGCGTCTTGGAACAGGGCCATTTAACTCTCCTTCACCGCCAACGCTCCATCTGAGGCTACAGCGAACCGAAAATCCCAGCCAGCCGTTTCGACACCTCTCGTCACCAGTTTCCAATACGCATCACCGTGAGACTTGCCGTTCACGTCATTATAAGGCACCGGACCGCCACCTTCAGTGACTTGTGAAGCAAAGTGGAATCTAGGTATCCACGTCTCAACATATGGTCCCAATAACGTAAGACGGGAAACATGGAGCTAAGGAGAGCAAGTCACACTTACCTGAACCCAGCAGCCTTGTACGCCTCCGCTCCCACAGAAATCAAGTAGGCCAGCGCTGCCTTGCCGGAGCCCAAAGTCAGGGCGACGGGACTCGGTTGAAAAGGGGTAACATTCCCAGTCGCGATGAACACAAAAGGGAGCTTGTCCTTGTCTTCCGGTGACTTGGCCTTCAGGGCCTGGAAGCCCTGCACGGCGCGGCGAAGCGCGACATAGGCGCTTGATACGTTTACCGCAAGATCCTGTTCGAAAGACTCGGCGGAGATCGTGAACGGATCCTCGAACTTCGGGGGGAACGTAAGTGCAGCAGCTGTTAGTAGCCAAGTCAGTATCCGAGAGACCTGTAACGCGTGGCTTCGAGCTCCCCTGGGTAAGTTCTTACCATTATAGACGATAACGTTGGGAGTGCCGAGCTTCGATTCAACCTCATCAAACGCAGCTTCTATTGACCGTGGGTTTGTGACGTCCAGACTGACTGGCAGGGCGCTGGCCAACTCGGGGGAGCTAGCCGGGTCTTGGGTGTTCCGTCTCCCGACTGCAACCTTGTATCCTTGCTGCAGGAATCTTCTTGCAACAGAGTGGCCGATGCGAGGGCCACCTCCAACGATGAAAAGTACTCCTTCAGGAGGTGCCATTCTTGATAGAGGTAACCGATGGTCTGTAGTGATGGGAAGCGGGTGTGCTTGAGAGAAGTGAGCGACAGGATGTGCCCTCATTGACGTTTATAAGCAGTGCAGCTATGCTCGGTTCATACGACTTCTGTGGATAACTTTGTCGTCTCGGCCAATAGAAGTCTTGGGGGTGGACAAATTGACCCGAGGGCCGATATCGACGTGTAAGCCGGCCAACTAACACCGCGGATTGCTGACAAATTACGATCGGCTCAAGTCCAGGTCACTTCTATTTCAGGGCGGTGGGAGGGGTACTTTCTGGTATACTTTTACTATTGGGACATGACGAGCTCTTGAGATATCGCCCGGAAGCAGGTAGACTTCATTCCTACAAACATCCCGGGAGGAATCCCGTCAAGACGACGTTCAATTTCAGTCTGGAGTTATACCTTGGCTTTCAAATCACGCCGACTCGTAACATACGATATGCCGGCAGAAAAGCCGAGGTCCTTGAGTTATGGATGGCGCTCAACGACAGCTTTGATAATCTTGTTCCGGAGATGCTCGAGAGACTTTTACGGAGGTTATGTGCCGCCGTGATGGGGTGCCCAGAATAAATTGCTGGAGCCATACGTCGCTGATGAGACAGGTACCTGAAAAGGTATACAAGAACCACCTGATTTTCCACAGGTGGTTGGTCCACCCGCGGAATAGACTTCCTCCAGCTCTCCGATGCCCGAGTCATGTCTCTTTTTTAATCCACGACTGCTATGTATCGAGTTGAGCACATCCTTAGACATAGTAGTAGATCTTGGTGCAGTTATGGCCAGTGTATCCAGCACCAATCTGCTTGTTGTCCTTGTAGCCAGTAAAGGCCCTAAAGTCGTTCCATCCACCCCTATTCCACAGCGATTAGCCTAGCCAGAATTGACGAACGAGGAACAAGACTCACCTGACTGAGGTGTAGTCACCCTGCGCCTGGGCGTTGGATGGGATGTTCCAGCCAAAGGTCACTCCAGACGGGAACGTGCACTGCTGCGGGCTGCCCTCCCAGATGTGGTACACCCCAGAGGCGCTAGACGTCGACATGATGCACCGGTTCTCGGCGGGGATCGCGTAGCTTGGAGTGCTGCAGTCCGCATCGTTGGCACAGTACTGAAATAGCACAAGAGAGCTGGTCAGCGCAAGTCCCGAAAACGCCTAATTTCTAACAAGGGGACGGAGTCGGGCCGTCATACCGCAACAATCGCTGTCCAAGTCTGGATCGAGCCCGAGCCGATAGAGGGTCGACAGTTAAACAGGTGGACTCCTTCGCTGAAAACGCCCTGCGCGAGAGCGGCAACAGTGGCGGCGAGCTTGAGAACGAGCATATTTGCAGCTCTTGTGTGATCAATGATGGGAACAAAGGTGGGAATGGGAGTGTGGCTCGGGTCTGACTTCAAGAACGTCTATACCAAGAGACAACGTGCGTTATATACCTCACGAACCTGCCGTACCTCCTCGAGCTCGGTATTGACCCACACACTTTTCAAGTCTGCGTATAAATTCGCACTATCCCTTGAGTAAGTCGCCTTTTTGGCAAGCGGGAGGAAGCTTGATGTCCTCTGGCTCGGCGTAAGCACACTCCCTCTCATCCATGGATCTGCTTCGGGACGAGACGCAGCTAAAGTTTAGGGCTGACTCAATGTCTTCCGGTCTTTCGTAGAGGTGCACAATAGTGTGCGTACATGCATTAGGCAGCAGCATGGGGAAATTACAACGGTCCATGTCAGACAACCATCGCGAGCGGAACTAGCACGTTCGCTTCAGGGGGGGCGCTTACACGCCCACTTTGGCCGCGATCGAGCAGACCAAACGTTAGAGACGGCGAGATGATAAGAGGATGCTCCGCGCCAAAATGGGTGACAAGATTCGTCTCACGGAGCATAGCTATTCTACAGAGTCAGGCGATCATGATATGTGGTCGGTGACCGATGGAAATTTTGCCAGCAACTCTGGCGGTCGCTTTCGTCGTGGGGCCGCGGATCTGGGGAGGTCCACAACGCACAAGTCGCTCGGATACGGTGCCGTTCCAGTCAGGTAAATCGGCAACCACCGCCTGATCCATCTGCAGATTTGGTACCTTGAGAGAGGAGCAGTTGAGAGGCCAGACGATCATGATGTTTTTTTTCCGAACCGTTCGGCACAGTGGCCAATCAGGCGCTACCATGGATCATGCATGCCAGCTGGAACTGCTGGTGGCGGCCGGCGGTTTGTCGCAACCAGCTCCAACTCCCAGTTGGGGGTTATCGCCATGACCCTCAGACCGCAGCCCCCCTTCGCGGCGCCCCAGCCAAGTGCCAGTAACCAAGCCAAAGCAGCTGCAAACCGCCACTACCCGTGGCAGGGTAAACAAGTCTAAATCGCCGATCTAATATGGCGACCGGAGAAGCGGACGAAAAAGGAGAAGGACGAGCTGAGACACAAGGTCGCGAAGTCGAAACGCCCCGAGGACGACGAAATGCGATGTGGCGTGACGCTGTCACACGGCCAGCCATGCGGCCGGTCCCTGTGTTGCTGCTACCACCGCCATGGAGAGCATCACCGACCCGACTTCCGGTGGCCTGTCCTTAGAGGAGTCAAGGTTAGCAGTGCGCCGGGCGGGTCCGGATTGAAAACCGAGCACTGCCCGAGAACTGGATCCAACAAAACTTTGATTCAACGACTCGCCACGTGTCGCGGGTGGGCGTCTGTTCGTGCCACCACACATCCGCCGCAATGCCATCACTTCGTTAGGTACTCTGCCTCTCACATTACACCGCGCAACACTACCTAAGGTACCTTATCTAGCGACAAAAAATTTGAAAAACGACAATTCTCCCCCCTCCCGCCACTTTGCGACGGCGTCCCGTCCTTCCTTGTCTTCTTCCTGATCTTTGTTTGCCTCAAACCGTCGGTTGGCCCTCAACTTCGACATCAGAGCCATCGTCGTCCGGGAACAAGTCGACGCATACCTCCATGCACTCTCTGCAAAAGCGCCCGAGGGCCCAGTCTCCCACCGGGCGCATAAGGTCCCCCATGGCTAGCACCAGCGGCACCGTGATTAGGTCCACGGGACGGCCTTCTTCATCCTGGGTGTTGCCGTTGTACCCGTTCAGGACCACGTCTTTAGACGCCTTGAAGGGGTACCCGTGCTGCTTGCCCGTGGTCGGGTCAACAAAATGGAACTCCCAACGCGTCTCGCTGCAGTGCATATGCCAATCTATCTCACTGACAACCCTGGCAAGCCGTCTGAGGTCGACATCGAGCTTTTGACTGGGGCGCAGCCAGCGGCCCAACGCCTGGCGGATGATGCCCTCAACGGACTCAACCGAGTAGCGGGCTTGGTGCTTGCCAACCACCCTCAGTAGATCTGCCGTCAGGACCCGCCAGAGTATGCATCGCGCCGCCACTCGCTGCGCCTCTGCGTCCGGGGGCCCGTCGGAGGGCGGGGGGTAATAGTTGGCCACAGCTGGTTATGGAGCTCATCCGTCAGTACCTGGCCCGTTATGCACGGAAAAAATGGAGGAAGGGATCGACTTGCGCTCTATCATGCGGAGGAATCGGGAGTGCGCTTGCCAAACCTCATGGTCGCCGGGGCCGTTGAAGACTTGGTCCACCAGGACGCGCCAGAGCCAACCCTTGAATATGACTATTGGAATTCAATCCCCACCCCGGGCCCCCGGTCAGCACGCGTTCTGCTCTTCGACAAGCGGAGCCGTTCGCCTACCTGTAGAACCCAGAGGGGTCTCAAGGTACTCCTTGGCCTTGGGTGCCCAGCGGGTCAGCCACTGTTGCGTGTCCGCATCCAGCTGGTCCCAGTCGACCGTGTCGACAAAGTCGTGGCCAATCGCGACTAAGGCGATTTGCAGGTCCTCCCACTGCCCGTCGATATAGACCATATGGGTGTGGTCGAAAAATTGCATCAAGCCGAGGTGGAAGATTCGGAGCCGCTCATCGAGCACCTGTTTGTACTCCTCCCTCGTGAGGCGGCGGTGGCTGGGCCAGGGCGCCCATCCATCTTCCGGCCTTGGTGATGCGGAATTATCTTCCTCGCTGCCAGAGGGCGGCAGCGCGGGGCTTGTTGCTATAGCGCGTCGATTGTCCCGTTTCGAGCCTGGCTGTGGCCGTGAGGATGTCTTGGAGACAGCATGTTTGCACTTGCGCGGCAAGCTTTGCCGCAGCGCAGTGGCGGGCTTGTTTGCGGACTTGGGGGGCATCGCGGCAGAGCTGTTGAGGGGCAGGGAGACAGACAGACGGTGAGAGTGAGTTGGAAGAGGAAGCGGACACGGCAGACAGCAGGGTACCGAACTAAGTAGGGGTCACAATACGCTGCAAACAAAGTAGGCTAACAGGGCTCGGCCGTTTCCGGACTGGGACGGCGTCGCCGGATTGAGCGCCAGCCAACAACCAAGGCCGGCCTGCATTGCAGATTTTCCACTGGCACGCAACCACGAACAAAGAATGGGGAGAAGCGGTCAGGCTGGAAGCGTCAGGTTTAAGCGGGACGGTCATGGGGTGAGAAACGAGCATCTGCTTGTGTTTTCCTGCTTGGCTAGGTGTTCGACAACCACTTCAGAAGAGAGCTGAACTCCGCGGTGGGTTCGGGGTTCCAGCCCTGTCTCGAGGTGCTAGGCCGTTTCCCAAGTTCCAACTTCGCCGGGTGTTCTGAGATGGTTCAGTCGGAGGTGAAGGGTTGCGGCACTGCCTGCAACTCTACATAGCCGCCAAAGAAAACACGACGGGTTTGTGAGAAATGACGAGCGCTACCGACCTTAGGTGCGGTAGCCACGCTCTTCCATGCAGGTACCCGAGCCCAGCCCACTCCATCACATTGCCTGTGCGGAACAGGTGCCTGGCATCAGCAAGATAATCAAGCTCCTTAAATTAGCCCGCCTCCGCCCGCTGCTTGTGTCCTCTTTTCGACCAACTCCCTGCTCCTCAATTTGCAACCCCCCTTGTCTCTGCTTCAGCCCTTCCCTTGCGAAGAATCAATCAACATGGCGGCCGCCTGGCAAACCCCAGCCCCTCACCAGTTTTGCATCGGTATTGATTTCGGCACAACGTAAGTCACCGTTCCGCCTGGTCCCTCTCCAAGCTCCTGTTGACTGTGACTTTGGCCTGGTGCTCCAACAGCTTCTCGGGGGCGTCCATCAGGCCCGGCAACGGGGAGCCCGGTGTGTCCATCATGCACTGGCCCAGCGAGCAACCTGCCAACAACGTCTACCGAGTCAAGGCACCGACGCGGCTCTCCTTGCACCAGCCCGCCAAGGAGGTCGGGCGGTGGGGATTCGAGGTGTCGGACGAAGAAGACTCATTCCAGTGGTTCAAGTTGGGGTTGATGCACCCAGACGACCTCGGCGACCTGTTTGACGACCGGTTTGGCTGCTGGCCCATCCAGCTGAAGGTCGCCGAGACGCTGCAACACATCAACCACGTACGAGTGGCCGACTTGGTGAAGACGTACCTGCAACATCTCTGGGCGCACATCCTTGGAGAGATTGTGTCCACATTCGGCGTACAGGACGAACAGGTTTCCGAGTTAGAGCTGCATGTGGTCATCGGGATTCCCGCCAACTGGAACCGCGCGGCCGTGGCCCGACTTCGAGATGCGGCACAGGAAGCTGGGGTACCTGGTTATGGCAACCGCTCTTCGTCCTTGAGGTTTTGTACGGAGCCAGAGGCTGCAACCATGGCCCTGGTGGAACACCACCACGTGTCGCCCGACCTGGCCGTATGACAGGACTTCCCCTCCCCCCCAAACCCGCGCCGTAGCACCGTCACCCCGTGTGGTTGCTAACGTTGTTGGCACAGAGAGGAGACATCATCACAGTCTGCGACTGTGGCGGAGGCACCGCGGTAAGTGGCCCCCTCAACAGGCACCACGCCGAACACGTGGATGACCCAGCTCACAACCAAATCCTTTCCGGCTAGGATGCCGTCTCGTACCTGATCGCGTCAACGCAACCCTTCAGGCTGGAGGAATGCGTACCCGGCAAGGCGAGGTTCTGTGGCCCGGTGTTGCTCGACAGCTCTTTCAGGAGTCTTCTCGAGCAGAAGATAAAGACTGTGGCTGCGCCGAACACGTTGGCCCAGGAGAGCATCCAAGACCTCTACCTCTCGTTGTGGGAGCGCGGTATCAAACCGAGCTTTGACGGCCCGGAAACACAGGTTTTGCGACGCATTGCCGTGACCAGAGGAGGAGAACGAGCCAACCTCCGTGCGGGCTCCAGAGAACTGGCATTCACGGGGTACCGACCAGCCTAACCCTCGTCGTCTCTGCGCCACACTTGTGCTGACCAACCGGTATTAATTAATAGCGGCGAGTTGCAGGAGCTCTTTGACCCCACGGTCCGTAAGATCAAGGAATTGCTTCACGCTCAAGTCGTGGACGTCATTCAAAGCTGCAACAAATTGCCCAAGGTGCGTCCGCTGATTCATGCGCTTTGTCGGGGCCTTTAGCCATCGCCAGGGCAAGCTGACGCTCCCACGCCAACCACCAGTCCGTCATCATCTGTGGTGGCTTCAGTGCGAGCCCGTACCTCCAAAAACGCCTGTCGGAGGAAATCGACAGCCTGAATCAAGAGTATGCCAGCGACCAGCGGCCAGGGGCGATACGATTCGAAGTCGCCCAGCCCATTCCCAGGTAAGACTTGGATCAGCACTAGCAGCCCGAGCCCGTCGAAATGGGCCGGACTAACGCTGTCTGCAGCCGACAGGCCGTGGCGATCGGTTGTGCCATGCAAGCCTTTGCCGAGCATTGCCAAATCGGCACGCGGCCGCGCCCGATCTGGGTCGCATCCCGGGTTGCCCGAGCCACCTACGGCGTGCGCTCCACGCAGGGTTTCCGGCAGCTCGTCACCAAGGTGAGGACGTGGTCGTCCATCCCGCTATTTCCCATGTCGGTCTTCGGTTTGAACTGACCCGGCTCGCTGCCGCAGGGAGACAGCCTGCCCCTGGAGCCACCAATGCGCTTTCGACTGCACCTCGACGACTTCAGCAGGCAGCGGCCTGCCGCGTCCGCTATCGGCCTCGACATCTTCCAAGGCCAAGGGGCCAGGATCGAGCCCGACAGCGTGACCAAGGCCTGCGAGATGGCCTGGACCGACGGCGGCGCGGAAGCCCTCTCCCACGCGTTGCAGGGCTCCGCCCTGGTCGAGCTGGCCATCGTCAGCGTGGGCGAAGCCGTCGACTTTACGCTGTACATCGACGGCGTGCAGCAGAGGCCCGGTGACGGGTTTGCGTTAGAGTACGCCATGCGCTAAGCGCGCACTTGGCATGAACCAGTGGCCGTTGACGTGGGCGTCGGAAGAATCGCGGCTGGGTTGGCGTGAGGTCCATGTTGAGACTGGAATGTTGGAATCGGAAATGCCGCGGGGAGTAGGCAAGGAGGGCAGAGCTGGTGATGGTCTCTTCTTCCATGCCACGAGCCGTCTGGTGCTGGGCAGGCGGAGGAGGCTGGCCGAGGGATTGGACAGGTATCCCACGCCTCCCTGAAGACAGGGACAAGGGGATAAAGATGAGGAGGTTGTGGGTGTTGATGATAGATGGGGATGGAGGAGTGTTGGGTGTTTTTGAGGGAAGCGTGGTGCAATTCGCGGCGCCTGAGGGCGGAGCCAGCGGAATGGGTATGCGAAAACGGTACACAAAGGATAATGCTCGGCGAAGAGAGGTGTGTGTACGATGGCGTGTGTGTACGATGGCGTGTGTGTACGATGGAGTGCGGCTACGGTGGCGTGTGGAAATTGGAGAGAAATATTACAGAATACGACATCCACATTGACAGTTACCGGTTTTGAACGCTCACGCTTGGGAAGTTTTTGATCTTCGGCAGTCTTTCATGGGGTGAAGTGGTTTGTTTCGGTGTTGGAGCGGCCCACAGCAACACCCCGACCCGAAACGGCGAAAAGCGGGTCGGGGTTCCTTGGCATTTGTCACCTGACATCGTGGGGAAGGCGCGTCTGCTGCTTTGGGTGTCGGTGCCTGGCGCGTCCTGCCATCAACATTGCAGACCCCTCCCTCGCCGTTCCGAGAATTCCTGCTGCCTGGTCCCAAACTGCCTGACTCGATTGGCCACGCGAATCCTCAAACTCGAGCTCTGTGCTTCCCGATAGTTGCGTCGAGACAGGTCGAACTGCGGTTCGTGGACCGCACATCACCATGTGTGTTGTTTTCCTGCCCTGGTCACCCGCGCGTGGGTGCAGCCGTGACTGACCAGATCCAGGACGGCCTCGACGCCCGGAACACCCGCTGCAAACAAGGAAAACCTCGTGCCCAAGAGCCGCTTTCCAACGCCACAGTCCATAGATCGCCTACACAGACCGTTCAAATGCCCCGGATCTGCGACGCGTGCTGTTGCGGCGGACCGCCCAGCCCGAAAGCGGAGGAAGATTGACTACGGGGGTGCCGACGGGGATGCCGATGCCGGTGCCGACAAGCCCTACACC
>FTEL01006990.1_pt1 | contig 11178 bp, 7 predicted proteins | sample 1658911 | NCBI WGS metagenome assembly FTEL01 (sample SAMEA3914869, study PRJEB12502) | metagenome | biome: forest; material: soil | place: USA | collected 2012-03-12 | depth 0.1 m
GGAGGGGGGAGGGGGGGGCATGGGGTATATCTTGGGCAGACGACGCGGCGGTCGGGGCCGCGGGAGAGTCGCATGGCATCGTTGCTCGGTGGAGGCAAGACACAGGCAGATGCCTCGATGGGCCGCTTGGCCAATGGGATCGGATGATGGGGCGAATAGAGAGGCCGTGGCCGCCTCGACTTGGGACAGATGCCGGGGGGGTGAGGCCTGCAAGAGTGGTGCAACTCGCGGACACGAGGGGTCCAGGCGCGGGGGTGCAAAACCCAAAGGAAGGGGTCGTCTGGGTGCCTGACACACGCAAACGGGCGGTGGCATTGCGCGCGGCGCTTGCTGGCGGACGACGCTCAGGCTTGTGGGACGAGGGTCTCCTGGGATTGCGTGGGCTCGGCTGGGTTTTGGGGTGGGTTTGTATGGGGCTCTGTCTGATCGCCCATCAGGGATGAACGAGGAGTGTCGGATCGGCGTCGAGATGCAACAGTCCGAGCCAAGAGAGGCCAGGGTCTGCGGCAGAAGAGGTCGGGCCATGCCCCGCCATTGGCTCCCAGGCGGCCAGGGCGCGGTCTGGGGGAGGGCAAGCGAGCAAGGGACTGCGCCGCATCGGAGCCAGGGATTGGATGGCGATTCTCGCTGTTTTTCGAGCTTTTGGAGACGCCAACGCCAATGAAATGGTGCACTTGCGAATAAACAAAATGGCTGGCCGCTAAATTTGGGCGTTGATGACAGGAAAGCGGGAAAGCGGGAAAGCGAGAGAGTGAGCCTGTTGGGCCACAGAGAAACCGCTGCTTTGCGCAAGCAGGAACGAGAAAAGCTTTTGCTCTCCTCCCCCCAGCGATGGCAGGTGAAACCCTCCCCAGGCAGGCGGCTCCGCAGGGCAGACCCCGCCAAGCTTGGGGTTTCAGCAGCCTCGATCGGGCTGGCGACGGACCGCCAAGGCGCTAACCAAGGCAGGACTGGTGTAACGCCGAACAGAAGCCACTCCCGCGGAGGCTGCAGCATTTTGTGTTTTGTCGTCCCACCACAGTCGCAAATTCGACCACCACCCACCTCTGGCCAATCGAGCATCACCGCCAGCGAACCACTGACCGAATTGTGCATCGAGAAAATCCGAGATCTCCACACCGCGCAGGTTACACCCGAGACCGCCCACCACCCGCAGCGACACTGGGCGCCTACTCAATCACCCGTTCGACAGCCTGGGAGTGCGTGCTGTGCCCACGGGCGCTAAACACGGGCGGGCCAGCCATGCGACCTGGCGATCGTGCGTGCGTCTGCGGTTCGGTTCCTTCGACGTGATGCGATGCCTGTCCCGACTCTGCGGCCCACCGCATCCCACCCACATCTGCGGCACGGAATTAAACGGCGGCTGCGGGCGAGGCCACGCACCGCCGCATCCCCAGACCAACCCTGGCGGCCATTCCGATCTTTTTGAGCTTGCCACTCCCGAGCTTGGCCGAGCCGCCCAAGCCCGCCCACTTCCCTCGGGACACGCTCGGTTTCATGGTGGACCAGAGTGTCATTGTGGAAAAAAAAAAAGATTTGCTGAAATGCTCCTCTAACTACATAGGAAATGCCAGGTATGTTGAAATGTGCCAAGCTGAACGCTGAGATGCCACCAGTTTGCCGCCTGTCCAAGTTCCATGCTGCCTGTCCCCTTCCCGCCTTGTGTGCCCCCTGCCCGTGCCCCTACCCGCGTCGTGTCCCCCCACGCCATGGCTGTGCCCAAGTCTCTAAATTTAGCGAGTGTACTTCTCGAGCACCTCCTCACGCTCGAGCCCCGCGGGCTTGATGGCAGCCAGGTGCATGTGGCTGACGTCGGCGTGCTCCTCGATGAAGGGGTTGGGGTCCAGCGTTTGGTCGAGATTCCCCAGTGTGTGGTTGACGCCACGGTGCGACGCCTCATCAGCCTGGCCACCGAGTGTTGGTTAGCAACATGCTTGACATTGTTGTGTAGAGAGAAACATGGGAAGGACATACCCGGATGTACAGAATCAGATCCTTCATCGTCCGCTTCCCCTCCGGTATGTTCCAATACTTGACCGCAATATCCGGGATCCTAAACTCCGGATCCGTCCACTGCGGCAGCTTCCCCTTATCCATCTCTTCAAGGCACTTGGTGTACGTGCCCACCGCCTCGTCCTCGAGGTACCCGACCAGCCGGTGGCAGAAGCTCGGCGAGAGCAGGTACCCGATGAACATGGTGTTGTAGAAGACGCCCTGCGTCGCAAACACCATGAGCCGCATGAACCGCCCGGGCTTGTACATCTCCAGGAAGGTGAGGAGATGCATGCGCTCGTTGTATGACTCCTCGAGGAGGGTCTTGATCCACCCCTGGTCGAGCTTGAAGCGGCGGATTGAGTGAAGATGCCGGAGGCCGCCGGCAACAGCACCGGGGATGCCGGCGACTGTCTCGAGGAAGACGAACCGGACGAGCTGAGTGGGCGTCAATGGATGAGAGTTTAGGGGCATGAGATGAGGGTGACTTGGCTTACCCATTGTGACTCGCTCATGGCCTTGTGAGTCACCTTCTTCTTGCTGCCGGGCTTGGGCTCAGGGGGCATCCCGGTGAGGAAGTCCATTCCCCATCTGGTGTATTCAAGTCAGACATGAGGGGCCAAATGGGAGTGAAGGAGAGAATGGATGACAGAGGAGGAGAGGGCTGAGGATGAGAGGATAGAAAGTAGTGCGGACACTCACCGGCACAGCCTGATCACCCTCCATGCAATCCGATCACTCAACGTCCGTGGCTCGCGGTGGCTCGGGACAACCTCAAGCACAACTTTGTCGTCCCATCCCTTGTGAGGCCATGTGAGGTGGACAGAAGGCTGAGCTGGGGCCCGCTGGGGCAAGCTGAGCCCCTGAGGGAGGGCTGCTGCAGTGGCTGAGAGGCGAGCTTGGGATTTCTGTGGTGTTGCGAGGCTGCTTGCTGTTGTGAAAGACCGGAAGCCAGGAGTGTAGCTTTGGATCCGAGGGACCTGGCGCAGGACTCGAAGATGGTGCGCCATGATGTGAGTGGAGATCGACCTGGGCGAGTGATGGGTTCCTCGAGTCCTGGCCGTATCGGTTCACCTCTTCTCGAGCCTTGGGAGAACGGGCCCCTTGGAGAGCACGTCTTTATACCCCATCATGATGGTGTTGGCGCTCGGCACGCGTCCATCATCTGGGCTGATTTCGTCGGTTGATCCAAACCAAGGCAGAGATCGAGTCAGCCGGTTGCGGCATTCTCACAAGAGTCACCCAAACCCAACAACCGAGCAGCATCCGGAGGGAGGATGGTGAAATAAGCGGGACGAAAATGGTTCGGGATTCTGCTCGGGTCACGGTCGAAAACCCCCGGCTATCGAGCGCATGTGGGAGACAGCCTCGATGACGAGCCAGAGGATAACGCGGCTGACTCTGGGAGGCGTTGGGTCAGAGACGGGAGATAGCCGACAGATCTGTGGGGGGAGGTGATATCCCGCTCCGCCGAGCGGCCAGCTGCACGACAAACTTTCAATGAGAGCAGGCTGCAGCGTGGGGAATCATGGGTTTCACAGGAGCTATCACCACGTGTGGGCGCGTCGAGAATAGAGTTGTGTGGGGCGAACCTAAGATGCGCCGCGCGTGCTTGACTGGCATGTGATATTATCACGTTTCCGAATTCGGCCCTGGCTCGGACGACAGAGCCTCCAGCTGAGATGTCTCTTTTTCTTGGCTCCGTTATTGCCGAGTGCGGAATCCTTACCTCGGTAATGCCACCAAGTCTGGTCCTCGTAAGCCATCACCGTCCCGTTAACGTGCCGATCTCCACCTACCGACGACAGCTGGCTACTGGTTGCCAGTGTGCCTAGTGGCACCTAGTCACCAGAGGAACAAGGCCAAGCAGCTGCCTAGTGCCAACTTACTTTGCTTCTTACTGGTCTGCTGTTTTGGACGATGTTTGCCCACGGTCCGGGCAGAATGTGGCAACCCCAGATCTGTACCACGTTGGCAGGTGCTGCATAGGTAGGTATCAAATTCCAACCGGAGGTGTAGTTTTCAATGGGTTTACATCTATCATACCTACTTACTTAACAGACCTTGACGATTCATTAACCAAGAGGGGAGGAGGCGTGCCAACGCGGATGACAGCTTCCCGCTTTTCGCCCCCTTTCCCACCTCTGCTACCCATCTCACCATGGGATTCCATCTTCTCCATCTTTGCCTTGGAATGACGACAGAAACAAAGAAGATTCGGACCTGAAAGCCACGACGTTGCAGTTAACACCGCCCCGAGCCGTAGGACAAAGCTCCGAGTCCAATTCTGGCATCTTGGCGTGAGTCTGCCTCCGGGTTCGTGTACTCCCCAAGACCTCATTTATCCAAGAATAGGACAGTGGCGTACATACTTACCCGGATAGTGGTGGGCGGACGCGGAAGATCCCTCACCTATCACCAACGGACTTCAATCTTTCCCATTTGCAGAACACAATCCCCAAGCCATGTGCTGTGACCTCGGGCTCTCATCTCAGGTCTTGGCCTTGAGGGGTGCGATTGGATTGTGGAAGGTCTTACAGCCAGGGGACGGACCTGGCCCAGGCCCTTTCCCTCATAACATGAATCTAAATAAGGGAGGCCACCCTTCGGGGAATTTCTCGCTCCCTCCCTCCCGTCGGATCCTTTGCCCATGGCAACTCCATTCTTGTTGCTTAAGACGCCCATCATGAAGGTCTTCTCACTCACTCTCTTGGGACTCACCACCGCCAGCGTGGTGATCCTCCCCGGCGGCGACCCCAAACCCCTCGTCCTCCCCGCCCAGCCCGTCGCAGCAACAGACTACAACAGCATCCTCCGCACCTCAGCAGCCTCCGAGTTCCCTAACTCAACCGTCAACATTCTCCTCTCCTCCTACAGTGGCACCCTCGAGGCAACCGGAAAAGAAACCGCCAACGCGAGCGAGATCTTTCCCTCCGGCGATTCCTTCATCCGCGGCGCGATCCAAGCATGGGGCGAGCACCTGCACCTGGAAATCCGACCGGAGGAGGTCTGGTTCACCATCCTGACGCAGCTCAACTTCTACATGGGCGCCAACGCCGAGAAAGTGCGGCACTTGTTCGTCAAGCACCAGGGCCAGGAGACAATCCTCATCGAGGACTACACCTGGACGGCGGTGCTGTGGCGGTTCAAGGACGAGATCCAGGCGCGCGTGCTCACGCCGTGGCTGAAGGACTGGATCGTGCCTGACTTCTCGACTAGCACGGCGGACGATGTCATGACGGCGAATATCCTAATGATGGGGCTCATGAAGGCGTACTTTGCCTACGAAGGCGGTATCATCTGTGGCCTTCCTAGTGTGACGTTGCTGGGAGACAAGGCCGACTGGGAGAAGTTGCTGGCAAAGCTGGAGAGGCTGAGCGAGTTTGGGGAGGAGCCGGATACCTACCGGACGAGGTTGGCGCCGATCCTCAAGAGATTTGTCGAGAGCTTTGACGAGCCGGACTCGGCGGAGATCAAGAAGTTTTGGTCGCAGATTGTGTTTGCCACATATGAGAGCATGTGCGGAGCGGCGCCTCTTGAGCTTTCGGGTTGGATCACGGGATTCTTGTTCTGGGAAACCGATGGCGCTCTGATCAATAAGGGGGGTGCGGGTCAGGCGGGCCTCGCGTTGGACGGGGTCAACTACATTTGGTACGATGTTCGGAAGCTTCCCGTGGGGTATGCCAAAGCGCCCTTCACGATGCGGGACTTTGGAGGCATGGAGAAGTTCCCGGCATACGTCGCCGCTGGTACTCTCGGGAAGCAGCTGGTCAGTGGACCTCCCAAGGGGTATGCCGATGCGCTCGCCAGGGCGGGCATGGACGCAAAGCTGGCTGCCAACAGCAGCAGCCACGGCACCATCCGGCCTCTCTCGGCGTGGATGCTCTACGGGCCGCTCTATCCTCCCGGACCGGATCTGCTGAGTCCGTATGACCGAGAGATGATGACCATCACGTCGAGGACGAAGCAGTACTTGCAGGGCAGATGCGGGGGTGTGTAAGGGAATAATCAATCTCGAGTTGGATGTTTGGTTTTGGAAACTCTTCCCCCTGAAAGCTCGCATGAGAGACGGATGGGGTTCAACTCAGGGGAAAAACGCGCGCTGCGATTGCCGCACCACCAGAAGAAACAGGGAAGTGCAGTTGGACTCATTACTCAAGAAACTCAAGTCCCAGTATTATTATGGCCAGCGCCTGTCTATGAGACCCGACCCGATGCACCCCTGAAGGAAACCAAACCTGAACCCTGCCCAACCCAAAAGTCCACCACCCCGATGCACCGCGCCATGGAAGACATGATTAAGGATAGACTTGCGCCCGATGCCCCGGACCCAATGCACACCTGCCGCCCATGATCATTAATAACAAAGGAAAGAAAAGAATGACAAATGAAGGAAAGACTGTAGGCCGGAACCTGAATACCACCGGTCTGTACCACGAATAAAGAGAGTGTTTTGTCTACGCCGTGACCCATCCCAGCCCGCCCACCTCAGGTCACGGCGTTAGGAGTAGCAGACTCGAAGAAGCAGGAAAACACGGGGAGACAGGAGAGGAAAGCGAGCTGAAAGCAAGACCAACAGCTCTCCCGCCCTCACATCTCATCAGTCCCAATATCCGACGCCGTCACCGACTGAGCAAGATAGTGCATCGGCTTGCCGCGGGGGCTGCCCGCCCTGCTCTGGCCCGGCATGGACATGGTGCGGGCGCGTCTGGAGCCAGGCCTCGGGATCATCCGGCCGCGCGTGCGCTGCTCCTCGAGGGCCGGACGGGCCTGCTCCTTGGAGATGACCAGCCCCTGGGTGATGGACATCAGCTCGCCGCTCTCGACGGCGCACATGCTGGGCCAGACAACAAGCAGGATCTCGTCCGGGTCGATCTCGCCCTCTACCATGTCGTCGTCGGGGATGTGCGAGGCGTTGTCCTGGAAGACGCTGCCGTTGTGGTCGGAGGCGTCGGCGGGGATAGCCGCGCCCTCGACGCTCTCCGGTGCTGGCACCGCGGATGGCTCAGGGGATGGTGTCGGCCCAGTGGCCTGGGCGACAACAGGGGCTTCGGCAACCTCAGCGACCTCCACCGTCTCGAGCCTGTCGTCGGCGACGATCGAGGAGGAGTCATCCGTCATGTGCAGCGGCGCACCAGCATCGCGCTCAGCCGCCTCAGCAAACTCGGGCAGCTCCAGCACCTGCCAGTCAAAGTCGTCGTACGGCGGGCCAAAGTACGGCTCGATTTTCATGTGCGCCATCTGGATCTGCATCCACTGCGTACACGCCAACCGGCACGCCGTCTCCAGGCCGGAGCAGAACGCCTCAAACTGCAGTGCGCCGAGCAGGTGCTGCACCAGCCACGACACCTCGCGCACGACCATCTTGACGCGGCGCGCGCCCTGCTCCTCCTGCCGCTCGGGCATGATGGACATGAGCGTGGCGCGCAGGTGGGCCTCGCGCGTCGGGTCCTCGTCCTCGAGCAGCCGCAGGAACTTGACCAGGTTCTCGTCGTCGTCGTCGAGGAGGTAGACGGGCCGGAAGAGGTGCTTGTGCATGGCGCGCGAGAGGATCGCGAGCACCGCGCTGATGCGCATGCCCTTGGCCGCGGGCGTGTTGGACTGCGGGAGGGGGATCTGCAGCTGCGTCGCGTGCTTGAGGTAGGGGGAGTTGCGCAGGTTGGTCCAGCATGAGGGGTCGGAGAGGATGTGGTCGTCGATGTCGGGGCGGAAGGTGTTTTCGACAAGGGTGACGATGGTGGTCCAGATCTTGTCCAGGACCGTGACACTGACAGAAGGTTAGCAAACCCACACACCACATCTGACTTAGGGGTGCAGTATGACTTACTAGGTGTCGTCGTTCTCGCTGTTCAGGACAACACGGTACTGCTCGAGGTCGGCGAGCTTGCCGTTGGTGATGTGAAGGGTCTGCGTTGTCTCGTCAAGCTGCGCCTGGAGGTCCCGACCATGAGCCTCGGCGTTGTTCGCCCGCTCGCCCTCGGCCGTGAGCTTGCCGTGCAGGTTCTCGATCTCGGTGTTCTTGTCCTCCACCGTCTGCTGCAGCGACGCGATCTGCTCCTCAGCGGCTCGCAGAGACTCCCGGAGGCTCTCGATCTCGTTGTTCTTCTGGGTGATAGTCTCGTTCAGGGACGCAATCTCCTGCCTCGCTGCCTCGAGTTCCTCCTCCAGCTTCTTCTTCTCCTCCTCGAGTGTCGTGATCTTCTCGTTGAGGGAAGCGATCTCGGCCTCGTTGTCGGCCTTCACCTGCTCGAGACCCGCTTTGGCTGCCTCAAGATCGCTCACATTTCCCTTGAGCCCCTCGATCTCGGCCTCGTTGTTGGCCTTGACCTCTTCGAGACCCGTCTTGGCCTCGGTGAGGGCCGCGATCTCGTCCGCGGCTTGGGCAGCGGCGGCAGCGGCGGCATCCTCCCCGTTCTTCTTCTCCTCCTCAACGGCCGCCTTGGCCGCCTCAAGGTCCGCGTAAGCTGCGGCGGTGCTCTCTTGAAGCTCCGCGTATGTCTTGGCGGTGGACTCTTCGAGGTCCGCGTATGTCTTGTTGGTGGACTCTTCGAGGTCCGCGTAGGCTTTCGCCGTGGTGTCTTGGAGCTCTGCGTAGGCTTTGGCGGTGGCGTCCTCGAGGTCGGCGTAGGATTTGGCAGTGGAGTCTTGGAGGTCGGCATACGCCTTGTTGGTGGTGTCTTGGAGGTCCGCGTACGCCTTGTTGGTGGTGTCCTGCAGGGCTGTGTACTCGTTGGAAGTCTTCTCCTGGAGGTCGGCGTACTCCTGGGCAGCAGTCGCAGCCGCGGCGGCGGCGTTGCTCTTCTCCTGATCGAGGCTCTTCTGGGTGTCTTCGAGATCACCTTGTAACCTCGTCCTGACGGCGCTGAGCTGGACAATCTCTTGCACCTTTTCCTGGACCAAGAGCTCAAGGTCCTTCTTCTCGCCCTCCAGCACGCCCTTCTGCGCCTCGAGCTCGTTCCGGAATTTGCGGTACTCCTCGAGCACGACCTGGTGCGAACTCGACAGCTTGTTGTTTTGCTCCTTGACGTACAGGAACTCGCTGAACACGTCAGCCACGAGCTTGTAGTTGGGATCCGACGTCAGGTCGCGGATGGCCCGGACCAGGCCGTCCACTGCTTGTGTCGGGTCGGCGCCAATGTGGGAACCCATTGTCGGTTTCGAGGGCGAGGGGCCGGCGGGTGGTCTGGTGCTAGTGTTGTGGGATGGGGAATAGGGGGAGCTGTAGGCCTTGGCGGGAGCCAGCTTGAATGTGTCCTCAAGGGGCGTGTGTGGTGACGGCAACGGTTGAGGGTCGAGGAGGGAAATAGAAGAGCCAATGATGCTCTGATCTGGGACAAAGTGCACACGCCCTCGTGGGTCACGATGGTCTGGCGTCCAATCTGGAGTGGGCTGGTGGATGGATATTGAGTAGCGGTGGAATCAGATGAAGCTCGGTGGACTATATACCGGAAACCACGATTCGAGCTTGTGTGGTCTATTCTCGCCCGAGACGCCACCAATGCAGGCAGGCATCCGACTGACGACGGGCAAACGGACGCACGCATACGCCTGGGGTGGCTGGCATTGAGTCACCACGCGAGCAATCACCAAGCAACAACAGATCACCGCAGACCCAGCCGCGGTGCCTAGTCTCGGATGCCCACAAGCCGCCAGATTGCCAAATGATGGGTGTCAATCGGGCTCGAAGCTGCCGCGGACAGCGCGAAGTGGTCCGTCAATGGGCCTCGCCCCCCTTTTTCCAACCCATCAGAGCACGCCAGATGTGGCCCGTTGACGGCGCCCAACGTCCAACCACACAACTCCTGCAGCCAGTGCCACCGGTTGTGTCAGCGGCAGCCGTCCAGGAGAGCCCCCGGCATTCTTCTCCCGTTGTTTGTGTTGCTGGCTGGTCCATCTCGACTCCCTCGTGTGCAACCCGCCTCGCCAATCTGCAGCGGCTTTGCTCGAAACGGGCTTGGGCTGCTTGGTTGTCGTGCCCAGGGCTCTTGAGGCTCCCTGACGTGGCAGCATCCGTGGCCAGCACTCTGCAACAGGGGCTGACTTGGCGTTGATTGGGCCCGCTTCCGCCCCCTTCACGGACCCGCAAGCTTGCAGCTCCAGCGCCGAAAGAATCCTGGTGCCGGGAGCTATCTGTGTCCCGCTGATGTTTGGCCATGCTCCGGGTCGTGTGCCCTCATTAACTGTGCTCGTCAAGCTTGTCCAGCCATCAGGGGGTCCCCTCACTTGCATGAATCCCCCCCCTGAACCGACTGGCACCGACACCCAATATCTCCACCAGGACGGATCCCCCCGGCCATCGGCCTCCACCCGGCAACAGCTCCGCCCAACCGCTCCGGGCCGGGCCTCGAGCCAAGAGTTGGGCTCGACGCCAACGCCTAAACCGGTTGGTGGTGGGACAAGCGAACAACACCGCTGATTCCATTTGATAACGGGCGGCAAGCCCATCGAAGCCTGATCAGCCCCAAGACTTGAGCGGAAGAACAGCCGTTTTCAGAGTTGAGGCCAACCCGAGCTCGCCTTGATGCCACGTCGACCTCCAGAGCCTGAGTGGCCGGGGTGATAGTCCTAGGTCTCGACCACTGCCTGGCAGAGACCCTCGAGTCTTGTCCTCTCCATTGCCACCCCGGCTGAAGCGGACCAGTGCTCGCCTTGCCACACACCGCCTCACACTGTGCATCTCTTGGTGCGCCTGACCCAGATCCAACCCTCTCAGCTGACATCGCCCTCCATAGAGCCCCTGAAGCCTCACCTTGACCAGCCCCCAATTTCAACCCCAACTCAGGATTAGCGCTAGATCCGCCCCGTTGTCGTCCCGTTGTCGGCCTCAGTTTCGATTGTCTCTTGGCCAGTTCGTGGGAGACAAGAACTCCTTTGTTTACTTCCCCCCTTGCCCAGCATCCTCCCAGAATTACAATTTAGTTCTACCAATCGCATTCATTGCAGTGTTCCTCCCATGCCCGTGTCTGAAATGCCACGATTCAAATTCTGTCAAGTTCCGGACAGCTGGAACACATGATCAACCCGTCATCAGGGACTGCCCTTCAACCTATCGCCCTCCCCCTTTCTTGATGCCTGTCAAGCCCCCAACCCGAGCATTCCCTAACACCTCCCGCTATCTCGGATCCCGAACCCTTCTAAAGCCCTGATGCCCACGCCAAAACAGCCACCCGCCCGCCGTCAAGCACA
>FTEL01006596.1_pt1 | contig 11170 bp, 9 predicted proteins | sample 1658911 | NCBI WGS metagenome assembly FTEL01 (sample SAMEA3914869, study PRJEB12502) | metagenome | biome: forest; material: soil | place: USA | collected 2012-03-12 | depth 0.1 m
GGGGAGGAGGGTTGAGAGTGCGAGTCGAGGTGGAGGTACTCCATCGCCTGCTTGACGTGGTTCTGGGAGGTGGACAGGCGCGCAAGCATGGCGGCCTGCGCGGCCTGGGCTTGGCTGAGCGAGAGCCGATGGTCGCGCTGGGAGAGGGGGAGAGTCGGGCGCGGGCTGTCGAAGGAGCCGCGCGGGCGGGGCGCGAGTTGGTCGGCGCGGGTCTGTTGCGCGTGGCCGTGGTGTGCGAGCGCCATGCGGCGGAGCTTTTCCTGCTGGAGGAGCAGGTCCGTCTCGCTCATGCTGGCGGCGAGGTGCCGGCCGAGGGTGGGGTGCGGTTTGTGCATGGTGGCCGGGGAGGTGCGCTGGGCAGGCGGGGCGGCGAGGCAGGGGTCGGGGCTCTGACTTGGCGGGGTGGGCAGGGACTGCGGCTGCGGCTCGTCGATGGTAACCAGCATTCCCGCGACGCGCTTGAAGTCGAAGCAGCCGGGGGCCTTTGCCTTGTTGACGGCCTTGACGACAGAGTTCACGAGCTTCTCGTTCTCCCGCAGCATCTTGCTGTCCTGCTTGAGGTCCATCGAGTGGTACAGCAGGGCCATGCCGCAGAGGACGAGGGTGTCGGCCCTGTTGAGGCAGAAAGAGAAGGACATGTTCCTCTCCTCGAGCAGGTCGATGATCTGGATGATGTGCTTGCTCGAGTCGCTGACGGCGATCAGGGCCGGGGCGGCCTTGGGGCCGAGGCTGGACGTCACAGCGGGGCGGTAGATCAGGGTACGAGCGTAGTAGTATGCAAGTGCCTGGAGCCATGTCAGTCATGTGGAGCCCGGCATCGGGAGTCACGGAGATGGTCCACTACTTACCAGGATCGGTGACCGGCTGCCGGTAATGTCGGTCGACGGCTTGTCCTGCTTGAAGGTGAGGCGGAGGTGCTGGGGCAGCTTCTCATACCACTCGTCGAGTTCGGCGCCGAGGGCAGACATTTGCTGCAGGGAGAGGTCGTGTGTGGTGGATGAGGGGTAGATGGACTCCAGAACCTTGCCTAGGATCCGGGATCCGCGGAACAAGGCGAGTGCGCTTGACAGCCGCGTCGCCTCACCCGGAAGGCTCGGCTGAAAGCCCTTTTCGGTGACATACTCATCGTCGGTGTCTGAGGGGAACTCGGCGTGCACGTCCTCCTCCTTGAGGAGCTTGGGCAGGCCGAGGATGGCAGCAGAGAAGCAATCCAGCGTGTAGAGAGTCCAGAAGACCTTCTTCCGGGTTTCGATGGTGAGAACGCCGAAGGAGAAGCGCTTCTGGCTCTGGTGGAGACCGAGTCGGTGTGACAGGCCGACAGCAATGCCCTTGTAGTGCTGCAACCTTTTGTAGTCGGCACGAATTGTGCAGTAGACGAGGGCCAGCAGCAGGCATTGCAGGGTCATCATGGTGTTGTCCATGAGGATGGCCTCGAGCGAGCGCTGCCATTGTTGTTCGCAGGCGGCAATCTGGTGAAGATCGGGCTGCTCACCCGAGAGAGCGGCAATGCCGAAGACCAAGTAAAGCTGGGCAAGCTTGTGATTGTTCTTGACCTTCTCGGGGTCGGCGACAAACTCCTCATAGAGGCGAAGGAATGTGGGCTTGTGGAGGACGGGGAAGAGAGGCGCCCACTCTTGGAAGTAGACGTTGACGCAGCGGTCGGAGAACAGACGCGGAGGTATCCTCATGGTCTGGGCGGGGGGCTTGGGTGTGAGGGGATAGCACCCCTGAATGTGAAGGAAAGCCTCTGGGTTGAAGTCGGAGCAGGACTTGCCGCTCTCCTGCATTTTCCGCTTCAGGGATTCTGGCGAGGCACGGTTAGCGGCTGGAGTGAGAATGATCGAGGCGGGCAGAGGGACAAACCAATGAATGCGCGGCCGCTCGAGGCGCCCATAAAGTATGAATCCGAGTTCTCGACGCCCAGCAACAGCGGCGAGGCCTGGACTCTGAATGTGTCCTCCTTGGGAGGTGCGCTGGCGTCCTTCTTTTGGTCGGCCGCGGGGGGCGTCTGGCACTGCTCGACGGGCGAGCGGCGGTTTGCGTGCATGCGCGACAGCATGTCGATCTTCTCGTCCTTCTCGTCGAGCAGGTCCTTGAGCTCGCGCACCTCGCCCTCGAGCACGCGCACGCGCTCCTCAAGCGACTCAGTGTAGCCGCGGGGGAATGCACGGCGGCTCAGCTTGTCGCTCGTCCGGCACTCGAAGCCGACGTTGGCGCACTGGGAGCAGCACGGACGGATGCCATCGCAGCGGATCTTCTTGCTGCGGCAGCGGTCGCAGGCCTGGGCGATGCGGCTTTGCGAGCTGGTGCCCACCTTGATGACTTTCATGGGCAGAATCCCTGGCATTTTGGCGGTTTGTCGAGTCGCCTCGACCGTGTCGCACGCGTGGAATCAGATCAGATCGGACGGAAGTGAGCGATGAGCGATGATCGATGGTGGTGCTTCTGGAAAAGAGGCGCAGGCAGGGAATGCGGACCGGGGGGGTGGTTGAATGACAGGCGATGGTGGCGTTTTGGTCTTGGCCACGGGTGAGGCGCAGGTGTTGGCGTGGGTTTTGGCGTGGGTGCCTGTGGAAATGGGCGTGGGCGTGGGCGTTGGTGTGTGTCGGCGGGGGAGTGAGTCGCAGCTAGGCTCGCAGGGCAGCTCTCTCGATGGAGCAACTATCCGTGTCGTCGTCGTTGGCGTTGTCGTCGTCGATGGTGGAATTTCGCAGCACAGGCCTCGGCGGTGCTCACGCCCCTTTGACAGTCGCGTCCGCGGAGTCGACCATGGATGGATTGCGGCCAGGAAGAAATGCACGGGAATGGCAGAGGGTCGAGTTCATGAGACGAAACACGGCAGCACCAGAATGGGAATCGATCAATCCAAGCAGCGGCAGCGGGAAAGTGAGCGACTCGGAGGGCGGGGCCCAGTGGGTTTTAAAGGGGCGGCGACGGCGGGCACCTTGCAGGGACTCAGTTGAGGGAAAAACGGTGCCAGGGCCAGCGACGGGCCAGCGATGTGCACACCTTCCCCCCCCCAGCCAGTGCCAGCGCCCAGCGAATCTGTGGAGGGAAAATTGGAAACGGTCGCTCTCAGCCAGCCAGCAGGGCAGGCCACGCCAGGGTCAGCCAGGGTCGGGCAGGGCCACCCTGGGCCGTCCCATGGCCGCAGGGGGGCTGCTGGCTGTTGTTGGGGGAGACAGGGGCCCGCCATTGGCCAGCTGCTGGGCCCGCCAACCCTGCGACGGACGAGGGAAAATCTGGGGAGAGCAGGGATTTGCCGTCGGCGATTGCTCCATTTTGTCTCTTGTTCGCTGTCACTCTGCCCGCCGCCCTGGAGCGAGATCCATGTCGTGTGTGAGGACGGCGGATACGGAGACTCGCACACAGTGGATGCTAGCGCAGACGGGCTGGACTGGAGTTCTCTGGACTGGACTTGACCTGACCTCAACATGCGTGAACTGTGTAGTTGGTATGGTCCATCGAACAGCATCATCTCCTCTTCCTGCACGCGACTATTTTCTCTCCTCGCCTGTCATCTCAACACCACCATGTGCGTCGCCATGCCCATCCCATCCCAGCTCCGCCGCTAGCGTGCCCTGCCTGCAGCAACCCCTCGGGCTCCGAACGCCCCGCATTCCCAAATGGCACCACCCAGAACACCATCTTTGTCCTGGGACCCGACAGGAATCGCATCATGGGGAGCGCCCGGGGTGCCGGCCAAGCCTCTCGTCATTTTATGGTGCTCCGTCGTCTCCCGTCAGCTCGGGATGGCCCCCAGGAACCCCCAGAATCGGCTGGGGGATGCCGCATCACGCGTGCATCCGCGGCCACATGGCAACGAGAACGCACCACCCATCCATCCCATCCCATCCCATCCATCCACCACCCAGCACGCCGGGTGGCGACCCCAAACTGGCAGCGGGCAGGCATGTCGTGGCCCTCGCCGACCAGGGCCCGGATCCGATTCATGGCATCTGGACGATCCCTACGGCGAGCGTCCAGGCTGCCAAAGTGGGACGATGGCCGCGACTTGGCGATGTTAGGGCGTCTCGCTGCACCGCCCCTTTTCTTGCTCACTAACACGAGCAGTTTGCTGACAACCTGTTGCTCACCATCGAGGGACTGGGCTGGACGCGAGACACCTGCCGAGCTGTGTAACCGCCTCGCCGGGTCAATGAACCAGGCCCTCTCCCCCAAGCACGAACGCTCTCGCAGTCACACCTCAGATTGCTGCCTCTGATGAGCCGGCTGGGCGATGGCCGTCAGGCTGCCCTCCTTGCTGGCCGCGCGTATTAATATCACCCGTCAATAAGGCTGAGATAATGGCCATCTCGCCCTGCTAACTCTTGTTATATCCTCCGGATTAAACCTGATCCCATAACTCGCCGAGAGCCGTTCCGACTACCGACACAAACAAGCCCGCCGGCGCGGAATTATCCCTATCTGGGCGCTACTTATATCCCGAACCTCGCCATCGCTAACTTTCCCATGGCATCACCACTGATAGAGACGGGTTTGGGCCGAGGCCGCCCGCTTCACCACTTCCCCAACCACAAACACCCCCCAAGCAAGACCAAGCGAGAAGCCTCCACATCTCGAACCATGACAGCACCCAGCGGCCGGGGAAGACCCCGGAGGGACCGGCACGCTTTTATTACTAGTACCGCGCGGGTGGATGCCCGTCTCTTTGCTTTCGCGGGATCCCCACCGTGCTCGCGGTTCTCGCTTCGCACGGCTTTCAAGTTCGCTTAGCGACACACTGTCCCTCATCGTCGTGAGGTGCGGGCAGGGCATTCCCAACCTTCCCTACCCCTCGCCGACCATCCCAAGAGACGTCACCCCCGCAAATCCCGACACACACCACACATCGCTTCTTCCTTTTCGCTAGCGGGGGGGCCTGGGGTGCAGCCGCCCGCGAGACCGCTCGAAAACGATCGACGCAGAACCGGACTTCACAGAAAAGAGGACCCCAACTTCCCCGCATTTTCGGATTTCGGTGTGGGATATCGTTAGAGGCGGTGGGTACGCAGTCCGTGGGTGTGGGTGAAGAGTGGGTTTGTCGAGTAGGGCCAGAGCCAGAGCGCGGCGCAGCCCTCAGGCCCCTCCTCCCCATGGCCATTCTAGATCGACGCCGGTGAAATCCTCCCCGCCATTCCCCCCTTCTCCTCCTCCTGGCTGGTTGGGGGTTTGTCTCGAACGGTTGGTTGTTGGGCATCCATCGCCGATTTGCATGTGTCTCTTCTTGTTTCGAAGTGCCGTCAGTCCAATCAGCTGAGCCGGATTTGGGTTCACAATGCCTTGAGGGCTCAGAGGACGGCGGCGGTCCAGCCTCAACTGCCTGCCTGTCGTGCTCCAGCCGGCGATCTCGGTGATCAGCCCCTGAAAAGGCCGAGACCTCGAGTCACCAGCCCCCTCACGGGGTTTCGCAAGCGTTGAGAAGAAGACCAAAAGCCTGCAATTCCTGATTGATTCATGGAAAGTCTCGGGCTAGGCATCATAAATCTCGTCAGAGTTCGCCTTCGCGCTTCCAACAGCAAGCCCAGCCGAGGTTTCCGGGGCCCGCGCCATCCTCGTGATGGGCTGCGTGCGTGGCAAACCCAGACAGACCGCGCCGTTGGTTATCGTTGCTTGCTTGCTTGACAACCTGGAGTTTCCCGTTCTCGCGCGGCGAAACCCGGCGCCTGTCATCGTCACCGTCACCGCTGTTGTCCGGGGCGGGATACCACCTCACTTCAGCTTGGCTTGGGGGGCCATGGGATGGGAACTGCCGGCGATGACAAGAGACCCACACCCAGCGATCCCAAGGTTCCGAGACCGACCAGCCAAGCCGTCCAGCACATCGGCGTTTAGGTTCTGTCGATCTGCTGCCCTCCATCCTTTGCCGTAGAACGGCTCAGACAGAGATTCTCTCACCGAACCGCTCGCTCTGCTTCCATCCGGTTTGACAGTTTCGAGTTTCGCCAAACACAACAAACGAACGGCGCGGGAACTCCGTCCCGGAATGCAAATAAATACAAATACCTAACCCAGCGCCGTCGATCTCCTCTGTCAACTTTACTTGCTAGCCAAGTGGAACCGATTCCCACTCACGATGCCTCATATCGCGGGGTAGACATCTACCCCATACTGTGTACCAAAATACATCCAATCCATCCCGCGGGATGGATGCGGTGGCGGTAGGAGAGGTAGCATTCCCCAACGGCTCTGCCCTTTTAGCTAAAGCACGATTTGGTCAAAACGAACACAGCACAACCCTGCTCCGATATCACAGGCAGGTCTCATTGGGCCGTTCAAGCTTCACCTTGGTTCTTCTGCCTCGATCTGCCCCGAAGTAACCTCGCCTCCCACCCCTCCCCTGGCAAGCTGGCCGCGCAACAAAACACCTTCCCCCCCTACCTGCCTGCAAACCCGCAAGGGATCCCACGATCGAAGGCTGCCATCCCAATTCCGCCTTCCGGAAATTCCCACGAGGCGTCGCGGTGCATTGACATCCATCCCAACAAAACTAAAAACCCTTTTTCGTACCATGCAGCAGGTATGATGTCGGCGAGGAGGCAAAAGGCCCCCCCCGTCCAGGGAAAAACGGACGGCACGTCGTCGGCAAACCCTCAGCTGAAGTCCTCGGCCTCATTGGACGCCTCCTGCCCTTCTAGATCCGATTCGGCAGCTTCCTTCAGTCCGAGATAAGCCACCACGTTTTGGTCCGTCAGCAGCAAGCTTCTCTGCATGGCCCCAGAAAAAACCTGTCAGTTTGCGGTTTAACCAGATCGGTCGGTGCATGCATGCATGCATGCAGGCCTGGGCATGGCAGGCAGGCACCTTGACGGCGAATGGTTGTCTTTTTGTGAGGGTGCTGGGTGATGGATGGGGGATGGTGTGTGCTGCAACGTAACACGCTTTTTTTTCTGCTTTCTCGCGTGGCCGCATGGATGTGTGTGCAGGTGTGGGAGGGGAGGTAGGGGTAGGTAAGGGGGGATGGATGTGTGTAGACTTGCCTCTTCCTCAAGCTTCTCAACCGCCTGCTCGAGCAGGCCCGTCTCAACCTGCCGAAGAAGCGCCGCCGCAGCGACGCACTCCTGCCTCCGTTCCAGACCCCCGGCAGCAGCGACATCAGCAGGGTCCGGCTCGGTGCCCTCCCCGAGCCGCCCCAGCTGCTCGTGCAGCCGTTCCAGGACGACGGTCGCGACCCGCAGCCGCAGCAGCGCCGCCATCGGGTGGGCGTCGACCAGGGCCTCGAACGAGCTCGTACGATCCGTCACGTCCTCGCCCAGCCAGAAGACGCGCAGCCGGCTACGCGCGCCGTCCGTCTGCTGCAGCACGCGGAACTCGAGCCCGTCTTCCTCGTTGACGCACATCAGATACGCGAAGGGGCTGTGCCACTGGATGGACCCGCCCCCGCTGCTGCCGTTTTCTCCCCCGTCTTCCCCGCGGTCTGTCGCTGTCGTCCCAGCGTCCCGGGCCACGTGGATTTTAGGCGCCTCGCCGAAGGCGACAAGCTTCGCCTTGGCCAGCGGGTCGTCCGGGAACGGGCTCAGGGGCAGCACCAGGCCGTTGCTGCTTGTCGGTGCCGCGTGCTGCGCGTCGATGAAGCCGTAGCTAAACAGCATCTCCGCCGCGGACTTGTCCGCCCCGTAGCTGATCATGACCTCCTCCCCCTTCTTCCCCCCAACCCCGGGCCGCGGCAACAAAACCACATCATCCCCCCTCCCGCTCTCATCGTAGTACGCCGACGGCACCGCAGCATGGTTGACCATATCCACGCACGGCACCATCGCCTCCCCGGCGCGCGGCAACTCCAAACACCTTGACCTATACAACCCATCCAGCCTCATCCAATCCGTAAACTCCACCCCCCCCTCCCCCCACAACAACTCCCTCCACGCCGGCAACTCCTCCGACCTCTCCCGCACCACCGCAAACTCGGCGTCCAGCGCCGAGACCTTGGCGTCGACCGCCGCCTCGAGCGACGTCCCGCGCAGCAGCAGCCGCTCGTCCTCGGTCCAGAGCGTCGGCACGAGGACGGTGGAGGGGAGGAACTGCAGGTACTCGGTCCAGGGGTTGGAGACGCCCACAGCGCCTGGGGAGGCGGGACTGGGGCGGGAAGTGAGCGCGGTTTGGACTAGGAGGAAGAGCAGGGCGTCGGCGCGGGGGGACTAGCGGTTGGGTTTAGTTAATTTGCTCACTCAGCTGCAGGTGTGGGTGTGTGTGGGAGCTAGGGGGGGGTTGCAATTACGCGATGGCCGACGGCGTCGAGGAGCGCGCGGAAATTGATGTCTTCTTTGGCGTACTCTTCGACGGAGGCGGCGTTGAGGATGAGGGCGTGTGGGACCGTGAGCAAGGGGCTGGTGGTGGAGGGGTCGGAAGTGGGTTCAAGATCTTGGGCGCAAACCACGCCATAGCCCTTTCCTGTGGTGTGGGCGATGTTGACGGCGTGGAATGAGACGTTGTTGAGGCGCGCCCACATGGGGAGGCTCTCGATTGGGAGGGTTGGCCGATGCATGGCTGTGGATGGGTAGGTGTTTAGGGAGGATAATAGGTTGGGTGTCGTAAGGTTGATGGCCTGATGAGGCGTTCGCTAGGGAAGTGTGGTGGTGTTGCTGTTACGTAGGGACTGGCTGTAGAGTTGATGAGAAAGATGCAGGGCCAAGCATAACACGCGGGAGTGAGGGAAAGACGAGGTGTGGAAGACGTGTTTTGAGGTGCTGATGAAACACACCTCGGGCCAGCTAACCTAGGCAGACAGAAACCAGATTTGAGAAAGTCATGATGTCAACATGGCCAGCACGGAACTTACAACCCAGAATTGTAAAAACAAAGGAAATTATCCCACTGACAGCAAAACCATTGCTGCCTTAGCTCTCAAGGAGTGATGAGAAATGGAGCTTCGATCCGCCCCTCCGCGACCCCTCGGTTATCGCTTATCGAGAGCGGGGCAGACATTTTCAGCGAACTCACCAACTCGACCTACCCCTTTGTCGACCACCCCTTGTTAAGCCAGGCTCTCTGCGCGCATCTTCTCAATAAATTGGCAAGCGACACCTAGATCCTCGAATCACCCGTCAAGATGCCGCGAGACCCTCTGATCGGCCTGGTTGGGAAGCCCAGCGCGGGCAAGTCCAGCACGCTCAACTCGCTCACAGATGCCACTTCCAAAGTTGGTGGGTAGCGCCATCTCTCCACTGTCCCCTGGATCGCGATCCAGACCACCGCGAGCGCCGCCAGGTTGCTGATACGGCCCCCCGTCCAGGAAACTTCCCGTACGATGCCCCCAAACCGTGTCGACCCGTACTACCCGCGCCCTGCTAGCTGACACTCTACCCCCCGCCCCAGCTTCACCACCATCGACCCCCAACGCGCCGTCGGCTACCTCCAGATCGACTGCGCCTGCGCGCGCCATGGCGTGTCCGACCGGTGCAAGCCCAACTACGGCGCCTGTGACAACGGCCGGCGCAGCGTGCCCATCGAGCTGCTCGACGTGGCCGGGCTCGTCCCCGGCGCGCACCAGGGCAAGGGGCTGGGCAACAAGTTCCTGGACGACCTGCGGCACGCCGACGCGCTGATCCACGTGGTGGACGTGTCGGGTACGACGGACGCTGAGGGGAAGAACACCCGCGGGTACGACCCCAGCGTGGACATCGCGTGGCTGCGGAGTGAGATTGTCGCGTGGATTAGGGGGAATTTGATGGATAAGTGGGGGTCCATCAAGAGGAGGCATATCGCGGTTAAGGCCACCGCCGTGGAGACGCTGCAGAACCAGTTCAGCGGGTACGGGAGTACGAGCGCGGTTGTGGCGAGGACGTTGGATAAGCTGGGGTTGAAGGAGCCGTTGGAGGAGTGGAGTGGTGCGTCGCCTCCTTATCCTTTTCCGCCCCTCTCCTCGCGGGGTGAGAGCCATGCTGACAGTAGCTCACGACAGAGGAGACAATCGACCGCGTGGTCAACGCCTTTACCGACGAAAAGTTCCCGACAGTCATCGCGCTCAACAAGATCGACCACCCCGACGCCGACAAGAACATCGCCAAGATCGCAAAAATGCAGGACCCCAACTCCATTGTCCTCTGCTCGGCCGTGTCCGAGATTTTCCTCAGAAAGCTAGCAAAGCAAGGCTACATCCGATACACCGAGGGCAGCGAGTTCGTCGACACGCGCGACGACCTAATAGCGGACGGCGACCCGGACGGCGGGGGCCTGAAGGAGCTGGACGAGAAGAACAGGAACCGGATCGAGAACCTCAAGGATATGGTGCTTTACAGGTTCGGGTCGACTGGGGTGGTCCAGGTTCTGTCCAAGGCGGCCGAGATATTAGGGCTGGTCCCGGTGTTCCCGGTCAGGAACACTACGACATTCTCGTCAGGGGCGGGCGACTCGAAGCACGTCTTCCGCGACTGCGTGCTCGTCAAGAAGAACTCGACGGTCGCGGACGTGGCGAGGAAGGTCATGGGCGATGCGCCGATTGCGTATATTGAGGGTGCTGGGGGGACCAGAGTGGCCGACGACCAAATAGTCTCGGTCGGGAAGAACGATGTGAGTTTGCGCGCCGATATGTCACATGAGACCACTGTCCAGCTAACCTTTGAAGATCTTATCATTCCGAGTCGGGAAATAAGATGTGAATCCTAAGATCTTGCAACTGCATCATCGCCAATCCTCGATCGCCGTCATCGGAATGCACACCCTGGACCGTCACAAACACGACACCCCGCCCCCAGACCGCTGGCCGGCCCTCGGCACCGAGCCAAGCGCAACTCACCGCAACTGTGGTTCCAGAACCCCGCGTTGTACATGGCGGCTCCAAATCTCGAAGGATCTACAGGATCTGCGCCGGTGTCTGATCTGGACATCAAGGTCCTCACCAGCCGCCGGCGCCGCGATGCCACAATCACCAGGGTCATGGATTGCCGAGGGCGGAGGGGAACAAAATCTGTACGAATCACGCTCGATTCGCGAGTGAGGTGACGCAATACGTTGGGGGTATCGTGGTATTTGCTTCGCGAGCTCGATTCCCACCGCGAGGGGCAGGCACAAAAAGAAAAAAAACGAAACGGAAAATGCAAGCCGAAATGTGAAGGAGAGTCCCTCCCTCCATCCATCCATCCATAAAACAGACCAAACCAAATCAATCATTCACCATCACATCGCATCGCATCGCATAAACACCCCTCCTCCCCTCCCCCCATTCCCCAAC
>FTEL01008302.1_pt1 | contig 11167 bp, 11 predicted proteins | sample 1658911 | NCBI WGS metagenome assembly FTEL01 (sample SAMEA3914869, study PRJEB12502) | metagenome | biome: forest; material: soil | place: USA | collected 2012-03-12 | depth 0.1 m
CGTCAGAGACGTCCAGGGGGAGGGGGAGGAGGCGGTCCGGGCCGAATTTGGAAGTCAGGGGGGCGAGGGAGGAGACGGAGCGGGCGGTGGCGATGACGCGGGCGCCTGAGGCGAGGGCGGCTTCAACGATGGAACGGCCGAGGCCGCGGGAGGAGCCGGTGACGAACCAGACTTGGGACATTTTGAGGTGGGGGTTTTCAAGGGGTTGGTGTGAGGTGATGGTTGGTTTTGTGATTGTTGTGGTGATTGTTGTGATGAGGCTTGTGGTGTTGACGATGGGTTGATGGTGATGAGGCGAGTGAACACGAACCTTATTATACAAAGACTCCAACCTGAGAAATAACGTCAACCACGGAGATAGACCAGCCTAATTCCCTGCCGCTTCCGGGCATCTGCACAACAAATGTGGGCTGTTGCCGGTTCTGGACACGGGGACTCCGAATGGAGATACAGCTAAGTCCGGAAAAGTGGAGCAAAGTCCGGAGCAAAAGGTGGGGCCGGACGGAGATGCGGGTCCAGTGGTGAGACTGGGACCCGTGGAACGCGTCACGGATGTCGGGAATGCACAAAACACCGAGACTAGCAACGACAGCTGAGGGTAGCCACGCACTGAATTGAGAATCAGTTGATGCGTTATTTATTTTTGTTTCATTTTTTGTGTCCGCGTTGCGCCGTTCCCCCGATCCCCAATCCGAAAAGTCGCCGGTTGCCGCATGGCATGATGAACTGCCCAACCCTCACTGTGACGTCACTGATAGAGGAGCAAGCAAATGAAAGAGCAGCAGAAGAAAAGTGATGTTCAAGTTTGAGTCTTGATTTGACCTCCACCATCGACAGAGACTGCCGCCCCAACCCCGTTGCGATGCCCCGTCTATAAGCCTCTGCAACCCTCCTGTATTGACAACAACAGAAAGAAACAAGTGTGTACCCAAACAGATAAATCAACCGAAACACCCCGTCTATCGTGGTATCATGCGCACCAAAACCGAATCGTCCGTTCTCGTAGATGGCATGCCGAATGAAACCCAATGGCGGTCGAGTCAGCTGCCTTGGGCTGCCAACTTTGAAAAGCAATGATGAAGAGAGAAATCCCGTCTGACAGCCCGGCCCATCACCCGACAGAAACCCCATTCATCTCCATGCTTCATGCCAACATCGCATCGCATCTCATCTCGTCGTCGTCCCCAGGCCTTCCAAACGCGGCCGGCAACCAGCAAGCCCGCCATGGATCCTCCTCCCCCTTAGCAGGCCATGCAACAACCAAACCAATCAACCCTTCATCCGCCTCGATCAAAACAGGTCCCCGTCACCCAACCCGGGATCCTCACATGTCGATGGGCATCCTCGTCTTGGCGCACGTCGTCCACGATCGCCGCCGGCTCTTGACGAGCGGCAGGGTCCGCTGAATAATCCGGATGACGGAGCGCGAGAGGCTGCGCTTGAGGGGTGTTGCCGGAAACATGACGCTCATGTTCTTGGTTGGTGGTGTCCAGGAGGAGGACTCAGGTACTCCGTACGGCGCAGGAGAAATGGCGCGATGGAAAAAAAGTACAAATGAAGAAATGAATATCGACCAGCGATACTTCTCAGCCTGGAGAAGATTGGCGGAACACGCAACAAAACAGGCGATGCCTCGCTGCCAAAAGCCTTGTTCCAGACAGCTTGCCTCGCTCACCTTCCTTCGCCGGGGCGACGACGGCGGCACTCCGCCAGTATTTGAAGACCACCCGCCCCGCCCCGTGGGGCCATCGTGGCCGGCGAGCATGGCCGCTCACGCCGTTTTGGCAGTGTTGTTGTTGGGTGGGATGAAGGAGGAAGGGGGGGCTCTCGCTGCGACCCGCAGGCTCGGTCCTGCCTGGCGATGGTTGATGGCGCGCACCTAAAATAAGAGTCTTGTCAGCGGCGCGGGTGAGGCGCCGCTGAGTTTCGTCGGCGGGTGAGACGCTGTTGGCTGGGGCTGGGGGGGGTTGGCGCTGTTATCAGATGTGGATCCTTGGGTGAGGGAACAGGTGCCTTGCAGCGCGGTGTTGCAAAGGAAAGAGCTGTGGCTGCGGGAGGAAGGCACTGATGGGGGGGCGATGGGCTGGTGATGTATCATTTGTTAGTGCGGCCAAATTTTTGTATGCAAAAATTGTCCGCTCAACTAGCCCTCTTTAACAGGAGGTTCAGAAATATGGAGGGGCCTGCGCCGCAGCTTTTCCTGCGGGGGACGCGGGTGGAGGGGAAAGTGACGTTGGATTGGGGTTGAAACGCGCCGTCTTGAAACAAACTGTGGGTGCCATTCTGCACTCCCTCGAGGCTCCTTCCCAGCTGTTATCGTGAGTGAGGCTTTGGGGGTTGCAGACGGGGGCCGCGAGTTGGGCTGATGGCCAGATGATGAGGGCTGGAGGTCGCGACGCCGCCTCCAGATGTGACCTTCACCACTCCGCCAAGGCGAGGGATCTCGGGTCTTCGGGTTGCTACATGACACCGATGAGAAATTATCGCGGGCAGGCAGCGCAATAGATCCTCGAGAAGCTCCCACCACACCTATCCATTTGCTGACTCGGCTTGGCGTGCTGTGGTGTGCTGCGGTGGCGTGACGCGACCAAGCAGACGGGCAGAGAGGAGGCTAGGAGACTGAAGGTTGGTTCAAAGCATACATGCACATCCTGAAGGTCAAACCAAGTTGCACGTTCCGTCCGTATTGATATAATGACATGAAACTGCACGTCGCCGCCCGTTGGCGTTTCTTGAGGAGTTGGGGAGGTGAGTGATGGTTGGTGAGGAGAGGTGGAGCCGTTGCTGGTGGATCTGCTGTCTCTGCCAAGGAGATTGGCCCCACTTAAAAAAGCCCACCCTGCAGTTAGGATTGGAGCCTTATGATTTTGGTTAACACCTTACTCTTTCAACAAATAAGATGGGTGCATGGTCTAGTGGTATGATTTTCGCTTCGCACTGCGCGCATGTGAACGGTCCCCGGTTCGATCCCGGGTGCATCCAGCTAAAAGCCTAGCTTTTTGACATTTTTGCATTTGCTCCAACCCTAACCCGCATTTGTTGACTTCTTGGACTCAATGGGAGGTTGATGTTGGCGAAGGACACCAGATCTGTCTCTGCTCAACTCCAAGTCTCTCCTCTCCTCCGTCTCCACTTTTTGAACAAGACGCTGACGATTATCTGTCCCCCAAGAAAGTAACAGCATTCAAGACACCGAAACCTTGGGAATCCGCAACACCAGCTTGTCAAAATCAAGTCCCGTCCCAGCAGTCTTTAACAATTCAAGATGTATTTTCTAAAAACTAAAAAAAAGGCCTTGAGCTACCACCCGTGCACCCATTCGCGGGGGGCCGCTCAAGGCCGGGTATCATTACTATATATATTCATTCAACCCCCCCCCCCTCCGTACCCCGTATCCCATTTCATAGTTCCCAATTATTATCATTAAAATCATCATTCACAAACGAGTCTCCCGGCCCGCCGGTCCCCGAGTACCCCCGCATGCTATTGCAGTCGAGGTAGTTGTTCTCGATAAACGGCGTCGCCACCTGCACGCCGTAGACGTCCGCCCACTCGGTCGCCGGCGCATCCCCAAAGGGGAACATGCGAACCCGGACGCGGCCCAGCACGGGTTTTGGGGCGTACTCGCCGAGCGACATGGTTGTATTGAAGAGGCGGATCATGTTGTCGCATGAGGTGGCGTTGGCGAAGGTCGGCTGGTTGGTAATGTTCTTGAAGAGCTCGAGCGGGTAGGGGGTGAGGGACGGGGTCGCGAGGCGGGTCATCTCGAGCTCGACGAACTCGGGGGACGAGAGGCTGTAGCCCTTAAAGTAGGTAGCGCCGTTGGGGAGGGACTGGTAGGCATCGCAGACGGGCTCGTACTCGGCGGGCGAGACGATGGTGCCGTACGCCCGGGAGCCTTCTAGGGCGATGTTGTTGGAGGCGGAGATTAGCTGGGCGGGGGCCCAGCGGAAGGAGGAGTAGCCGTCGCCGGTGAGGTCCAGGAAGGGGAACTCAAAGCCCACGCGCTGATGTTGTGTTAACAAAACTGCCCCTGACCTCGATCCTGTTCAGGGAGCATAGCAACTAACCGAAAAGTCGTCGATGGTGATGCCGTAGGCGCGCAGCTGGACATCGTGATCGTGCGCGGCCTGAACCATGACAGGATACATGCCCTCGGGGAAGTTGGGCAGCAGGGCGCGGTAGGCTCGGTCGAGGATGCCGTACTGGGCCGGGATCAGACGGCGAGCTGCGGCCAACGGGATCGGGATGATGGCAAGTGTCGCATTAAGGACCCCTGTGGCGTTGTTCGGAAAGAGCTCCGCGAGCGTGTTGTGGTGGTCGTGGGTCGCGCAGTCCCGCCGTGTCGCGGCCGACTCGCCGTGCTTGAGCAGCAAGGAGAAGACAACGACTAAGACGACAGGGACGACGGCCGACAGGTGGATGAGCGAGAGCGGGAGAGCCATGACCGACGACCGTTTCTGGCTCGAGGATACCCGGCGAAGACCAGCCTCTCGAAGGTGAGACGCAGTAAGGGAGGGGAAGCGCGGCATGCTGAGAGGCATGTCGGGCAGTTGGGGGAGGGGGGGTGAGATCAGGGGATGACAGCGGACTCGGTAGAATCCGCCGGCATCCACACCAAGCTCAGCTGCTCAAAGGAGGGTAAGGAGAGGGAGGAGCAAAACAGAACATGAGATGATAGAAAGAGTGGTGGAAGGACCCGAGACAAAGGAGATTGATAACGAGAGCACGAGATGCGGCAACAAACCTTTTAGACCCGAGGTGGGTTGGGGGTTGGGCACGGGACAAGGATGCGGGCGTGGACCAGACGGGGAGCGTCCGGGATGTGTAACATCGGCGGCGTTCAGACGAACAAGGCGGGCGGGAGGCTGCCAAACGGCACTGAGGCTTGCCGGGCGCGACCAGGTGGCTTTCCCTGTTTCGGATGCGACACCTTGGGGGCAGGCTGCCAGTCCCTGATGGCGGCGCGCCCTGTGTGCCAGTGCAGTGCTGTGTGCCTGTGCTGAGCGTGCTCGCTGTGTTGCCGTGTGGACCATCCCTTCTTTGGCGATGCCCCTGGGTGTCGCTGGGAAGGGCCTTGGGGGAGAGTTGGCTTGGCTGTGGCCGAAGCTTTCGGAGCAGGCATCTGCCATCCGCAAAAGAGAGCCGACGCAGGGCCCTTCCCGGCTCGTCACGGCCGACCTGTCGGATCGCGGTGTTCCCAGAGAGCCCCAATGAGCCAACACGGCGGCAGTCGCGCACATCTGCGCGCCCATCACCATCCGAAAAGGGTCGAGAGGATCCCGAGAGACCCATCAGGCCGGCTTGGGGGCGCGGAAGCCCGGTTGCCGACAGATCTGGCCAGCTGACTGCCTGCGATGGGCGCCTTCTTCGCTTGTCTCTGCCCGACGCTCGTGGCTCGCCAGCGCCGTCAGGCCCCCGCATGTTGTCCAATTGAGAGGGCGAAGCGCCACGGCCACTGAGCCGGCCTTGTTTCAGCCCCGGATGTTCAAGCTTCCGGCCACCGCAAGGTCCTCGGCCAGCCAATCAGTCGGGAGCGCCTCCATTCCGGAGCGCCTCTCCGAACCGAACACCCTCTGTTCCGTGTTGTCCCACGCGAATCTCCTTCCTGTTTGCTCGACGAGCATCTCGGCTCTCGTTGTTTCCTGAGCGGGCGCGTTCCGGCCCAACGTGTTCGGCGGCCGGGAAATTAGTTCCGCTGCAGTGCGGCCCTTGGAGCAGGTTTGCGAGGAGGTGCAGAACAGAAACATGAGATGGATGCAGGTTTCGAGGTCGCGTCTTGCAGCGGATGGAAATGATTCCACAGAACCTTCCTTCTGAATTGAGGGCGTTCGCTTGTGGGGAATTCCACGTGTGGGACCCCTGAACCAGGCGGTGTGGCCTGGCAAATCGGGCAGAAACACCCCGTTGCCTGGCGTGACTCCCGTCTGATGGGCACTCAACTTTATCCGCAACACTTGATGAACTCTAAACCTTATCTCGCTTCCTCCAGACAGACAACATGCTCTCTTGACTTGCTCGGCACACCACTAACATTTGCCAACATCACTCCATCATGGCCCTGAGAACCGCGCTCAATCAAAGTGTTTATTTTTATTTTGCGACACCGCGCACCGCTTTGCGCCCCGCGTCCCGCTTTGCGCCCCGCGTCCTGTCGATCCGTTCCAGAAGGTGTGAGGGAAACGTTTCAACCGGGGGGCGCCACTGCCGAAGAGCGCCCTGTGGGACCCCCCTGAGCTAGGCGTCCGCCTGCTGTGTCAGCCACTGCGGAAATGCCAGCCCCCGCCAAGATGCACATCACCAGCCCTAACCCGCGCTCTCTCGACTCGATGTGTCTCAAACCCCAAGCCGTCCCTGGAGAAAGATGAAAGGGGATGCCAGTCCACGTTGATGTTCCAGCCCGTCTACCTGCCGGTCTCCCCGCCAGTCTCCACCGTCAACACAGCAACCGTCCGGAACGGTCTCGACCCTCCCCCCTCGGCCCTACGGCTTGGCCGTCGTCGCGCCCCCCTTGACGCTCGCGATGCCGCTCCACTGCAGCTCGGCCGGCACCTTCTTCTGCATCACGGGCACCCACACCGTGTCGTACAGGCTCGGCCCGCCGTCGCCCGCCTTGCTGCCCGGCTCCAAGCTGCCCAGCTGCTTCGAGTCGGTGCAGCACGGGCTGTTGGGTCCCCAGAACGGCCCCGCCGCCCACGCCGTCCACCCGATGTACTCCTCGTTCTGCGCCATGTAGTCGAGGATCCCGTTGAGCATGGTCGTGCACGCCGTCGTGTTGGACCCGCCGAACTCGGTGATGAAGGCCTTGAGCCCGTGCTCCTTGAGCCACGCCGTCACGCCCGCGAGGTTGGTCGCCGGGTCCTGCGTGCACGCCGTGTGGCCGCCGCTGAAATCCTGGTCGAGGTACTCGTGGATGTCGATGGCCGTGTTGTTGGCCGGGTCCGTCAGCTTGTGCAGCCAGTTGCTGTTGGCCTCGGCCCCGCCCTGGGTCCACGCGTGCCCGCCCGTCCAGCTGTTGCCCGGAGCGATGATGAGGTTCTTGGCTCCCGCCGCCCGGATAGCGTCCACCGCCGCCTGTAGGTTCTGGAGCAGCAACGTGCTCGGCATGTCGTGCGGCTCGTTCATCAGCCCGAAGATGACCTTCTCGTCCGACGCGAACCGCTTCGCCAGCTCGCCCCAGAAGGCACCGAACTGCGCCGTCGTTGCTGCTGTGGGGTCCGAGGTGTTGCCGATCACGCTGCCGCTGAAGGGCTGCGACGAAGGGTCGTTGTATCGCATGTAGTTGTGCGGGTCGAGGATGGCGTCTGATGTGGATGTTAGCTACGGAACCAGTCGCCTGAGGAGTGCGTGAGGGTAAGTAACTGACAGGCCCCCTTCTTCTTGGTGATGTAGTCGATGGCCTCCTTGAAGTGGTCAAAGTGCGTCTCGTTGAACTTGGCACCGAGACCGTACGACAGCGGGCACATGCGCTCTAGAAGGAACGCCACGCGGTGGAGGTTAACCTTGTGCTGGTCCGTCATGACGTCGACGCCCGCGGTGCTGATGAATTGGTACTCGACGCCGAACCTGCCGGGCAGCCCAGTTCCTTTCGTGGATGTTGCGCTCCACACGCCGAACTCGCCGCTCGACTGGGCGACACCGGCGTAGTAGATCTTTGCCGACGCTCCGGGGAGCAGGGCGGCGCACACGGCCGCGGCGGATGCTGAGAACTTCATTATGGCGAGATCTGGTTCGAATTGGAGCGATGCTGGCCGTGCTCTCCGCTCTCCTGGTCACAACGAGCTATTGCGACTTTATACATGGCCGCTCCGTCTCCAAAGCCCCTGAATGTTGAACTTCACGTCTTCCATCCGCAATCTGCAATCCGGACCCCCGGCACGGCACCTACTATATCGCTGACGTAGCTTGGTGGTAGAAAATGTTGATCATATCCCGATATTGACCACACTGGCCGTGTCGGTCGTACTAGATATTGGGGGGACCGAATCCCCGAAGGCCTCGACAGCTCGTGTGGACGGAACAGGAAAATGCAGGTACCGTGAAAGTGAACCTTGGAATTCTGCCCCCGGCAAATTCATGCCCACGCCCCTGGGGGGCGGAGGGGCGGCTTCCGCAGAGCCGTGTTTCTGGGCAAAAGAAAAGGTCGCTTGTTCCCGCCCACTATAAACAGCCGGACCCTGCCCTGGTGGCATTGTGGGATATAAACCCGGTTTGTCTTCGGGAATGCGGATACCCCGAGTCCAACGGAGCGATGGTATCGCGCGGAATGGGTCAAGACAAGCTTTGATCCGTGTTTAGGGTTAATGGGCCGAGATCGTCGGCCAGGTGGAGGAATCATTCGGCTCCTTCTAGTCGATGGTTGTAGATAGGGGTAGGCCGCTGATGTGGATGACCCCTGAACAATTTCTCCTTCTTCTACATCACTGGCATCGTCACACCAAATGAATAACACAACGCCGAAAGGGACAAGTCACAGGCTAATCCCAGAAAATGCCGATTCCAGAATTCATGTGATGCTATTAGAATGTGAGCATTTACACCCACCGTGATGCCTGTCCCTCATGCTCTCGGATACGCCAACCACCCCTGAATAACCTCTTTGAACCCCCGACGCCAGTTCCCTTGACACTCTCCGACGTCAATCCGCCTTGAGATACTCATCCTCCACATAAGGGAAATCCATCCCCGCCGACAAGTGAAACTTTGTCCTCACCCATTCCCTCGGCACATACCCAGCAACCTCCCAATCAATAATCCCAATTCCCCGTGCATTCTCAGGCTCAACAAGCATATTCCCCGGCCCCAGATCACAATGATAAAACACTAAATCAGAAACATCCATCCCCATACCAATACAGTTCTCCTTCAACCTCCCCGGCTCCAAACCCCTCCCCTTCTCAAGATACAACTCCGTCAACCACCCCCCATCAACCCCGGCCACAGCCTCCTCCTTCCACTCCGCCATCCGCTCACACACCTCCCCAACCCGACGAACGTAATACCCCCTCGTTTCCTCATTCATCCCCGGCCAAGCCTCCGTCAACGTCCTCCCGGGCACGCGCGACAGGATCAAGTAATACCTCCCTTCCCATTCACCGTGGTAGATGACCTCTGGTATCTCAGCCCCGAGACCGGAACTTGTCTCCTGCTTTTTGGCATGCAGAAGGCGAGCGTGACATGCTCACGGGTTGCGGAGAGGTGGATCAGGTTCTGGGCTTTGATGAAGGCTGAGCTGGCGCGCCAGACGGCGAAGGTGTCGCCTGCTGTGTAGATGAGGGGGACGGGGCTGGTCGGGGATGACCATGGGGGAGTGGAAGGGTTGGGGTTGGATTAAGGGGTTGGGGAGTTGGGGGGAAAGGAGGAGAGGGTAAAGAGGCCGTTGTTATCGTCGCTCCATGAAGCCAGGAGGTGTTCAGGGTTAGGGGTCAAGGGGTGAGAGGCGACGGGGTGGTGGGTGAGGAGGAGGCGGGAGCCAATCAGCCATGTGGTGGGGGTCATGGGTTGGATTGAGTCGTTGACGTGGGTTGTGGTTGACGGGGGCATGTTGGTCTGATTTTTGTTTGTTTGGGAACACTGTCGAAACAGGAGGTTTGGTTCTGGACGGATTGGGACATTGGGCGGTTCTGAGTCTCAGTTCAGAAGCAGTTGGTTGATTGGTTGGCTTGCACTCAGTTGAACCAATTGGGCGGGAAGGGCCGCAGATGGAGTGGATGCACAGCATGAGCAGGGTAACCAACCACGAGCAGGACATGCACAAGACCATCGAGGACTCGAGAACAATCTGCAGAAAGCTTCCCTCGAGTTGCACAAGCAGAGCCGCCAAGAACCACGCGGGCAGCATCCGACAGCTTGTTCTTGCAGTTGCCATCGACGCCAAAGTGTCCTGGGCTCGAGGCACAGCTCGGCAGGCCCCACGTTGAAGAGTTGACAAGGGTGTTTGTTTACTTGTGGTTTCACTGGGGCCTGGCCAAGGCCGAACATTACGGACTCAAGAAACTAAACGGCCGTTATCAATCGTTGAGCAAACACTCCACGGTGTTCAAGTTAGTTGTCACTACCCCATGTATGACTTCCAGTCCCTTTTCAGCACTACCTCGGAGAGCTGGTACCGCATGTGCGACCTCTGGGCCAGGGTCGAGTGCCCAGACGGAGCTCCCTCGGCTTACACGATCTTTGAAGTGGGTCTGTGACTGTTCCAAAGGCCGATGTCGTCGAGACCAATTTTCAAGAAGCCACTTTCGAGTCACCTTGTGGAGATGCTATGAAGACAGAGTTTTAATCGCTGGCTGGTTCTGGCCAATGCGAGGTAAAAATGCCGCAGGCCATTGCCGGTCTGCACCCGAAATCGAAGCTGACACAACATGGCGGGCAGGGAATAAAGTTGAAGCTGCATCCATCCCAGTCATTCCCAAGCCACGCGATGCGAGTGCCAGTGGTCAGGATGATGAAAGAAAAGAGCGAGAAAAGTTGAAATTGATGCCATGGTGCCATCAATCGCGCCTCGTGTGCGTAAAGCTGCTCACCAACACTCAGGAGAGCTCGGATGGGAAGCGTGCACATTTCGCATGAACTGCAGTTCGGACGGGATTCGGGGAGCTTGCAGTGGATGCTTGCCTTTTTGGAGAGCTCTCCTAAGCTTGGAGGGCTCGGACCGATGGGAAAGGGCAAGAGGTTGCGTGGTGTGGCCCGTGTGACCCTTCTGTCGAGGAAGGCCCGTGGCTCCCGTCCCCACATTTGATACCCCACCCTGCATGAGACTGGGCTCCGCACGCTGCAGCCTGCAGCGGAAGTCGCCGTATTGGGCGAGCCCTGCATTCCCACCACACAGCAAGCTGCCCACAACACCCACAGCGCCCGTAGCGCCCGCGCAGCTCCCACGCAACCACCACACGTTGCATGCAACCACCGCTCGGGAGCTCGGGAGCCAGAACAGAACCCCACGTCATGCCTCGTGCCGGGCGCGGTTTGATCCTACTTCATCCAGCCACACAGCCAATTCTGCACCGCGCATACCCGCCGGATATTCTGCGCCCGGTTGGTTGCTGAAGCAGACCCCGCACCAGGCGCTGGACTGACAGGGGCGGGGTAAGGATGTACCGACAGCCCTGCCCTGGCAGGCTCAAGCCAAGCAGCAGCAATCATCAGACCGGGCGCCAGACCGGGGAAG
>FTEL01003554.1_pt1 | contig 11156 bp, 16 predicted proteins | sample 1658911 | NCBI WGS metagenome assembly FTEL01 (sample SAMEA3914869, study PRJEB12502) | metagenome | biome: forest; material: soil | place: USA | collected 2012-03-12 | depth 0.1 m
CCCCTGCACCAGCCCCCCACCCCTTGCCCCCAGCATCAATTCCTGCGCCAGCGCGCGCGCTTCCACCGCTGCGTCCTCCGGGTGCTCGACCACGGCGAGGTCGGCGAGCTGCGCGCGCAAGGCCGAGTCGGGGGTGTAGGTTGGTTTGGAGAAGGCGGACAGGGTGGAGAGGACGTCGGCTTCGGTGCAGGACCAGGGGAGGAAGCGCCAGGTCATGTTGACGGCGCCGGATTCGGTGATGTCGGTTGCGCCGAAGCGGAAGGAGGGGTGCGGAGGGGTGGTGGGGGAGGTGTCGATGCCTTGTTGGAGGAGGCGGTATTTGGCGAGGATGTTGATCTGTAGTGGGGGGGGGTTAGTATGGTGTGGGGAGGGGAGGGAGGGGGAGGGTGGCTTGCCTTCCCATGAAAGTCAACCCGCGCCGCGTCGCCGCCGTCGATGAACTCCCAGAAGCACTTGTCGTTGACCTCCTTCTCCAACGCCTTATCCATCTTGCGCACCAGCCCCGCATTGGCCTTGTCCTTAAGGGCCTTGTTGAGCATCTCGGTGCTGGTCTTGAGCTCGGGCGACTGGTTGTCGCCGCTCTCGTCGTAGGGCACGAAGACGTACCCGCCCTGGGGGTCCTGCAGGAGGCAGCCGGGAGTCTGGGTCAGGTTGCGGTCGTTGCCGCCCCAGCACATGGCGATGATCTGCTCGGCGATCCTGTTGTTGTCGGTGATCTTTTCCTGCTTCGCCCGCCAGCAGCGGAGTTTCTGCGCGATCATCTCCTCCATGATCTGCCGCAGGGTTAGTTCCCGGGCGCCGTCGTCGACTCGGTAGAGCTTGTCCATATTGTATGCTGGTGTGATAAAGTTTGAGAATATGGAGGATGAGTGGAGGAGATGGAGTGGAAGAGGTGAGTGGAGGAAATGGAGTGGAATAGCTGAAGTGGAATCGATGAAGTGGAAGATGATAGTGCAAGGAGATGAGAGACGGCAAGGAAAGCGCGCGAAAAGAAAACCTGCCAGCCCGCTGGGACAAACCGTTCTGTGTGAAAAGAGTGCTCTAGAGAAGGAGCAGTCGACTGTAACCAAGTTGAGACGAAAGGAACCGTGATGTGAGCCGTCAAGTGTCATAGGACAGCGACCACCGCGTTTTGATTCGGGTTTGAGAATTCGACACCCACTCCGTCGTTGGTTTGGATAGAGGCAATGTATCAAACTACCTCCCGGCAACAACACCATGGTAATGGGAAACATGGGAAAAGCCCAAGGCCTGTCAACAAATGCCGGGAACTCCGCCCTGAATGATGGAAGCACATGCCCCCCCGCTGCGCCCAAACAGGGCACTCGTCTATGACCATAAGCCGCTATAATACAATTTTCCATGGGAGGAGAGATACCCTGCGCTATGCACACCCGCCTCCTTTGCCCACCCGGCCAAACTTCGTACACGTGGGTCCTCGTTGAGGACCTATACACACACCGAACAGCCCCGTGAAAGAGCGCTGTCCCCCGTGGATTAAAGGGTGTGGATGTGGTTGTCATGTGGTGGCAAAAAAGACCACAGATGGTATTAAGATGCGAGACCATGGTAGATCTGGCCCTCTTTTTGTTTTTGTAACATTCGTTTAGAGAGTGGCGTGAGCCTCGGCATGAGCCGCGGGCTCATCGAAGAAAGTTTTCCTCACGACCTGGGCGGACATTAGTCAGGGACATGCCATTGATGAAGTGGGAGGAGGGCATTAAACTTACCGCCCAGACGCCAGCCACCGATGCCACGATACCACCCGAGATCATCATTGGCCGCAGCCCCCTTGTGCTCTTGAACAGCATGCCGCTGAGTCCGCCGGCCAGAATGGTGTTGGCGGCATCGTGCTTCCCCCTCAGGTAGCCAATGTACGAGTTGATGCAGTTGTAGCAGATGGCGACGACACCGGCGGAGTTGCCAAGGAAGGGGCCTCTCCGTGTGACCGTGTTGAGAACCGAGTTAAGTCGAAGCTTGGGGGGCTCGCCGGCCGACTTCCGCAACCCCTCCTGCAACCCCCACGCACCTCCGAGCATCAGGCCGGCCAGGTATGTTGTGCCGGTGCCATAGCAGAGATCGTCTGTGAAGCCATGTGACGGGAGCGCCGAGTGCGCGCCGGGGAGGTCCGAAAGTGCTGTGTCGTCGAGGGAGAGGTAGTCTAGCGTGTCCTTGTTGAGGCCGGCAAGGGGGTGTAGTTGTGAGGGGTCGGCGAAGGAGGAGCTGCCGAGGAAGGATTCTACGCCCTGGGCAGAGGTTGGGTCGAAGGGGGTCGGCTCGAAGGAGATGGTGGGAGCTGCGGGCGCTGACGGGGCAGCGGGGGCGCTTGGTGCTGTCGGGGCGTGGGCGGAGGGGGAGGAGGGGGAGGACGAGGAGGACGAGGACTTGCGTCCTGTCAGGGCATCCCAGATGGACATCTTGGCAGCAGGTCGTGAGGTCGTTGAGGGGTGGGCCGAGGTGCGTAGCTATGTAGCAGGAATCGAATGGAATTGGAGCGGGTGTCGTGGGAGGGGCCCGGGGGCGGCGAGTTCGCGCGACTTTGCGGATGGTCGGGGGTGAGGTTAGGCCGGGAGTTGCGATTCCCTGGACGACCGGCTCGGGTGCGATTCGATAAGAGAACAAAAAAATTTACGGCACCTGCGCTGGTCCGTGCGGGTCGCGGTCACAAGTAGCCTTCCCACGAGTTCCCCCCACCACAACGCACCGACCAGTTGCCGCTCTTGGCATTGCTTCAGTGGGGTGGAGCCATGAGACAGAGACTTGAATACCATTCCCTACCTACAGGCCAAGTAACGTACTAGGAGACAAGATTAGCCTTGCAAGCTATTGCATGTTTTTGCATATTCTCAATATTCCTCGATCACTGGTCGCCGGCTGCTTTACCAATGATTCTTGAGGTTTAGGTGAGGTTGGTGGAGGGTTTTCTAGATGGGTCTAACCCAATCCGGTGCAAGGTGAAGTACACCCATCGCCCAGGGTTAAAGGTGAAGGAAGGAGCTCTGCTGCTGTCCCTCCACACCTTGGTCGTGCCCAAAATTTCTGCCAATCTCGCCCATCGCTCCCTGTCTGTTCTGTCTTGTTTGGGGGAGAAATGACCCCGAGTCCCCCGCGGTGACTGTGATATTCCTTGTTTTTGAGCCGGTTGGCGCAGCGCAGCGGATGAAGACCGTCAACCTGCGCGCCCGACCCCTCATCAACACTTTTTTTCCCGCCCCTCCAATATCTACCCCTCCACAGCTTGCCAAGCATCGAGATGGCCCAACACACCCCGGCCGAGACTGAGCCCCCTCTGGCTGGTCTTGATCCCGGAGTCTTCGAGAATGCCAACACCATCAGCAAATGGCTACACAGCCAGCCACAAGACACACAGTCCCAGTGAGTCACCAAGCTGCTGAGGCCCCGGCGACCCTTGACCCGTGCGAGGTTCGCCAATGACCAACACGCCGCAGACTCGCCCAAGATCTCTTCGACAAGTTGTTCCAGGAGGCTACCCAGTCGAGGCAATACCACGCCAACGGCCATGCCTGTGTCAAGGTCTGCAGCTTTGTCCAGCAATGTGCCAAGTCATCCAACGAGGAAGTCAAGGCGTGGGCTTTCACCGAGGCCCTCTCCCTGAAGCTGTTCCACTTCTACCTTGAGTGGTACGAGCACGACCCCCATCGCGCCTTGCGCCTGGTTCTGGATGTGCTTGTGGTGTCGTCAACGTCAAATCCCACTCCCGAAACCGGCAAGGCCATCCGGGACCACATCTTGGAGACTCTTATCTCCATCATCACTCGCCAGTCCGCCCAGCAGTTGACCAAATCAGGGCTGCAATGTCTTGATCACTTCTTGAGTAAGCGGGTGGTTGATCTCAAGGGGATCGCTCAAAAGTACAAGGAGGCCGAGCCGACCGTGGCCGATCTGCCCGACCTCCTGCTATGGAAATCCTTCGTCTTCGAGCTGTTCTCCTGGATGGAGCTCACTTACATCTGCCCTCTAGCCGGGAAATGCCTGGTTCACATATTCCGCGGACTGAAGGCCGCTGCCCCCAACGACGCCGCTCAAGACTCGAAGCCGTTCACTCTCGAGGTTTGGCGCCAGTGGCTCCAGGATGCGTTAGCCCAGAGGCCTGAGACCCTCGAAGATATCAAGAACTATGTGCTTGCCTCGATCTTCAAGACAGATAAAGAATCCTCGCTGAGGCTCCTCGACATGTTCAACCAGAGCCAACCTTTGACTGCTGTCAGCCACGACCTGGCCGACCAACAGCTGTTGCTCCAGCTGGCTGCCTTGGAGCTTGGGAAGAAGTATGGCTTGGTTGAGGAGCCCAGTAAGTCGGCCTCAACCCCCCCCCGGCAGGCAAGCAGAAGGTTAATCGGGCGTTGCGATAGGCAATGACGACGGCGTGGCCCAGCCACCAACCTCCAAAGCCGTTGTCCTCCAGGGATCCATGCTGGACAGACTCCTTGCACACCCTTCCGCACCCGTCAGGTCCAGCGCCTTCTCCTTGCTCGTCTCGTCCCAAGCAACGACGAAACCCTTCTCAATTATTGCGTTCAACCTCTTGAAGAAACATCTCGCTGCCTTCCACGCGGACTATGACGCCAGGGTCCGTAACGAGGTGCTTGGCCATACAAAAAACCTCATCAGGAGGGCGAAGAACATCATCACGGTCTCTCAACGAAGTCTTGCCACTTACCAGGCCATTGAGGATGGCGCTCGCCCTCCAGTCCAAAAGAAGTTCGGTCCAGAAGTTCGCCTGAAGGACGCCGCTGAGGCGAGAGATATTCTTGAGCGTCATGAGGCATTCCTGGCGTGGTACAGGGATTTCTTGAAGAGCGAGTTGGTGCCCACAGCATCGTATCAGCGGCATATCACCGCACTCAGGGCAGCTCTGCTACTCCTCAGGGTCGGCAAGCATGCTGGGGCCACTGATGACATCGTCGATGAAGACATCGCGCCGCTGATCGCCGCTGACTCCACCTGGGTCCGGCTTCTTCTTGACCTCCTGCTTGATCCGTTCGACGACGTTCGGGACAGTTCTGCCACACTTCTTAGCCTGCTTCCGCCAAAACCCTCAGGGGCAGACTCTGCAGACCTTCTCAAGGTCCTCCGCGTTTTCTGCACTCGTGCCAGCAAGCTGGCTGATCGAACTGGGCGTGAGGATCACGGTGATGGGGCCGCCCGTTCCCAGGCTCTATTGTGCACTTGGCTCGGAAGCCAAGACTTGCAGCTTGCTCTCCTGTCAGAAATCATTGACCGCGTCGAGTCCAAAATCTCTAAGGCAGAAGAAGATCTGGGCTATGCCGCGATCGAGAGCCCAGTACATGCTGATTTCGCCGCTATCAGGTGAGTTACCAAGATCTTAGGGGTTAATGTCATGCTCAAGTAATGCTGACACATTCTAGCTACGTTTGGCAGGTTCTCGCCAAGGAGACATATCCCGACGACCAGATAGATTCCCTACATCATCTGCAGCGCCGCGTCCTTTTCTCCGCGCGGCAGATTTGGCTGACTGTCAAGCATGTCCTCTGCGATGACTCCCCGGAAGGCCATTTGCCCGAAGAGCTGGAGGACATTGAGGGACTGGACACCAAAGATTTGCTCAGTTACAGCTTCCGGGCTGTTCATGAATCCAGGTATGGCGTGACATTCGTGTTACTGTGGATATTGCTGATTGTCCGCGAAGCAACCTCCTGCGCCTGATGGTGGGAACGCTGAGGGTGAAGAAATCGCCCGGCGTGCCTTACCCGCCCCTGGATGTTTTCAGAGAAACCGGTTACCTCGCATTCGAGCAACTCGCGAGCCTGCGCCACCGTGGTGCTTTCTCAACCGTGGCGTACACATTTACAAACTGCTGTCAACTTACCCAGCAGCTAAAGGACGTGTACACGGATCTCGACGAGTCGGAGAACCTACTTCGCGAGTGGTACCAGGTGAGGCTAGCATTTCAGGTTCACAGCGATGCCATGCTAACCTAGGCTAGGGGGCGATCAACTGTATCATGACTCAAGCGTCAACCACTCGTCGGTCGGCCGGCATCCCATCGCTCATCGCGGCGGTCCTCACCGCAAATGCGAAATCCCCATCCTTCGATGAGGTCTATGGAGCCCTCGAAACGATTGGCAAGAAAACTGTCACGATGGCCGAGACTGACGGGTCCAATCTTCCTCAAGTTCACGCTCTCAACTCGTTGAGAGATATCTTCAGAAGCTCGGTGTTAAGCAGGAGGGCAGAGGGGTACCTCGGCAGGACCCTCCACTTGGCTGCGACGAGCCTGAAGTCCGAAGTGTAAGTCCCGACTTCAGTGTTTTTCTCCCACTCCCGTGGCTAATAGAAAAACAGTTGGGCGATCCGGAACTGTGGCCTCCTCCTGCTGCGAAGTCTGATCGATGCCCTGCTGGGAACTGGCGAGAGCAAGGCCGCAATCGAGTCAGGGTGGGACGGCCATTCTATCCGCATCTCGTACAACAAGTACCCAACACTGCCGGGCGTCATTCTCGGTCTTTTGCGGTCCGCAGACGAGACACTCGACCAGGCATCACAATCTGGCGCGGCCGAGGCGGTGTTCCCCGCGCTGGACATCATCCGTCGGGCTGGCCCCCCTGAAGAGAATCGTTCCGACCTCCGGAAGCACATCGAGGGCTACCTCGGCAGCCGTCTGTGGCATGTCCGAGAGATAGCCGCTAGGACACTCTGTTCGTTTCTGCTGCAGGAAGGCTGGGCGAAGGAGATCGAGAGGCTTTTCAAGGAAGCCGGGGGGCAAACGAACCGGATTCATGGGACGCTGCTGACTGCGAGGTTTGTCTTGGAGCGGAAGGCGGATTTGGGTGTTGATCTTGCGTCCGGTAAGAGCAGTATTGTTGGATGTGTTCTTGTGGTGAAGGGAATGGGTAACTGACTCTACAAACCTAGACTTGGCCTCGATCGAGCTTCTTCTGGGGCAGCTTTCTCAACGACAGAAGGTTTTCGGGCGTTGCGCGGAACTCCAAGCTGCATCTCTCGAAATCCTAAACCTTCTCTCGAGTTTGGGCTGCCACGGGCAGGTCGCAGTGTGTTTCCCGTCCGGGGACACCCCAGCGACAACCGTTATCCCTTCCGCCCTGCTCGATCTTCAGGTCGGACTGAAGTTGGTCTACGATCTCGCGGCATCTGGGGACAACACAACAGACATGTTCAAGTATCTCCAAAAGATGCTCCGCACCGACGTCAACACAGCATGCCGAGTACTCGAGGCGATTCCGACAGCATGGAAGCAGGTAGGCAGGATCGACCCGTCGGTGTTGTGCGAGCTCTACCTCGACCTCAGCGCTCTCCCCTCGCCACCCGAGGTTCGCAGTCAGGTGCTACGGAACCTTGGGCCGGCCATGGAGGAGCTGCTTCGGCAAGGCGAGACTGCCAAACTCCCCGCGGCGGAACGGCTGGACGAGCTGTGGAAGACTCTCCAGCAAGGGGAGATCAACCCTACCCTGTCATGCGCCATCCTCGAGACAAGCGGGACGATCATGGCCTCACTCCTGACTCACGGCGCTGGCAAAGTCCCGAACATGGATCAGCGACTACGCGGCTGGGGCGACATGCTCTTCGACTGCCTCAACGTGGACAACGTACGTTTACCCCTGACGCCCCCTGAAAGCCCCCAAACTAACCCCCCCAGACCTTCGACACGCGCTACGCCGCGGCAACAGCCATGAAGTCCTTCTTCGCGCACACCCACCCCCCTACCTGGGACACAATGTACCTCCCGACCCTCTCAGCCCTCTACGAAAGCCTCATCGACGACGACGACGAAGTCCGCGAGGCCGCCGCCGCCGCCGCCTCCAGCCTCCTCGGCACGCCGCTCATCGCGCCCACAGCCGCTGACCGGCTCGTGCCCTGGCTACGGGAGCGCTTCGCTGAGTCAGAGGAATTCAAGGCGCGCGTGGTCTGCAGGATCGTCGGCCAACCTTACCCAACCGCGGCCACGACAGTTCAACTGTCCCTGCTCCCAGCAGTGGAACAGCTCCGCCGCGCCATGGCAGTCGACGACTCGCTGTTCGCCGCCGAGGAGCAGAACCTGTTCGTGGACGAGGTCAGGGAGACGACGCGCTGGGCAAGCGGCGCGCTGGGAGACCTCCTCCTCCTGGGCGGGGACTCGGCGGCTACCAACAGTCTGAGGAAGTGGGTGGCGGATGCGCTCACATGCCTCGTCGCGCTCGCGCGCAAGAGGGAGGACGGTCCGCTCGGGTGGGCGGCGGATCAGCATGTGTTTGCGGTGTGTGCGCGGGTGGTGGTGGGCGCTGTGGCAGTTTCCGGGGCGGGTGAGGAGGGTGAGTCAGGGGTGAGGGGGCTGCTGGAGGAGTTTGTGGCGGTTGGGGAGAGGGGGAGGGTTCATGGGGCGCTGTTGGAGATGGCGAGGGGCGGGATGGTGGAGGAGGGGGGGGCTTAGAGGTTGAGAGGGGATGTGTTCTGTGTGTGGTTCAGCTGTGTTTAGGGGGATGGGTGGGAAAAAGACATGTGGTTTGATATGGTTTGGTTTCGTCTGGGTGGTTTCGCCCGTCGCTGGCTCGCCACCCATTTCTGCAAAGGTTACGGAGGAGGTGTCTACCGTGCTACAGGCTCCTTACTCTGTCTGAGAGATGGGTGGTAGAAAAAAGACATGTGGTTTGGTTGGGTTTGGGTTTGTGTCTCCCGTCCCCCCTTCGCCACCTCTCTCCCTCAAGACTACAGATGAGGTGCTGTGCTACACACGCAATGAGTACACAAAACAGCATGTGGTTTGGTTTGGTTTGGTTTGGTTTGGTTTCGTGTGTTTCTCCCGCCCACCCCTCGCTACCCCTTTCCCTCAACGTGTGCACCCACTACCTCATGAGGCCCTTGCTGTCTGTTCGAGAAACGTGCAATCGAAAAACAGCATGTGTTCCTCTCCAATAAACTGGGCCTGGTTTGGTTTCCATGTTTGTCCCGTCCCCCACCTCTCGCCACCCCTTTCCTTACTTACCCTTACCCCAGACCAGCTGTGCCTTTTTCATGCACGATGACGGGGTTGGGTTCTGACTTCTCTTCTCCCCCCTTGCTGGTGCAGCGAATCTGCCTAACGGCGCGGACTCGGACCGGGGATCCAACTCCAACCATCCAAGCAAGTCTGGCGGTGGTAGGTACGGATACGGATGACTCGTTCATCTCACTCGCCTCGCTCCTACATCGGCCGTACGTACGCATGCAACCCATCGGCCGGCCGGCTGGTTGTCCTTCGGTCGGTTCTCGGTGTCCGTATCAAGAGGAATCGAAATTGATCTCGTGACCCTGTCCGGCGCAGCAAAGGTGCAATAGAAACGCTGCAACGGACATGACATGCCCGGCCTCGGTCATCTGGGAACATGGCCTTCCGCTGCACGAGCACGGACCAAGCGGGAGTCTGCGCCGCCTCCCTCAACGGTGAGTTGGCACACGGCGGTGGGCGTGCCTGCATGACACGAGCCTCACTTTTTGGGGGAGTGCGTGGTGCATGCAGGGCGGGCGTCGACGGGGTTCTCTAGGGGAATCCCTGGAGAGCTCAACGGACGGCCGCCCGGAGGAAACTTGGCTCAACCGCGGTATTCACAGAATGAAAAGATGTTCAACAATTTTTCTTCAATTTTTGATGTTCCCAGAGTGTGGCGTTGGCTTCGGCAAACGGCCGGCTTCATACGTGGCAGTCGCAGCCACGCTGTAATTATTCCAGGGTTGGTGAGGCGGGCAGCGGGGCGGGAGGCCCGTGGGGCTTGCCAACGCCTTCTTCGGCTGCCTCCGACCTCTTCTGGGGGTTTGCCCCGCTTTTGTCGCCCTGTTCCTGCTGGATGCCGAACCATTTTGGCGGGTGGGAGCAGCATCAGGAACAAACAACCCCGCCAACCTATGTACAGGGCCGCCCCCACCGCTTGCTTGCCTGCGTGGCATTCGCAGCCACCGACAGCAGCGAAAACCCACCTCGAACTGAACCAAAACTGGACTGGACTGGGCTAAAACCGCCTCACTCAAACTCGACTCACCGGACCTACCGTACCTCGCCCGGCTGGCAAGCCCGCCTCCCTCCCCTTTCCCACATGCGATGCGCGACCTAATGCAGGACCGCCGGGGTCTGCTGCCCGCCCTCCTCGAACAAGCTCTGCACTGCCCCAATTTCTCTCTTCCCGCCCTCTCTCGCTCGCCCCCCTTTCCCGACTGCTGCAGGTTTCAGCTTTGCCGGCTGCTTCTGCTGCTGCCTTGGTCCCGTCGTTGGTGGTGGAACGCACAAGCGAAAGCCGTTGGGTTGGGTTGGCGCAGCGGTGACGTCAGTCGGGCGATTGAATCCATCGGGCTTGTTCAGTTCAGGGCTGGCGGCGGGAGGCGGTCGACAGGGCCTAGGGCCAGGGGGGAAACACCGAGGCGATCCGTTCCGATGGGAGCGCAGCGCCGCCCGGTCCCTCTTGTCTGTCTGTCTCTCTCGCGAGCGAGCGAGTGAGCAACGTGAGGGAGAGTCCGCTCGCCTTGGATGACCCAGGGAGGAGGCAAACTCGGCGATTGTCCTTGTTGGTTCGGCCTTTCTTCTCTCCACGCCCCTCCGTCTGGTGATTCCATCTCGTTCCCCCCCTTTTTCTGAGTGGCCGCCCGTTGTGGCTTAGACAGCGGCGACGCTGCGCGTTGCTCTGCTGTGCCCGCCCGTCCAACCCGTCCACCCGTCTGTCCGTTCGCTCGTTCGTTCGTCGCCAAACGCAGATGCCGGCCGCCGGGTGATGCGAGACAGGACAGGGGGTAGGGCCTTTTTGAGGTCCATGTTCTCGAAAAGGGAAGCCGCGCTGCCCGGTCGATGAGGCCTTCTCGTCGTCCTCGTCAAGTCAGCCCTTGTCCGGCTGGACGGCACCCGCGTCGTGGGATCTTCATGCGATGCGGTCGAACAAGTCCCGTCGTGTAAGAGGCTTGCGCAAGCAGGAAACCGGGTCCAATGGGTAGTCACGGGGACGGGCGAAAAGGGGCGTCCTTCGACGGGTCGATGTGAGTCAGCTGCTGCTGTGCGCGGCCGGCTGGCCGGGCCAAATCTCGAGATGATGATGAGCTTTGGTTTCCTTCAGGGGAGGGGGGTGGGCATCACTTGACTGGCTGCATCGCGTCGACCCAGACTCTCCCGAGTCCTATCAGCAGGTTTCAAACCGGACATGATGGAACAACGCGGGGCG
>FTEL01007182.1_pt1 | contig 11154 bp, 6 predicted proteins | sample 1658911 | NCBI WGS metagenome assembly FTEL01 (sample SAMEA3914869, study PRJEB12502) | metagenome | biome: forest; material: soil | place: USA | collected 2012-03-12 | depth 0.1 m
GAGTGGGGGAGTGGAAGGGGGGGAGGGGTTTAGTTTTAGAGTGGCGAGGTGGGGGAATGAGGTTGTGCAGGCGGCGAAGCATCCGTGTGATTTGGTGGAGGGGCAGGAGGTGTTGGTTAGGTTGGATGGGAGGGTCGCGGGGGTGGGGACCGCCGCGTGCGGGCCGGGGGTGAAGGAGGAGTTTTTGGTGAAGGTGGAGGAGATGAGGTTTGGGTTTTGGTTGGAGGCTGTGGGTGTGTGAGGGGGGCTTGAAAAGGGGCCATCGTACTGGTGTGCCGCGAGTGTAAAGGGGGCATGGAAAAGGGGTGATCGAGAGAAGTGTTAGAGGAAGCGTGGAAACGGGTGATTGAGGGAGAGCAGTTCTAACTCTTGCGTTCTATGTACTAGCTGGTCTAAGACAAAGTATTCGATGCTTGACCCGGTTCCATAAACTCCTCTGTCTTCCATGAACCTTGCATCGGTGCGAGTGCCACGTCCACCACCAGAAACTGTCCGCCAGAATCATCAGTCATAACAACTAGCTCCTCTACCCACTCCTCTCCACATCCTCCCCATCCTGCACAGCAACCACCTCCCTGCTCCTGTTCGACGAGCTCCCACTAACAGCCGCCTTCTCCTCATCACTCCCCCCGCTGCTCGTAGCCCCGCCCGCAGCACTGTCATCGTCAACCAGCCCATAATGCCTCGCGTACTGCTCGATCTCAGTCGGCTTCAGCTGCGGCAGCTCCTTGGCCGCCTTGACATACGACATCTTCTCCACAAATCCCTTGGCAAAGATGATGTCGATCTCCTCGAGCGACCGCCGGGCCGTCTCGGGGTAGAAGAAGTAGATGAACGGCACGAACAGCGCGTTGACCACCGCAAAGAACAGATACGTCCCCCACTTGATGTTGCTGACCATGATGGGCGTGACCATGACAATCAGGAAGTTGAAGGTCCAATTCGTCGCCGTGCTGACGGCGTTCGCCTTGCCGCGCGTCTTGATCGGGTTCACCTCAGCCGGGTACAGCCACGGCAGCGGCAACCAGGTCGCCCCAAAGAAGGCAATGTACGTGAACAACCCCACCGCCGCGCCCTTCGCGGCGCTCGCCTCCCCGGGCACGAGACACGCAAACGTGAGCAGCATGCTGGCGCACTGGCCGACGGATCCAATAAGGAACAGCCGGCGGCGGCCGACGCGCTCGATGACGAACCACGAGGTGGTCGCGAAGATGGCGTAGACGATCATGTTGACGCCGCCGAGGAGCAGGCTCGTGCGGTGGTCGACGCCGATGGACTGCTCGAAGAGGATGGGGTTGAAGTAGATGACGGCGTTGCAGCCGCCGACCTGCTGCATGAACTGCGAGGACGCGCCGAGGAGCATGCGGCGGAGGTGCTGCGTCTTGCCGTTGGTGACGAGGGCTTTGAGTGGGGTGCTGCGGCGGTCGGCACCGCCCGCGGCACGGAGGGAATCGACGATCAGGTCGCGCTCGAGACGCGTGTCCGGGCTGTCTTCCTCGTAGCCGCGGATGGCGGCGATGACGCGGTCGGCTTCGGCGACGCGGTCGTGGCTGAGGAGCCAGCGGGGGGACTCGGGGAGGAAGAACATGGGGCCGATGATCAGGATGGCGAAGATGACTTGGAAGGCGATGGGGAAGCGCCAGACGAGGTCGTCGGGCCCGTACGAGGCGCCGTAGTCGATCCAGTAGGCGATCAGGCTGCCGAAGGCGATGATGCCGCCCTGGATGCAGATGAGGAGGCCGCGGTTGGAGGTTTTGCTGCACTCGGCTGGAGTTTGGTTTTAGTGTCATCATTCATACCGCGTCGGAGGGATTTGATACTTACCCTGGTATGTAGGAATGGTAGACGTGTTGACGCCGTTGCCAACGCCCATGACGACCCGCCCCACGATCATTTGCACAAGGGGCGTTGAGCCGGGGAAGGCGGTGACCTGGATGATGACACCGAGGAGCATAATGGCGGCGCCGATGATGATGGCGCGACGCCGGCCGAGTCTGTCGCCGGCGGCGAGGATGAACATGGCGCCGATAAGGCAACCGATCTCGTAGATGGCCGTGACCAGGCCCTGCATGGTCGGGTTGTCCTTGGTGGCGGTGAAGACATCGTTGAAGGCGGGCGCGGTGATGATGCCGCTCATGACTCTGGACAACAGCCAAGTCAGTCAATCCAGTCGCGCATTCAAGATACCGGGAAACTCACCCTTGGTCGTATCCAAAGAGGAGGAAGCCCGTTGTAGCGACGGCCGAGACGGCTAGCGAGAGGGGCTGGCCCGAGAGGCCCATGAACTTGGGAGGGGCCATGGTGACTGGTGTGCGTGCCTTGCAGTTACTCGACAAAAGCTGTGACTCGAGGCGTGGGAGCGCCCTCTTAAATATCAACTTCTTATCAACCCACAGCTCGGCTTTCCATGTGTCTGTCTCGGGGTGAAACGGGTCCTGGCTGGAGACGGGGGGCGGCAAGCCGGCATCAACCACGAGGGAATCGGATCGTTGTGGCCGAGGTTGAGGAGAGACGAAAACCAGCGGCCATGGATGGCAACTTAAGGATGCATGCGACGTGAGAGGTCATGTTGCGGGTGGGGATGTCGCAGTTGTGCGACGTGCTCGAGGGCATCTGGCGAGTGCTTGGCTGAAGATTGGGATCATCCGACGCCACCGCCATGCTCATCTGGACTGTGCTCCGAGACAAGGCCGCCCGGGGAAATCAACCCGCCCCATTCGGACCGCAGATCTGGTGGGGTATAAGCTTCCATCGCCCAGGGCCGGGCCCTGTCAGCCCGAAACAGGCACGACTTGGTTTGTTTCTCAGCCTTCCAAGGAGTTGTGTGTTGTGGATGCCCCTGTGGGGAGAAGGATGCTGATCGATGCGTTGTCTGCAAAATCTGCAGACACTAGGCATGTCGAGATGGCGTCAGAAACTCACAACAGAGACCTGCCTTGGAAAATGGAAGCCCGCGAATTTTTCGTCGGGACAGCCGAGGGAAGGACAAGACAAGAGTCGTACGAACAAGCATCTAGGCCTGGGTGTGCTGCAACATCACCCGCCCTCACCATGCCGCCCAGCCAGGGGACCAAAGATCTGGACCTCCCCCTTCAGCGCGGAAATCTCCGCTGCAGTTCAGGTCCAGGCTTCATGGCAGCAACCCTGACTGATATGATGTCGTTGTTCCCCGCCCTGAGCGGAACCACGACGTCACACCACCCAGGGGTATGGGTGGGCCAGCGTTGCGTTTCACATCCTGCTTGAGGTGTTCTACAGATTGCATACATACTATGTTGGTTGATTGGATTCTGGGGGGAAAAGCTGTTCCTGGCATGTGACGATCCCGCTGCCGGACTCGGATACCGAGTCAGTGAAGGAGGTGGAATCTGGGGTAATCATTTTCTGCTTCAAGTCGACGCAGTGGCTCCCGGTGGACAGACACGGGATAGAATTGCCGTGGGAAGGGTGAGCTCTGACAAATATCGACTTCACATGCGGGTTGACGCAGTCCCATGCCCAACAACAACTCCAAAGTCCACTCGGCAGCTGGGATTGTAGCCAGGCGAAAGTCAACAAAAGTGATTGGTACACTCGACTCCACACCCATGCCACCCCCCACGGGACCATGGTTGATTTCGGAGTTCTTGAAATGTCAAGCGGTCTTGAGGCTCAAACATCTATCTTGACCGGGATCTTCTTACTCGCCACAAAGTCCAAGTGGCGCCGAATCAACCCCCTCATATCCTCACATCTCGCCAGCTCACTCTCCCGTCCGGGCTCCGTCCGCAGAGTGCCAGCTTCCTTCACCAGGAATGCCTCAGCCATTCGGAATGCCGGGACAAAACACATCGGCGCGGCGTCAAATATCTCGCTCCGGGAGCCGAAAGGAATGGCTCGCACCACAGCCTCGGCGTGGGCCATCAGCGCCGCCCGGTGCTGGCGCAATAACCTGTCCTGGTCCGCTCCGCCTTGCTGGGTGATGATGTTGCACATCAAGGACCGGAGCGTCATGGCCGCTGTCCGGCAGAGATTGGTGAGGTTGTACTCGAGTGGTTGGCCAAGACGGTGAGCCCTGCTGCGGGGTACGGTGTTGTTGTTGGGAGATGATGGGCTGCTTGTCCGGGTGGTGGTGCTGGCTGGGCTGGCTGGACCAGACGGTTGTTGAATGTCAATTTCTGCTTGCATGTGTGCCAAAACTGCTTCGAGCCGTTGTAGAACCCCGAGGCCTTCACTCAGGGCGGATTCTGTGTTGACCAGGCCACGATCCGAGTTGCTGGTGAGAGCTCCGTCTCCGCCACGCGGTGGTCCTGCAAAATCCGCTGTCAGGTTAGAGATAGTCACGGTTTCGTCAACGAGATAGTCGATAAAGTGCTTCGGGCCAACTATTTCGGCCGACTGCATGATTGCTTGGGCGGCGGAGGCCGCGGTGCCGGGCCAGGAGTGTCGAAAGGGTTGCCAATCGTCCCGGGAGAGAAAGGTGCGTCGCTTGGAGGAGATTGATTCGAGCAACTGGCGCAGCTGGATGTGAGACGACAGACAACTCTCGTGGCCAGTCTGGTGGGATGGTAGTGCTTACCACGAGCATGCGGAGGTAGGTTACCAGTTCGAGGCTGGTGGAAGACTGGAAGCCTTGTGGCCCCCTGCCTTCGATGACGGCGGCCAGGCCCCGGACGTGTTTCTGCCAAGCGGTACCACCAGGATGCATGGCAAGCTTCGTCTTCATGTCAGCGGTTGTGGCAAACAACTATAGTAGGTATTCCACTCACTTCCCAGAAGGCCAAGAAAATACACGAGAATACAAGATTCATCCACTCTTCGTCGTCCACGGAAGCAAGGCCAATGGACTGCACCTGGTCCAGCCTCACGGAGAAGGACTTGAGAGCGCGGGTGTACGAACCGGTGCTTTCGCGGATGAGCGCATCTGAGCCGTGTTGTTTGCCAAAGTAGGTCATGACGAGCGCTGCGGCTGCATCGGTCTCTGGGTGAGGGCGGATGGTGTTGGATGCTGTTCCAGCGGGCAAGGGCAGCCGGTCAAGCAGCCGGCCGAGATATCGGCGGCAGCTCCGAATCATGATGAGGCCGGCTAGGGGCGGATCCCGGGTGAAGTGGGATAGGAAGAAGGAGACGTAGATTGTCATGGGCTCTGGCGTAAGCGGCCTCGACGGGACAAGAATGCCGCAAGAGGCATGGTCTTGCGGCTGCTGTCTTGATTCCAGGGGCATGTGGGGGGTCCCTCGGCGGCGTCGTTGGGTCTGGGTAGCTACCCCTGGAGGGTCATGGTCATGGTCCTGTAGCAACCGAGTTGTCGAAGTCGAAGCCACTCCTGGTGCTCTCCAGCCGTCGCTCATGAAGACGAACTCGTCCCGCCGGTAGCCCCGACATCGCTGTTTGCGGGCCTCGCAGGGACCACAGCCGGGCCGCCTGCCATCTGAGAGAGAGCATCAACACTTGGAAGTTTGTGAGGTGGTCAGCTGGGAGAAGAGTCATGACAGAGGCTGACATACCACAACGCGATTTACGAGACACACAGTTGATGCAACCCTTGGACCGTGGGACCGAGGGTAAGGACCCCTCCCTTGCGCGGCGGTTCATCGGATTTCATCCGATTCCGTCTGATTTCGACTTGGACCCTTTTGGAAGGCAACGCGACACAAGGCTGGGGGGTCCAAACTCTTAAGTTTGCGAGACAGGGTGGGCTCCAAGGAAATTGCCTCTGAGCAAGCAGCTCGGCATCGGGGCGGGTTTAAGCTGCGTCTTGTGGTCGTGGCGTCGGTGCGTCATGGCAAATTCCGCCGCCCTCGTTCCCCTCCTCACATGGCCTCTTACTGACGGGGAGAGCTGCTTTCATCGGGTTCGGCGCCAAACTCTTTTCAGAAGGCTGTGCGATCCCTGCTCCCTGCCGACCCGCCGGCATGGGTCAGCATCGAGCTTTGATTGGGCGGGCGGCAAAAGGGTCTGCTGATGGCTTCGAGTGCTGCGCGTCCATCTGCTTCTTCCTTCCACGACTGCCATCGGAGCACGGAGAGGCGACAAGCCCGACTGGCCGACCAGTGTCGAATCGATGCTTGGCTGGAAAGATGTGATAACTATGTATTAAGAGGCGAGGGCCTCGAGGGGCTCGCATGGCTGCCTCCTCCTCCCCGTTGTTTTGACTCCATTCTTAGTTAGCGACCCCCTGTTGGCCATTGATAATTCTCATTAACTATCCTTTCATTCCCATCACAACTTGGCCAATCGGTCCTTTGGCATGGTTAATTTGGTTACGAGACCACACACTAGGTATTCATTGCATACTTCCCACCTCCCGGAACTGAAACCTCACTGACACCACCAGCAACAGACATATCCAAGAGCACCAGCAACATCACTTCCGTCACCCGTGGCTGCCATGACCACAGAAGAAAAAGACGCCTCTGAGGCCCCGGATCAGACCTCCATGCCGGGGGATAGGGCCTCGACGAAGGGTGACGACTCGACAGAAGATGCCGTCGAGGATTTCCGCCCCGAGCTGGAGCCCATCAAGTCGTCGCCATCACGCGTGCGCGGCCCGCGGCGGCAGTCCAGGGCCAGCATCGTCGAGGACCGAGAACTCGACACCCTGACGCGCATTGCCACGGACTTGCAGTCTCGCGGCGTGTCATTGGGCGACTTCCCGGCCGTCACCTCGCACGACGACATCGCCGATCCACGCCTCGACCCAACCAGCAAACAGTTCGATCACTACCGCTGGGCCCAGGCCGCCCTGCTATCAGCCACCCGTGCCGGCATCTCTGTCCAGGAGCAGGGCGTCGCTTTCTCCGGGCTGGCGGTCTCGGGCTCCGGCTCGTCGCTGCGGTTCCAGGAGACGGTGCTCTCCAGCTTCGCCGTCCCATTCCGCGCCCTTGCCCGCCTCGTGCCCGGCCGCAGCCCTCTGATCCGCCGCCGCATCCTACACAGCTTCGATGGCCTGCTGAAGGGAGGGGAGCTGCTGCTCGTCCTCGGCCGCCCCGGCAGCGGCTGCACCACCTTTCTCAAGACCCTGTGCGGCCACCTCGGCGGACTGACTCTCGAGCCCCAGAGCCGCATTCACTTCCAGGGAATCGACTATGAGACCATGATCCGCCAGTACCGCGGCGAGGTGGCGTACAACCAGGAAGTCGACGAGCACTTCCCCCACCTGACGGCCGGCGAGACACTGTCGTTCGCGGCGTCGGCGCGCGTGCCACACCTGCGACCTGGGTCGCCAGCCCTGGGGCGCGAGGAATTCGTTGCCACCATCGTCAAGGTGATCATGGCCGTGTTTGGCCTTTCGCACACGTACAACACCAAAGTCGGCGACAGCTTCGTGCGCGGCCTCAGCGGTGGCGAGCGGAAGCGCGTGAGCATCGCCGAGATGTTCCTGTCGCGCGCTCGGGTCTGCGCCTGGGACAACAGCACCCGTGGCCTGGATGCCGCATCGGCACTGCAGTTCACCCGCTCGTTGCGCCTGGCGGCCGACCTGGGCCGGTCGTGCCATGCCGTGGCCGCCTACCAGTCGTCGCAGTCCATGTACGACCTCTTCCATAAGGTCATCGTGCTGTACGAGGGCCACGAGATCTTTTACGGGCCGACGGAGCGCGCCGTGAGCTTCTTCGAGCGCATGGGTTGGCACCGCGATCCCCAGCAGGTCGCCCCGGACTTTTTGACTTCCATCACCAACCCGGCCGAACGCAGGCCCCGTGAGGGCATGGGAGATAAGGTCCCACGTACCCCTGCCGAGTTCGTCGAGTACTGGCAGCGCAGCGACGAGAGAAAGGAGCTGATGGCCGACATCGCGGCCTACGAGGAGACGTACCCGATCGGTGGCGATAACGCGCGCGAGTTCCAGGCCAGCCACGTCGAACAGCAGGCCCGTCATACACGCGACACCAGCCCCTATCTGCTCTCGGTGCCCATGCAGATCCGCCTGTGTCTGCGCCGGGCCTACCAGCGCATGCGTAACGACCTGCCCACAACCCTCTCCACCGTCGTCGTCCAGACCGTCCTCTCGCTCATCATCGGCTCCATCTTCTTCAACTCCCCCGACACGAGCAGCGCCTTCTTTCAAAAGGGGGCCGTCTTGTTCTTCGCCGTGCTGATGAACGCGCTCATCACCATCAACGAAATCCTGACTTTGTATGCGCAGAGGCCCATTGTCGAGAAGCAAGCGCGCTACGCCTTCGTGCACCCCTTTACCGAAGCCCTGGCCAGCGTCATCATCGACCTCCCCATCAAGCTCGCCCGCTGCACCGTGTTCAGCATCGTCCTCTACTTCATGGCCAACCTGCGCCGCGAAGCTTCCAACTTCTTCATCTTCTACCTGTTCCTCATCACCGCCATCCTGACCATGTCGGGCTTGTTCCGCACCCTCGGCGCCGCCACCAAGACCGCGGCCCAGGCCATGGGCATGGCCGGCATCCTGGTCTTGTGCATCGTCGTGTACACGGGCTTCACGCTGCCGCCGACGTACATGCGCCCCTGGCTGTCGTGGATCCGCTGGATCAACCCCATCTACTACACCTTCGAGGCCCTCATCAGCAACGAGTTCCACGGCCGCGAGTTCGCGTGCGGGTCATTCATCCCGCCCTACGGCACCGGCGACAACGTCATCTGCAGTGTCGTCGGCGCCGTGGCCGGCTCGCGCACCATCTCGGGCGACGCCTTCATCGAGGCCAACTACGACTACCAGTACAAGCACCTGTGGCGGAACTACGGCATCCTCGTCGCCATGCTGATCTTCTTTCATGTCGTCTACCTTGCCGCGACCGAGTTCAACAAGGGCAGCGGCTCCAAGGCCGAGGCCCTCGTCTTCCGCCCGGGCCACGCCCCCAAATACCTGCGCGAGGGCGGTGACCTCGAGGGCTCGGAAAAGACCACGAGCCTCACCATGACTGCTACCGCCGCCAGCACGGGACCTCTGGAAGAGAAGGAGTTCCACCTCCCCGAGCAGACGGACGTGCTGATGTGGAAGGGCGTCAACTACGACATCCCCGTCAAGGAGGGCACCCGCCGGCTGCTGGACGACGTGAACGGGTGGGTCAAACCCGGCACGCTGACGGCCCTGATGGGCGTTTCAGGGGCTGGCAAAACAACCCTGCTGGACGTCCTGGCCCGGCGTGTCTCCATCGGCGTCGTCACCGGCGACATCCTCATCAACGGCAAGATACCCAGCTCCAGCTTTCCCCGGCGCACTGGATACGTGCAGCAGCAGGACCTGCACCTCGAGACCACGACCGTACGCGAGGCTCTCCGCTTCAGTGCCGTCCTACGCCAGCCGCGGTCTGTGTCCGAGAAGGAGAAGCATGAATACGTCGAAGAGGTCATCCAGATGCTTGGCATGGAGGACTTTGCCGAGGCGGTCGTCGGCAACCTGGGCGAGGGCCTGAATGTCGAGCAGCGCAAGTTGTTGAGCATCGGGGTTGAGCTGGCCGCCAAGCCGTCCCTGTTGATCTTCCTCGACGAACCGACCAGCGGCCTCGATTCCCAGAGCTCATGGACGATTTGCGCATTCTTGCGGAAGCTAGCCGACCGTGGCCAGGCCGTGCTGGCAACCATCCACCAGCCCAGCGCCCTCCTGTTCCAGACCTTCGACCGCCTGCTCTTCCTAGCCAAGGGCGGCAAGACGGTCTACTTGGGCGACATCGGCACGCAGTCCCGCACGCTCCTTGACTACTTCGCTCGCAACGGCGCCCGGCCGTGCGGCAAGTCCGAGAACCCCGCCGAATATATCCTCGACACCGTCTCTGGCGAGGACACCACCGACATCGACTGGGTATCGGTCTGGAACAGCAGCCCCGAGCGCGCCGCGGTCCTCACCGAGCTCGACCATCTGTACCAACTCGCCGACTCCCCCGCCGCCCACCCCGACGAAGACCTCGACCGCGAATTCGCCGCGCCCCTGCCCGTGCAGTTCCGCTACGTCGCCGTCCGGGCCTTCCAACAATACTTCCGCCAGCCCGAGTACATCTTCAACAAGTTCGTTCTGGGCATCGCCACTGGCCTCTTCATCGGCTTCTCCTTCTGGAAGGCCAACGACACGGTGCAGGGGTTCCAGAACGCGCTCTTCGCGATCTTCCTCATGTGCACCATCTTCTCGACGCTCGTCAACCAGGTCATGCCCAAGTTTGTCGTGCAGCGGTCGCTGTACGAGGTCCGCGAGCGGCCGTCGCGGGTCTACTCGTGGAAGGTGTTTATCCTGTCGCAGATGCTTGTTGAGCTGCCGTGGCAGGTGCTGTTGGGGGTGATGTCGTGGGCGGCGTTTTTCTTTTCGGTATTTGGCACGCGCGACAGCACGGGGGAGACGGCTGGGTTGGTGCTGCTGTTCATCGTGCAGTTCTACATCTACGCCGCGAGCATGGCGCAGATGGTTATTGCTGCCGTCCCGGAGCCGCCGATGGCTGCCATGCTGGCTATTCTCATGTTTGGCCTGTCGTTCCTCTTCAGCGGCGTCATGCAGCCGCCGCATGCGCTCCCCGGGTTCTGGACCTTCATGTGGAGGGTTTCGCCGTTCACCTACTACATCAGCGGCATTGGGAGCACGGCGCTGCACGGCCGCGACGTGGTCTGCTCGGCGACGGAGCTGAGCGTCTTCGACCCCCCGCCGGGGCAGACGTGCGGGCAGTATATGGCCAAGTTCCTCGCTGCGGGTGTTGGTACCTTGTACAACGGCAATGCCACCGCGGGGTGCGAGTACTGCGCCATGACCACGGCGGATCAGTACTTGGCTGTGAGGGAGATTTACTATGAGGACCGCTGGCGGAACTATGGCATCTTCTGGTGCTATTTTGTGTTCAACATCTTCTTTGCTGTTGTTCTGTACTATGTCTTTAGGGTGCGCACGTCGAGGGTGAAGAAGGCGTGATTTTGGGATCTTGGGTGGGACGAGGTTTCGGGGATGGAAATATGTAATCTGTACATAGATAGGGAGTGGGAAATAGACTTGATATCACACTAGTAGCTCGCTGCATTTGAGTGAACCCGTCCCCCCCTGTCACATCAATGATCAAATCTGGCCGTGGTCAGCAGATGATTGGCCCGAGCCTGCAGGAGACTTCACCTCGCTCGATGGCAGCGATGCCTCCTCTCCATCTTTTCACTTCACCCACCTCCATCCACAACAACAACTCAACATCACCCCCAAACCAACACCACCTAATGTCCTCCCCTCCATCCTCC
>FTEL01009162.1_pt1 | contig 11154 bp, 6 predicted proteins | sample 1658911 | NCBI WGS metagenome assembly FTEL01 (sample SAMEA3914869, study PRJEB12502) | metagenome | biome: forest; material: soil | place: USA | collected 2012-03-12 | depth 0.1 m
TCCCATGCGCGCATCATCCTCTATTTCCGCGCATCCAATGGCGGGCTGAGCAGGCCAACAACCGGGGAAACGAAACCGAGCCCCCCCCTCGCCGCTCAACGGCCACATATATCTAATCTGGTCGGTCATCCATCCCGTGTATGTGATGTTGGCCCTGCCTGGCGCTGCCCGGGACTCGGCACCGTCCCGCCCTTCCTCCTTCACACGAAGGAAGTGGCGTGCATGCCCAGATGATGACGATATCGGCAGGGAGTCTGCGATGCCACCACCCACGCCGAGAGCTGTGATGACAGCCAGGTCGACCCCCCTGCCGGAATGCCGTCATTCGGGCATACACCGCAGCCGCCTCGGGTGGCGCGTCACGCGACTCCGCAGGGCGATGGAATGCACCGTCCGCGCCCTGGGTGATCGACGCGTATTAGCGAAGCCAGACCAAGCCCAATCCTGCAGGCTCTCCTCGCTGTCTTCCTCCGCGACCGACCAACACCGCAAGCGTCCACGTCCGGTGTCTCCCCGCTCGCTCCAAGTGCCGTTTTTCTGCAGGTTCTGGTCGGTCGTTCCAAGCCGCCAACGTGCTTCCGCGCAGTTTGCGGATAAATGCGCGCACGGGGCCGGAGGGGAATCGCGGCATGCCCCTTACCCCCAAATCTTCCGTCTTGGCGGCAAAAAGGTGAGGGATCGCCAGGGCGGCTGAAACCCGCCTGGGCTCGGCGCTCAGGTGCAATCGTCCCGAGGATCAAACCTTGGTAGGGAGGCGGCGGCGGTGGCGGCAGCCTAGCTAATTAGTTTTCTCGGTGCCGACGGCCTGATTCCGGCCAGGTAGGCGGCGTCTCGATCACGGCGTGCGATTTACTTCCCCGCGCGGTTCGGCGGGTTGTGCCAGGTACAGGTTTCGGAGCTGCAGCTCGACGATTGCAGGTGCAATTCGGGCCTTCTACAGGCGGCCGTACTGACAGTGCAATTTTGCTGCCTTTACCGGGCGTGGGAAACGATTTCGGCGTAGACGTCGTCGGGGATCATCTTGATAATTGCGAGGGTTGTCCGCTTGATCTGGTCGGCTTGAAGGGCAGGGAACGACCGGAGAAGCTTGTTGGGGCTGCGGGTTTTCTATCAGCCATCATCCTGCTTGGGTCTAAAAGGAACCTAGCTGGACTTGTAACATACCTGGGCGACTCCATGATCTTGGTGCGAATCATGACCAACTGCGCTACGATGCACAGGATATTAAGGTGCGGGCCGTACGCGAAGAGAAAGTCCCACAGCCGCAAGACCTCGGGCAGGGGCGGCGTGCAGGCGCAGAGGGTCAGGACGGACGGGAAGGCGTAGATCTCGGCCGACAGGTTCTTCGAGAGCAGGTACAGACTGAGTTTAGGATCCACAATGGCGAGCACCTTGTCGACCAGGGCCAGCCCCTTGTGCACGCCGTCCATGGCACCGCGGATATAGCCCGGGGTTTCCTTGGTCAGCAGCTGGTGGAAGGCCGCGTACGCTTCGGCCTCGCTCCGAGCGGCGTACAGGAAGGGGGCAGCCAGCACGTTCATGCCCTGGACGTAAGTGCCGGGCTCCGCAGTGACGCTGATCACGGAACCCTCGGTGGTCAGGGTCAGCGCCCGCGCCCGCTTCGCGGCGGGAGACGAAGCCGGGCTTCCGTAGTCGCTCCCGTATCCCGTTCCCGGGCGGCTGCTCGATTGGTCGAGCGACTGGCGCGAGCTGCTGGCGACGCTGGCGTCCCGGGTCCGCACCTCGCGGGCGTCGTGAAGGGTCCAAGCGAAGGCATTGAGCAAGCGGATCAGGCTGGCCTCGCTGACTCGGCGTCGGAAGAGAGGGTCGGTCGATAGTGTGCGAAAGGTGTCGTTGCGGATTTTGGAGTAGGCGGGCGAGGCGCCGCGGTGGATCAGGGCAAGGTAGGAATCGGTCTCGAGCATGGGGGCGTTGAGCAGGATGAGCCAGACGTAGATGCGGAGCGACGACTGTGCTTCCCGGTTAGCAATCGGAGGGTCGGCTCCCGCGGACCTGGTCGGCGTCGGGCGCTGGTGGTGGGCATCGCTCACCATGCCGTCGCTGTCGGACCTGATGCCCTGGTCAAGAATCTTGAGACGCGTGCTCTCCAGGGCACCCTCGATGTCGCCGTGTGGGGGGCCATCACGGAGGAGGCGCTCGAGGGACATGGCGTCCGCCGCGAGGGATCGCTTGCTCAGGGCAGAGCGTCGGGTGGCGGTTGCTGCCGTCATGGCTGCGGTGTTGAATTGGGCGGCGTTCGGGAGGGGCGGGGCGTCGCTGCTGGCGCGTCCTCTCTGCGGCGAGCGGTTGGTGCTCGCATGTCTCCTGGGTTGAGGAGGGAGTCGCTGGAGGTGCTCGTTCAGGTTCTGGAACTGCGGCTGGTGGTGGAGCGGGTGGTGGTGGTGATGGTGCGGGAGCTGGAGCGGGGGCTGCTGGACCTGGAGCTGCTGCTGTTGTTGCTGTTGCTGCTGCTGGAGCTGCTGGAGCTGCTGCTGCTGCTGCTGGAACCTCTGCTGCGAAATGAGCGAGGGCTGGGCTGTGGCCTTCGCACCCAGGCTATGAGCCGATTGCAATCTCCTGAGGGTCCGGTGAGAGCCGGGAGAGGGTGGCGGGTGGAGCTGCATCGCTGCTGGGAGAGGGCCAAGCGGGGACTGGGTCTCGGCCTTGGTGGGACCGGGCATCCCATCTAATTGATGCAAATCTCGAAGTGTCATTGCGGTTGCGCGTTCTAGACGTTTGAGATGATGATGGGTGGAACTGTCAAAATGTCAAAATGTCGAGATGTGCCTGCTGAGTGTTGGGCAGGCAGGAGGTTGGCGTTGGGACCAAACGGCAGCAGGAGGAGGTTGGTGGACGAATGCGAGCTCGCGCTGGCCACCTCACGCAGCTCGGTGCGTCTGACTTGCAGGCGGCCTGCTGCATGTTGCGCTGAAGTGCCGCCCTGTCTTGCAGCAGCTGCAGGCCACCAGCCCGCCCAGCCCTCGTGTTCATTTCGCGACACCGCGTCTGCTCTTGGCCAATCGATTGCGATTCCCCGACCTTGGGACGGCAAGCCGCCCTTTCTGGGGTTTCACACTAATTGCCATCGCGGATTTGGAGCTCTGGATCAAGGAGGGCCTGCGACAGCTTCCAGAAGACTGGCTGCGTGTCCCTGACTGTCAAATGAATGGGTCCCTGTGGAAGCCCAAGGCCTGGGATCCCTGGCGGGCCTGTTGGGCAACTTAGGCTTCAGGCAGGCAGTCCCCACCACGGTCGCGGCTGGTCCATTTCTGTGGGCGGCCAGCACGTGAGCAGGAAGGATCGAAGGATTGATGGAAGCCTCAGGGCTGCAACAATTTCCTCGCGCACAACGACCCCCTTTTTTCGCCTCTCCCAAATCGCACGCCGAGTCGAACGATCCACGACAATCAGCATGCCACCTCGGAATCGCACGCTCCTGACCAGTTCGTACTCTTTATGGACGACTGGGTAATTCAGCAATGGCGTGAAACTGCCCCTCCGGCGCCACAATCTCCCCTTCGGGGCCTGAGAGCGGCAGTTCCAAAGCGACCCCCCATCTCGAAAAGGCCTCTCGCTTTGTCAACAAATTGATTGCGCATCAACCAGATGCCACGCTGGGCCGGCCTACTGACAACGGGTTCAGAGGGGGAGGGGAACACTGCAAGCTGATTCCCCATTCCCCAGTTGCCTGAATGGGATGCATGCTGGGCGGGGATTGGTCCGTGCCAGCGTCCTCATCGCTGCACGCTAGGGCTGCGGCTTTGTCGCCTGGGGCGGCATGCGACAAAGACATCGACATGGCCCTAGTTAGTCAGATCCGGAGCTGTTGTCGGCAAGATGATTGACTCCTCCCTCGCCTCGACTTGCCGGCGTTTTCTTTCTTCGGCCAAATCCCCACTCGCGGACGATGGTCGGCCCGTCGCAGATGGTGCCGGGCACGGCAAACAGGGCCTGAAGCCCGTGGCCCGCCTGCCAGCTGCTGCCAAGGGCTAGGCGCGCTGGGCACATGCAAACCTTGCAGCGCCCGTTGGAGCCGCCCGCACGGAGAAAGGCCAGTTCGCATCGAGATGGCCGGGTTGATTTCGAAGCCGCCAAGGAGCGACGGACTGTTTTGCTGGGGCAAATGGCCAAATCCGAGGTTTTTTGCAGGTTGCGGCGTGGGGGTTAAGCTTTGCGGCTTCAACTCGCAATTTTGGCGAGGCATTGCATCATCGCCACCCCGGCACTTTATTCGCTGCCAAGCACGACATGCCCCCCCCATCCGCCCTCCCCCTCACCGCACCGGGACCCCCAAGGGCACGTTGTGGGCGGGCTCGGCGCTGAGATCTCGGAACCATCTCTGCGTTACCGTTAGGTCGTCGTCATGGGGCTGCAGCGGGAGTTGGGGTGTGCATCCGCATGACGGGTTGACAGATGGCAGATGACAGGCGGCATACGCAGCACCCACCACGCGTGGGCTACGATGAGACCTTGTTAGCCGGAAACCTGCTCGATCGTGTTTCCCTGACTGTCTTGATTGTTCGAGCCTCAGCTGAGTCGCCCGCCCGGGATGCCTGGGCCCGGCTGGGGCTCGGTTGCCCCCCTCGTCTTGTCCCAGGGCAACACAACACGCCTCGCTCCCGGATTGCTTATTCGCCCAGTCCCCCCAGGCAATATCCTGACTGCTTGGGACTCCCCCCGCCTGTTCCACTTACAAACTCCCGCTGCTAGCTCTGATAGGCAAGGCAGCGATTGCGCCATCCAGCCTGTGCCCGCCCTCCGCCCGCACATCCCGCTTCCTTGCACATCGGACACCGATTCAACCTCCCACAACAACTGAGGGGTCTCGATTCTCCTATATCATCCCTGGCACTGGCATCCTTTTCTCTCTTGCCCCGTTGTTTCACTCTCACCTCCCACGGCTGGATTTTTCCCTGCGTTGTGGCCGATCCCACGGTCGTCGGTCTCAGGGTTAGCTTTTTGTTTGTCCAACCACCTTAGTCTGGCAACCATAACAACAACAACAATCCTCCATCCACTCGGTCTGTGGCAACACCGAAAACCCACTCTCGCCCGCGGGTCACGTTTTGTGCAGCCCCTCTATTTTTCAGGTTTCGTTTTGGGAATCGAGGCCAGCCATTTCGCGACAGACCCTGCTCGATTTTGGCCTGAATCCTTTAATCACGGATCCCTTACAACTCTCAGACCCGAGTGCCTGACGAATCCCCCAACAATCGACCCCAGCTCGACCCTGTCCCCATCACTACCACAACGAACCACAACCACCGCGAACGCCCCAAACCCCGTCCCCCCGAACTTCCCGGCCTCGGCTGCGGGATGTCTCAAAGAGCCGGCCGCCTCGTGGCCAAGGCCTTGGGCATCAAACTCCAGGACAATGACCCCTACCAGGAGCTCGACAGGCCTGGCGCCTCCATGATGTCCAACGGGTCCGACCACAGCTTTGTCGAAGAGCCGCCCCAGGTCCTCGACCACCTAAATGCCCTAGTTCCGTCGGGCAAGGAGATCTACGACTATCTATTCTCCCTGTTTCCCTTCCTCTCTTGGATTGGGCACTACAACTTGCAATGGCTTATTGGCGATCTCGTTGCTGGTGAGCATCCTTGCCTCTGTCTTGTCCTCTAGCCCAGTTCGCTCACCCACCATTCCCCGCAGGCATCACCATCGGCGCCGTTGTCGTCCCCCAGGGCATGGCTTATGCCAAGCTCGCCAACCTCCCGGTCCAGTTCGGCTTGTATTCATCTTTTATGGGCGTCTTGATCTACTGGTTCTTTGCGACTTCCAAGGATATCACCATTGGTGTAAGTGGGGTTTTCTCGGAACATGCCGTGCAGATTGGCACTGACAACCGCCACAGCCCGTCGCCGTCATGTCACAGCTCACCGGCGGCATCGTTGCCGACCTGGCGATTGCCCTGCCCGACGTCCCCGGCCATGTCATTGCCTCGGCCCTTGCCATCCTCGCCGGCTCCATCGTTCTCTTCATCGGTCTCATCCGCTGCGGCTGGATCGTTGATCTCATCTCGCTCACTGCTCTCTCGGCCTTCATGACGGGCTCCGCTCTCAACATCGTCGTCGGCCAGATCCCTGCCATGATGGGCATCACTGGTTTCTCCACGCGCGAGGCGCCGTACATCGTCTTCATCCACACCCTGCAGGGTCTGCCTCGCACAACCCTGGACGCCGCAATGGGCCTGACGGCCTTAACCATGCTGTATCTGATCAGGTTTGCCTGCGCGTACGCCGCGAAGCGGTGGCCGAAGCACCAACGCCTGGCCTTCTTCCTCTCAACCCTGAGGACCGTCTTTGTCATTCTGCTCTACACCATGATCAGCTGGCTGGTCAACAGGGGCCTTCCCAAGGACAAGGTCAAGTTCAAAATTCTGCTTGACGTCCCGAGAGGTGAGTTTTTTTTTTTTTTTTTTGCCACTCCCTTTTCATGTGAAGAATGATGGTAGCTGACTTTAGTGTTACAGGCTTCCAAAACGCCGCCGTCCCCGTGCTTAACAAGCCCATCGCCAGCCACATCGCGAGCTACCTGCCTGCCACCGTCATCGTCTTGCTGATTGAGCACATCGCCATCTCGAAGTCGTTCGGCCGTGTCAACAACTACACCATCAACCCCTCCCAGGAGATGGTGGCCATTGGTGTGACCAATGTTCTCGGTCCGTTCTTGGGTGGATATGCCGCTACTGGTTCTTTCAGCCGTACCGCCATCAAGTCCAAGGCCGGTGTGCGAACTCCCTTTGCCGGTGTTATCACTGCCGTCGTGGTCCTCCTCGCCATCTACGCCCTGCCCGCGGTGTTCTACTACATCCCGAACGCATCGCTCGCCGCCGTCATCATCCACGCCGTGGGCGACCTGATCACCCCGCCCAACACCGTGTATCAGTTCTGGCTCGTCTCGCCCTTGGAGGTCTTCATTTTCTTCGTTGGCGTCATCGTTACCGTCTTTTCGACCATCGAGAACGGCATCTACTGCACCGTCTGCCTCTCCGCCGCGATGCTCCTTTACCGCATCCTGCGTGCCAAGGGTCGGTTCTTGGGCCGCGTCCGGGTGGCCTCGATGCTCGGCGACCACGTTGTTGGCGACGACTCTCGCAGGCTCTCTGAGTACGGCACCTTCACTGGCTCCCCCGAGGCTCCTTTCCGCAACGTCTTCCTGCCCATCACCCACGCCGACGGCTCCAACCCGGAGGTCGAGCTCGACAACCCCTACCCGGGCATCTTCATCTACCGCTTCGCCGAGGGCTTCAACTACACCAACGCGAGCCACAGCCTCGAGTACATGACGCAGTACATCTTCGCCAATACCCGCCGGACGAGCCCGGCGCACTTCTCCCGCCCCGGCGACCGCCCCTGGAACGACCCCGGCCCGTCCCGACGCAAGCTCAAGGCTGCTGCGGCCGCGGGTGTCGACGCCGGCACCATGGACGTCGACCCCAACCTCCCCACCCTCAAAGCCATCATCCTCGACTTCAGCTCCGTCAATCACGTCGACATCACCTCGGTGCAACAACTCATCGACGTGCGCAACCAGCTCGACCGCTACGCCGCCCCCGACACGGTCGACTGGCACATCGCCTGCATCAGCAACCGCTGGGCCAAGCGCGCCCTCGCCGCCGGCGGCTTCGGCTACCCGACCAAGCGCCCCGACGTGCCCCATCTCCGGTGGAAGAGCATCTTCAGCGTGGCCGAGATCGGCGGAGCCCAAAGCGCCGCCGCCGCCGCCGAGTTCGAGGACAACGAGAAGGAGCTCGAGTCGTCCAGCCGCCAGCACACGCACGCCACCATCGCCCGCGGCCTGAACGACCCGCTCGACCTCGAGGCGGCCATCTCCAAGAAGGACGACGATCACGGCAGCAGCGCCAGCATGGCCGAGGGCGGCATCGCGGCCGTCAAGTCAAGTGCTTCCGCGCCCGCCCCTGCGCTCAACTCGGGCCGCACGGTGGCGGTGCACAGTATCAACCGGCCGCTGTTCCATGTTGACCTGACGAGCGCGCTGCAGAGCGCCATCGCTAATGTCGAGGCGCGCGGGGAGGTTGATATCAAGGCGGGTGCTGGGTCGGGGAGTGGGGAGGCGACTGATTGAGGAAGTGGTACGGCTCTGGATTGATATAATGACGGCGGTTACTGGGTCCGGTTTTTGGTTTTTCAATATGTCTCGATGATGATCTGGGCGCATGGGAAAGGGTCACTGCATGATTGCATGGGTTTTCTGGGGCATCAAGGATTTTGGTTGGATTTTCTTTTTGGTTGTTTGCATCATCTTGGAAAATACCCCATAGAGCAAGTCTTTAGCAAAGAGAATTTTTTCGGATCAGAGTCTGTCTGAGAAATATTTTGGTGTGATAGGGCAAGGCAAGGCAACACTGCCCAGTGCACGAGGAAGTCATCACACAGCACCGTCGCAGAGATTGGGAAACCGCAACCCGCCTCACCAGAAAGCAGCATCCTTATTTGGCAAACACGCCATCTCCATTTCCATTACCCCGAGTTGAGCGAGACTCCAGCTCACCACCTCGCTAGTCAACTTTCTAGTTATTCATCGACAGATTGGCTGCCATCCTGACAGCTCAACTCTTTCTCTCCCCACCTTTTACCCCCACGAGCATCCCACACTGGGTGGGCGCCTGACCGTTGCCACACCGGTCACCAGACTTCAACTGGCGCGATACCCCGATTACCAGTGGTGTGCGGCTCCAGCGACGGAGCGGAGCCGCTTGTTGTGTAGGAGAAAAGGTATTTACGAAAAGTTGGTGAGCACACGAAATATCCTCTTGTCGTCCATCCCACAGTTGGATCTTCATCAGGGCGGGCCCGCCGCCCTTGATGTTAGAGTGTCGTGGGATTGGGCCAGGGATTTCCCAGCCTCCAAGTCAGGCTCAAGACTTATGCCCCACGAGCCCTCTTCTTGGAGCCGCGGGGGTTGTCCTGCTGGCTACCTCGAGGGACTGGCCGCTTTGCCCCCCTCCCAGCGCCCCTGCCACGGCCACCTCTGCCCTGGCTGCCACGCCCCATGACACTCTCGGGAAGCTCGGGCGTAACAAACCGCACGGTCCCCGGTCTGGACGGGCCGGCCTGGGCCAGAGACGGCTCAGTCAAGGGAGGCGTGTCGCTTCGTGGGACACGGCTACCACTCGCAACACCCGCGTCCTCTGTTTTGTGGCTGCGCATCCGCGCGATCAAGTTGCGCATGTTGGCGACGTAAGAGGATGGGGCGCCGCGGACGCCGATTCGGTCCATGATTTCTTCGAGCTCCTCGATAAACTGGCTTTGGTCGGCGAGCATTTCGAGCGTCGAGTAAACGAAACCAGTGTCGTGGTCTCCCACCAGGCGGTCGTAAAGCTCTTGGTTGTCGACTACCACTTTGAGAATCCCGACGAGGGACCTGGCTGCGGATGACCGTGCCCAGCCCGAGAGCGGACTGGAGCCGCGAGAGACCAGCTTCTCAACCTTGGCCACGCATCGTTGTATCTGCGTGATGGCCCATGCTACATCCCGTGGGCCTCCTGCGTTTTCCCACCGGCGCTGGTACGCATCAGCCCATGCTGGATCTTGCTCGGCTGCTAGAAACGCGTCCAGCTCCCGTATGACACTGGAAGCTCGCTGCTGGATCCCTCGGAAGGGGTCAACGGCCGGGTCGGATGGGCTGAGTTCGCAACGGACCCACTCTGCGACGGAGTCGGATGCGAGGATAAGGGAGAACAGGGTCGCGCCCAGGTCGCCACGGTGTATCAGGGAATTGCGGTTGTATGAAACCTCGAGGTCGCGTCTGTAGGCGGCTTGCTCATAGGGGTGGACGCCGGCCAAGGCGGCGACCATTTCCCTGGCTTCTTTGACGCGGGCAGGATTGGGGGACACGAGGTCACTGTCGGGATCAGAGGTGTCGCAGCGGAGGCTGTCAGCGAGGATGCCCAGGCCGAGCTGGGAGATCTGGTCATGCGGGTCCCCGAGCTCCTCGGGATAGCCCAGCTCGGTCAAGGTGAGCTCGGCCTCGGGGTCGTGGTCGAACAGGGCTTGTTTCGAGATCTTGTCGAATAGCCAGATGAGGTGCTTGCAGGGGCGCACATTTCGGTACCTGGCATCGGGACACTCGCATCTCGGAGCCGAGAATCGCCCACTGTCCCGGGCGCCGATCCGAACCGAGCAGGGGACTACTTCATGCATCTGGAAGGCATAAAACAGGCCACCGTCGCCGCCGGGGTCCTCCTCTCGGATGCCGCAGAGCTCGAGCGCGATTTGGGGCGAGGCGTTCGAGGCCGTCTGGCTGAAGAGGCCCCTGGCCACCTCGCGTGTTCTGGGTGAGAGGCGCGAGAGGTTGTACTTGAGCCCCGTCGGGGCGGACACGATGTCTGTGCCCTCGTCGTCGTCGTCATCTTCGGCGTCCCAGTCACTCGAGTCCGAGGGGTGGTCGGAGCCAGACATTGAAGCAGCAGTGTGTGCTGACTGCAGTTGGCTTGGTCGTCGAGAGGCGGCTGATTTGCCCTCTAGTGAAAGTCTGCTCATGCCCGTGGTTGGCGACAGGGACATTGGAGGCGGTGGCCGGTGGGGGAGGAGGAGGAGGAGGAGGAAGGGAAGGAGGGAGTGGGAGATAAAAAGTAGGGGTGAGGGTGGAGGAGGGCAGAGCAAGCAGGTGGTCGGTAGGTAGATGTCGAAGGCAACAAGGCTGAGGGGAGGAGGAGGATCGAAAGGAGCTCTAGCGTGGGGGGGCGTGAAGGGAAGAAGGATATTCACAACCCGGATGGGCGCCTTATATGTGAAGTATGTGGACGCGGAACAGTGGACGTCCAGATCAGGCACCTGGCAGCCACGAGACCTGAGAGCGTCCATGTCCAGGATCCTGGCCTGCCGGCGGTCCAACGGGTTGGGCAAAGAGTGTACATACCCGGACAGGGCACGGGGCTGTTGGTTGGCACACCCATACTTGGCTTGGCCGGGGGGACGATGGGAGACGACACGACCAGGAATGGCCCGGGCACTCGGCCGGCGCGATCCGCAGTCACCATGGCCCACGAACGGGGCCACCAGCATTCTCAGCCCGGCCACGGCGTTACGTGTTGGGAGCATCGCGTTCCGTCCTCTGACCCGAGCCCCTATTTCTGCTGCAGCTTGCATGCAGCCTCTCTGCCGGGAAAGGGGGCGGATGGGGGGGGGA